>Ga0136560_1000887_pt1 | contig 15197 bp, 4 predicted proteins | sample AntRauMeHopE1497_FD_104925 | JGI IMG/M metagenome (GOLD analysis project Ga0136560, IMG submission 104925) | Saline lake microbial communities from Rauer Islands, Antarctica - Metagenome Hop E1 #497 | ecosystem: Environmental > Aquatic > Non-marine Saline and Alkaline > Saline | place... | reverse complement strand
GGGGGGGGGGGCCGGGGGGGGGGGGGGGGGGGGGGGGGGGGGGGGGGGGGGGGGGGGGGAGCCCCCGGGGGGGGGGGGGGGGGGGGGGGGGGGGGGGGGCGTCGGAGGAGCCGGAGGGCGGGGCGGGTCGGAGCCCGGCGGTGGGGGCACGCGAGAGGGTTCGGGTGTCCGCCTCGGCTGTTCGGCCGTCAGCGCCGGGTGGAGTTGGGGGCGTCGGCGACGGGAAGGCTGGGCCTGACACCGACCAGGCGGACCGGGAGGACGGCACGCTGGCCACGCGGGTGGTGGGGGCCGCGGCAGCGGCGAGCGGGGGCGGGGGCGACGGCTCCCGGGGGCAGGGCCCGCGCGGCGTGTCTGACCGCGGAGGCAGCAGCGCCCGCTCGGCGACGAGCAGCCGCGACCGGACGGCGCGGGCGGCCAGGCGGGAGCAGCGCAAGGCGGAGAGGGAGGCGAGCGTTGGCTCCGGGCGTCGGCCGGCGTCGTCCCGGCGCCCCGGCCCAAGGGGCCACGGCCGGTCGGTGGTCGGGTGCACCGCCTTTGTGGTTGACGACGAGCGGGTGAACCGGACGCTGCTCGCCGCCCTGCTCAGGCGCTGGGGGCTCGTGGTCAGGGAGTTCGAGAACGGCGGGGAGGTGGTGGCGGCGCTCAAGGCGGCGTCGGACAGCGGGGCGGGCATGCCTTCGATCATGACGCTCGACGTCGAGATGCCCGTGCTCAACGGGTTCGGAGTGCTGAAGAAGCGGCAGCAGCTCGCCCGGGACGCCACCAAGCGCGGAAAGGAGGCCATGGCGCAGCAGCTGCTTCGGCTGCCGGTGCTGGTCGTGTCGGGCAACGCCCGGCAGGCCGATCGCGAAAAGCTCATGCAGCTCGGCGCCAAGGCCGTGCTCGCCAAGCCCGTCGACCCGGACCAGCTGGCCTCCCTCGTGTCAAAATACTCGGCGAGGCCTTGATGAGTGAACGGCGGCAAATCGCTGCAACCTGCCTTTGTGTGCCTGGCTTCGCTTCTCGCGAAGGCACTGAGCGGCCCCTGCAAAACAACGGCACGACACACCCGTGCGCCCTGGTCGGAACCGAAACGCAGTGGCGCCCTGTGCAGCGAGCCGCGCGGCTGGAAACGATCCGTCGTGAGTTGCTCTGTCGGGACGGGAGCCTCGGTGCTGCTTCCCGGCTCGCCAACACCCCGTGAGCCAAAGCCGCTGCGCACCGCGGCGTCCGGGGCAGCAATCATGTCGTCCGGCGAAAGCGGGAAGATCCCCGCCCCAGAGGACCCAGCGCCGCCGGCTCAGCAGGTGAGCGAGTCGTGCTTAGGGTTTGCGGGCGCAGGCGAGCCGGCCCATCCCCCGACCCAGGAGCCTGGCAGCAAGCGGCACGGGCCCTTACTTGAGCATGCATCCCCAAGAATCGGTGCGGGGCTCCGGGTCTGCGGGGATGCTGCTGGGGACCTGCTACAGCCCTGGGGGCAGCCGGCCTGCAGCACCCCCCTCGGCAGCCGCTCACGCCCAGACTGTCTGATGCCCGCCGTTTCCCCTTGGCTGGCCCTAATGCACCAGTAGCAAGTGATCGCGCGCATTGGACTGGCCACTGCGGCCGCCCCGCCAGACCCCGTTTTTTTTCATCCTTGGCCCCTTCTCCACCGCGCGCAGGATATCGATCCCTGCGCGGTAAACGCCACGCCTGACCCTCTGGCGCAGCATCCTAAGGCTCCAAGCCAGGCCGTGGGGACACCTGAGCCTGCGGTGGAAGGCGATGCTCCGCCAGCGGCAACGCTGGAAGCCGCAGCTGCTCCAAAGGAGGCCTCCTCCCCGCAGGCCGAGCCTTCGGAGCCCGACGGCTCGCCAACGGACCCCGTCCCGGCATCGCTCCGAGCCATGGTCGGCGAGGTCGTCAAGGTGACGGCGGGCGGCGAGCTGTCGGGCAAGGTTGGGTTTGTCAAGAGCGTGGCCGACGCGGACGGCCCTGGGGGCGGGACGCTGATGGTGACCCTCGACGGCAAGGACATGGAGCTGCCGAAGAAGGATGTTATACGGACCTCGAACGCTCGTGATGTTGCCCTTCTGCTCGGCGGCATTGTTTCGGACAACCCGGACTCCCCGTCCGGCCGCAGCGGGCGCCCGAGGCGGTCCGCGAGGCAGCCGCGCTCCCCGGCGCCAACGCCCAAGCCCAAGCCGCCCACAGCCAAGCCCACGCCGGCGGATGGCAAGCCTGCGGCAAAGAAGCCGCGGCCGTCGACGGCCAAAAAATCCCGCGCGAAAAAGGCCTCTTCTCGCCCCTCCACACCCAAGGCCTCGGCGGCCGACCCAGCAGGCGCGGCAGGGACCCTCGTGGCGCCGGCCAACCCCGCCCCTTCCGTCACCTCGATCAAGCTCGAGGCGCCGGCGGCCGTGCCCGAGGCGGAGCCTGCCGCAACAGCCGAGGACGCGGCGTCAGTCACCAAGCCGCCCGTGGCGGCCTTGGTAGACCCCTGGGAGGATGACGGGGCCTCGGCTCCGTCCTCCTCCTCCTCCTTCTCGGCCACCGCAGCCCCCGGCCCGCCGCCGCTGCCGCCCGCCCCCGGATCCTCCTCCTCGGACAGCGCGCCGCCGCGGCCTGCCACCGCCGGCCCCGCGTCCCCCGCCGCCCCTCCCTTCGACCTGGCCGATCGCATCATCCCCCGCCGCGCCGCCGCGGCCAAGGCCACCGCCGCCATCTCGCGGCAGGCCTCGGCCCCCTCCTCCGACGGCGTCCCCTCCCCGCCCCCCGGGACCCTCTCCCCGCCCGTGCAGACGCCCCTCTCCCTCCCCTCCCCGTCCCGCCGCCGCAAGCGTGCCGGCTCCAACTCCAGCGCCGGCTCCTCCTCCTCCCGGGACCGCATCCCAGCCTCGGCCGTCTGGATGAATCGACGCGTCCTCGTCCGCAGCGAGACGGGCGTGAGCACCGCCGCAGGGCTCGTCATCGGGTCGGGGCACGGCTTCTACCAGATCCGCCTCGACTCCGGGATTACAATCCAGAAACGCGCATCCGCCCTGCTCTCGAACGACGACGAGCCGCCGCCCCCCGAGCCCGAGGCCGGCCCGTCCTCCGACCACGGGTCGTCGGACCGCCAGGCGCGATCGCCGGGCGGCGCCCCATCGTCGCCCCCTCTCCACGCCGCCGCCGCCGCCGCCGCCGCACGCTCGCCGCGGTCCAGGGCAGCGCCGCGCCGGGCGCGCAGCCCCGCCAAGGCGAGGTCCCCCTCCGCCCCGGACGTGCAGGCCGGCACCTGGGCCGAGGCCGCGGCCGCCACGTCAGCGGCGGCCTCCCGCGCACAGCTCGCGGCCCCCGCCCCCGGCGCGTCATCGGCGCAGGCCGCCGCCCGCCCCGCCTCCCTCCCTCGCGCGTCCTCGGCCGCCCAGGCGGCCCGTCCCGCCAAGCGCCCCCGCCCCTCGCCGCGGGCAGCCGGGTCGACGCCCAGGGCGGCCCCGCCCCCGCCGATCCGGCACGCGCAGTCCATGCCCCTGCCGCCCACGGCCGCGGAGGACGCCCCGCCGGCGCCGCCGACGACCAACCGCTTCGGCCGCCAGCGCCGCGCCGCCGCCGTGGCCGCCGACACCGGGATTTACCGGTCCACGACGGCCGCCGCGGCCCCCCTCGAGCCCGAGACGGCGCCTCGCGGGGCATCCAAGGCCTCCTCCGGCGGCCCGCCGACCCCGTCGCTGCGCAAGGCCGCGCGCTCGCCGTCGGCCGCGGCCCCCGCCGCCGTCCCCCGCCGCGTCAGCCTGGTGAGCGGAGCGGCGGGGCAGCACGTCGTCGTCATCACAGCGCCGCGCAAGACCGGTGGGCGCACCGCTCCGGCACACCCGGCCGCGCAGGCCGCGCCCGCCGCCGCCGCCGCCGCCGCCGCCGCCGCCACCGACGCCTTTGCTGCCCCGCCGCCCCTCCCCGCCAACCCGGCCCCGCACCGGCAGCCGCCCGCCGCCGTGCGGGGCAGCAGCGGCCACACCCCCCGCTCCCTCGCCACGTCATCCAGGTCGAGCCGCCACGGCGCCTCCGCCTCGGCCCGCGACGCCGCCTCAGCCCGCTCCCGCCGCCTCGTGGAGAGGGAGCGACGCACGGGCGCCAAGTACGTCCCGGCAGCGCTCACGCTGCGCTACCTCGTCAGGGCAGAGCGGCTGTCGAAGTACCTTCTTCGGTGCAAGGAGCGCGAGACGTTGCTGAAACGGCCTCGGGTCGACCGCTTCGCGGGCCGGCTGGACCTGCCCGACACCGCGCGCTTCGCCCTGGACTTCGAGCCGTGGCGGAGGGAGCAGGCGGAGCAGGAGGAGGCCGCGGCGGCCGGCGCCGCGACGGACCTGGGCAGGGAGCGGATGCTCGCCGACGACGACGACGACGCTCTGGACGGCGGGCTGCCGGGCCCCGGGGCTGCGGCGCACGCGGCGGCGCCCCCGCAGCTGCCCGCGCACCACCCGGGCTCGGCGCCCGCCGCCGCGGTGCGCCGGCTCGAGAGCGGGGACATCGTCGCCTGCGCTCCCCCCGACGCCTTCGCCCCGACGGCCGAGGCGGCGGATGGGCAGCCGGTCTTCGCGTCGCTCCGTGACTGCCTGCGGGAGTCTGACGCCAGGTCCAGGCGGCGCCGCGCCGAGGCGTCATCGGGCGGCGACATCCTCCACTGGCGCCTGGGCGGCGCGGCGCGCCGGCTGGCCCGGGCCGCCGCCCTGTGCCGAGGCAGGGAGGACGAGGCCCCTTCCGACACGTCATCCGACGAGGTGAGCGACGGAAGCGACGACGCCGAGGCCGGCGCCGGCTCCAGCGACGACGAGAGCCGATACGCGGCGCTGCGGCCGGGCACCGCGGGGGGCCTCATCCCCGAGCCGGGGGTCCGACCCCGCGCCGGCTGGGCCCCCCGCTGGTACGGGCAGGAGGGCCCGCCGCCGCCGAAGCGCCGACGGGGCCGGGGCATCACGGCCTCGGCAGTGCGGCTGTTCGCCGCGGCGGCCGCCCCCGAGGGCCGGCGGGGCGCGCTCCCCGGGCGGGGCCCCGCGCTCCGGCCGGGCGAGGTGCCCGTCCACGTGGTGCAGCGGTACGTCCGAGGCCGGCGGGGGTACGGCGCGGCCACCAAGAGCACGTCGTGGGTGTACAGCCGGCAGGAGGTGCCGGGCGAGCTCGGGGAGGAGTGGTCCGCCGCGGGGGACGACGGGAGGGACCTGGAGCTGCCGAGGCAGGGGGAGGCGCAGCTGATGGCCGCCAACGTCGCGCACGCCACGAGCGGGTCGCTGCACGGCCGGGGGGGCGGGTCCAAGGGCGGCTCTCGCAGCAAAGACTGGGCCGGGGCGGGGGCGCTTGAGGGCGACGGCGCGGCCATGGCCGAGGCGGAGGACTGGTCATCGCTCCGCGCGCTGGCGTCGGGCCCGCTGTGCCGGCTGTGCGGCTGGGAGAAGGAGGAGAGGGGAGAGCGCTGCTGGAACGAGGCCTGCGCGGCCTTTGCGCTGCTGCCGGACGCGACGGCCGACTGCGGCGCCGAGCACGGCAGCAGAGGCGGCGACGGCACGCCGAGCACTGCCGGACCGACGGCCGACGACGACCGCGCCGCCGCCGCCTCCTCATCCTCACCGAGCGACGCGAAGACCGATCCTGCCGGCATCGCTTGGGCCGACCCCGTGCCCCAGGTCGGGGCCCTGGCGCTCGCACGGCTCCGCTTCCTCGGCCGCGACGACACGGACGCCTCCCGCCGGCAGCCCAAGGCCCGCAGGCACAGCTCCGCGCGAGGAGCCGGGCGGGTTTCGGCCGCCAGGGGCGACCCCGTCGCGTCGGCGAGGGCAATCGCGCGCGCGACGGCGGCCGCGCCGGAGGATGACGCCGCCGCCGTCGACGCCGTCGCCCCGGGGGCGGAGCACCTCGCGGCCCTCGCCGCAGTCACGGCGCCCGGCGCCCCTGCAGCCCTCGCCTCGCAGCTCGACCCCCCCGAGCCGTGCCCCGAGCTCGACGGCGCCGGCCCCCTCCTCCCCCTGCGACGCCTCAAGACCGCCGACGCCGTCAGGGCCGCCGCGGCCATCGCCGACGACGCCAGCACCGCCGCCGTCGTCCGCGCCGGGCTTCTCCTCGACTCCGCCACCGCGAGGCGGTTCGTCGGCCAGAGCCCGGGCCGCGGCCGCAAGCAGCGCCGCGCCCGCCGCCGCCGCGCCCGCGCGCTCCGCCCCTCGGCCGTCGTGGAGGGAGCGCGACCCGTGGAGCAGGGCGGGCTGGCCGACGGCGAGCTTGCGCCCCTCGTCCCTGCGGCGTGGGGCGACGAGCCGTCGGTGCGGGATCACGTCGGGGTGCTGTGGGGCGAGTGCCGTGACGTCATCGACAGGGCGGCCGCGTGCGCGGCGGAGGACGAGGCGGAGGCCAAGCTCGCGGGGCGACGTGGGTGGGACGACGACGAGGAGGAGGACGACGACGATGATGACGGGGCGTACGATGAGGACGGCAGCGGCGCGGGGGCGGGCCGGCCGGCACGATCGGTGGGTGGCAGGCGGCTGCCCTGGTGGCGCTGCGGCGGCCGGGCGCTGCTGCACGGCTCGCGGCGCGACGGCCAGGGGGCGGACGACGACGACGACGACGACGACGACACGGGCGGAGGGGCGGTGGTGGGTGGCGTGAGGCCGACGCGGCCGGACGACCTCGCCCCGCCCCCCCACGCCACCGTGCCCGCCGCGGCCGCCCAAGAGGCGGCGGAGGAGGTCGGCGGCGTCGCGAGGCTCCCGGCGCAGCCGATGCGCGGAGTCGGAGTCGGAGTCGTGTCGGCCGTCAACGACTCGTCCACGTCATCCATTCCCAAGGACCGCCACTCCCACGAGGAGGTCGGCGCCCCCCTGCCCTCCGTCGCCGCCGCCGCGGCCTCCTCCTCCTCCTCCTCCTCCTCCCCCCACGCCTTTGACGACGACGAGGCCGCCCGCTGGCCCCTCCGCGCCCGCCTCCTCACCAGCGGCGAGATGGCCGCCCTCGACACGGCCCTCGCTGACGTCTTCGGCCGGGAGTACGACTTCGCGCTCTGCCACTCCTTCGGGCAGCCGGCCCGCCGCCTCACCCCGCGGGAGCGCATCGACGGCGCGGAACGCCTCGCGGACCGCACCGCGCCGGCGAGGGCGCCCCTCCGCACCGCCAGCTACGAGTGCGCCGTCGTGGCGGCCGCCGACGCCTCCGTCGCGGCGGCAATCGCCGAGGCCGAGCGCTCCCGCGGGCCCCTCCCCACCACCCTGCACGGGGTCCGCCGCCACGTCCTCGCCATCGCACGCATGGAGCTCGCCAAGCAGCACAAGGCACACCGGGAGAGGGTCGCCAAGTGCCTTCTCGAGGGCAGGCCGCCCACGCCACCGCAGTACCGCCCGGCACGGCGCGCCCCCGCCCTCCGCCGCGCCATGCCCCGCCTTCCCATGGCCGCCGTCGCCGCCGCGGAGGAGCAGCCCTGGCCCGCCCGGCCCCGCCGCTCCCGATCATTCTCCTCCGCCGCCGACACCGAGGCATCGGAGGCCCTGGCATCCCTCGCCGGCTCTCTCCCCGTCTCCCCCGTCCGCCTGCCCCCCGCCGACGAAGACCTCGACGACGACCTCCTCACCGCAGCGCAGACCCTCCTGGCCACGGCGCAGGAGCCGGGCCCCGCCGCCTCCCCCCTCGTCCGCGCCTGCCGCGGCGGTCCCGTCAGCCAGGCCGACATCGACCGCTTCGCCCCTCCCCCCGACTTCCGCGCCCTCGAGGCGGCGGTCTTCGGCCCGGGGGGCGAGCGCATCGGCCAGGCCATCGCCCTGCGCCAACTCCTGCGCGCCGCGGGCATCGCGGAGCCGGGCGACATCCTAGCCCACGACGAGATGGAGCGGGGCGACGAGGACGACGACGGCACGCGCGGACGCTCCGGCCCGGCACGGGGCCTCCCCGCCGCCGCCGCGCCCGTCCCCGGCTCGGCGCGGACCGGCTTCGAGCCCTTCCCGCTCCTGCCCGGCCACATGCTAGCCTTTCTCCACCCGACGCGAAGGCAGATCGACGCCGTCGGGGGTGGCACCGCCGCCGTCCGGGCCGCCTTTGCCCACGCCGCCCCCGCCTGCCTGCCCCCCGACGTCCCCGAGGCCTTCCCGGCCGTCGGAAGGGCCCGGCCGTGGGCCACCGGCGCCGTTCCCTCCGTTGGCGTCATCCCTCACCTGCCCCTCTCTCGTGACATGGCCTGCCCTCCCGCCGCCCGCCTCTCACGGGCCAGAGCCTCGGCAGGCCTCTACCACCCCACGGCCGGCGGCCGCACCCCCGCGGGCCGCGGCGCCGGCGCGAGCGCCGCGCCCCTCCCCCGCACCCTCGTCGCCGCCCTCGACGCCCCCACCCGGGCGGCCATCGACGCATCCCTCGGCGCCTCGGGCCCCGCGCTCCTCCCCGCCGGCCCCGGGGCCGCGCCTGCCGACGCCGTCGCCGCGGCGATGGCATGGGTCCCCGGCCGAGGCGGCGTCCGCGCCCCCGCCGCGGACGGGTCTGCCCCCCGCTGGGTGCACACCTACACCCGCCTCGACGGCACGGCCGGCACCGCCGTCGTCGCCGCCTCCCGCTCCGCGCTCTTCGCCCAGCCTGCCGCCGGCCTCCGCAGGGCCGCGGCTGCCGTGGGGCTCGTGGACGCGGACGGTGACGTCAGTGCCCGCCTCGACGCCCTGCCGGCAGCGCTGCACGACGCCGCGGCCGTCGTCAGCAGGCGAGGGGGCGCGCCGGGCACCCTGCCCGCGCCCGGCCTCCTCCCCGGCTCGGCGGCCCCCCACGCCCACGCCGGCGCTTGGAGCAGGACACACCCGTCGGCGACACCCCTGCACGCCTCCGCCCCGACCACCCTCGACGTCGGGCCCTCCGCCGGCGACCCCCGGGCCGCCATGGCATCCTCCGCCCCCACCCTCTTCCTCACCGGCCCCCGCGCCCCTCGCGACGACGCCGACCAGATGGCGAGGGGCGTCATCGACGTCCCGCCCCACCTCCGCCCGGCCGGCGCGCCCGCCCAGCCCCAGCTCGCCGCCTGGGCGGAGCACCGGTACGGCCCGTCGACGCACCGCCTTGCAGCCCTCGCCCGCACCGCGCCGTACACCCCTGCCCTGGAGCGCCTGGCGCGCACCCCCGCGGGGGTCGAGGCTCTCCGAGCCTCGGCCAGCGGCCACTGCGGCGGCCTCCCGGGCTTCCCCACCCCGGGGGTCATGCACGCCGATGCCGGGGGCCGCAACCCGGCAGCCGACGGCGCCGCGTGGCGCTCCCGTGCCTGGCGGCTGCAGGACGAGGACAAGGAGCACCCCGTCCTCGCCGCCGCGGCAGAGCTCATGGACTTCGCACGGGCAGAGCTGTCGCCCGAGGGGCTGGCAGAGCTCGCGGAGCGGCGGCTCGAGGTGCTCGCGCGCGCGAAGCGGCGTCAGATGGCGGCAGAACAGCGGGCTAAGAAGCGGGGCCGCGGGGAAGGCGACGCGGCGCCGGCCGAGGCCGGGGCCAAGCGCGGGAGGCAGGAGGGACGGGCGGAGACCGGCGGCGCGGCGGTGGCCGCGGGCGGTGAGGACGCGGCCGGGATGGAGGAAGACGAGGAGGGGGACGAGGAGGCGCACGAGGGGGCGCGGGACATCCCCATGTCCGACGACGAGGACGTTTGGGGGCGGGGTGGCGCGGCGGACGGCGCCCCCGGCCCCTCGGGCGGGCTGTCCGACCCGGTGCTCGGCGTCGACCCGGGCTGGTACGTGTGCGAGGACGGTGAGGCGTGGTTCTTCCCCGGCGACGGGTACCGCTACCAGCACGTGCCCGCCGCGCCGCAGTACCGAATCCGCCTGGCGTCCTTCGGGCACGCGGAGGACGAGGCGCGGCGGCACGAGGCCGAGGCGGCGGCGGCGCTTGAGCAGCAACAGATGGAACTTCGGCAGCGGGAGGAGGAGGAGGCGGAGGACGACGCGGACGGGGGTGGCGCTGCCTACGGCCGGCAGCAGCAGTACGGGGGCGAGCACGCGGGCATGGCGTGGCCGTCCCCCCGCGACCCCCTCGCCGCCGCTGTGGCGCAGCACCAGGCGGAGCGGGTGGCAGCGCACGCCCGGGCGGAGCACGCCCTCGCCGAGGCCATGCGGCTCGCCGGCTCCCGCGGGGAGCTCCCCCTCCGGCGGGTGCAGTCGCTCGCGGTGCACAGCCGCGCGGCGCTGCAGGCGGACAGCGTGGGGCGGGCGCGCGCGGTGGCGGCGGAGCAGGCCGAGGCCATGCGGTCCGCCGTGGCCCACGCGGCGACGGAGGAGGAGCGTCGGGCGGCGGGGGAGGCGGCGGCGGCGGCGTGGCAGCAGGAGCAGGAGCTGGCGGCGGAGGAGGCGCAGGCGGTCGGGCTGGTAGAGCGGGCTGCTGCCGACGTGCACCGGCTCTCGAGCGTCCCGCTGGACGGCGACACGGCGTCGCTGCTGCAGGCATTCATGCAGGAGGCGTCGGCGGAGCACGCGGCGTCGCTGGCGCTGTACGACCTCCATGCCCGGGCCACGCACCGCCACCACCAGCAGCAGCAGCAGCACCATCAGCAGCAGCAGCAGCAGCAGCAGCAGCAGCAGCAGCAGCAGCAGCAGCAGCTCTACCATATGCAGCAGTCGCAGGGGCCTCGCCAAGCCGGCAGCCACGAGCACTGGCCGGGAGCCCACGAGGCCGGACCCGCCGCGGACGCAGCCCCGCCCCCCCAAACGGTGGCACCATACTCGGGGCCTTTCCAGGACCCGGGCGCACCGGGCGCCGCCGCAGCCGCGGCAAGGGAAGGCCCGTCGTCGGCCGGCCTGTCAGCTCACGACCACGAGGCGCTGGCGCGAATGACGGCGACGGCACCTCCGCCAGAGGCACATGCGCCTCATCACCTGTCAGGCCCGCCCACGGGCGGCGAGCCGCTGACGATTCCCCTCCCGCAAGCGTCGACCGGCTCGGCGGCTGATCCCTCACGCGGCCGCCGCACGTCCAGCAGCACGACACCGCAGCTGCCGGATTCGCCGCAGGACATCCTTCAGCTGAGGCAGGCCGCGGCCAGGGCCGCAGCGCAGAAGACCGGCGCCGAGGACCCACAGCCGCCGGCTGAGCACAGGGGAGCGACCGACTGACTGAATCACAACCTTTCGCATAGTTCGGCGCGAAGACTGAGCCTCACACACTGCACGCATCACGCTCGTGCTTCGCGCGCTTCCTGTGACGACCCGCGGCCGAGAAAACGCCGAAGCTCTGGCAGGCGAGCCGTCGGCAGGCTGTGGCCGCCACTCTCCGCAGCACACGGCACCCGACCTGCGGGGCGACACCGGGCCCATGGCCGATGGAGCAGCGCCGGCAGCACTTCCACGGTCGCCATCGGGGTCGCCCGCCGCGGAGGGTTCCAGGAAGCCGAGCCACACGGGAGCGAAGCGACTTCTGTGAGCCTCGGCCTGCCGCCGCCTGCGTGCCGGTCACGTTCCAGTCAGGCCGATGGCGAGCATTTCGTCGCCCCCGTGTGATGCTGCGCTGCTGATCGCAGGATTGCCGTCGCGGTGATCATCGCGGCGACGGCCGGCCTGTACCTTGCGGAATTTCGCCACGCAAACTACGAGATGGCCCTCATGGCAGCCAGGACCGCAGTGAACGACCAGCAGACCCAGACTCCGTCGTGGTGGGAGTCGCTGCTCGAGTTTATGGGCGTGGACACGACGGTGCTTCACTCATCGCTGCCCATGAACCTCCGGATGGCCAGGGGTCGCCTGACCGGCGCAACAACCATCACCGACCCCGCGACGGGGTTCTCTGCCCACAAGGCCTTGCGGGTGCAGCGCGAGGTGGAGATGCTGCAGTGGACGGAGCGGAAGCGGGAGGGCACGGCTAACGACAAGCCGACGTTCACGTACTCCCGCGAGTGGCGGTCCAGCCCGGCCATGAGCAGCGCGCGGTTCGCGGACAACCGCGCCAAGGAGGAGCACACCAACCCGCCGACGGCCATGGAGGCGCGGGGCCTGGGCACCACGACCCTCAGCGGGGCGCTCGACGGCATCGCGGTGCAGAACCGCTGGGTCGTGCCCGCCGTCGCCGCGCAGCTGGCTGACTCCTGCTCGCACCACGCGGCCACGGAGGCGGGCTTGCCCCCCGACCAGCGGCCGCGCCTTCCCTTCGCGGTGCACGCGGGCGGCAGCCCCCGCGAGGCCGGCGGATGGTTCGCCCGGACCCGGCTCTACGCGAGCGCGGACCGCCGCTACTGGCAGTCCTACCCCTCTCGCGAGCAGGCCCTGGTCGGCGATATCCGGATGCGGTTTCGCGTCTCCGCGCCGACCCACGCCGCCGTGATTGGCGGCACCGGCTCGGGCGGCGCCATCGACGCCTGGGTGGCCCCCAACGGGGAGACCATCCGCCTCGCCAGGGGCTGGCGCAAGGGCGTGGACCCCGACGTCAGCCTCGTAGACGTGCTGGACACGGCCCACGCCCAGAACACGTGGTTCCTCGTCGCCGCGCGGCTGGCGGCAGGGGCGGCAACCCTCGCGGCCGTCGCCGTCGCGTGCTGCACCAAGCACTCGCCCCAGGAGTCACCGCCGGCCGGTGCCGGCGCCGCTGCCCCCCCGGCCTCGGCCCCGCCGGCATCTCCGGCACGCACCCACACCCAGGCCGCTACGGAGGACCCGCCGGCGCATGTGGAGCCGCCAGAGCTGCCCGCTCGTGCTGCCGACGGCGACCACGACCCGAGCCCTCCGCCAATGGAGAGCATCGAGGAGGTGGCGGCAGAGCCCAAACCGGAGGAGGCAGCGGCAGAGCCCAGAGCTGGGGATGTCTTCGCAGAGCCGATCGCGCGGGGAGCCGGCAGCCCGCAGCCCGACGGCGTCCGTTCTCGGCTCCCTGCCTCTGCCGGCGCCGAGACAGCCGCGGACTCGCCGAAGCTTGGATGACCGGCCCTGCGGCCCGCTGATTCCACGACTGATCCTCCGTCCGCCCTGTGTCACTGTGCCTCTGTGTCGCTTGCGTGATCTGCCTGCCTTGTGCTGCCCCGCTCTCACAGTTACGCCGGGCGCATTCAAGCATCACACGGCGCCACAACGGGCTGCCTGGATCGCTGCGTCAGCCCCTGCGCCGCAGGAAGCAGAGCCGCACCGAGAGGCCGCCAGCGGCGCCGCCCCGCCCCTGCTTCCGCAGCGGCGCCGTCGTCCTCGCCAGCACGCGCCTTGCCTCGTCCGCGGGCATGCCGAGCAGGTCAACGTCATCCACACCCACCAGCTCATCTCCCGCCCGCACCAGCCCCGAGCGGGCGAGCGGGGACCCCTCCAGGACCGAGTCCACCCGCGTCCCCCTCAGGTCTACCCCGAGCGGCAGGGCGGTCGCCGTCACCTCCACCACGCCGCCGGCAAGCGTGTCCATCGATCGCGCCTCGCGGATCGGCGATCCCGCGGGGAAGCGCACGTCGCTGAACGCGGACGGGCGGCGAGCCGCGGGGCTGCTCGCCTCGGGCGCTGCCATCGGCACGGGCGCCTCCGAGCCGCCGTCGCTGGCGGCATCGGACCATCCATAGGCGCTGAAGCGGCTCGGTGTTGTCGTGGCCCCTTCGCCCGTATCAGAGCGCGGGCCCAACAAGGCCGCCGTGCTGTCGCTGCTGCCCGTGCCAGAGCGGCCCCCCTCGCCGCTGGGCATCGGCGTGAACCAGACTGCCGGGTAGCCGAACGGCTCATCCTCGGCCGGTTCGAGAGTGCAGACGCTCGAGCCGCCGTCGTCGTCACTGGCATCATCCCCTGATCCGGCCTGCCACTCATGCCTCAGCTCGCTGGCCTGCGACGACGCCACTGCAGAGCGCGCTTCGTCCAGCGTGACGGGCCCAGCCTGGAGCGAGCCCGCCGCGACCGCGGTCACCGCAACCCCGCCGTCGATGAGGAGGCTCGCAGCAGCAACGGGCACCGGCCACTCAGCGCGTGAGCCCGCGCCGCCGTCCCTCCAGCCAAGCCTCTGTAGCCGCAACATGCGAGCCTTCCGAGAGCGGCTGACGAGCAGAGCGAGCGATGAGGGGGAACCCTCGCTCGCCGAGTCCAGCGCCGCAGACAGCCGCAGGGCAGCGGCGACGAACGGCTCAGTGCGAGACGGCTGCGAGCCGATCGCGACGATCCGATCACCCGGCCAGACCAGGCCGAACAGCCGGCTTCCCGGCTCCACGCACCGAACGAGGATTCCCCCAGCGCCGGAAGGCCTGTGCACGGACGGGCAGACGTCGACACCGACAGCTCTGCCGGTGAGCCGCAGCACCACGACCCGGCGCAGCCACCACTGCGCCGTCGCGATGGCCCTATCCCCGCTCGCTGGCATGCTCACCAGCACTGACGACGCGGCCTCCTCCTCGCCCGGCCGGAAGCCGAGTCGCGGCAGGCATGCGTCCCGGACAGACGCCGGCAGCCAGGACGACCTCGCCGAGTCGACCGTCACGCAGCTGCCGTCCCCGAGCCGGCACGTCTCGCTCAGGCACGGTCGGCTCGACGCGGGCAGGAGGCGGCGGGCATGAGCATGGGCCGACGTTGTCCGGGCGTGGGGTTCATCGTGGGCCGGCTCTGCCTGCGGCACTGCCAAGGAATCGTCCTCGTGAGAGGGTGACCGGCTGCCGAGGACGTCCACTGGCTCCAGAGACGACTCCCAGCCCCACGGGGAGTTGTAGTCGCGAGACGAAGGGCTGCTGGGGCGCGCCTGCCAGTCGAGGGGCAGGGACACCCTCCTCGGCCGTCGCGACGCCTGCCCTGCACTGTTGCCTGCGGGGCTGTCGTCGGCGGCTGGCGCGCCTAGATCCAGCGTGCTTGCGGCCAGGGGCGCTGCCCGGCCAGCTCCGGCGGCCTCGGCCTCTGCCTGGGCCCCCCCGGGCACGACTGGGCTCCCCGCAGTCCAATCATCGTGCCCGGCGTACATGCCCATTGAGGGCACAGCGCGGTCTCGCGCTATGGCCGAGCCGGACGAACGAGTGACCTTCAACCCACGGGCGCCGGCTGCCCCGTCGGACGGCGGCGCAACTCCGCCCGTCGTTGGGCCTGGCCCGGCCGCGGCATTATGCCCGCCTAGCCTCTGGCCTCTCTGGGCGGGGCGCTCTGCCTCTTCCGGCTCTGCCTCTTGCACTACGTCGCCCGCCGACTCGTCCCCGGCCTCGACCTCCTCCTTGGCCCCCTCTGCCATGACACCCTTCATGGCCGCCTGCGCCTGCTTGTCCTCCTGAGCTGCCTCGTCCTCGTCCCCGTCCGCCTCCTCGTCCTCGTCCGCCTCCTCTTCCTCCTCTGTAGCTGCCACCT
>Ga0136560_1000886_pt1 | contig 15211 bp, 5 predicted proteins | sample AntRauMeHopE1497_FD_104925 | JGI IMG/M metagenome (GOLD analysis project Ga0136560, IMG submission 104925) | Saline lake microbial communities from Rauer Islands, Antarctica - Metagenome Hop E1 #497 | ecosystem: Environmental > Aquatic > Non-marine Saline and Alkaline > Saline | place... | reverse complement strand
GAGCGTGGATTCTTTCGGCCCCCGTGCCACCCCGAGACTCATCTTCGAAGCGAACCTACAGCAACCATGGGTGTCAAGCGGACTGTGATCAAGGCGGGCGGTGAGAACCAGAGGTAGAGGCCCAGGCCGCTGATCCGAGCGAACCGACCGTTCCACGAGGATCGCCGGCCCAACCCCCTAGCCCATGGGATGGCATAGCAGCGCATCGGCCCGCCACCCGATCGCTGGCGGTTCCGACCCGGCTCGTTCGCAGACGGCAGCACCTTCCCCAAGTCCGGCAACAAGCTGACCATGCACTACACCGGCACCCTCACCAACGGCACCAAGTTCGACTCCTCCGTCGACCGCGGGTCCCCGTTCAAGTTCACCATCGGCGTCGGGCAGGTGATCCGCGGCTGGGATGAGGGCGTGATCATGATGAGCCTCGGCGAGAAGGCCAAGCTCGAGATCTCCGGTGAGGCGGCTGCACGCGGCCCCTGCGCTGCCTCCTGCCGTGCGGCGCTCCACCGCACTCGTGCCACCAATCGCTCCCACCCCTATCGCAGCCGACTTCGGCTACGGCGCCCGCGGCGCCGGCGGCGTGATCCCGCCCAACGCCGACCTCATCTTCGAGGTCGAGCTCCTCGCCATCAACTGAGCCAGCACGGCGTTTTTGTGTGGCCTGGGTGTCGTGGGGCGTCCGTGTGCGGCTTTCGTGGCGCGTGCTTCCAACTCGTCCTTGCCCCCCTCGCCTTGGCTTGCCGCATCACACGAGCTTTGCCCGAAACACCCCCTCGGCCGCGGCCGCGTGCTTGCGCCTGCTCTCTTCCTCCTCGAACTGCTTCGTCTGCTTCTTCTGGTGGTACTCCTTGCCGCGGCGCACGGCCTCCTCGAAGCCGGACTTGAGCTCCTTGGTCTCCGTCACCCTGGTGCCCTCGAAAAAGGCCATGGCCGCCTCCTCGAACTGCCGCAGCGCCATGCGCGCCGTGCCCTCGCGGTAGTACGCCTTGGCGAGCGTGCTGTCGATCTTCCGCGCCACCACGGCGTCCGCCACGGCTCCCAGGTAGTTGCGAAGCTTGATCCTCGCGGCGGATCGGTTCAGCCGGAACACCGCGTTCCGCGGGTCCGCCTCCACCGCCGCGGTGTAGGACGCCTCCGCCTCCGCGAAGCGCCCCGCCACGAAGTGCTCGTTGCCCTTGCCCTTGAGCTCGAGGGCCGTGGCGGCGCCTTCCGCCGACGTCTCCCCCTCGGGCGTGACAAAGGAGTCGGCGGCGTCGGCATCCTCCTGGCCCACCTCCGCGGCGGGGGCGGCGGACGACGAGGCGGGGGCGGACGACATCTCCGAGGCTGCGCGTGCGCGCTCCGCCTCAACCAGCTCAATCGGCGTGGTGGGCTCCACGGCGTCCGCGCTGGCGTCCCACAGCCGCTCCACCACCTCGTGGTGGCCAGCCGCGGCGGCCATCTGGACGGGGACCATGCCGTCGTCGTTCGCGACGCGGGCCGCCTCGCGCCCGGCTTCCCCGCGCTCGATGACGGCGTGCGCCGCCGCGGCCATGCCCTGCGCGGCGAGCAGGTGCAGCGCCGTGAGGCCGGCGTCGGCCCTGTGGAGGAGGGGGCTCCCGGCCTTGACCAGGGCCACGCACGCCTCCTCGTGGCCTGCCGCCGCTGCAAGAACGAGGGGCGTCGCCCCCCGGCTCCCGGGGGCCGCCAGCCACTCGTCGGGCTTGGGGAGCGCCGCGAGGACGGCCTCGACGACGCCCACGTTGCCCTCCGCCGCGGCCTCGTGCAGGGGCGTGCCAACGATCGAGTGGACCGCCTGGTCGGCCCCCGCCGCGACAAGGCGCTCCACGGCCTCCACGAACCCGTGCCGGGCCGCGATGTGGAGGGCCGAGTCCATCTCGCGCTCGCGGCGGGCGTTCACGTCGGCCCCGCGGGCGAGAAGCATGTCCACGCACGCCAGCGCGCCGTCCGACTTGCCAAGCACGGCCATGATGAGCGGCGTGGCCCCGTCCTCGTCCCTGGCGTCCACGGCCGTCGAACAAGCGTCGAGGAGGATGCCGACGCACTCGGTCTGGCCCTGGTTCGCCGCAAAGTGGAGCGCCGTCCGGCGGCTGGCATCCCGCATCTTCTCGACCGCACGGGCCGCACCCCCATCGGAGGCGGCCTCAAACGACTCCAGCGACACGCGGAGCGTCCGAACATCGCCGTCTGCGGCAGAAGACGGGGGCACATGGTCATGGGGGAACGATGGCCGAGGCAACACGTGCCGATCTTCAATTCCGTGCATGACACGGCGGCACCGGTCCAGAAAAGGCGCGGGAGGCGCTCGAGGGCCAGAGTCAAGGGAGGCCGGGAAAGCTCTGCAAGCTCGTCACCTCACCCTTGGCGGCCGTGAAAAAGGCCAAGAGGCGCTCCTTCTGGTCCTTCAGCATGGCCGGGTCAAGACCTGCCGATGCTGAAGCCATCGTTGCAAGGGGTGCTGCAAGGGCGACGTAAGTGGCCGCACACGACCTCACACGCGTGGATTCTTCCACCCAACTCTGCCACACCGCCAGAGCCTCTGCCGGTCACTCCCGGCTGCCGGACGGAGCAGCGAGCGGAGGGATGGCTATGGCAGCCATCATCTGCCGCCTTCCCGGTGGAAGCGCGCAGCCCATGGCTGTGATTTCGGGAACCAGTGAGCCACGCCCTCGGACCAATGCTCTGCCCCGGCATCACCAACGGCGAGCCGTCCTGGTGGCGCTGGGGCCGGCCCGGCGCCGCCTTGCCCCGCTCCCTGCCCCATATTAGGCCTATTGCGCTCCGGCGTGGGCGGAACCCGGCGGGGAGCCTCTCAGAGGGTTGGCCGTTGCCTCAAACACAAAAAGATCAGGCGTCGTGACCATGCCCGCCGAAAACGACTCGCCCCCGGCGACGTTCCCGGCCCTATGGCGACCCTAGCGGCGCCAACACGTAGCTGACCTGTTTGGTGTTCGTGCCCGCAGCTGCTGAGAGCTTCTCGGCGCAGTGCCGGCGCCTGTTCGACGACCTCGGCGACGACGAGCGCGTGGTCGGGCTCAGGCGTGACTCGGACGAGCTCATGCTGAGCGTGGGCGAGCTCGCTTCGGACCCTGCCCCGTTCTCCGGGCAGTCTTTTGAGCTGGTGACGATCGGTGAGCCACTCAGCGGCCGTGGGGCGGCTTGCTGCCTCGGACGCTCGTCCGCGTTGCTTGTTCACTGGCTGCCGGGTCCCCCAGTGCGGCTCCCGCGTGCCCTGACGCCACACATGCGACAGCTTGCATGCAATGCGTCGGATGGTATCGCGCCTGCCACCGCCGCCGCGCTTGTTGCCGCTTGCCCGCGCCGCAGCCGATGACGAGGACGAGTCCAGCGAAGACGACGCCGAGCCAGCGGGAGATGCGGACATGGCCGAGCCCGTCGACGAGTCTCAGGAGTACAGCATCCAGATCAAGTTCCACGGCGGCGAGGAGGCCGGGGGCCTGGCCTTCACCCCGGAAGACGTGCAGCGCTTGCAGTACGCCGTGCTCGCCACCGGCCTGGAGGAGACCCCGTTCCCCCGCGCCGTCGCCGCGTTCATGGGTGACGGCGAGCCCCGCACGCTGCTCACGCGGGCCGAGTTCTACTCCGCCGTCCGCGCGCTCGTCCCTCGCGACGTGGTCAAGGGCTCCGACACCCGGGCCATCACCGCCTTCCTCACCCGCTTCTTCGACGCGTTCGACCGCACCGGCGACGGCGTCGTGCAGCTCCCGGACATCCTCGTCGGCTTCTCCGCGCTCTGCGCCGGGAACAAGAGCGACAAGCTCGTCGACGCCTTCTCCGTCATGAGCCATGGGGACAACCACGCCCTCCCCCGCGTGCACCTGTGGCGCCTCCTGCGCGCCATCCTCAGCGCCTTCAGCGCCGTGGCGTCCAGGCCCGACGGCGTGACGCCGGAGGAGCTGTTCGGCCGCATCGACGACGCCGCCGCGGCCGTCGTCGGCGCCGCGGTCCGCGCGGTGGGCGACCAGTCGGGCGCCGTCGCGTTCCAGGCCTTCGCCGAGTGGTTCAACGCCGAGGGCCGCAGCCACTGCTCGTGGCTCGAGCTCCTCGACCTCGCCAAGTGGCCGGCTATGGCCCTGGAGGCAGGCCCGGCGAGCGACGCCGCCGTGCCGCCCGCCGCCGCCGCCGTGCCGCCCCCCACCCCCGGCGCGGCGGCCGCCCCCGCCGAGGAGGACGCCGACACCGACGACGAAGCAGCCGACCCCATCGCCTTCTGCTTCCACCTCGGCCGCTCCGCCCTCGTCGGCCGCGCCCAGGACGTGGAGCGCACGGCCATGCTCCTCCGCCTGACCCGCCTCCACACCTTCACGCCGGCCGAGATCGCCAGCGTGGTCCTCCGCGAGGGCAAGGGCGGCTCCGTGACCCGCCCCGCCTTTGACCGCCTCGCCAAGCGCCTCGTCGACGTCACCCGCCTCAGCGCCGACGACCGCAAGCGGGCCGGGGCGCTCCTCGCCACCATCTTCTACTCCTTCGACAAGTATCGCCGCAACGAGGTCAACGCCGCGCAGCTCGCCACCGGCCTCCTCGCCCTCTCCGGCGGGCCCAAGTCGTGCAAGCTCGACGTCGCGTGGAGCCTCTTCGAGGAGGGGGAGGGGGCGCCGGGGCTCTCCTGCGGCCGCGCCTGGGAATGCCTCAGCTCGCTCCTCACCGGCCTGGCCGCCCTGTGCCGCGACCACGTCTTCGTCACCGTGGCGGAGATGCGGGACGGCATCGACGCCGGCGCGGTCGACGCCGTGACCAGGCTCTTCGACGAGACGAGGGACCGTGAGCACGAGTCCGTGGTCTCATTCGCCCGATTCGCGCGCTGGTACAACGAGGCCGGCTTCCGCGAGGGCGCTTCCTGGGTCGAGATGCTGGACCACGCCAAGTGGCCCCTCTCGGCGGACGGCATGCCGCTGTCGGCGCTGCCGGTGGACGACGAGACGCGGGCGCGCGCCATGGCCCAGCTCGGCGTCGAGGCCGACGACGATGACGAGGAAGCCGATGACGACGACGAGCAGGACGGCGGCGACTACGACGAGGAAGCCGGCGACGACGAGCTCGGCGACGAGGACCTCGCCGAGGAAGACGTGGTCTTCAGCTTCACGGTGTCCTCCGCCGGCGACGCCCTCGAGCTCACGCGCGGGGACTGCGACTTCATGCACGCCATCGCCGCGTCGGCGGGCATGTCCAAGCGCTCCCCGGCCGACCTCTGCATCCTGCAGCGCGCGGCCGCAGCGTCGGACACGGCGGACTCGACCACCATCCCCAAGCTCGCCTTCGCCCAGGCCGTCGAGGCCCTCATCCGCGGCGGCGGCTCCTCTGGCGAGGCTCTGCGCGTCGCTCGCTCCGCCATGCGCTCCCTCTTCGCCTGGTTCGATTGGTCCGGCACCGACTCGGCCGGCACCGGCGAGCTCATCGCCGGCCTCAGCGTCTTCTGCGCCGAGTCCAAGAGCTCCAAGATGGCCGTCGCCTTTGACGCCCTCGACGAGGACGGCGCCGGCGCCCTCGACCACATGCAGCTCTGGCGGTTCTTCCGCTCCCTCCTCCTCTCCCTCAGCTTCGTCCAGGCCGGCTCGGACCTCCTCTCCCCGACGGACCGCCGCACCGTGGTGCGCCGCGTCGCCGTGGAGCTCACCACCAACGTCTTCGACCACGTCGCCGCCGTGGAGGGCGTGGCCAGGATCGAGCGAGTGTCCTTCCAGCACTTTGGAGGGTGGTACAACGACGGCGGGTTTGACACCGCGCCCTGGCTCGAGCTCCTCGACCTCGCCAAGTGGCCGACCCCCTCGGAGGCCGCCGCCGCCGTCGCGCGCCGCCGCCTCGGCCTCGACGGAGACCGCACGGCCGAGTCGGCCGCAGCGGCGGCCCCGTACGTGGGACGCTCCGCGTTCGCCTGGGACCGCGCGGCGGGGGCGCTCGACGCCTCCGACGAAGAGGACGACGACGAGGACGACGAGGACGACGTCGAGGACATCGAGGTAAATGACGACGAGGAAGACGACATCGACGAGGCGGACGGGCCCGTCGGCCGCTGGCTCACCCCGGCCTTTGATTTCGCCCTCCTCCGCCGCCCCGAGGAGCTCCGCACCGCGGCCGCGGCCGTGGCCGCCCGCGCCGGCGGCCTCGTGGACCCCGATGCCCTCCGCCTCACGCTCGCCGACTGCGCCGTCGTGGCCCGCATCGTGTCCACCGGGCGCCTCCAGCGCCTCGAGGCCGGCGACGTCGTCGCCCTCGTCCTCTCCGCCGTGTCGGCGAGCCGCTCGTCCCTCACCCAGGGCGAGTTCTCCGCCTCGGTCATCGAGCACGTCCTGCCCCAGGACGACGACGCCGGGGCCGAGTGGCTCGGCGCCTGCCTCCTCCGCCTCTTCGCCTACATGAACCGCGAGAGCACCGGGCGCGCGTCGGCCGCCGAGCTCGCTTCCGCGCTCTGCCTCTTCGCCGCCGGGAGCAAGACCTCCAAGCTCACGTCCTCCTGGGCCGCATTCGCCGGCGGGCCCCGCGGCCGCCTCGGCAAGCTCGGCCTCTGGCAGCTCCTCCGCTCCCTCCTCGGCGCCGTCTGCGTCGCCCCCTTCCTCGAGGAGGAGAGCCTCGAGCACACCCACATCGCCGCCCTCCGCGACGAGATCGACGTCGTCTCCATCGCCCTCACGGACGACATCCTCCGCTTCTGCGGCCACTCGGCCGAGTGGGGCTCCCACGCCGCCCCCGAGGGCGCCCGCCCCACCCTCGCCTTCGAGGACCTCGCGCGCTGGTACAACGAGGGCGGCTCCGCCATGGCCAAGTGGCTCGAGCTCCTCGACCTCTCCAAGTGGCCCACCGTCGACGAGATGGACGCCTCCCCGCGCCGCCCCACGGCCGGCGCGGCCGCGGCCGCCGACAGCGACGCGTCGGAGGGCAACGGCGACGGCGACGACGACGACGCCGATGCCGCGTCGGAGGGCGACGACGACAACGACGCCGCGGCGGGGTCCAACGTCGTCGCGGAGATCCCCCTCTTCCCCACCGAGGCGTCCCCCGCCGGCGGCATGGACACCCTCGTCATCGCCAGCGACGACGTCAAGGCCCTTGCCAGCGCCCTCGACGTCACCGGCATCGCCCGCACCGACCCCTGGGTCATCTGCAAGGCCGTGGTCCGCAACGCCTCGCCCGACAACACCCTCACCCGCGAGGGCTTCGTCGCCGTCATGAACTCGATCCTCACCACCCACGAGCGCGGCAGCGATCGCCTCGGCCAGGCCGAGAGCCTCATCTGGCACGTCTGGTACGCCGTCGACGCCCTCGACGAGGGACGCGTCCCCGTCCCCGCGGCCGCGGCCGCCCTCTGCGTCCTGGCCGCCGGCAACAAGAGCGGCAAGATCGCGGCCGCCATCGAGGCCGCCGCGGTCATGGAGGGCACGTCTCCCGGCGTGCACCCCAGCTCCCGCAACGACGACGAGGACGCCCCGTCCCTGGTCTCCCGCGACGCCCTCAGGCAGGTTGCCCGCGGCTTCGTCATGGCCCTCCTCGGCGTCACGCGCGCCGGCGCCAACGCCTCCCCGCGCGTTGTCGCCGAGGTCGGCGAGGCGGTCTCCCGCCGCGTCGTGCACGGCGTCTTCCTCGGCGCGGGCTCGGGCCGCACGGCGTCCTTCCTCGACTTTGGCGACTGGTACAACGAGCGCGGCTGCCAGTCGGACGGCTGGCTGGAGATGCTGGACCTCAGGAAGTGGCACCCGCTCATGGCGTCCTTCGTGTCGGACCCCAGCGCCGACGAGGAGCGGGACGAGGAGCCAGAGCAGGGCGATGAGGAGGACGACGAGGCCCAGGGCGGAAGCGACGACGACGGAAGCGGCGAGGACGGGAGCGGCGAGGATGGCAGCGACGACGACGGAAGCGACGGCAGCGACGACGCCGCGATCACCGCGACCGGCCAGGACAAGGCCGCGGCCGGCCCGAGCGCCATGCGCGCCTCGGCCAGCCGCGACGCCGTGTTCGGCTTCCGCGTCACCGGGACGGGCGAGGTCATGGCCCTGTCCGCGCACGACGTGGCAGGCATGTCCACCATCGTCAGGCAGGCCCGCCTCGACGCCGCCGACCCCCAGGCCATCCTCGAGGCCTTCAGCACCCGCGTCAACGCCAGCGGCGAGCTGGACCGCGAGGCCTTCGCCAACGCCATCTCCTCCTTCGTGGACGGCGAGAGCCTCGGCAAGGAGGCCACCGCGCAGCTGCGCTCCGGCCTCGAGCGCCTCTTTGACGTGTTCGACGAGGACGCCTCGGGAACGGTGGACTTTGCCGAGTTCGCCGCCGGCTTCTCCGTGCTCTGCTCCGGCTCCAAGAGCGAGAAGCTGGTCCTCGCGTTCCGCCTGTTCGACATCGACGGCGACGGCTTCATCTCCAAGGACGAGCTGGAGCAGTACCTGTCCGCCTTTGTCGCTGCCCTCGTCTCCTTCGGCGGCGCCGCCGGCTCGGGCATGGCGCGCCTGTCCGCGGAGGACGCCGCCGCGCGCCGCCAGATGGCGCGCAAGGTCGCCGCCGAGCTGTCCGGCACGATCATGGACCAGGCGGACACCAACCACGACGGGCACATCTCCTTCGCCGAGTTTGGCGAGTGGTACAACAACGGCGGCTTCGAGCTCGTGCCGTGGATGGAGATGCTCTCCACCAGCAAGTGGAGCACCCTCGCCGCCGAGGCAGGCCCCGCCGGCGGCCAGGCCGCCGCGGCCGCGGCTGGGACCACTCAGCAGGACGCAGCCGCCGCCGCCACCCCGTCCGGCCCCATCCCCAACGACACCGTGCTCCTCCGGATCGACCTCGCGCCCGCCGACGCCGCCTCGGGCGCGCCCTCCCACATCGAGCTCACCGCCCGCGACGCCCGCCAGCTCCGCCGCGTCACCTCGGCCTCCCGCCTCCGGGCCATGGACGCGGACACCCTCCACGACCTCTTCGACGCCGAGGCGGACGACGAGACCGGCGCCCTCGACGAACAGGGCTTCCGCAACGTGATGCAGCGCCTCCTGGGCCAGGCCTCGGTCGCCGAGGGCGAGCGCGCCGTGGTGGAGGCGTACGTGTCCTCCATCTTCACGGCGTTCGACACCGACGGCAACGGCCGAGTGGAGTTCGCCGAGTTCGCCACCGGCTTCAGCATCCTCTGCGCCGGCTCCAAGAGCGACAAGCTCGGCCTCGCCTTCCGCCTCTTCGACCTCGACGGCGACGGCGGCATCAGCCGCGTGGAGCTCGCCCTCTACATCCGCGCCTTCCTCCTCACCATCATCACTCTCCTCGGCGGCGCCAGGGGCAGCGCAGCCGACGCCCAGGTGGTGCGCCGCGCCGCCAGCAAGGAGGCCGTCCGCGTCGCCGCCGCCGTTTTCGATTCCGCCGACGCCGACCGCGACGGAACCGTGGACTTTGTCGAGTTCGGGGAGTGGTACAACGACGGCGGCTTTGAGCTCGTGCCGTGGCTGGAGCTGCTGGACCAGTCCAAGTGGCCGCTCCAGGACGACCGCGAGGTCGCCATGCTCGACCAGGACGACGTCGACCAGGACGACGTCGACCAGGACGACGTCGACCAGGACGAAGAGGATTTCGACGTGGACGACGACGACGAGGACGACGAGCAGGTTGACGACGAGGACGACGAGCAGGATGACGACGACGACGCCGAGCAGGTCCGCGCGCTCGCCCGCGCCCCGTCCCTCCGCCCCGGGGAGCACGCGTCGTTCCTCCTCCTCCCGGCCAAGGAGCAGGGCGGCCCCCGCATCGAGATGCGCAACGTGGCCATCTTCGCCGGCCGCCACACCGCCTTTGCCCGCCGCCTCGCCGCCGCCTCGGCGCTCGACCAGATCTCGCCCGACGCGCTCCGCGACGTCGTCCGCGACGCCTTCGAGGCCGCCCCGGAGGGCCGCAGCGAGCTGCAGCATTTCGCGTCCGTCATCGCCGCCCGCGCCCGCGCGGCGGGTGTTCCGGCCGAGGAGTGCGCCTGGCTCGGCACGTCCTTCCCCGCCGTCCTCGGCGCGCTCCGCCGCTCCGGCCGCCAGGACCCGTCCGAGGACGAGCTCTGCGTGGCCCTGCTGCCGCTCTGCCGCGGCTCCAAGAGCCTCAAGTTCACCATGGCAGCCGACATCGCGGCGGACCGCCCCCAGGACCGGCTCTCGGTCGTCGCCGTCTGGACCATGCTCCGCTGCATCCTCCAGGGCCTCCTCGCCGTGCGGGGGGTGGCCGAGGACGAGGCGGGGCCGGTGGCCGAGGCCGGCATGGGCAGCGGCGACAGCGCCGAGGTGCGGGACGGCGCCAGGGCCCTCGCCGTGGTGGTGACCCGCGAGTCACAGGCGCTCCAGGGCGGTCTCGACGAGGAGGCGGGGGAGGAGCCCCCCGCGGGGGACGAGGGCGTCCCGGTCTCCTTCGAGGCTCTCGGGCACTGGTACAACAGCGGCGGGGACGCCCTCGCCCAGTGGCTCGAGCTCCTCGACCTCTCCAAGTGGCCCACCGTACCCCTGGACCGCCCGGGCGACGCGGTGTCGGGCAAGGTGACGGCGTCCCCCGGCGCCAAGTCCACCCGCACCGACGACGGCCGCGTCGTCGTGGTGGACGAGGAGGAGGACGTGGAGGGAGAGGCGGAGGATGTCTGCGAGGACGGAGACGGCGAGGACGCCGCCGCCGCGTCGGCCGTCGCGACCTCGGACGACGCCGTCTTCCGCCTCCCCCTCGTGGCCCCCACGCAGCCCCTGGAGGACGGCATGCCCCGCTACCTCGTCTTCTCGCGCCCCGACTGCGGGGTGGTGCAGCGCGCCCTCCGCGGCTCGGGCCTCGACCGGGCCCCCGTCGACGTGGTCCTGCGCGCCGCCTCGGCCGCCCAGCGTGACGGCGCCGTGTCGGGCGAGGCCCTCGAGGCCTCGCTCCGCGCCGCCGTCACGGCCGGCGAGGACGCCGTCGTGGACACGGAGGGCCGCGACGGCCTCACCAGCTTCGGCCGCATCTGCCGGTGGGTCGCGCACGCCTCGGCCGAGTCCCGCATCGCGCGAGAGGGCCTCGTGTCCGTCGCCGCCGGCGTGGCCCTGTCCCCCTACTGCCTCGGGTCCAAGAGCGACAAGCTCGCGGCCCTCTTCGAGGCCGTGGGCGCCGCCCTCGGATCGCCCGCCCCCGCCGACGGAGGGGACGCCCGCCTCGAGGAGGACGGCCTCGGCCTCCTCCTCGGCGCCGCCCTCATCGGCCTCGCCGCCTCGTCCGCCCGCTGCCGCAACCCGCCATCGAGCGCCGCCAGCATGGCCGACCTCGCGGACAGCCTCGGCGCCAGCGTGGCCCGGGCCGTGGTGCAGGAGGCGGGCGCCGGGGCCGGCTCGGTCACCTTTGCCCAGTTCGGCGAGTGGTACAACGGGGGCGGATACTCGGAGGTGCAGTGGCTGGAGCTGCTGGACCAGCGGAAGTGGCCCGACGTGCTCTCGGCGGACGACGAGGAGGTGGACGACTTTGACGAAGAGGACGAGGAGTACGTGCCGGAGGAGGACGACGACGACGAGGACGAGGAGTACACGTCCGGCCAGGACGAGGACGACTACGAGGACGACGAGGACCTCGAGGACCTCGAGGGCGAGGGCGGCGACGAGGACGACGAGGCCGAGGACGGAGGCGAGTCGCCGCTCGGCCCCGTGGACAGCGAGGCCGGCCCCGGCGCCCCCGACGCCGTCATCACCTTCAAGCTCGGCAGCGGCGAGCCGTGGGAGTCCGTGGTGAGCCTCTCCGCCGCCGATGGCGCCGACGTCAAGGCCGCCGCCGCGGCCTCCGGCCTCTCGGCGCTCTCCTCGTCGGAGCTCTTCGACAGGGTCGGCCGGGCCGCGGATGACAGCGGCCGCGTCGATCCCGACTCCGTGCGGTCGGTGCTGGCCGGCCTCCGCGGCGCCTCGGCCTCCCGCTCCGCCTCGGGTGACCTGCGCTTCAACCTCCTCCTCACCGCCATGCTGCAGCTCCTCCAGGCGGCCTCGGCGCTCAGCAGCGAGCAGGACGACGTCTTTGCCGTGGAGGACACGCTGGACGCGGACACGGTGGCCACCTGCCTGTCGCTGTGCTGCTCGGGGACCAAGACGGACAAGATGGCGGCAGCCTTTGCGGCAGCAGCCGGCGAGGACGGCAGGCTGTCCTCCGCCCGCCTGGCGGCCACCCTGACCGCGGCGCTCTGCGGCATCCTCGCGGCCGCCTCGTCCCTCGCGAGGCACCCCACCAGCAGGGTGTACCGCCTGGCCGCCAAGGAGGGCCGCCGGGTCGCGGCCCAGGCCTTCGCCGGGGCGGGCGCCGACCTGGCCGGCCCTGGCCTGACGTTTGAGCAGTTCGGCTCCTTCTACAACGGGGGCGGCTACAAGTCCTCCCCGTGGGTGGAGCTGCTCGGGCTGGGCAAGTGGAAGTCCTGAGCCCTGGGTGCGGCGTGTCGCGCGCCGTGCTGCTGCGTGTGAGTGCTTGTGGAGTCGACTGCGCGGATTCTCGGAACGGCGCCGGATCCAACCCGCACAATCACATACACACACGCACTGCAGAAGCCCTGGGGCGCGCCCCGTTGACGTGCTGTAGGCGGCAGGCCCGCGGCACCCTCACCAGTCGTCGTCGAACCCGAGGTCGTCGTCCTCCGACGCCTTGCGCTGAAACCGGACCGGCGCGAGGCGCCCGAGGCTGGCCGCCGCCCCGCCGGCATCCTCCTCCGGCAGCGTCCCGCCCACCGCCACCGCGTTGCTCGTGTACTGCATCTCGCGGGCGCGCGCCTGCTCGGCTTGCGCCGTCGCGCCGGCGCCGTCGTGCTCGTCAAAGTCAATGTCCCAAGAGTCCGTGCCGGTGGCGAACGGGTCGGCGGCGGCGGCGGCCGCGGCGGCCGCGACTGTCGAGGCAGGGATGTCCGAGCCCTCGTCCAGCCGGCTTCCCAGGCGGAGGCCGCGGGCGTTGCCGCCCTTGGCCCCGCTACCTCTTGCTGCCTGCGAGGGCGCCGGGGCCGGGGCCGGGGCCGGGGCCATCTCGATCCCGTGGTCGTCACCCCTCAGCGACGCGAGAGCCTCCTGCACGGTCATGGGCGTCCCGGCCTCGGCCGCCGACGCCGCCATCACACGAGCCGTGTCGAGCAGCTCCGCCTCGTCATCGTCGTCGTCCAACGCGCCGGACAGAGCCCCGCCCTGCCCGCCGCGCGAGGCGCCGCCGACAGGGCCGCCGACGCGGCCGCCGCCCGAGACTCGCGACCTCGGCGCGCCGCCCGCCTGCTGCCCTGCACCACCACCGCCGCCGCCTCCTCCCCCGCCCCCGGCGTTGTTCCGGACCGCCGCGAGGCAGCCGGCCGGGCCCCCAAAGTACTGCCAGACGGACGCGATGACGAGCAGAGCAAAGGCGGCCATGGCAGCTGCCACGTAGATGGAGATCGGCTCCTCGGCGGGCTCGGTGGCACCGGGGCTGGGGGAGCTGACGGAGAAGGGAGGGGCGCTCGACATGGCCGACGGGGCCGGCGTTGCGGGCGGTGAGGCCGGGGTGGAAGGCTCCATCGATGTGCCCGGCGACGGTGACGGCGACGGCGACGGGGCGACCGTTGGCGATGCCGGCTGTGGCACGGGCGCTGCCGCGGCGGCGCGGCGGCAGAGCTCATGGCCCGACGAGAGCCGAGCAGCCGGTGCCACGACGACTGGCTTGGCTCCGTCCGCCCGGGAGAGCTCTACCACGGCGCATCCGGTCCTCGTGATGACGACGAGGCGGCCGAGCACTGTGCCCGTGTGGTTGGGCAGGCTGATCCGAACGGAGACGGCGGTCTTGCCGAGCGGCTCGAAGGGCGCGGAGAGGTTCGCCGCCTCTGCCGCCACGCCCTCAACGCGGCTGGGCGCCGCAGCCGACCCGTTGACCGTCATGGTTGAAGAGTTTGTGGCACTTGTCGGGCTGGGAGTCGGGATCGCGCTGGGGCTGGCAGAAGGAGTCGAGCTGGCGGTCACCGACGGAGTCACGCTGGCGTTCGACGTTGGAGTCAAGCTGGCGTTCGACGATGGAGTCGAGCTGGCGTTCGACGTTGGAGTCAAGCTGGCGTTCGACGATGGAGTCGAGCTGGCGTTCGACGTTGGAGCCACGCTGACGTTCACCGACGGGGATGAGCTGGGGCTCGCCGTTGGAGTCACGCTGGCGTTCACCGACGGGGATGAGCTGGGGCTCGCCGTTGGAGTCACGTCGTTCATGACTGGAGCGAAAGTGGACCCCTGGTCTTCCAACGCTCTGCCGGCCCAGCGGTCCACGCGCGAGACGAGAGACCCGGAGGCAGGCCCTCCACCCTGCCGCCTGCGCGATGGCTCTACCACGAGGCGCCTAGCGCGCGCAGCGCCCGCGGCTTGCGCGACAGCCTGCCTCGCCCCCTCGTCAATGGCGGCTGCGAGAGCCTTGTCCCCCGCCCAGGCTCCGTCCCACATGCTCTCTGCGTAGCTCAGGTTCCCCGCCTGGACAGACGCCCCCCCCGCAGGCACCCAGAGCAGGGACACGCCGCGGCTGGGCTCCACGCCGGCGTTGCGCAGGCTTGCAACAGCGGCGCCGCCGAGCCGGCGGCCGCGCAGCGCGCTGCCGGGCCCGGACTCCTCCGCTAGCTCAAGGATGGGCAAGAAGCCGGCGGCAGAGGCAGCGTGGGCGAGGATCGGCAGCGCTTCCGCCGCCAGCTTGTTCGCGACAGCCGCGGCCGGCCAAAGGCAGCCCTGCACCGTCGCGCTTCCCTCGCAGACATCCCCGTCGGCACCGCTTGCCGCGGGGCCCGGCCCGAGCAGCACCTGTGCAGAGGCCGACCCGAGGGTCTCCGCTGCCCAGTCGGCGAGAGAGCCGGTGGACTCCGCGCCCGCCAGGCGGCGAGCGACCCTGATGCTGCCGCCTGGGCCCCAGATCCATGAGTCCGGAGTGACCTGCGCTCCCGAGGCGCCGACCGCAGCAACGGACCCCGCCCCGAGCGCTCGGCATGCCGCCGCCACGCCCGCGTCCGCCGGCTCCACCGGCTCGGGATTCGCGTGGGACGATCCTTGACCGAACCACCCCATGGGCGTGCGCACCACAGCGCCCAGCGCGCCGACCTCGACGACCACGGCAGGCCGAACGGCCGTGGCGAGGTCCCTGATCGCAGCCACGACAGACAGCGAGAAAGGGATCCCGCCCGCGAAAAGGGGGGAGCATGGGTCCTTGGCAAAGCGCGAACGTAGGTCCCAGCCGGCGTTGTAGTTGCTGCCGGCGTCGGTGCCTGGGCTTGAACATTCGTCGT
>Ga0136560_1000885_pt1 | contig 15221 bp, 10 predicted proteins | sample AntRauMeHopE1497_FD_104925 | JGI IMG/M metagenome (GOLD analysis project Ga0136560, IMG submission 104925) | Saline lake microbial communities from Rauer Islands, Antarctica - Metagenome Hop E1 #497 | ecosystem: Environmental > Aquatic > Non-marine Saline and Alkaline > Saline | place... | reverse complement strand
GGAGCAAGCCGAGCGACGCAGGCACGAGGAGGAGCAAGCCGAGCGACGCAGGCACGAGGAGGAGCAAGCCGAGCGACGCAGGCAGGAGGAGGAGCAAGCCGAGCGACGCAGGCAGGAGGAGGAGCAAGCCGAGCGACGCAGGCAGCAGGAGCAAGCCGAGCGACGCAGGCAGGAGGAGGAGCAAGCCGAGCGACGCAGGCAGGAGGAGGAGCAAGCCGAGCGTAGCCGGGAGCGCACCCTCCCCGTGCCGCCGTCGCCGGGTGCCCTTGCGGGGCGGATGCGGCCGGGACACCGTGGCATCGCCCACGGCAGCGATACGTTCGCGGCAGAGCCGTTCGGCCGCGGAGGCCGCCAAGCCTCCGCCGCCGCCGCCGCCGCCGCCTCCTCCCTGCAGCGGTTGTACCGCGGCCACCGGGTCAGGGTCGCGATGCGGCACGCTTCCGGCCCGGGTAGCTACACCCCGCGCGAAACCGCCGCGGCTCTGTCGGCAGAGCTGTCCGACGCCGGGCTGTTCCTGGCCCTGCGGCGCAAGCGGCGCCTGGCCGCCGCGGCGACGCGCGTGCAGTCGCTGCTGCGGGGGACGAGGCTCCGGCAGAGGCTGAGCGACGCGAGGGAGCGCGCCCGCTTCGAAGTGGCTCTGCCGGACGCGATCGGGGACGCGGCGTCTGACCTCGACTCCTTCCTGGGGCTCGACCAGGCGTACCTGGACGGCATGGACCGGCTCGGGGAGGGCGATTCCGGGGCGGGGGCCGGTGCGGCGGTGCGGCGGGGCCGGGTCACGGGTCCGTCGCGCCAGCCGCCGACGTCTCCGATCGGCGGGGCGGCCAGGCAGAGCCGGCGGGTGGAGCCGGCGGGCGGGGGCGCGGTTTCGCCGGGAGGTGACGAGGGCGGCTGGGCGGCCCGCGCCCCGCCGCGGCCGGTGCGGCGACCGGTGTCGCGCGCCGGCTCTGCCATGGACGTCGAGTCGGTGACCAGCACTCCGCGCCGCCCGCCGTCGTCGGGGGCCGGGGCGGCCCACCCGTGGCTCGGGGGCGCGGAGAGGCGTCCACCGTCGTCAGTGTCGAGCCGGCCGCCGTCAGGCCTCGGCCCGGGGGTTGCAGGCGGCGGCGGCTGGGGCGGCGGCTGGGACGACACGGCCGGGGGTACGCGCTCCCCGGTCCGGGGGTCGGGGAGTGGTGGTCGCGGGCGGGGCGCGGGGCCGGGAGCCGGCGTCACGCACCGAGGGGGGGCGAGGCGGCGGGGTGGGCAGAGGCGGCGGGCGGCCCCGCGGGGGCCCGCGGCCCTTCCCACGCCAGCCCCCGCGGCCATGGGCGTGCACGCCCGTGACCGCCAGGCGTACAGGAGCGGCCGGGCGGGGACGGGCGGCTACCTCGCCTCCGGGGGCGGCGGGGGCGCGGCGACGGCGACAAGCGGCGGCGTGCCGTCCGCCTGGACGAGACCCGACGGCTCCGGCGACGTGGCTCTGCCGGCGATCGGCAGGGGCGGCTCTGCCGGGTCGGTGCTGGAGGGGGCGCGGCAGGGGCGGGCGGCGGCCGCGGCTCCGTCGCGCCCCCGCCAATCGCCGGTCGACGCCCAGGCGGCCGTCGTGGCGGCGGCGACCAGGTACCACCGCCGCGCGGCGGCCGGAGGCTCCGCGCTTCCGTCCGGGGGCGCGGCGTCCGGGGCGGCGGGGATGAGCGCCGGCGCGTCGATGTTCCGCCCGCCGTCGGCATCGGCGGGGATGACCAAGCGGCGCATTGACGCGTGGTGATGCTGTGCGCACTGAAACACGGCAGTGAATGGGCGCAAACAGGCCGCTCACCGCCCGAGACGGCGTCGGGTTGCAGAACGCGCCGTTTGTCCAGCTGCCCGCAACAGTCGACGGTAGCACTCCGGCCCCTCTCCAGGCAGCCCGCCCACGCATTGCAGGGAATTCAGGAGCTCGGGCCATGATCCGCGCAACGATTGTGCTTGCAGCCGCCGCCGCCGCCGCGGCTGGAGGGCTGCCGTGGCAGAATCCCCTCCTTCCGCTTCGCGAGCGGGTCCAGGACATCATCCGCCGGCTGACCCTGGAGCAGAAGGTTGCCAACCTCGAAGCCATCGCGCCTGGGCTCAAGGATATCGGCCTCGTGCCGTACTCGTACGCACAAGAGTGCGAGCGAGGCTACCTCAACGCCCCGGTCGCCACGGCGTTCCCGCAGGGCAGTGGTCTGGCGCAGACGTTTGACCCCGCGGTTGTGTACGCCATCGGCCGGGCGACGTCCGATGAGGCGCACGCCTACTACAACAGCCACCGGCGCACCAATGCGTCCGGAATGCGCTCCCTTAGCTGCTTCGGCCCCGTTGTGAACTTCCCCAAGTCCCCGCTCTGGGGCCGGTCGCAGGAGGGCCTCCGGGGCGAGGCGCCGGACACGCTCACCAGGCAGATGGTGCAGGCATACACGACTGGGCTTCAGTTCCTGGGCGAGGCGCCCGAGGACTGGCGCACCGGCCGCCCCGCCTCCGGGGCGTTCGACGAGGCACACCGCGCGCGCGCGCAGCCCGACCCCAAGGTCTGCGGCCCCAACGCCACGGTGGGACGCCGGCCCGAGATCCTGACAATCCTGAAGCACTTTGTTGCGTGAGCCCCGGAGGGCGACGCGCGGTCTGCCCGTGCCCCGCCCACATGCCTGCCGTGAAGGGGACGCGGTGCGCTGATGATCGGCACCGTCGCGTGGGGGCGCGACGTCCCGTTCCGGAGTGGTCTGTGCATCGCGGAACATCAACCGTGTCAGCCCGCCAGCGACAGCTAGCGCCACCGGGCCCCTTGTTTCAGCGCCCGGCCCCCGCGTTTTTGTTGTTTGTCCGCCCGCAGGTATGACGGCCCTGAGGGGTACGGCTACACGTTCGGCCCGCACACCGAGCGCTTCCGCTTCGACGCCGTCGGGCTCGACGACCGGTCGCTCCAGCAGACCTTCCTTCCCGCTTTCCGCTGGGGCATCGAAGCGGGGGCTGTGGGCGTGATGTCCAGCTACAACGCGATCAGCGGCGTCCCGGCGTCGGCCAACAAGCACACTCTGACTGACATCCTCAGGGGTCAGTGGGGGCTTGACAACGAGCCGACCAAGGGGTACGTCATCACGGACGCCGGGGCGGGTGAGTTATGCCGCAGAGACGGGCGGGGGTCGCCCCTCCACACTTGTCCCGGTCGGCTCACGCCACGCCACGCCACACCACAAGCCAGAGAATCAGTCAGCGCTTGCCTTTCCCGCTCATGCTCCCCCCGACCGCAGCGGTGTTCGTCGAGTCCCAGCACCACTATGCCGACACGCAGGCCGGCGCAGCGGTCGACGCGCTGAGCGCGGGCGTGGACATCGAGCTGACCTGCTGCGATTTCCCGGCTGTGTTTGGGACGCTCGCTGACAGCGTCCGAAACGGCACCGTCGCCGAGTCCGCGGTCGACGGCGCCCTGGAGAGGGGCCTCTGGTCGCAGCTGCGGACGGGTGCGCACGACCCGGAGCAGTGCGACCCGTTCGCCTGGCTCAACGTGTCGACCGTCGTCGGGTCGCCGGAGCACATCGAGCTCGCCGAGCGCGCCGCCCTCAGCGCCCTTACGCTGCTCAAGAACGGCCCTTACATCGCGGGGCAGCCCGACCCGACGGGGGACGACGCGGGCGCCAGGCCGGCTCTGCCGCTGGACCTCGCCGCGGCCGCCGAGGCGGAGCTGACCGTGTGCGTGGTCGGGCCCAACGCCAACCAGACCCACGCGGTGATGGGGGACTACCACGCGCACGGCGCCGGGCCGGGCATCGTGACGCACTGGCAGGGCATCCGCGACGCCACGGCCGCCGTGGGGGTCAAGGCCCGGCTCGTGCCGACTCCCGGGTGCGACGACGTTTACTGCCCAGACCTCGACGCCGAGGCCCTGGTGCGGGACCTCTCGCACGACTGCGGCGCGGCCATCGTCGCGGTCGTGGGGACGTCCCCGTGGTCGCACATGCCAAACGTGAGCAACGCGTGCGGCTGCCCCAAGGGCACCGCCATCGAGGGCGAGTGCTGCGACCGGTACGGCGTGGGGCTCGCGGGCCGGCAGGGTGACGTCATCCGCGCCGCGGTGCGCGCGGCGGCCGCGAGCGGCCTCCCCAACACCCACGTGGGGGTGGTGCTGAACGCAGCCATGATGGTCGACATCGCCGAGTTCGTGCGGGGCCCGGGGGCGGTCGGCTTCGTCATGCACGCGCCCTTCCTCGGGCAGGCGGCCGGCACCGCGGTGGGGCGGGCCCTTTCTGACGTGGCCACCCCGGGAGGCCGGCTGGCCACGACGTGGTATGACGCCGGCCCGTCGCTGGACGGCATCGCCGGCATCAAGGACTACGCGTCCGCACTCGCCAACACCACCTACCAGCACCACACCGCCAAGCCGCTGTTCCCATTCGGCTCTGCCGCGGTCTACTTCCCGTCGCGCGTGGCGGTGGTCGGAGCCGGCCCGCCGGCGTCGGCCCCGGCTTGCTCCCGGTTCAGCTTCCAGGCCACGGCGCTCATCAACGCCACCGACCCGAATGCATCAACTGTGGTGCAGGCGTACATCAGCGGGAGTCAGGCGTCCCGGCACAACCCGATGGCAACGCTAGTGGCCTTTCGCAAGGTTCTGGCGTCCCAGAGCGGCACGGCCGTCACGCTCACAGTCGACACCGCCGACTTGGCGGAGCCCGTGCAGGACCCGACTACGGCAGCATGGCTTCCGGCCATCGTTCCCGGGGAAAGGACCGTGACGCTCGCCGACGACGCCGGCTTCCTGACGGGCATGGGCAGGCCGGTCGGGCTGAGCCGACAGATTCGCATCACGACGCCCAACGACGAGCCCGTGTTCCTCAGCGCGTGCGATAGTCGGCGCCTGGTGCCGTGAGCGGGTGAGAGACGATGAACGAAGGCACAGCGCGCAGTGACTACCTGGTCACTGCCCCCCCCCCGCTCCCAAGGCATGCCAATCAGACGCGCTCTGCAGCCCAGGGCGAGGAAGCCATCTGGCGTGCTTCCCATTCATACCGTGCGATCGTTTGCGCCGTGCGCCTCCGTCGCCATTCGGCAGCAGCCGGCTCCGAGCGCGCGCGCCCTCCCCTCCACTTAAGAGGCTTTCGGTGTGTTTCCGATTCTGTGCCCTATCGAGGAGCCAGATTTCCATAGCTGGGCTGTCGCGCATTGTCGCGAAGGCTGTCTGCAATGTCCAGAGTGGCTTGCTTGCCCTCCACCGGCTCACTCGTCCTTTCCTGCTCTCGTCCGCTCATCGGCTCGTGCCACGCGTCCCATCGCCCAGACCAGCTGCACCGCCGAAGTGACCTGCTTGAACGCAAAAACGGGGGCAGACACGACGAGGCACCAGCCAAGCGCGGCGGCGGGCGCTGCGGCAAGCGCCGGAGGACGGCCAAGGGGTGGGAGTGCAGCGACGGCGAGGGGCCGCACGATGGCATCGGCGGGTCCAAGGTCCGGGAGGGCGACCCATCCGGCCTGGGCCGCCGCGTAGGCGAGCAGGAGGAAGAGCTCGTTGAGCGAGCAGACCGTGAAGAGGATGAGCTGGGAGTAATAGAGCTTGAGAACCCACGGCGTGCCGTCCCCCGACATGTCCTTGTGCGACGACCCGCGCTCCAGCATTTCCCTGTGGAAAGCCGTGGGGGGGGCTGGGCACAAGGGGGAGGAACTCTGGCAGCCATACGAGCGGTCTGAGCGCGCTTCGCGATGAAATTTCGGCGCCTCGGCGCGTTTTTTTGCGGACAGTCATGCCTAGGATGATGATCGCAGCACACTGCCTTGGCCCCAGCGCACGCAGCTGGACCCCGCGGACTCACGCGTACATGGCGTACCAGTGCGAGATGAAATCGAGCGCCACCAGCGCGGCGGCGACCGGCATGCCACCTTGCGCCTCGGTAAGGTGCCCGACCACCATGAGGAGCAGGCTCGTGCAGAAGCGGTCAGTGACCATGTCCAGGACGGCGCCGAAGCGCGATGCTGCGAGGGGAGCGGACATTGACAAGCGTCTGTTGTCTGCCGCCGCGCGGCCTTCGACCGACACCGCCCGGATGCCGTTCGTGCCAGGCGTACTCACTCTGTTTGCAGGCGCGAGCGCACACGCCATCGACCGCGTCGAGGCCCTGGCTCGTCATGTACAGGCCGACAAAGACCCAAGGCGATCTGACGAAGCCAAACGCCGCGACGCCAAGCAGGATCCGCGTGTAGCCGATCAGGTTGGGGATGAATAGCACCACGGGCACGCCCATGCTTTCCCAGACCAAGCAGCGAGTGCCGCCCGCCAGCAAAGCATCACGAGCAGAGCGTTGCTGTCTCCCGCCACAGCCGCGTCTGCCTGCCCGCCACAACATGAGCACATTTGGCGTTCACCAGGATGGCTGCTGCAGGTGGCGCAGCATCGACCGGCGGAGGCGCGGTCCGTCTCGGAATCGTTGAGCACGACGGCGAACCGTTGGACGCGAGCCACGGCGCCGAAGAGCACAAGGAGGACGAAGGGCCTGGATGCGAGGAAGACGCTGCGGCCCGCACAGCCGAGGGCGGTGATGTCTTCCGCTTCACGCCTGTGAGCGGCTGGGGGCTAGCATGCCTGGCGGACAAGGACGAGGCCGATCGGTGGGCCAAGTGGGGCCTTGGCGAGACGCTGCGCGTGGTCAAGTTCTCGTTTTCGCGGCGCCTGTCCCTGCCGGCGGGTGGAGGGCGAGCAGACGCGCGCAAGGCTGCGCTCGGGAGCTTTTTGCGGGACCTCATCAGCGACCCCTCGGTGAAGGCCTCGGTGCCGCTGGGCGGGACGCCGAGCTCGGGGTACGCGCTGCCGTCTGGGGTGACGGAGGTGGAATTCACCGAGCTGGCGGCGTCCCAGGTGACGATGGGGATGTTTGACCGGCTTGAAGAGGACGGCGTGGTCCGGGCACCAATGTGGCCGGCCGCCGGCGCGAGCGGGGAGGACGAGGATGAGGCCGCGGGGGGTTCCATCGTGAAGCAGTTCGACGTGGTGGTGGAGGGCGTGACGTGCCAGGACCACCTGAGGGATGTGCTCGCAAACCCGGACACAGAGCATGTCGGCGTGAGAGACAGGCGTGCCGCGCGCGCCCAGCCGCCCCCCCCGCTGCAGGCCTGAAACATCCGCGGCGCGCGAGCCAGTGTCGCATTGCGCGGCAGGTGCCCGCTGCTGTGCTGGTTGCGCTCCGGCCGGTGCTTTGTGCCTGCCCGGCGCCCTGCCCGTGCCGGCCCGTCGCCCCGGCGCCCACCCCATCACACCGCGCTGCCCGGGCCTTTCCCCCGCAGCTGTTCGACGAGGACGAGGACGAGCTGCTGTTCCGGCTGTTTCGAAACCTCGTCGTTGGCGGGTCCATGTGCCAGTGGGAGGACAGCGTCAGGCCGTACCTGAGGGCCACCCAGCGCACGTACAAGGACCTGGTGACCGTCGCAAAGCAGCCCGGAACCGGCGCACTGACGGTGCGGAGCGTTGCCGTCGATGTGACGGGCGTCCTCGGCGAGGGCGGGAAGGCGCGGCTTTTCCCCAAGGACTCGCCGTTCAACAACGCGTGGGTCATCATTGACGCGGAGCGCCGCACCGCGATTGTATGGTACTGCCCGTTCGTGCCCTTCTGGTAAACTCTGCCGAGACACGGCTCGCTGCCTCTCCCTGCAACGCACTCGGCCGGCCATGCGCTCGGCCCTCGCTTCGATTACGTTGCTGGCGCTAGCATCATGCCATTCGTACGCAACATGGACACGTGGCGTCCCCGGGGCGCTCGTGCTCAGCGTTGACGAGAAGGCGCAAGCCAGCCCTCCGTACTCTATCAGCGTGGGCGGGGCCACGTGGCTGGAGGGCACCCTCCCCGCGTTTCACTGCAACCAGGAGTGGCTGAGGGTCGGAAGCGGCCTGGACTTTGCCGGTTCGGGGCCGCTCGGCGCGAACGGCTTCGTCTGGATGTGGAAGTCGGCTACCCTGAGGTTCAACACCACGTTTGGCTACAACGATGTCTCGCAAACGTTCGAGTTTCAGCAGATCTTTGTGGACGGGTGTCCCGGCGCGAACCTGACCGTGGCTCCCGTGGCCGGGCCGACGGCAACCAGCCATGCCGCTGCTTCGGCCATCCGCACCAAGGACCGCGCGGCCCTCAAGGCCTCCCTGGGCGAGTTCAACTCTGCCGTGCAGCCGCTGAGCATGTTTCCGTCGTTCAACGTCTCGGGCGGCGCGGTTCCGTCGCTCCGCTTCTACTCGTGGCGCGGCCGCTTCATGCACGACGACGACGTGCGGGGAAGCGGCCTCACCGGGTTCGCCGGCGGGCAGGAGGGCGGGCCGCTTCTCCTGCACGAGGACAAGGCGGACGGGAGCGCCAGCGCCCTTGTGCTCAGCCCGCTCGACGCGTTTATGTCCGGCGTGCTCGGTGCGGTCAGCGATTGCTCCACCCGGCCTCGCTCGAGCAGCTGCACCATTGAGAACAACACCGACTACTACGGGAACGACGTGGTGATGCACCCCAACGTCACGTCGGTGGGCCAGTGCTGCGACCTGTGCAAGGCGAACAGCCGTTGCACCGCGTTTTCGTGGGCCGACGAGCGCGACCCGTCGTTCAAGTTCGACTGCTGGCTCAAGGACTCGACCGCCGGCCGCACGCCGGAGAAGCACACGAGCGGGTACCTCTGCGACACCCGCGACGTGGTGCTCGCGGCGGGCGTGCAGGGCCAGGTGCAGGCGGTGCCGCGCGGTTTCGTGCAGTCCTTCGTGGTCTCCCCGCTCCAGGGGCAGGGCCTCACGGCGGCCATGTACAAGTGGGGCGCCGCGCTGCGCGCGTCCCGCAATACCACCCGTATGACCAACGACGTGGTGTCGACCAAGATGGGATACGTGAGCGCATCGTGCTCGCCCCCGAGGCCTCGTGACCGGCACTCTGCCCCGTCCCAACCGTCCTTCCTTCCCCCATCGCGACGCAGGGCACCGATAACGGCGGCTACTTTTTCTGCAACAACGTCCCGCACGCCGATAACCTGACCGTCACGATGCAAGCCCTGCGCAAGGCCGGAGTGGCCGTGGGGTCGGTGCAGCTGGACCCGTACTGGTACCCGGACGGGGACCACCTGACGGGGAACTGCGCGGTCGAGTGGCAGCCCAGGCCCGACCTCTTCCCGCAGGGCCTCCCCGCGCTGAGCAAGGCCATGGGGGCGCCGCTGGTGCTGTACAGCGCCCTGTGGTGCACGGACACGGCGGACGTCCCGGACTACAAGGGCTTTGCCTTTGTCAACAGCACGCAGTTCGACGCCGGGTTTGCAAAGGGCGTTTTCGCCCAAGCCGCGCCCTCAACGTCCCGGGCATTCTACGACCACATCATGGAGCAGCACGCCAGCGTGCTGGGCGGCTTTGAGACGGACTTTATGGACTTCTCGGCGCTGCTTGTCCCCGACTTTGTGACCACCGTCGACGCCGCGCACGGCTGGCTCGCGGGCATGTGGGGCGCGGCTGAGGCCCGCTCCGTGTCATCACAGCAGTGCATGAGCCTGCCGTCCATGATCCTGGCCTCGCTGGACTTCCCCTCGGTGACCAACGCGAGGGCCTCGGAGGATGACTTCCCCACCAACCCTAACCGATGGCAGATCGGGTACACCTCCCTGCTGCTCGGGCCCGTCGCCGTGCGGCCCTTCTTCGACGTGCTGTGGACGGCCGCGGACCAGCCGGGGAACCCGTACGGCCTGAAGCACCGCCCCAACGTGCGGCGCGACGTCCAGGTGGCCACTCTCTCCATGGGTCCCGTGTGGATCGGCGACGGGCCGGGCATGACCGACGTCGGCGTTGTGCGGACTTTCGCCGCGGCGGACGGCACCCTGCTGCACCCGTCCCGCCCCGCCACACCCGTCGATGCCATGTACACGTCGGCGGGAGGGCCCGGCGGCGGCGCGGAGGTCTGGTCCACCCACACCGCCTCTGCCGGCTCTGCCGGGGTCGTCACCTCGTACGTGGTCCTGGCCGTGGACGTGGCGTCGCCCTTCGACCTCCCCCTGTCGTCGCTCTGGCCGTCGCCCCCCCGGGCCGCCCCCGGCGGGAGCGCGTCCGGCGCCGGCGCAGGCGCCTCCTGGCTGCCCCCCGTCGACGGGGCTCCCGCCCTCGCTCCCACTCCCCCGCCCACTGCCGGCCCCACCGGTCTCTATGCCATCAACGACACCGCCGGCTGCGTGCCGAGCGCCGCCGCCGACACCTGCACCGTCTACCTCCCCGCCTCCGAGACGCACCTCACCCTCCTCACTGGGCCCAAGGCCCCCGACGGGGAGCACTCCACTTCGGTCGTCACTCTCGTCCCCGAGAGCTCTGCCGGACTGGCGTTCCTCGGCCTGGAGGGCCCGGTCGTGAGGCTCTCACCGCAGCGCGTGCTCTCGCTGGCCGTTCTCGACGGAAACAGGCTCAGCGCGACCATCGCGGGCTCCCCCGGCGAGGCCGTGCAGGGCTGGTTCGTCGTCCCGGGGCCGGGAGGCGCAGTGACCGGCCCCATCGTCGTGTCCCGCTCCGCCACCGTCGGCCCCGACGGCACCGCCACCCTGACGTCACCCCCGTAGGCCGCCCGGGTGCAGGTGACCGATCGGTGCGCGCGCAGAGGGCGAAGCGACGAGGGGCGCTGAGATCGCGCGGGTCGCTGCGCAAGTGTGCCGTTTCGGTATTTATCTCCACTGCCGCCCGCCGCAACGCCGCGAGCGCACCACTGCATCGTGGTGCCACGCATGCATCACACGCTGGCGCCAAAACTTTCCTTCTGTTCCGCCGCATAGCCTCAGGTCGCTTCAGGGCGCCTCCACCCCCAACTCCTCGGCGTCCACCTCCTCTTGCACTGCCGCCAGCCGCTCAATCTCTGCGCTCTCGTCAAAGCGGCGGCCCTTGGGGTGCTTGGGCAGCCGGGGAGCAGCAGAAGTCGCCTCGATGGCTGCGTCGGTGGCCGAACGCTGCGCGCTCGACTCCGCGGGCGATTCGTCCTCGCCCTCCCCTCCCCACGCCGAGGGGGCCGTGGACGGGCTCCGCGGCCTCGCCGCCACGTGCGGGCCGGCTTCATCTGTCGGGACGGCGACGGACCCCGCGTCCCAGTCCGCGTCGAGTGATTCGGCCGCTGCTTCCAGCCTGCCCAGGCTCATCGGGGCGCGCCTGGCGCTGCGCGAGAGACCGACGTCACGCGACGGGGGTGCCGCCGGCCCGCCCTCGGTGGGAGCGTCGTCGTGCCGCTTAGCCGGGGGCTCCACGGCCGGGCCCGGGGAGACCGACGCGGCCCGTTCCCGTTTCCTCGTGTCCCGCGCCTCATCGTCCGACATGGCTGGACCTTCCCTGCGGGTCCTTCGGCGAGCCGCCCGAAGCCCTTCCGTCTGGCTGCAGAAGGCGCGGTGCGCCAGACCGGGGCAAGATAACGGCGGCAGAGACCATGTACCCGCAGCTATGTCGGCCGGCGCCCGTCGTGCACGCTTGCCGGCCGACATGGCAGCGGCGGGCTCGGACGAATGGGTGAGCTTTGCGCGTTGCCACCAGGGCTTGCTGGCCTCGTGGTGCATGGCGGGCCGTGCGTGGCCAGAAGCCAATCGCCCCGCCTCTCCCCCGCCCTTGCACCTTGCAGAAGGAGAAGCGCAGGCTCGTCTTCGCGCGACTGGACGCCAAGAATGCTGAGCGCTCTGCGATCCGCCGGGACCGAGAGGCCGACGCCGGAGAGTCAGGCAGCCAGGCGGCCGACGCGTTCTGGGCCAATCTCAATGCTCTCAGCGACGGTGAGACAGCCCGCGGCCGCGCGCGCACCACGCCATGCATTCAAGCGCGGCGAGCAAATCTACCACCGGCGCGGGGACTGTTCTGACGCAATTCGCAGGGCTCAAGGCCGACATGGGTGAGGTGCTGGAGGGCACGCTGCCGCTCGAGGCCGACGACGCCAAGGCGGTGACCTCCCGTTGGGGGGCGCAGATGGATGAGGTGCGCGCGACGGTGTCGGACGGCTCGCGTGGCCTGCCGTCGTACGACCTGGAGGCGTCGCAGCAAACGCTCGCCAAGCTGCGGGAAGACCTCGATGCCGCCAGGGCGCGCGTCACGCCCAAGCGCCGCTTCGCGTTCGGAAAGAAGCGCAAGGCCAAGGCAGCCGAGGCGGCCGCCGGCCCCGCCCCCGCCGAGACGGGCGCGGCCGAGACCGCTGCCGCTGCCGCCGCCGCGACGGCGCTGCTGGAGCGGCTCGGCGACGACGAGGTGACAGTGTCGGGCCTGTCGGACCAGGTGGTGACCCTGGGCGAGGACGGCGGCGGGGACGTCCGGCTGATGGACCTCTCGCGGTGCACGGTGCTGATCCGGGGCCGGCTGAGCGCGCTCCGTGTGGACCGGCTCACCGACTGCACGGTGCTCGCGCTGCCGGTGGCCGGGTCCGTGCTGCTCCACGACTGCAAGGGCTGCGACGTGCACATGGCGGCGCGTCAGTTCCGCCTGCACAGGAGCGAGGCGTGCCGGTTTTTCGTCCTCGCTCTCTCGCGCCCCATCGTCGAGCACTGCAGCGGCCTGGGGTTCGCGCCGTACGTCCTGGCGCCCGGGGGTGACTTGGTAGCGCAGAGGGAGCTCCTGCTTGCGGCCGGGCTCCTGGAGTCGGCCGATGGCTCGTCCGAGCGGGACGCCGCGACCGCGGACAATTGGCGCCGCGTGGACGATTTCGGATGGATCAAGTCCACGGCCAGCCCGAACTGGCGCGAGCTGGACTCCGCCGAGTGGCCCACGACGCTGCCCGCCGCGGGGCTCGGCGCCGGGCTCGGCCTTGTCACGGCGGCACGGCCCGGCGGCGCAACAGCAAGCGTTGCTGAAGTCACTGAAGGCACGCGCCCGGAGGCAGCGGTCCAGGAGGCCGAAGAAGTGCCCGACGAGGACGACGAGCTCTGAGGGCACCGCGGTGCCCAGCTGCCTGGGCCGTCGCGCGCGCACAGGGGTGCTTGTGCGGCTGACTGCAAGCGCAGGCTGCCACGATTCGATTGAGCGACGTCGGCCTCGATCACGCACCGCCAGTCGCCGAAGCACTCACGAGCCAGCCCGAAGCCGTGGACCAGCCATGCCCAGGGCAAGAGCCAACGTCAAGCCCCAGGCGCCTATGCGCCCGAGTGTCTGGGCGGCTCGCTTGGCCGGCCTCTTGGCGACGTCGGCTCTGGTTATTTTTTTCGTCTTCTCCGCCGCGCCGCCCCAGCTCAAGCGCGGCGGGTCCCTCGCCAACAGCCTCTGGTCCCATATGGTGACCGAGCTCGTGATCCCTCACGGGTGGTGCGATGGCCAGTGGAGCTCCGTGCCCACCCCTGAGGAAAGCGACATCTCGGCAATTGTTCGCGTGGCCGAGGTCGTCCCCGGCGCCGCGGCGCTCCCGCACCCGGACAGCGGCGCCGTCGCCTCCCGCATCGCCGTGCTCGCGTGCTCCTCCAAGCCCGTCGTTCTGGTGGCCGAGCTGCCGATGACGGGCCACGCCGCGCTGGGGCAGACGCCCCTGGACAAATCGGTCATCGAGCAAAACGCCGTCGCCGTCACCCTCTTCTCCGACCTGGAGCAGCTCCACGATGTGGCAGCTCGCCTGGGCGGGGCACCGGAGGGCGCGGGCCTCGACCAGCGGCTCCCCGGGGTCACGGGGCGGGGCTCAGCGGCGATTGCAGCACGTGTCGAGCGCGGCCATGCCCCCGAGAACGGTCGCTGCCGCGAGTCTTCCCTTTGCGTCTCCGCCATCCTCTCGTCCGGCACCCGCTCCAAGTCGGATGCGGCGGCGCTCGGCACCATCCTGGGCCGGGCGGCGGCGCGGGCCGAGGCGCTCGCGCTTGCGGCGGCAATGCCGGAGCCCGCCGACCCCGCCGCGGGGCGCGCCTCCCCCGCCGCCGCCGGCGCCCCCGTGATCCTGGCGCGCGTCGACCACGCCGGCGGCCACCCCGAGACCCTGGAGGACGCCGACGCGTGCTTCCGCGGCCTTTTGCAGTTTGGCGGCGTCGCGGCGCTCTCCAAGCCCGTGGTCTCAGTCTCCCGCTTCACCTGCGCGTCGGGCCGGTCCGACCGCGGCATGGACCCGGAGGGCGCGGTGGTGGAGGGCGTGGTGACGCCGTCCCGCTCGGGCGGCGGCGCGTCGTATTCCGCCAACGTCATCGTGTACACGACCGCCGTCGAGGTCCCCTGGTCGTACGCCGCCGCCATGGACGCGGCGACGGGCAGGGCCCTCCGCGGCGACGGGGCGCCGTCGGCAGAGGACCTCGAGGCCCTCATGGCGCGAGCCGCGGCGGCGCCCACGCGGCTGGCGGCGACGCGTGACTGGGACGTGATCGGCTCTGCCGTGCAGGTCGTGGTGGTGCGGCAGTCAACGCTGCGGCGCCGCGCGGCAGAGCTGATCGAGCAGCACGACCGGGAGATGGCCGAGGCGGAGGCGGCGATGGCCAAGGAGGCGGCCAAGGCCAAGGCGGCGGAGCAGCGGCGCGCCCAGGCGGCGCGCGGGCCGGGGATGCGGCTGCAGGGCCTGCCGTCGGGCGGTGAGGCGGAGGAGGAGCCCGTGGGTGCGGAGGCGGAGGCGGAGGCGGAGGCGGAGGCGGAGGACTCCGCGATGCTCCTGGTCCGGACCGTGATCCGAGGGGAGGTGCCCACGCTGACGTCACTCGGCGAGGACGGGGAGCTGATGGGGCCCGCCAGCCTGGCCGACGTGCTCGAGGGCCCCCACCTGCCCGTGCCGGACCCCCACTCGGGGCCCCTCCCGGACGAGCTCGTGGCCCGGTGGCCCCGCTCCGCCCTCCGCCCCGACCAGGCGGCCGTGTGCGGCGGGAGCGTCGGCTGCGGCGCCCGCGCGTGCAGCCTCGCGCGAGGCCTGGGCAGAGCCGCCGCGTCGGCCGTCGCGTCCGGCGTCTGCACCTGGCCCCAGTCCCCCGTCGACGTCCTCCTCCCCTCCCGGCCGGACAGCCGCGGTCAGGGCAGCATCCTCGCTGGGATGGTACACGCCCCGGCCTCCCTCGGCTCCTGCGAGCCCGTCGACGTCGCGCTCTCGCCCGCAGTCGTCGCCCACGGCCACGGCTGTGGCGGCAAGACGAGCGTCGGCTCTGCAGCCGGGGCGCCGGGCCTCGACGGGCGGGAGTCGCTCCTCGTGATGTCGGCTCTGCTGGCAGAGGCGGCCAGCGGGTGCGGCAAGGCGGCGTCCAACCTCATCCTGATTCACAGCGTGCGCGCGGTGAACGAGACGGCCGGGAGCGGGATCCAGGGGGGCGTGGGGGCGGCGTGGAAGCTGGAGCGGGCGGCG
>Ga0136560_1000883_pt1 | contig 15227 bp, 6 predicted proteins | sample AntRauMeHopE1497_FD_104925 | JGI IMG/M metagenome (GOLD analysis project Ga0136560, IMG submission 104925) | Saline lake microbial communities from Rauer Islands, Antarctica - Metagenome Hop E1 #497 | ecosystem: Environmental > Aquatic > Non-marine Saline and Alkaline > Saline | place... | reverse complement strand
GACGAGGTGGGCCGGTCCACCGCCGCGGCGGACCGTATCCGCGCCGCCGGCGGCCGGCCCCGCCCCTCCACTCGCGTCTTCACCTTTGGGATCGGGCAGTGGGTGAACGACCACTTCCTGCGCATGGCGGCGCAGGTCGGCCGCGGCCACTACGGCGCCGCGCTGACCCTGGACACCCTGCGCCGTGACATCGAGGCGCTGATGGAGAAGTCCTCCGCGCCCGTCCTCACCGACCTCGCCGTCGGCGTCCGCGGCGTCACGGGCTTCGAGTGCTTCCCCTTCCCCCTCCCCGACCTCTACTGCGGCGCCCCCGTCGTCGTGTCGGCCCGCTACCAGGGCGCGCACCCGTCCGAGGTGCTGGTGCGCGGGCGCCTGCCCAGCGGCGAGGAGGTGACGTGGCCGGTGCCGACCTTCTGGTCCGAGCACGTCCCCGTGGTGAAGGTCTTCGCCCGCAAGCAGCTGGACATGCTCATCGGGCAGCACTGGCTCCTGGGCGGCACCGCGCCCACGGCGGGGGGCGGGGGGGAGTCCCCGGGCCTCAGCGGGCCGGAGCACGAGAAGCAGCTGGAGCTGCGGCGGAAGATCGTGGAGCTCTCCACGCAGCAGCAGGTCCCCTGCCCCTACACCGCCATGGTGGGCTTCCCTACCACGGAGGAGGAGCACGCGTCGAGGCGCAAGGCGCAGCGGGAGGAGGACACGGCGCGGAAGGCGGGCACGGCGCCCCCCGCGGGCAAGGGCAAGACCGGCGCCGCGGGGGCGGGAGGGTCGTCCAAGGGCATGCGGACGAGCACCAAGGTGGCGATCGCGGGGGGCTGCGCCGTCGCCCTCGGGGCGTCGGTCGCGGCGGGCGTCGCGCTCGGGAGCATCGCCGCGTCGGGCGCCGGCGTCGGGGGCATGGTGGTCGGCGTGAGGGGCGGGGCCGGGGACGCGGTGGGGGCGGGGCTGGGCCACCTGGGCGACTTCGCTGGGGGCGCGGCCGAGGGCATCGGCGGGGCGATCGGGGGCCTAGGCGAGGCGATCCAGGGGTGTGACTGCTTCGGGATCGACTGCGGCGACTGCGGAGGCCTGCCGGGTCTCCTGGACGGGTGCTTCGGGGACTGCGGCACGTGCTGCGGCGACATCGTGCGGTGCGTGCCCGACTCCATCGGCGCCTGCTTCCAGGGCACGGTCAGCTGCTGCACCGGAAGCTGCACCGCGGGCTTTGAGGGGTGCGCAGGCGGCACCGCCGAGGCGTGCGGCGCCTGCTGCTCAGGGGCGGGCGAGTGCATGGGCAACCTTGGCAGTGGGCTGGGCGCAATGGTCGGCTCCTGCGGCGAGGTGTGTGCTCAGTGCGGCGGGCTCCTGGACGGGTGCGCGGGGGTCGCGGCCGGGTGCGTCAGCGGGCTCGGGTCGTGCGCCGGCGGGCTCGGAGAGTGCGTCGGCGGGCTCGGCGAATGCGCCGGGTCGATAATCGGCTGTCTCGGGTAGCCCACGCGGACGCATCCCGGTGCTGCGGGCGGATCAGCTTATCAATTGTGACGTTAGGGAGCTAAGTCAGGACAGCGTGCGACGCACGGTCACAGAAAGCGCTGTGGCACTGCTTTCGACGATCGCGTGCAGAGCCGCTCGCGTCCCACGCACCGGCGGCGCTTCGAAAAACACTCTCGTCCGACTCCGCGCGAGGTTCCAGAGCCTCGCCACAGCGGCATGCCGTCATGAGCGTTGTTATTCTGGACACAGAGTCCAGGGAGACGCACAGGGTGTCTGTCGGGCCTGGCACCACCCTCGTGAGCCTCGGCCGTTGGAACACGCCCAGCACCTGAGCCGGCGGGCTTACTCCCGCCTGGGGGGGCCGAGCTTCAGCGGCGGCGCAACCACCAAAAACATGACAAGCCGCTGATCATGTCGCAGGCCCAAGTTCTGGCCGAGGTGTGCGCCTCGGCGGGGAAGAACGTGAGACCTCACTTTGTCAGCGGCCGGCCACGCACTCCCCGGCGCCCGTGGCGCGTCCCCACGAACCCCTCCCGGGGGGGTTTGGTGCCCAGAGTCACGCGCTCCCCAGCCGACCCGTCCCTGATCGCCACGCAGCCTGACGAGCACGAGCTCCGCAAGGGCGGCAAGGCCGCCGATGCCAGCCTTCCTTGGCGCCTGCTCCGGCTGACGAACAACACCACCCTTGACATGATCAAGCGGCGCGTCCGTGCCGGCGGGGCCGTGGCCACTGCGACCCTGGCCGTGTCGCTGCCCTCCGGGCAGCGCGTAACCGTCCAGCCCTCCCTCGAGACCACCGTCGGCAGCGTCCTGGCTGGGCTCGCCAGCCTCGGGCACATCACCGCGGGGACGAACTTTTCGCTGGCATCGGTGCTGGTGCTCCGGCGGACCGTGACCGCGGAGGAGCTGGACACGACGACGCTCCGAGGTAAGCGCCGGCCCGTCTCGGCGCGCTCGCTCCGCGCGTTGCCCCGGACATCCGGGCGGTCTGGCTGCGGCGTTTACACAGGCACCGCAAGCCGCGTCCACGCGTCGCCCCCGCAAGGGGGTCCCAACCGACAAGCTGACCCGTGCGGGGCCCGGGCAGCATAGCGTCTGCCCGGTGCTCCCCGCCGGGACCAATTGATGCCACCAGTCGGAGACGCACTGTCCCAGAGACAAGACGCCAGGAGGGGGGGTTGGTTCGCGCCGGCGGGTCGATGCGCGGCTCTCGGGTCGCGCTCCCTGCTCGCGGCCAAGCGCCGCGGCTCCCCCGCCTGGTCTCATCATCCATATTCCTCGTCGTATGCGCTGGCCCCTGGGCCTGTAGCGCGTGGGTCACACCATGGCTGATACACCACCAAACCTGCCCCCCGCCAGTCCGTGCGCAACCCCCCTCCTCCCTGCTTGACCTCACCGCCCCTGCCCTCGCCCGCCTCACCTGCAGGCCTCGGCGTCTCGTCAGGGGACCAAGTAAGGATCCGCGTGATGCTGCCCTCGGCAGCCCCGGTCGGCGCCGCGTCATCATCAGCGGCAGCCCCTCCGGCGGCCGCCACCCCTGAGCCGGAGGCCTCACCTTCCGCAGCCGTCGCTTCCGGGGCGGCTCCCTCGCCTCCTGCAGCGGCTGCGCCCTGTTCGGCACCGCCCGCCCAGCCAGAGCCTTCCTCGTCGTCATCGGCCGCTGCCGTGGAGGCGGCGGTGCCCACCATGAGACCCGAGGCGCCGCAGATCGCTGCCCCAGCGCCGGCATCGATCCCAGCCTCCGACCCGGTGCCTCGGGCAGCTGCCCACGAGGTCCGGCTCGACGAGCCGGCATCGTCCTCCTCCTCGGTGGCGGCTGCCGGGGCCTCGTCACCGGGCGTTCCGGGGTCCATCTCCGGCCATTTGTCTCCCGCGGACGCCGCCGCCGAGGCCGCCCGGTGCCTCGAGGCCCTCCGCTCGCTCCCCTCGGCCTTTGACTCGGACTGCGCCGCCGCCGCATCCACCGTCCTCGCGGCGCTCGACAGTCTCATCACCCACCCCCACGACGCCAGGCGGAGGCGCCTCCGCCTCGCCAACGCCGTCGTCCAGCAGCGCGTCGGGCGGTTCCCCCCCGCCCTGGGCCTGCTCGTCTCGGCAGGCTTCCGCCCGTCCAGCCGCGACGACGCCGTAGAGGCGCCCCCCGCCGGCACCGCCCCCGACTTCCTCGTCGCCACGCCGGACGCCGCCACGGACGACGTCGTCGCCGCTGTCCGGTCCACCGTCGCCGCCTTTGCGGCGAGCCTGGGCGCCAAGGTGCCGCCGCCCCCCGTCGCTCCGTCGCCCGTCGACGCCCCCGCCTTTGACCCCTGGGCGACGTCTGTCATCCGGATGGCACCGGCCGCCCCCGAGCAGGCCGCGTCGTCGTCGGCGGCGGCCCCCACCTCATCGGCCCCGTCGCTCACGCCCCTCGAGCGGCGCGTCCACACCCTCCGGGCCGAGAAGCTGGCACTGCAGACCGGCCCTCCCCCGTCTCGCTGCACGTCGCTCCTCGCCCCTCGGACCACGTCGTCGGGAGCTCTGGTCGCTGCCACCCGCCTCACCGACGACGAGGCCATCGCCCTCGGCGTCGTCGCACCCCCGTCCGCGTCCTCCTCCTCCTCCTCGGACAACGACAAGGTCCTCCTCCGGCGCGCCGCGGCCAGGCGCATGCGTCAGGGCCAGGCGGAGCGCGACGGGCCCTTCCGCCCCAGGGCGCTCCAGGAGCTGGAAGCCGAGGCGGAGGCGCTCCGGGGCGGCCGCGTCTGGCAGCAGGCCGTCGTGCGGGTGGCCATGCCCTCCGGCTGGGTCGCCCAGGGCCGCTTCGGGCCGCTGGAGGACTGCTCCGCCGTGTGGCGGTGGGTCGCCGACGCCGTCCTCGCCTCCCCCCTCGACGTCTCGCTCTTCACCCACCCTCCCAAGGCGGACCTCCCCGCCTCGGGCGTCACGGTGGAGGACGCCGGCCTCGTCCCCTACGGCCTCGTCCGCCTCGCGTGGCCGCCCTCCGTCCCCTCGGAGTCAGCCGACGGCGAGAGGGACCCGCGCCTCGCGACGTCCCTCCCGGTCCTAGGCCCGGGAGAGACCGACGGCGCCGGACCCATCCCGTCGGCAGCGATTGAGGTGCCCGACGTCCCCGGCGGAAGGGCCGACGCCGAGGCCAAGGAGAAGGAAGACCGAGCGAGGGCGCTGGCAGCGAGGCTCTCGTCGGGCGGCAGGGTCGGCGGAGGCTCCGGCGGCCGCGTTGGCGGAGGCTCCGGCGGCAGGGTTGGCGGAGGCTCCGGCGGCCGCGTTGGCGGAGGCTCCGGCGGCAGGGTTGGCGGAGGCTCCGGCGGCCGCGTTGGTGGTCCCTCAGCGGCCGAGGCGGCGATTGGTCGCGTGCTGCGCCTAGGGCCACGCACGTGACGCCGCGCCCCACTGTTTCGCGCTGAGAGTTGCTCGCGTGTGCATGATTGATTGCCACAGACCAGAATCACCGTGTACCGACCGTCGCGCCCTCACGCGACCACCTCCGCGCCCCCGTCCGCGCGCGAAGGCCCGTCGTCGCCCAGCCCGGTGGGGCCGTCAGCCACTGCAGTGCCTCCCGCCGCGTTCTCCCCGGCACCAGCTGCGGCCTTCCCCTGGCCGACAACACCGTCCGCCGCCGGTGCGTCCCCAGCCCGCACGGACCCTCCACCGGCCTCGCTCCCGCTACGATCGCCGCCCAGCGCCCCCCGCATTGCCTCCAGGCCTGCGTCCACGCACGCCGAGTCGTCCGCAAGCTCCTGCCGAAGCATGCCGCACGAGCGCCGGCTCGCCTCCCTTGTCGGCCCGGTGTGCTCGGCGGGGCGCCAGAAAAGCCGCGCGGACGCCCGCGGCTCGCACCACGAATACCCCTGCGGCCATGCGTCCGCCCCTCCGTCCCGGGCCCGCTTCCTGCGAGCCGGCACCGCCGGGCCCATGACTCCCGTGGCAATGAGCTCGCAGGCCTCCGCCCTTGCAATCATATCGGCTCGCCTCCGCCTGCCAGCCCGAGCTGCATCCTCCGCCGTCCCCAGCGATGGTGCGTCGTACTTCGGCACAAACCCCTCCGGGAGGGGCCCGGCCATCAGCCTCTGAGCGCTGATGAGAGAAGCCTTCTGGATTGCCGCTGCCTCGAGGCGCTCGCTGGCCCTGGCCTCCGCGCCTGCCTCCAGCTTGCGTCTCCTTCTGATGATGTCACGGGTGCTGTCACGGTCCAGCTCGTCCTTGGCCGACCGAAGGTGCCCAACCAGCGAGCCGAGCAGCCCGCCCTTGCGCCGGGATCGCGACCCCGCTGCGGCCTTCAGGGCGCCCGCGAGGCCTGAAGAGGCTCCGCGGCGGCCCCGAGGCTCGGGCCCTCCCGTCGTTGCCATCGTGTTCGCTCGGGTGGTGTTGTGTGTCCAGGCAGGCAGTCGATGCAATCACGGACTGGCACTCGCGCAATGCGGCACGGTCATGGCCGGGGCACTTCAACGCCGCGAGCGGCGTGGACGAAGACGTCTCGAGATGGGCGTCGTGGCCGCGGGCTTGCCCTGCGTGCGGCGGGAGCGGCGGCTGCCGGCCTCGGCCTCGTCTGCCTCGTCCTCGCTGTCCTCCTCGTCCGTGGCCGCGTCCTCGTCGCTCCCCTCGTCGTCTTCGTCCTCGAGCTGGCTCTGCATGGCCTTCGCAGCCTTGGCTGCAGCGGCGCGCAACCCGACGACGCGTCGCTCCGCCGGCGGCGTGTCCATGTCCTCGGCCGCCTCGTCCTCGGCCGCCTCGTCCTCGGCCGTCGCGGCCGCTGCGACCTCGGGCTCTGGCTCGACGGCGTCCGTCGCTGAGGCGTCAGGCCCGTCCTCCTCGTCCACCTCCTCCTCGGCAGCTGCAGCCGCCTCGTCCTCCTCCTCCTCCTCCTCGTCTGCAGTGGGCTCGTCGTCCTCCTCGTCGGCCACGGCAGTGTCCTCGCCGTCCGCGTCCTCCTCCTCGTCCTGCTCGCTCGCCGCCTCGTCCTCAGCCTCGGCCTCGTCGTCCCGCCCCGCAAGCAGCGTCTCCGACTCCACCGGCCGCCCCTGCGCCGCGTCCACCAGCGGCATCAGCGGCATCGCCGCCGTCCGCCGCACATACCCCTCCAGGTCCGAGACACGCTTCCGAAGCCTCGACACCTCGGCCTCGGCAGCCTCGGCACGCGCCACCGCGCGCCGCTCCCGCTCTGACCCGCCCCTGCTCCCGTCCTCCGCCTCGGCCTCGGCCGCCTCCACCCTCGCCGCCTCCAGCTCGTCCCGCAGCGACCGCACCTCGCCGTCGCGACGCTCCCTCGCCCGCCCCGCCTCCGCCTCGCACTCCGCCACCTGCGCCCGGAGCTCGTCGGCCTCCGCCTCGGCCGCCTCGGCGCGCGCCAGAGCCTCCGCCATGGCGAACCCGTCGTCCTCCGCGGCCCCGTCGCTCATGCTCGAGAGACGCATGCGACGTCCGACCGGAGCGGCCGCGGCCCCGGCCACATCGTCGGCCTCCGCCTCCTCCTCCTCATCATCATCCTCGCTCGCCCCGTCCTCCGCCACCTCGTCCATCGCCGCCCGGAGCGACCGCGCCGGCACACCCGGCACCGCCGACAGGCGCCTGCTCACGCGCCGCTCCGCCTCGTGCCGCGCCGCCGAGCGCATCGCGTCGGCGAGCTCACCCTCCAGCGACCCGGGCTCGTCCCCGTCCTCCCCCGCCGCGCCGTCCTCCTCGTCGTCGTCCTCCCCGCCCACGCCCAGCTCTGCCAGCCGGCTGGCCGTCGCCCGAGCCTTCTTCGCCGTGGTCCGGGCCTGCTGGATGCCCAGCAGCCGCTGCAGCCTCGCGTCCGCCCTGGCCTCCTGCTCCTCCGTGCGGTCGGCCCACTCCGCCTGCATCGAGGCCAGCCGCCCCTCCATCTCCGCCACCACCTCCTCCCTCACCTCCGCCTCGATCTGCCCCGCCTCCTCCTGCGCCGCTTCCATCGCCGCCACCGCCTCCTCGCACTCCTCCCGGGACGCCTCCAGCTCCGCCTTCAGCGCCGCCTTCTCCTCCAGCCAGCCCTCCTGGGCCGAAGCGTACCGTGCCTTCTCCGCCGCCAGCGCCGACCGCAGCGCCTCCAGAGCCTCGCCCGACGCCCCGCCACCCGCCTCGCCCTCCTCGGCCGCCTTGGGCTCGACCGCCTCGCGCGCCCGCCCCGCGCCGGCGCCCCGTCCTCCGGCCTTGGGGTCAGCCGCCAGCCCCGCCTTGGCGACCGCCCCGCGACGCCGGCCCCCGCGCGCCGCCATCCCGGCGCGACGCCCCGCCCGCTTCGGCTTGGCGTCGGCGGCCCCCGCCGCCAGCCCGGCCCCGGCCGCGTCCTCCCCGGCGTTCTCGTCCGCCCCGCCGGTCGCCGCCGCAGCCTCGTCCTCGGCGTCGTCGTCCCCTCCCTCCCCCGCCGACGAGTCCGCCCGCCGAACCCGCCGCCCGTCCAGCCCGTACGCCGGCCCGCCCTTGGCCCCCGCGCCGCCCGCCCCCTGCACCCTGGCGGCGATCCGGACATCTCGGGCCACCGAGCCGTAGCGGAGCGCCTGCACCGTCTCGTCGCGGTCCCGCCCGGCCGGCCCGGCGTTCACGACCATCACCACGGCGCCGGCGGCAGAGCCGCTGAGGCTGTCGCTGAAGAGCCGGGTCAGCTTTGACTCCCGGAACGGCACCACGCGGAGCGACGCGGCGGCGCCCTTGGCGGCGGCGGCCCGGTGGTTGTACCGCATGGCGTCGAGGCACTGCATGAGGGCGGAGAGGCTGCGGTTGATGTTGCTTGCCTCCCGGAGGCGAACCCCCGAGGCCCCGGTGCGGCCCGCCCGCTCGCAGCCGGCGAGGTCGACGACGGAGAGGCGGGACCAGAGGCAGAGGCCGCCCGCCTCGGCGGCGGCGTCGTGGCGGAAGAGGCTGATGGTGAAGACGGTGTGGGAGCGGGAGGAGTCCGCGTTGAGGCGCGTCTCGGCGACGCGCTTGTTGGCTGCCCCCTGCTGCATGATCTCCAGTGCACGGGCGAGGCTGGGGACGGTGACGGTCCGCAGGCCGCGGACGTGGACGCGGCCGTCGCGACCGTCCTTGAGCCGGAGCGGGAGGCGCCGCGCGTCGGGGGCGGCGGACCGGCGGGCGGGGCGTGGCGGGCGGGCCCCCGCGGCCGGCGCCGGCTTGGCGTCCTTGGCGTCGGGGCCGTCTGGCATGTCGGAGAGGAGGTCGAAGACGCCCTCGTTGTAGACCTCGAGGTAGGAGACGGCGACGGTGAGGCGTGCCATGGTGCGGTCGGAGGCTCGCTGCCCCAGGTCGTCGCGGACGACGGCGGGGGACGCGCCGGCAGCGGGGGAGGACGGGGCGGCCGCGGGGGAGGACGGGGCGGCCGCGTGCGCGGCGTCGTTCGCGGGGTCCTCGTCGCAGCCGTCGTCGCCGTCGTCGCGTCCCGAGGCCCGGCGAACCGCCTTGGCCCCCTCGCGGTCCCGCGCCGACCGGATCTCCCCGAAGACGGTGTGGAGGACGCGGGGGAGGAGGCCGGGGGCGTGATCGTTCCCGCTGATGGTGAAGGTCTTGCCCGCCGACGTCATCCCGTAGGCGAAGAGGAGGCCGCTGGACCCGCGGTGCACCGCGCTGTCCACCACGCGCCGGAACGTCCCGGTGTACATCTCCGCCTGTGTCGTGGAGTCGTCGAACACGCGGTCGAACGCAAACGTCGAGCCCGCCGCTGGGGCCTCGCCGTCCGCCGAGGCGGCCGCCTCGTCGTCCGAGAGCACGCGGATGGTGCATGGCGGCTCCGCCCGCACGGCCGCCGGCCCCGACGCGCGCTCGGTCTGCTTGAGCGGCCGCACGCGGCAGAAAACCTGCATGGGGACCGAACCGGCGCCGATGATGCCGCGGCCGGGCGTGGTGGCGGCGGCGGCGAAGGACAGCTTCTTGCTGAGGTCCGTCGTCGGGGACACGAACGCCCCGAACTCTGACGTCTCGGAGGGCCGGGCCACCGCCGCGGACTGCAGCCCGGGCGAGCTGAAGCGGGGCAGCTTGGCGGCGCTGGAATGCTCCTGCGGGCCGGGGGCCGAGGCAACAGGCACGGAGCACACGGTCTCGCACACAGCCGCACGCCGGGCGCGCACTCGACGTACAGCCCCACCAAACGCACCTTGTTCGAGCTGGACGTGACCTTGAGGCTCCGGGAGCCCGGGCGCGGCCTGCGAGACAAACGAACGAGACAAACGGCCGAGGCGGTCGGGCTCCGCCGCAAGCCGTGCCGATACCTGTCCTCTCTACGGAGGTTGCCGCGGACCGGCAACGACAGCAGCGCGCGCTCCGCTCACTTGGCCTCGCTCATGGCTCGAAGACTGCCCGCGTCGCGACGCAGGGGCGAGAGGTGGCGAGCTGCCACCGGCGAATCCCGGCTCTGCCAACGGGCGCCAAGCGAGGTACGCCTTTGCCCGCGCTACGGCCTTCTGCCAGGGCTGCAACGCGCGCGCAATCAATGAACACGCAGCCTTGGCCCGCTCCGAGACGTCGAGGCGGGACGGCCGGTGCCGGGCTGCCAGTCACCGCGCTCGTTCTGCCCCCTCCCACGCGAGGATTCCGAACCAGGTCAAGCATGGTATGGATCGCGTGATGCGTGTGGCATTTGCGGCGCGGCGGCGCGTGCGCTAGGAGGGCGCGCTGTTTCGTTGGGCGCGCGGCGGCGCGGCTGCTCATCCGAGGGCGTTGAGGCCGTGGTAGATGGCCGACTCGTAGAAGCCGCCGTCGCCCTTGGTCAGGGTGCGCGCCTGCGCGGCGGTCTCGTGGAGCTTGTCGAGGACGCGCTTGACGCCGAGGAGGAAGGGGAGCTCCTTGTGCTCGATGCCGTGCTTGGCGCAGAGGGCGCGGACCATGGTGCGGCACTCGCGGAGGTTGTGGCGGGGGAGGCGCGGGTACAGGTGGTGCTCGACCTGGAACTGGAGGCCGCCGTGGAACCAGTCCATGTGCTCGGGGCAGTCGACGTTGAGGGAGGTCTTGACCTGCATTCGGAACCACTCGTCGGACTCGTCGTTGTAGGCCATGCCGTGGTAGGTGTCCTCGGCGAAGTGGGAGAGCGTGATCTGCACGTGGAGGAGTCCGGCGAGGCAGTGGGAGACGAGCAGGTAAGCGAGGCACTCCTGCCAGCCGGACATGCTCGCGTAGAGCACGGAGCCGAAGAGCGCGAAGAAGCCGGCGAGGGAGCCGAGCTCCAGCGCCTTGTGGTCGACGTGCTCGCCGGAGAGGAGGAGGATGTAGCCCTGCACGTACAGGTTGAAGCGGGCCACGGCCATGATGGGGAGGTACAGCAGGTGCTGCCACTGCACCAGGGCGCGGGCGGCGTCGTCGGTGACGACCCAGCGCTGGTGGTAGGAGCTGAAGAAGCGACCGAAGATGCCCTTGTCGACGGCGAAGATGGGCATGTGCTGGATGTCCGGGTCGTTCTCGATGCTGTTGCAGACCACGTGGTGCACGTTGTGGGAGCGCTTCCACCAGGCGAGGGAGACGCCGCCGGTGAGGTTGCCGAGGGCGACGCCCCACCAGAGGTCCTTGGAGCGGTCGTGCGTGACGGCGTTGTGGCCGATGTCGTGGCCGACGAAGGCGACCTGCTGCCAGAAGGCGGCGAGGAGGACGGCCCCGGCCATGTGCTCGGCAACGGTGGGCCGCATTGCGGTGAGGTAGATGGCCCCACCGAGGAGGAGGGCGCACCAGGCGACGAGGACGAGGTAGAAGGAGGGGCGGGTCTCGAAGCGGTTGCGGCGCAGCAGCTCCTGCCGCATGGCGCGGTGCTCCGCCACGAAGGGGGGCACGACGTAGTCGACGATGTCACCGACGAAGAAGTTGGGGAGCTTGTGCTCGTAGACGGAGGACGGGTGGTAGTTGGCGAAGGCGTCCGTCACGTCCTTCCCGGCCAGGTTGGAGATGGGCAGCCAGCCGCCGGGGTGGTGCTCCACGTACTTGGTCACGTCGTACGCCCGGCCCTCGACGCAGATCCAGGCGTCGTCGCGGGTGCAGTGGCGGGAGACCTCCTCCATCGTGACGCCCTTGCGGGCCTTGGCCACCACGCGCTCGCGGTGGAACGCCGCGGGCACGAGCACCGTGACGCCGCGCTCCTCGCGGAAGACCTTGGTGGCGTCGGTGTTCACCGGGTGGTCGGGGCGCGCCTCGCCGTCGAACGACGACAGGAACGACTGGAACGCCACGCAGGCGGCGACGCCCGCGGCGCCCGTGACCACGCCGGCCACGGCGGGCTCGCCGGAGAGGAGGTTGACGGCGACGCGGCCGAGGGCGACGCGGGCAACCACCTCGAGGACGCAGCGAATGGTCTCCTTGCTCCAGCAGTGCTCCAGGTCGCGACGGTCGGCGACGGCCGCGGCGGCGGCGTGCGACGGGAGGGTGAGCGCGACCGCGTGGGCCGCTGCCGACACGAAGGCGGCCGCGAAGGCGAACTTTGCGAGGTCGCCCACCGGAAGCACGGTCATGGCGGCCACAAGCGGGACGAGGGCGAGCGCCGCGCCCGCTCCGGCAAGTGTCACGCTCGCAGCACGCGACGCGGGGGCCTTTCCGGGCGCGAGGACCGGCCCGAGCGCCCAGAGAGCCGCAGCTGTTGTGGCATCTGTTGCGATGACGCCAGCGATGGCCGCGGCCAGATCAGCGGGGAGCACGAAGGCAGCGGCCTCGGCGATGGCACTGAGCATGACAGACACCCGGGGTGCGGCACGCCGGGCTCCGAGGTGCCGCCCGCCGAGCAGGAGCCGGCTGCGGAACGAAGGCGCGAGACCTCTGCCGCACCTCCTCCGCCAGACCGAGGCCTCCTTCCGCCCGGGGCGCTGCTCGGGGCGACCGGCCAACGTTGTTCTGCACCCGAACTCTGCGAGGGCGGGCCGGCAGCCGTCGGTTCGGCGGCCCGTGGCCGCCGCCGCGGCGGGTCAATTTCGCCCCTCGGCAGCGCGCGTTTCCCAGAAACCTTGCAAGGGCTCCGGCGAGGCTCGCGGGCTCCGGGTTTGTTTCCGTGGTTGATTGATTTGCGCTCGCACGCATCCCCGGCATGCGCGCGCTCCGACGATGCGGGAAGCGCGGCTGCCTCGGAAACGAAGCACGAGGGTCGGTCGCGACGGCGGGAGCTGCGGCCTCCCGACGCCGGCCGCGGCTCCACGGCGCGGACCTTAACGCCAGGGGCGGTTTCGATTGCACCCGGCGGTGCACCCGAGCCTTATCATCGCTGCGCCGGCGCGCGGGGCCGCGCGGCGACCTGCCGGCGGCTCACATCACGGCGATCTTGGAGTCTGCCGGGGGCGACTCCTTGCCGTCGAAGAAGCGCTTCCCCCCCATGGCTCGCAGGTACTTGGAGTACCAGAGCATGACGTTCCGGCGGACGCAGGGCGCCTCGACGCGCCTGAGGACGTCGACGAGCTCCTGCTCGCTCGCGAAGGCCGACGGCTTGCGCAGCGGCGGCTGCATGCACGAGTAGTGCAGGCTGATCCCGCCCTCCGAGTAGCCCGAGTGCGTCACGACGGGGGACCATGCCTGGCCGCCCGCGGCGCGCCCGACTTCCACCGGAAGCCCGGCCGCCGCTAGGTCGTCGGCCCCCGCGCCCCACGGCCTCCCAGCGTCGGCGGCCACGAGCCCGAGCTCCGCCGCCGAGTCCCGCGGGAGGCCCAGCTCCCTGTCCTTGAGGTAGGCGCACTCCTGCGCCAGGTGGTCGTACCGCACGTCCAGGGGGTGCCACACCGGGAGGCCGGCGGCCCGGGCCTCGGCGAACTTGGCCGGGAGCGGCCCCGCGGGGCGGCTGCCCTGCTCCCCCCGGGGCGCGAACCGCTTGTCGTAGAGCTCCACCCCCGGGGTGCGGCCCTGCCTGGTGTCGTAGCTGGAGGGCCAGAAGCCGTCCTCCCGGCTGGCGCGCGTGAACTGCGAGAAGAGGTACAGCACGATCTCCATGTCCCCCAGCCGCCACTCCTGGCCCTCTCCGAGCTGCCCCGTGCGCACGACCTCCGTGATCGTGTCCATGCGCTCCTTGGACGGGTCCAGCACCCACATCCCGCCGCTGATCTTGTAGGCGGCGTTGTTGTTGTTGCAGTCGTTGGTGAACGCCGCCGTGAACTCGGGCTGCGCGAGCAGGTGGTCGACGTTCCGGAGCACCAGCGTGTCCGCGTCCATCCAGAGCACCCGGCGGTGCTCCGTCATGCCGAACACGCGCAGCTTGTTGAACGCCATCCCCCACCCGGCCTGCAGGCCGCCCGCGATCTTCTTGGTGTGCTCCGACGCCGGCAAGGCCGGGAGGACGGGCGTCTCCACGCCGAGGCGGTGCAGCGCGTCGACCACCTCCTGCGACACGATGTCCCCGGGGGAGTCGGACGCGCCGCACTTGCCCGGCGTGTTCGCCTTGCAGGAAGGCGACCCCTGCCCCCCCTGCATCAGCATCACGACCAGCCGCGGCGAGCGCGTGCCGACGTCCCGGAGGCTCTGCATCAGCGCCAGCGCCAGCATCCCGGCCTCGTCCCCCGCCGCCATGGTGATCATGGCGGTGCCCTCGAGCTCCGCGTCGGTCGGCTGGTACGAGCTGTCCACGTCGGACCCGTTCACACGCACCGCCGATGCCACGACGGCGGGATGGACCTTGGGCGCGCTGCTCGGCGAGACGGCTTTGTCGGGGGAAGGATCCACAGAAGGCGACGCCGATGGCTCGGCCTCCGCCGGCGGCTCGGGCTCGGCCGGCGGCGCGGGCTCGGCAGAAACGGCCGGGCCTGGGTCCTCCAGGGCCGCCCCGCCGCCCCGTGCGGCCGACAAATCTGCGGCGGGGAAGTGGATCCGGCAAAGGCGACCCTGACAATGCCATGGGGCGCGCGCCGCCCGGGAACGCCAGTCTTGAGGCCAGCCGCAGGCGCGAGGGCGGGCTCACTGAACAGGGCGATCCCCCGAAGCTGGTGCGACGCCCAGTTTGAGTTGGAGCCGATTGACGTCACAGAGGCAACGGTGAGGCCGCCGACGAACGCCACAGCGACGAGGAAGGTCACGGCCAGCGGGGAGCACCCGCCGGAAGCCCGCTGCTGACCCCTCGACTCCTGCCTCGGCCCCGGATCGGCCGTGCGTGGCCTGGGGCGGGGCATTCGGACAGGATTTGTGCTGCGCGGGACCGCACGGGTGCCCGCAGACGCCTTCCCGTGAGTGACTCAATGTGGCAGGAACCATCGTCGTCGCTGAGCTCGACGAACAGGGTGCGCTCTGTCAGATGTTTGATCACCGCACAAATAATCACAAAGGCCGGGCAGCTCTCTCGAAAAAAGAAGTTATGCCACAGGTAACACCGAGCCTATCGTTGAATGTAATTTCTAGTGTTTCCGCGCACGCGGCTCTGGGCACGCATCACGTCGTTGCTCGTCAGCTGTGCTTTCGCCCTGAAGCCGCGGCCTGTCCGATTCAGGTGCTGGCGCGGCCCGAGGTGCGGCACTGCGCCTGGCGAACGGGTCTCGGGGCAGGAGACCGGCCGGAGACACATGAGACGTTCTATTCAGGTTAGAGTAGTGGCTGCCCTACCAGGTGAGTGGTGGTCGCGTCGCTCAGCCTAGGTCAAAATAGCGCCCGTGGCGCGATTCGGGCAACTTGTCTCCCCCCTCCGCGTTGGGCAGTCTCACGCCCCGCATACTGTGGCAGAGCACTTCGGGGATGTGGAGACGTCAGCAGGCAGGGCATCCGCCGAGAGGTGTCACGGAGACATATATGAGATATATGATACATATATGTGTCCAATATATCAGGCCAGTATTCTAGAATACTGGCCTGATATATTGGACACATATATGTAT
>Ga0136560_1000881_pt1 | contig 15249 bp, 2 predicted proteins | sample AntRauMeHopE1497_FD_104925 | JGI IMG/M metagenome (GOLD analysis project Ga0136560, IMG submission 104925) | Saline lake microbial communities from Rauer Islands, Antarctica - Metagenome Hop E1 #497 | ecosystem: Environmental > Aquatic > Non-marine Saline and Alkaline > Saline | place... | reverse complement strand
GCCCCCTGGTCCCCTCCGCGGCGCTCGTCGCCGAGTCGACCTTGCGGAGCTGCACGGTCGCCGTGGCCTTGGCAACGAGGTCCACCATGGAGGGCCTCCCGACGGGGACGAACACCCCCGCGCGCTCCAGCACGTTGTGATGCGTGGACGGCTCCGCCGACGCCCGCACGGGGGTCGAGGGCGGCAGCGGCGAGCCGGGACAGGACCCGGCGGCCGGAGAAGCACCCCGAGGAGCAGGTGCCACCTGCGGCTGGTGCTGGGCCTCCATCAGAGCCTTGAGCTCCTCCAGCTGCTGCTCCAGGAACTCGATCTTGCTCACCGCGCCGGCCGGAGCCGCAGCGTCCACCTCGGCGTCGTCTGCTTCGTCATCCGCTTCCTGAGCCTCGGACACGATGAGCCTGTCCAAGGAGAGCGGCCTCCCGATCGAGGGGGGGAAGCGCGCCGGGATGGCGGCCGAGGCGGCAGTCTTGCGGGCCTTGGCGAGCACGCGCTCCAGCGAGGCGCCGACGCTCTCCAGCTGCTCGGACATCCACTGCGAGAGGGATGCCAAGCGCCAGAAAGGGGTCCAGGCAATGTTGGCATACCATATCGCTGTGCCTGGTGCAGCGGCCGTGCATCCCACCAGCCGGGTGCTCACGCGAACGGCTGGAACCGAGGTCGGGTCCTTGGCCATGCTCGCGGCGCTCGATACCACCCGGTCGGACGACGCCTTGACCTCGGCGGAAGCAATCTGCGAGCAGCACGAGGCAAGGGCGCACGGCTTGGAGCACAGGGCCGGGCAATCGAAGGAACGGCGGGAGCGGCAAACTCGGTGGTTGGCTGCCGCCGTTTTCTGCGCTCACCAGGACGGACATGGCGTGAGTATCAAGCGCCTGCATCTCTAGCCGCCGCTGGTTCCGCAGCACACGCATGGCATCCATGCCACGGAAGAGCTCAAGCCCGTCCATGTTCCCGCCCGTGCCGTGTGAGGAGCCCGGCAGCCTGGCGGTGGTCGGTCGCGCCAGCTCTGCCAGGCGAGTTTGTGGTTTGTGCATCACGGCGGCTCGCCTCTGGGCGTATCAACAGTGCGAAGCGAGGTGTCGAGCCAGACCGTGTGTTTGGTATGGGCCGGCCTCCCTGATTCTGGGTGATGCAGCCAGCAGATTCACTGTGGTCGCGGCGTCGAGTGTCCAATCAGGGCTATTTCCCGCACACGAGCGCCGGGGATTCAGTGACCCGTCTGGGTCGGTTGGGTGCACACTGAAGTGCGGAGGCCAAGGGGGGAGCCGCGGCTCGTTCGCACGCACAAACGCTTGGGTCATTCTTTGGGCACTCACGCTGGCCACGAGGCCGCGCTTTCGTTGGTCATTCTGTGCTTTGCGTTGACATGACGTCAGTCACGGAGTGGCGCTGTCCAGCGTCGCGGACGTTTTGGGTTTCAGCGATTCCAGCTAGACCAAGGAGCTCTGTCAGCGATCGCCCCCGTCCTCCCGCGCCGCCAACCAAGCGCAAGAGCTTCAGAGCCCAGGGAACTGACCACTCATCCCCGAACGGGGCACGCCGCGGCGCCTCGCGCGCGAGCGGGCCGTCGCAACCCGCGGCGCCCGCTGTCCGTGAATCATGGCGGCCCCCAGTCGGCTTGAGTCCGCAGCCCTGCGAGTGGCCGAAGCAGGCGCCGATTCGGCCGGTGCGGCTGACGGGCCCAATGCCATGCAGGGATGCTGCTGCGTTTGTGTTCGGACGGGTGCGTCCTGGGCCTTTGCGGCGAGGCCGGTTGACGCTGTGGAGGTGGCCAAGCCCCTGTCGGAGCTTTCGCACGTATCCTGGCTGTGCCCCTGTGCCCAGTCATGGCGGTCGTCTCGCGAGGTGGTGTGGCGCGCCGCCAGGCGGCACCTTTGGGCGTGGATGAAATCGGACAGACCCGGGGACGTGCTGCCACTGGACGACGTCCCCATCGTCGAAGTGGATGACGAGGACGTTGCTGCCAGTGACAGGGACGGCACCGTCACGCCGCCGTGGGAGGACGCCGAGCGCTGGGTGCGCTCCAGGGTGCCGGTCAGGCGAGCATGCGACACCTGGACGCGGCTGCTTGCGGCGAACTTCCTTCGCCAGCGGTGGGTGCAGGGCAGCATCATGTTCTTCGTGATTCTGTCGATCATCTCTCTGGGCTTCTCACAGGCCGGAACGCCCGACCCGCAGTGGGTGGTCGTGGTGGAGCTCGTGTCCCTCGTCGTCTTCACGGCGGAGGCTCTGCTCAAGGTCACATCCAGGGGGCTCTGCTCCGCGGCCCGCACGGCGGGTTCCGGGGTGCGGGTAAAGCGCCGCATGCACGAGACCGGGGAGGTCGTCCGCGCAGTCCTGTCCGTGCCGCTGCTGCGGGACGAGATGAGGCGGCAGCTCGAGGCCGCAGACGTGCCCGGACGCCTCGACCCCGCGGGAGTGCCGGCGGAGGCCGAGATGCCGCCGGGCCCCATGCGGCCGCACGCCAGGAGGCGCTGGACGCACGTCCCGGTGGAGCGGCGCGTCAGGCGGCAGGACCAGGCCGTCGAGGTGGGCTACCTGCAGAGCCTCTGGGACATCGCCGACCTCGTCGTCGTCGTCGTCATGTTCCTCGGCCTCGGCTTCGGCAGCGCGGCGCCCAACGTCACCGCGATCCGCGTCCTCCGGGTCCTCCGCGCCATCCGCACCCTCGAGGCCCTACCTGACCTCCAGGTCGTCCTCCACTCCCTCGTGCAGAGCTGCAAGTTCCTGAGGAACGTGGTGGTGGTGATGGTCTTCTTCTACTTCGTCTTCGCCATCATCGGGGTGGAGTCCATGGGCCTGGCACTCCAGCGCCGCTGCGTCGACACCGCGGCCCCGCTGCTGCCGGGGACCGGCGCCTTCCCCGAGGCGGTCCTCCCCGACCCGGAGCCGCCGGCCTTCTGCAACCTGGACTCGAACCCCATCGGCGGCCTGGTCTGCTCCTCCGTCCAGCCCTCCTGGAGCTGCTCCGACACTGGGGACCACCCGCTCGAGGGCCTGCAGAGCTTCAAGAACATGGCATACGCGCTCTTCGTCGTCGTGCAGGCGGCGAGCCTCGAGGGGTGGTCGGAGCTCGCGTACGCGGTGATGGACGCCGAGCGGCCCGGCGCCTCCGTCTACTTTGTCCTCCTGGTCCTCGTGTGCAACTTCCTCGTCCTCTCCCTGGTCACTTCGGTCCTCATCCAGCAGTTCGCGGGAACGTGGGAGCGATTCCTGGCCAAGCGCAAGGAGGCGGAGGCCAGCGCCATCGAGGCCGCGAGGAAGGAGCTGGAGGCCGTCAAGGCGGAGGCCAGGGGGAAACAGGCGACGCCGCAGAGCATGGGGAGCTTCGGCGCCGTCGTCGCGATGACGGGGATGCGCCGCTGGGCCGCCAGGGCGCGGGCCGCGACGCAGGCGTCGCAGCCCACGTCGCCGGGCAGCCCGGCCCCGTCGGCCAGGCGCGGGCACCGCCCGGTGCTGTCCACCACGGCTTCGGTGCTCAGCACCAACGGCAGGCGGGCAGCCCGCAAGTCCGTTCACACCGAGGCGACCACGGCCGGTCTCCGGGCGATCATGAGTCCTGGCGCCAGCTCCAGCGACGACGACGAGGACCTTGAGGGCAGCGCCACGGGCCCAAGGTTCCATTCTGACGACGACGGGGCGGGGCCGTCCGGAGTCCGCGCTGACAGCGGCTCCGCCGGACCTGAGCGGTCGCTGTCGGTTCGCATAGACCTTGAGCGAAACAGGGTCCTCGGCCTCCGGGCCGCCCGCATGCGCCGCCTGCGCAGCGCGGCACGGTCGGTCGCGATCGCGGCATCCATGACCGGAGCCTCGTCCCCGTCGGGCACCCCGCCGTCCGCGGCCGCTGTCGCGGCACGCGCCGCTGCCCAGGCCGCCTCGCCGGAAACCCCCAGCTCGGTCGGCGGCGCACAGGGCACGACTATGGTATCGCCGGCGGGCTCCTCCCCCGGCCAAAGGCACGGCCCCATCCCCGGCGGGCCGGAGCGCCACCGCGCCGCGCGGTCGTCAGTGCAAGCGATGCGCACCCCGCCCCGCCCCGGCGCGCCGCCCCAGGGAGCCGAGGGGCCCATTTCCGATGGCGAGGGCGAGGAGCTCACCCTGCAGCGCCTGGGCGTGCCCTCGGCCAACGCGGCGGCAATGCTCGGAAGGTCGTCCAACCCCGCCACCCGCTCGACCTCCGCTCGCCCGGGCGGCCGCCGCGACCACCACGGTGATGTCTCCCCGCCCCTCGGGCGCATGATGTCCTCGCGGGTGATCAACCTGCAGCGCCAGCTCTCACGGCGGATGCAGGCCCCGAGCATCGGACCCTCTCGGAGCCGTCGTTTCGACTCTGGGAGCGGCCCCGGTGCCGACGACGCACGCTCCGGGTCCGGGGACGAAGACGCCAAGGCGGTCGCGGCCGTGGGCGCACCGTCGGCGGGGGAGGCTGCGCTCAGGGACCCCGAAGAGGCCGTCGGCAGCGCCGCCATGCCGAGCAGGGCGCCCCGGGAAGGCACCGCCGGGATCGTGTGGGAGCCGGCCAGCTCGCCGAGCGGCGTCAACGTCGCCGGGGCCGCCCCCGCGCCCTCCGCGGCGCAGGGCAGGCGCCTGGTGGGGGCCCTGGGGGGGCACCCGGCCCGGCCCGTCACGCCCGCGCAAGACCCGAGGGTGCCAGCCGGCGGCAGGCGGCGCGTGGACCTCTCCGTCGCCACATCCTTCGTCATCCGGGAGACGAAGCCCCCCGGCCTCATGGCCGTCGTCGCCCGCCGCCTGTGGGCCGCGCTGTGGAACGACACGCCGCCGCACCCGCGCGGCGAGTGCCACCGGTGGGCGCAGTCTGCCGTCCTCGGGAAGCCGTTCCGGCCGGCGGGAGCCGGGCCCCGCGCCGTGACGGCATCCCTGCGCGCCGGCCGGCCGCCCTCCCCCGCACCCGCCGACCCCCTCCGTCCCTGCTGCCCCGCTATCACGTCCGCGGGCTGGTCGGCGGAGTGGTTCTCCTCTCTCGTCACCTTTGCCTCCGTCCTCATGCTCGTCGTCCTCGGCCTGTCGGACCCGCTCGAGAGCGCCGACTCCATCTCCGCCCCCGATGTGGCCAGCATGGTCATGGTCGGCCTCCTCGCGGTAGAGCTCGCCTTCCGGGCCTTTGCGCTCGGCGGCAACTGCCTCCGCTCGTCCTTCCTCGTGTGGGCAGACATCATCTCCCTGGGTTTCGGCGTCGTGGCCACCGTCTTCTTCGCCGCGGCCGGGATGGGGGCCACCTCGGTCTCCCTGGGCATCGGGGGCACGCGCGGCCGCGTGTTCGCCTCCCTCCTCGCCCTCCGCAGCCTCCGCATCGTCGAGGGCCTCGCGCCGCTCCGCCAGCTCATCCTCACCGCGTTCCGTCGCGCGGCCGCGGTGGGGAACCTCGTCCTCCTCCTCTTGCTCTGCACCGCGGTGGCGGGCCTCGTCTTCACGCAGCTCCTCGGCGGCCAGATCAGCCCCCGCTCGCCGGGCGCCGAGCTCCCCGAGCCCCGCCTCGTGTTCAACAACGTCGCTCAGTCCATGCTCACGCTCTTCGTCGTCATGACGGGCGAGAACTGGCCGGCTGTGGTCGGCAACATCCAGGCCGGCGGCACCGGCTTCGCGGTGGCGTTTAGCTTCCTCGTCGTCCTCTGGTTCCTCTTCACAAACATCATCCTCCTCCAGGTCTTCATCGCCGTGGTGGTGGAGGGCATCGCGGAGGACGACGACGTCAAGGAGCAGCGGCAGGCGAAGATGCTCGACCAGTCCCAGCTCGCCATCGGCTCACGGCTCGACGAGGCCCTGGCAAGGCAGGCCGCCGCCGGGCGCTTCGCCGCGGAGCTCGTGCTCGGGCTCCGGGCGTGGCGCCAGGCAGTCGATGCCGCCGGCGCCCAGGCGAGGCGCCGGCCGGGCACTCCGCAGACCCCCGGCTCGGCGTCGCTCCTGAAGCGTCCATCCAGCGGCTGGGCCAAGGTCCGGCGCGTGGGGACGGCACACTGGGGCCATTTGCGCTCCGCCGTGGCCCTGCTTCACAGCACCGCGCCGCCGGGCGTCGTCGACTCCATCGCGAGGCAGCTGACGGGGGGAGGCATGGTCGGCGCCGAGGTGACGTCCATCAACGACGCCGTCATGGCCGCCGAGGCGGCGATGGGGGCCAAGGACCGCGCCCCCGGGCCGGGCGAGGCGGGTGACGAGGACGCCGACGCCACGGAGAGCAAGGACGAGGGCGACGACGAGGCCGTCACGGCCGCCGACGCCGACGAGGCAATGGGTTCAGGGGAGCAGCCGGCGGACGACTGGCCGCTGGAGGACGACGAGCTGGTCGAGCTGCGCCGCCGTAAGGCCGTGACTGCCGCGGGCGCCAGCTCCCAGCCCCTCGCCAGGACGGAGCGCCGGCTGCGCACGCTCCTGGACGACGCACTCGCCCTCGTGCTGCTCAGGGAGGTGGCGGTCGACCGGGTGAACCACGAAGTGAGTCTGGGCATCCAGAAGCGGGCGAACGAGGAGGAGCCGCCGCCGGCAGAGGACGGCGGGGCCGCCGAGGACGGGCCCAGCCCCGACGGTGTTGATACTGGCGACGACGATGACGCCGCCGGCGGGTGCGGGTGCGCGTGCCTGACCTGCGGGGCGTCAAGGGCCTGCCCCCAGGGCCGCTGCGAGGCCCTCCACGCCCGCTGCTGCTGCTGCTGCGGGTGCGGCCGCCCAGCCGGGGACGACACCGGGGGCCTGGACGCGGACGACGGCGACGGCTCCTCCTTGGCCGGCTCTCGGGCCAGCTCCATCGCCTGGTCGTCCGCGTCCATCGGCGCCGGGCGAGACGGCGGCGGGGGAGGCCTTTGCTCGCCGTGCCGGGACGCCCTCCGCGGGAGCTGGGCGCCCGCGCCCCCGTCGTGCACCGCCACGGGCCGGTGCATGAGGGCGCGCGCCGTCGTGTGCTGCGGCAGGCTGCTCGACGCCTGCCAGACGGAGCGGGTCCGCAAGGCTCGCACCCGGCTGGTATCCCGCGCCGCGGCTGCCGGCGGGGTGGCCACCATGGCCGGCCCGGTGGTCTTCAGCTCGGACTCGGACAGCGAGCCGGAGGGGCCAGAGGGCGGCCTCGGCCACTTCAGCGAGGACCCCGGGCCGGCGAGGGACATCTACGCCGAAGCGTCGTCGCGCAGGGTCGGCCCCGGCATCTCCGCTCGCTCGCAGAGCGCGCGGGCCGTCTCCCGCACCGGCGGCTTGGCCGGGCGGTGCAGCCGGACGTGCGGCCTCGACGCCATCGAGGCATTCCGCATCGACAGCTACCGCACGCGGCTCCTCCCGCTCCCCGCCGACCCCTCTGACCGCTCCCTCGGCTGCCTGAGTCGCGACCACCCCGTCCGCGCCCTGGCCAACGCCATCATTTGCTCCCGCCCCGACGCCCCCGGCCGCACCGGCCCCCTCTTCCGCGGCATCATGCTCCTCGCCATCTTCGCATCCTCCCTCCAGCTCGCCGTCGAGAGCTACGACGTACGCCAGTCCGCTGCCGCCCGCCCCTTCTTCCAGTCTCTCGATGCCTTCTTCGCTGTCATATTCGCTGCCGAGGCGACGCTCAAGATCGTCGCGTTCGGCTTCGTTGCCGCCAACCACTCCTCCTACATGCGTCGCGGCTGGAACGTCCTCGACCTCGTCGTCGCCGTTTCGGCCGTCCTCGACGCGTTTGTGGACTCGCGGAACATTGCGGAGGACCCCGTCACGGGCCTCCCGCCCGCCTGGGTCTCCCTCCTCCGCCTCGCCCGCTGCCTGCGGCCCCTCAAGTTCCTCGAGGTCGTCCCCTCCACCAGCCGCCTCGTCCGCGCATTCTCGAGGTCCCTCGGCCAGATCAGCGCCGCCGTCCTCCTCGCCCTCGTCGTCCTCGTCGCCTTTGCCGAGGTCGGTCGGCAGTTCTTCGCGGGCGCGCTGAGCTCCTGCACCGACGCCTCCGTCATCAGCAAGGCGGCCTGCACCGGCCTCTTCGTCGACGAGGCGGGCATTACGGCCCTGAGGGTTTGGACGACCCCGACGTCGTCCTTCGAGACACTGCCCGCGTCGGTCAGCACCTTGATGGAGGTGGCCACCCTCGAGGGCTGGATCGGCACCCTCACCCGCGCCATGGACATCCGCGGCCGCGACGAGGGTCCGCAGCTGAACGCGTCGGTGCAGTACTCCTTCTTCTTCGTTGCCTTCATCGTCCTCGCCGCCTTTGTCCTCCTCCCCGTCTTCACCGGAATCGTGGCCAACGCCGTGGCCATGGAGCGCAAGGACGCCGTCCTCACAGAGCAGCAGAAGACCGTCCGGGGCGTCCTCCAGCAGTACGCGCCCCCGGGCGACAAGAGCAGGCTCCGCCGCTCCGCCGTCCTCCTGGTCATGGAGGAGATGGCCGCTCGCAAGATCGAGGCGCGATGGAGGGAGCGGCTCGCGTCCGCCGTCGTCGCCGGAACCATGCGAGGCAAGGTCGTCTCCCAGGCCGTCACCATGTGGCAGGCCCTGTCGCCTCAGCCGTCCGAGACGGACGACACCAAGGCGGAGGCCAGCCGGCGCGAGGCCGACGCGGCGGCCGGCCGCCCCGTCTCCGGGGAGCCCGCCTCGGGGCCGCTCTTCGCCGTCCCGGTGCCCCCGGACCACGAGCCCGGCGCGGCGGAAAGCGCCCCGCGCACCGGCTCTCCGGGCGCGGACGGAGGCGCGCCGGCCTCCGGCCAGGCCGCGGCCGTGGGAGCCGCCCGGCCCCGCCGCGGCTCCACGACCCGCATCGGAGCGAGCGTCATCGACGTCGACGGGAGCGTGGACTCACGGTCCGACTCGGGGTCCGACGACGGGAACGCCGTCTCGCCGATCGAACTCCTGCAGCCGTCGGTCTCCCGCCGTTCCGTGCCGGGCACCCCCGTCGCACGCACGCCCTTTGCCTCGATGCGCGTCGACCCGACCCTCCCCGGCGCGATCTCCCCCACCATGCTGTCGCCTATGGCGACGGCCAGCCTCGCCTTTGGCATCGGCCACGGCATCCGCGCCGCCCCGTCCGCCCACCCGGAAGCGCTCGGCCTGGCTGCCACGGTCACCGAGATGGACGAGGCGGACGCGGACGAGTCCCCTCACGCCACGGCGGTGCAAGACGGCTCGGGGGACGACAGCGCGCCCCCGCACGAAGCGGCAGGGCGTCCCGAGCAGGGGGCCTGGCTGCGCGGCGACGGCGCCACACCCGGCAGCGCGGCGATGGCAGAGCCGATGGCGGAGCCGCAAAGCCGCCCCGGCATCCACGCAGAGTCGTTCTCAGACCTGTCAAAGGAGGACGCCTTCATGGCCGCTGGGGGGCAGGCCCCGACGGCATACGCGGTCCAGGGCGCCGCTGAGAGCACTGACGGCGGCAGCGCAGCGGCCGGCAGCTCGTCTCGTTCGGCCGCCGAAGGCTCCTCGGCCCCGGCTGATGGCGCTGACAGCGACGAGGAGCCTGACGTGTGCCCCGTTCTCGTGGTCGCCGGCGTCACCGACGGTGACGACGACTCGTCCTCGTCCGACGAGGGAGAGCCGGCGGCCGCGCCCCAGACCGCCGGCAGAGCCGAGCCGACTCTCGCCTTGGCCGCAACGTCAGGCTCCAGCGGCTCGCCGGCGGTCCGCAGCCCCCTCGCCGCCGCCATCGTCAGAACGTCGACCAGCCCCGGGCCGCTGGTCATGTCCCCTCCCAGGGTCGTCACCTTCTCCCCCATGGGCGAGTCCAAGGCGTCCCCCGGGGACCGGTACGCCCGGCCTGGCCGCCCGAGCCAGCTGACGAGGAGGCGGAGCCGCGGCCCGGCCCTCCGCACACTGGCTGACCTGGCCAAGGCGGCCACTCCCGGTCTGGGAATGGAGACGGCAAAGTCTGCGCTGCGCGCCGCCTTGGCGGCCCCGACTGACACGGAGATCGCACGAGCACGCGCCGAGCAGGCCAAGCTCCGCAACCGGGCGCCCCAGGCCCAGCGGGCGTTCCGCCGCTTCCAGTGGGGCTGGCTCCCCAAGGCGGCCGCCTGCTCCTCCTGCTGCTGCATCGCCGCGTACCGCTTTCCCAAGCGCCGCGGCCCTCCCGCGTACCTCAAGGCGGCCGACGAGGACAGCGACGAGTCGGACGGGGCAGCGTCGCCGGGCAGGGTGCCCGCCCTCGGCCCCTCTCGCTCTGCCCCGTCGGCGCCCAACAGCCCGTCGGCCACGCAGCTGTGGAAGGTCGGCACGCTCTCGGGCTCCGAGGAGACGGCAGTGGGCTCCCCCGTGCGGCGGAAGCGGCTGAGCCGGGGGGCGCGGTTGCACGCAACCACGCTCTCCAAGGCAGGCTGGCGGCGCATCCCGCCGGCCTCCCGCGCCATCTTCCTGCAGGCGGCCAAGATCGAGTCGCGCGCGGAGCTCGCGGCGAGGAGGGCAGACCTCGAGAGGCCCATCGTGAGCGCGCCCCAGCCCGCCAGCCTCTCCAAGGGCCAGTCCCTGGCCGAGACTTCCAGCCATCCCGCGGGGTCGAGCGGCACCGCGCTGTGGGATGGGAAAGCGCACAGCGCCGCTGGGACGACGGCAGCCACCGGCTCGTCGCAGGCGACGTCGGGGCCCTCGACCGAATCCGTCGGCGACGCAGACACGCCTCTGGGCACGGCAGTTGCCAGCCCAACCAGCGCGAGCATCCCGGCAGGTCTCGGGCGGACGAGGGGGCTGTCGGACACGCCCACGAGACAGAGGCAGCGCCATCGGGAGGCGGGCGGCGCCGTCGGCGACGAGGCCTCGGCCGTCCGCGGTCGCGCCAAGAGCATGGGTGCCCCCCGCGCGCGAGCGGCGCACCACCGCGTCTCGACCGGGTCGCCGGTCAAGGCCAGGCGGGGTGGCTCCACCCCGAGGACCCGGGGCAAGGGGGCCAGCGTGATACAGACCCCGCTGGTCAAGGCCAGGCTCGGCGAGATCCCGGAGCCGCTGCGGCGGGACGAGTGCGTCCGGGTGCAGTGCCCCCGCACCGTGTGCTGCTGCGTCCCCGTGCGCCCCTGCGGCGGCCGGACGCTCGCATGCACCTCGTGCCGCTGCGTGCGGGATTGCTGCCCGTCGGTCGCGGCCGGGTGCACGCGCTCGTGCCGCCCCCTGTGCTCCGCGGCGTGCGCCTGCCGCATCGGGGCGGCGTCCAGGTGGGAGCAGGCGCACTTCCGGGTCCGGGGCCTGGTCAACGAGGGATCGTGGTTCGACATCATCGCGACGCTCCTCGTCGTCATCAACGCCGGCTTCATGGCCGCGAGCCACAGCCCGATGGAGCCGGGCTTCGCGACCCTCCTGGACACCGCCAACACCGTCTTCCTCGGCATCTTCACGCTGGAGCTCGCCATCCGCCTCGTCGCGCACGGCTGCTCCCGGCCCATGAACACGGATCCGTGGCTCGTGTTCGACTTTGTCATCATCGTCGCCAGCATCGTCCTGCGCTCCGTGCAGACCGACGTGGGCGTGCAGGCCGCCCGCGCCCTCCGCATCGCGCGGCTCTTCCGGGTCATGCACCTCTCCAACAGCCTCCGCGTGCTCGTCGACACCCTGACGTCGTCAATCTCCGCCCTGACCTCCACCTCGGTCACCCTGCTCCTCGTCCTCTTCGTCTACGCCGTCATCGGCATGCAGCTCTTCGGCGCCATCGGGGCCGACCGCGCCTCCCCCTCCTCCTGGACCGACGCGCCGCCCTCCCCCGTTGACCGCTTTAACCTCACCGCCAACTCCACCGCCGCCCAGTTCGCCGAGGCCACCGCGTGGGCCAACAACCCTCTGTTCCAGTCCTTCGAGGGCATCCACCGCCACGCCCACTTCCGGGACTTCGGCACCGCGGCCCTCCTCCTCTTCCGCATGGCCACGGGGGAGGACTGGCAGCTCATCTACCACGACTGCTCTGCCCGCACCGGCTTCTGGGCCAACGTCTACTTCGTCTCCTTCGTTGTCCTGGTCCAGGCCGTCGTCCTGGACTTCTACCTCGCCGGCGTCCTCGAGGCCTTCGAGCGCGCCTACCACGAGCAGCACGACCTCATGTCCTACCGCGACGTCGCCTCCCTGCGCGCCGCCTTTGACCGCTACGACCTCGCCGCCGGCAACGACGCGGCCGGGTACGTGCCCCTCTGGGCCGCGGACCGCATCCTCGCCCGCTTCGCCCGAATGGACTTCCGCAACACCGCCTCCTTCCACGCGCAGGTCCTCGAGACGGCGCTCCTCCGCTGCAGGCTCAGGGACCTGGGGTACCCGCGCCAGGACTGGGACGCCCTGTGCCAGAAGGGCGACAAGGAGACGGTGGCCGCCGTGGCCAGGACGCAGGCAGAGCTGGCCGCACTCAGCCCCGGCTCCCCCGGCGCGGGCAGCGAGGCCGCTGGCGACGCCGTCATCGACGAGGGCGGGCCGGACAAGGAGAACAGCAAGCCCGCACCGGAGGCCGAGGCAGGCGCGGCCGCGGCTGCATCAGAGGTGGGGTGCTGGGGCCGCTTCGTCGGCTGCTGCTGCGGCCGCCGCTCGCCGGGCCCGGGCGGCAGCTCACAGATGCCACGGCTCACGCTCTTCACCACTGCCCTGCTGGCGAGCCGCATTGCGCGCCGCGCGGCGCAGGGCGGCGACGCGGAGGCGAGCTCCAGCGGCGCCCTTCGGTCGTGGGTGCGCAGGCTCCTCCGCGACGACGTCCGCTGGACCGCCATGCGCAAGGAGCTGCGCCTGCGGGCCCTGGTGGCGCAGGCCGACATCTTCGCGGAGGAGGCACGCAAGGACGCGAGCTCGGGGGGGCTGTGGGGCAAGGGCGCGGCTGCGTTCGCCGCGGCAAGCAAGATATCCCTGCGCGGCCGCGCGAGCCGGCCGGCCGGCCTGGGGCCCATGGCCACGTCGATGCGGGTCACCCTGGCCAGTCCGTTCGCGTCGGCCCGGTCCAGCGGCGACACGGACGACGACAAGGCCATGGAGGAGCAGGCGGCGGCCTTTTCGCTGGGTCTTGAGCGCGCGATGGCGATGCCCGACTCCCAGCTGAGGGTCTCGTTCAGCTCCCTCGTCACCGTGCTGGCCCTGGAGCGCGTGGGCCCCGCCTTCCTGACGCCGCAGGAGCGGTTCGCCGAGCGGCGGCGGCGGGCGGCGAGGGCCCGCATCGAGCAGGAGCGCCTGCTCCTCGTGTTCGCCAGGGCCATGAGGGGCAAGCTCGCGGAGCTGCGGCGCCTCAGGCAGGAGGCCGAGGCGGTCGCGGCAGAGCTCCGGGCGGCGCAGGGCGACGAGTCCGAGCTCGATGACCTGACCGACGACGAGAGCGAGATGGGCACGGCAGCAGGTGGCGCCTGGCGCTGAGCCCGGGAGCCTGCCCTGCTGAACCTGTTTGTTTGTGAGCGTGTGAGTTGTTGTTTTGGCAGTGCGTGCGCGCCGCGTCGGCCAGACCGAGCGCGGCGCGCACAGAACTCGGGCATCGCACCATCCCCGCGGGTTAGCTGCTGCACAGCAGACACAGGACACGCAACACGCAAAGCCAGAGAGCAGAAGCCACCACCCAGGACTGGTCCTACAGCGTCAGCAGTCGAGGTAGTTGGCCGCCATCAGCAGGTCCAGCGCGAACTGAGGCTCGATCGCGAACTCTGGCGGCACCGCCGTGCTGTTGCTCCACTTGACTTTGTGGTGGAAGTACCGCACGATTCGCTCCAGGATGGGCGTGGAGATCTCCGGGAAGCTGATATCACCGCCCGCTTCCCTGAACTCCCCGGCCAGCATCGCCCGAATCGTGCCGGACACCACGGCACACTTCCGCTCCACGTGGAACACGTGACCCTCGGCGCTGCGTCGTCAGCGGCGAGGGGAGGATGGCAGCGCAACGGTGCTGTTCGGCTGGGCGGAGAATGCCGGGCACCCGGATCACAGCTGCCTTGATCGGCCCAGGGCCTCACCTGACAAGCCTGACGTACGCATCCGTGGCATCCGCGGCCGCAGCCATCCTGCTCGCGGCCTCTGTGCTGCGAGTGAACCAGCCCGTGCCGCGGTCTGATTCTCGCACAAGTCCAAATATGCAGAGCCTGATGCAGACTCACATTGTTTCACAACCATGATTTCCGAGACGGCGGCTGGACGCCTCGCCTCCCCCACCCTGCAGAGAAGAGCATGCTGGCACGTGCCGCCGCCGCTGTGCGCGCAAGCGGTGAGTTGTTGGCTAGCGTGGCAGAGATGTGGCGCGCCCCAGACGGCTCTCGCCGGGCCGGGAACGGGGAACGAAGTCGCGAGCTGACTGGGTCTCGTCCGCCCCCTCGGACCCGACCCCCGGCCAGGCTGGGGGCGGAACCCTCCCCCCATTGGCTGCGAATCACTGCGTGCGAATTATCTGGCCGTGGTCGGGCGCTGTCGGGCGTCCGGGCCGGGTGGTCTCGGGTGCCTAGCCTGACGAGCGCGCATCTTGCTCTGGGCCGTCCGCGCTGCGCCTCAGCAGCAGCTCCCGGGCCCGGGCGCGCAACGAAGCGGTCACCAGCCTCCTTGTTCGCCGCATGCCGCCCGCAGCCACCAAGGTCCAGGCCACCCCCGCCGTGGCCGGGCTCCGCTGGATGAGCGTTGCTTATGACCGGCGCAAGCCCCACGCCAACATCGGCACCATCGGGCACGTCGACCACGGCAAGACGACGCTGACTGCGGCCATCACCAAGGTGCTCGCCGAGTCCGGCGGCGCCGAGGCCCGCGCGTACGACGAGATTGACAAGGCGCCGGAAGAGAAGGCCCGCGGCATCACCATCAACACCGCGCACGTCGAGTACGAGACGGAGAGCAGGCACTACGCCCACGTCGACTGCCCCGGCCACGCCGATTACGTCAAGAACATGATCACTGGCGCGGCGCAGATGGACGGCGCCATCCTCGTGGTGTCGGCCACGGACGGCCCCATGCCGCAGACGCGCGAGCACATCCTGCTCGCCAAGCAGGTCGGCGTCCCCTCCATGGTCGTGTTCCTCAACAAGTGCGACCAGGTGGACGACGACGAGCTGCTGGAGCTGGTGGAGATGGAGGTCCGCGAGCTTCTCTCCTTCTACGACTTTGACGGCGACGAGATCCCCATCACCCGCGGCTCGGCCCTCGCCGCCGTGGAGGGCACCAACGACACCCTGGGGAAGCAGGCCATCGTGGAGCTGATGCGCACCGTGGACGAGTACATCCCCGTCCCGCCCCGCGCCCTCGACAAGGACTTCCTCATGCCCATCGAGGACGTCTTCTCCATCTCCGGACGCGGCACCGTCGTCACCGGCCGCATCGAGCAGGGCATCGTCAACGTCGGCGACGAGCTCGAGATCACGGGCATGGGCAAGG
>Ga0136560_1000880_pt1 | contig 15254 bp, 5 predicted proteins | sample AntRauMeHopE1497_FD_104925 | JGI IMG/M metagenome (GOLD analysis project Ga0136560, IMG submission 104925) | Saline lake microbial communities from Rauer Islands, Antarctica - Metagenome Hop E1 #497 | ecosystem: Environmental > Aquatic > Non-marine Saline and Alkaline > Saline | place... | reverse complement strand
TCTTGGGTACGCACGTCCGGAGGTGCACGCGGCGTACCGCACTGCCGCGCGGAACGGCACCGCCGCCGCGGCCGTCGCCCCGCTCCTCACCAGGGGCGGGTCGGTGGTGGTGGTGCGTGGCCGCAACTTTGGCGCCGCCCGCGACGCCGAGTGCGGACTCGGCTCTGCGCAGGAGCCCCTCCGAATCCGGATCGGCGGGCGCGCCTGCCTTGAGACGGTGTGGCGCTCCGACGCCGAGGCCGAGTGCGTCGCCCCGCCGGGAGTGTCCGCCGCGGCGCCGGTGGATGCCTCCCTGTGCGGCCTCGCAGCCCTGCCTCCCGGCTTCGTGGGCGGCTCCCCCGCGGCCGCTGCCGTCACCCTGCCCTACACGCCCCCAACCGTCAGCGCCGTGGAGCTCGTCCCCTCCTCCGGCGGCCCCGCCGTGCGCGTCCTCGTCCCGCCCCCCGGCCCGCGGCAGGCCCTGCTCTCCACGGACCCTGCCGGCGGCGAGGAGCTCCGCGTCTTCGGGTCGTCCTTCGGCGCCGCGTCGGCCTCCCCGGCCCTCCCCCTTCCCCGGATCAGCATCGGGCCGTACGACTGCGCGCCGGCGAGCACCCTCCGCGTCAACGACACCCTCGTCGTCTGCCTCTCCACGCCCCCAGCGGGCGGCGCGAACCGCAGCGTCACGGTCGACGTCGCCGGCCAGGCTGCGGTCACCGGCCCAGTCGCCGGGTACCTCCCGCCCCTCGTCGACGTCGTCTTCCCGTCCTCGGGCCTCCCGCAGGCGGGCGGCGCCACGGTCGCCATCATCGGCCGCGGCTTCGGCCTCGGCGCCGCCGTCGCGGTCAACGCGTCCGTGGGCGGGCGCCAGTGCCTCTCGGTGCGGCGGGAATCGGACCGCCGCCTTGACTGCGTCGTCCCGCCCGGCGTCGGCTACTCCCGCCGCGTCGGCGTCGTGGTGGCGGGACAGGCGTCCCTTGACGGCTTCTACGGCTCCGTGGCCGTGGCGTACGACCTCCCCGCCGTCACTGCGATCGCGCCTCCCGTGCTCATGGCCACCGCCGGGCCGGCGTCGAGCCCCGTCAACGTCACGCTCCTCGGCCGCTCCTTCGGCCTCCGGGACGGCGACATCTCCGCCGTCAGGGTCGGCGGCGCGCCGTGCGGGCAGGTGGTGCGCGTCAGCGCGGGCCGGATCGACTGCCGGCAGCTCGACACCACCCGAATGGACCCCGCCGCCCCGCCCTGGGAGGTCGTGCTCGACGGCGACGCCACCGCCGCGCCGCGCGGCAACGCGTCGCTCCTCGTCGTGGTGGGACGCCCGTCAGTGGTGTCCGCCGACCCCGCGCTGCTCGACGCCGGCGGCGGCACCCGGCTCTCCGTGCTCGGCTCCGGCTTCGGAACCCTCCCGCAGCACGTGGCGGGGGTGCTGGTGGACGGCCTGCCGTGCGCCTCCGTCACGGTCGTATCGCAGTCGCTCCTCCGCTGCGTGGCCCCAAGGGGTGCGGGGCGAGGCGTGGGGGTTCAGGTCGTGGGCGGCGGCGGCCTCCGCTCGCCGACCAACACTCTCGTCTCCTTCACCGCGCCACGGATCGACGCGGTGTCGCCCCGCGCGGCGCTCGTCGACTCCTCAACGGTCCTGAACCTCACCTTCACCGGCTCTGGCCTCGGCGTGCGCCCGGGCGACGTCGGCTCGGTGTCGTTCGGCGGCTTCCCCTGCCCGTCGTGGCGGTGGGAGAACAGCTCCGCGGTGCGCTGCCTGGGCGTGCGCGCGTCCGGCCTCGGGGACGGCACCCCCCGTGTCGTGGTCCGCAACCAGTCCAGCTCGGACGCCTCAGGGGCCGGGGGCGCCGGCGGGGCCGGGTCGGGCTTCGTGCGGGTGCGGGACGAGCGCCCGGCCTCCGCGCCGTGGGCGGTGCAGGCCGCCCAGCGGCAGGCCGGGCCCCGCTCCGTCGTGGTGAGGGTGCGCTGGCGCGTTTCCCTTCCCGATGACGTCACGGACCCCCTCCAGGCTCTGCCCTCGTCGTTCGACCTTGCCGTGGCGTCGGCCGGCAGCGGCTCTGGGTGTGAGGCCGATCCAGCAGCCGAGGCCGCGTGGGCGACGGCCGGCGGGGGCCTCTGCGCCGCCCTGCAGGGCTCTGCGGCGGCGTCTGGCTCCCGTGCCGTCGTCCACGCGGTGATCCCTGTCCCCCTGGAGCGCCTCAGGGCCTGGCGCGTGGCTGGGGGCGGCCTCACCGGCGGTGCCACGGTGGACGTGGAGGCAGAGGTGCAGTCCCCGCTGCTGCCGCCCCCGCACGCGGCCGCCATCCTCGTCGCTGTCCGCGCCGGCACGCCCGCGGGGCCCGGGCCGTGGGCGGTGGCCCCGCGCCCCGCCTCGCCCCAGTGTCCCCCCGGGCACGTCCTGCGCACCGGCGACGTGTCCCGGTGGGAGCCCGGCCTCTCCAGCCGCATGGTCCAGGCGCCTGGCTCGCCGGCCACCGGCAACGCCACGGCGGCGCACGCTTGGGCGTGCGAGCGGTGCCCGGCCGGGGCGGACTGCGGCGCGGGCTGGGACGAGGCGGGCGTGGCATCCATGCCCGGGTTCTGGCGAGTGCCATGGTCGCCCGGGGCCGGCGTCCACGTGCGCTGCCTGGACCCCTCCGCGTGCTCCGGGCCGGCCGACGCGCCGGCTCTCGCGGCGGCGTCGCTGTGGCGCCGGAGGCGCGACGGCGGCAACGCGTCGGCCGCAGGGCGCCGGCTCGGGCTCCTGCCCTCGCCGTACGGGCAGCACGAGGCTGCCTGGGGCTTCGTCCGGGGCCGCGATCCCGCGCCGCCCCAGCCGCTCGCCCCCGGTGCCCCAGCCCCGGCTTGGGACTCCCGTGCCGGGGTCGCGCTGCCGCCGTCGCGGGGTGTCCCCGAGCGGCTCGCGTCGCTCGACGGCGCGCCGCCCGGCCCGGCCTCGTGGTTCGCGGCCCCCTCCGGGTCCACCTCGTCGCCGGCAGCTCTCGCCCCGCTGGAGCCGTGCTCGCCGAACAGGCAGGGCGCCATGTGCGGCAAGTGCGCCCCAGGCTTCGCGGCGGCCGGCGCCGGCCACTGCGAGCCGTGCCCCTCGCCCGCCTACCTCGCCGGCGCCACCGTCCTCACCCTGCTCGGTCTCCTGGCCGTCGGCACGGCCGCCGCCGTCTCGGCCGTCGGCCGGGCCACGGGCGTCACGCGGGAGGGAGCCGAGGCCCTCCGCCTCGTCCTCCCCCGCATGCAGCTCCTCCTCGCCCTCCTCTCCCTCCCCGTCGTCGTGCCCCCCGCGCTCCGCGGCCTCCTCGTCGCCTTTGACGCCCTCGCCGCCCCGCCGGGCGCCGCCGCCCTCCCCGTCGAGTGCCTCGCGCCCGCGCTCCTCAGCGGCGGCGCCGCGTCGCTCGAGGTCTCCGCAGCGGCGACGGCCATCACAGCCCTGCTTGTCGGCGTCGTGGCCGCGGCCTGCGCGGTGCGGGCCTCGGCCGTCGACGCGTCCGGCTCGGGCCTCGGCCTCGGCCTCGCATCCTGCTGCCGCGGCTGCAGCATCCGCACCGCGAAGCGGGATGCCAGGACGATGGGCAAGCAGGCGCGGCGCGGCGCGGGCAAGGCCGTGTTGGGGTCGCGCTCCGACGCGCAGGGGTTCGGGACGGCGGCGTCGGGCGGGGGCGTGATGGAGGAGTGGGGCTTCGCGCCCGGCGCCGACCCCAGCGTCCGCTCGACCCGGAAGCTCGGGGTCGCCAACCCCATGGCGGCGCTCCGCGACACGGAGGACCGTCGCGCGGACCGCAAGGCGCGCAGGCGGGCGCGGCGGGAGCGGGACGCCAAGGCCGCGATGCTGGAGGGGCTGCGGAAGGGGGACGGGGCCGAGGCCACGGCCAGGGCGGTCATGGAGGCGCGGAGGAAGCACACGAAACCGCAGACGTCGTCGATGTCGTCGTCGTCGTCGTCGTCCGAGGACGACGGTGTCGCGGCCGGCCGCGGCGGCGCGTCTGCGCCCGCCACCCCGGAGCAGCGGCGGCACAGCGACGCCGCTGAAGCCATCGGCCTCGCCCTGGCCTCCGCCACCGGCGAGGCGCGGGGCTCCTCGGCCGCCCCCTCCGGGACCGCCGCCGCGCCGCCCCAGTCGCCCGTCGCCCCGGCCAGGGACGCGTCGGAGTCGCTCTTCCGCCGCAAGGGCATGGGCGGGTCGCCCGAGTCGGCGCGGCGCCCGGTGCTCTCGCCCAAGCGCGACGCCGAGACGGCCAAGGCCCGGAAGATGGCCAGGTGGGCCTCGGGCCCGACGCCGGAGCCGTCCTGCTGCGCCGCCGCCGCCGCCGGCGTCCTCGTCGGCGTCGGTATGCTGTACACACCCCTCTCCCTCGCCGCGCTCCGCCTGGTCGCCTGCACCGCCGTCGGGGGGCCCGACCCGGTCCTCTTCCTGACCTTTGCTCTCGACACGCCGTGCGACGGCCCGGCCATGGCCGCACGGTGGGCCGTCGCCGCCCCCCTCGTCGCGGCATGCACCATCGGCTTCCCCGTGCTGGGCGCGCTGGCTCTCCTGGCGAGCTCGGGGTCGCTCGAGACGGCGGCGGTGCGCGCGTGGCTCGGACCCCTCTTCCTGCACACGCGCTACGACGAGTCGTACGCGGTCGGCACCCGCAACGGCGGGGTGCCCTCTAACCCCTGGCTCGGCGGGGGGGCCCGGGGCGGGACCGCGTGGTGCTGCGACAACACGGGGCGGGCGCCATGCTGCCCGTCCGTGTGCTTGGCCTGCACGCGCTGGAGCGGCGCGGACCCGGGGGACGAGGGCCCAGCCGGCGGCGTGGGCCTGGGCGCGGTGGTGCCCCGCTGCTGCGGGCGCCGGGCCACCGCCCCGCTCACGCTCTTCACGGAGCCGTCGCTCTTCGCCCTGCGCGGCGGCGCGGTGGCGGTGGCGGCCCTCGGCGTGCCGTGGGGCGCCGGCGCGCAGTCCCTCGTCCTCGCCGCGGAGGCCCTGTTCGAGCTCCTCCTCGTCATGTGGCTCAAGCCGTACCGCACCCCCCTGCTCAACGGCGTGGCGGTGGCAGGCGCGGCCGTGCAGGCGTGCACCGCCGTGAGCCTCGTCGGCCCGGCGTCGGGCGTGTGGCCCGCCTCGGACGCTCCCGCGAGCGCCGCCATCACCGTGGTTGTCTACCTCGCGTACCTCGTGCCCGTGCTCGCCGGGCTCGGCTTCGCCGGGTCCAAGTGGTGGAAGCACTGCTCCAGGTGGGCCTTGCAGCGGCGGGAGCGGGCCGCGAGGCTCCGGCGGCGGGCGGAGCGCGAGGCTCGGAAGCTCGAGGCGGCGGTGGCGGAGGCCGAGCGGGTCGACAAGCTCGCCGCGAACCCGCTCCGGGACCCGGACGCGAGGCGCAAGGCCATCGAGATGGCGAGGCGGCCGTCCAAGGCCGTGGGCGGGGGCGGGGCCGACGGCGCCGCACGCGGCGGGAAGGCTGATGCCGAGGGCGGGGCGACGAGCAACCCCCTCGCCGTCCGAAGGATCGAGGCGGCGGCGGCGCGCGCCGCCGCCTCGGCCAAGGCCCGGGAGGCCTCCCAGGAGGCACGGAGGGCAAAGACCGAGGGGATGGCGAGCAACCCCATGCGGGCAGGAGCGCCGGGCTCGGCCGGCGGGCGAGGTGCCGGCCGCCTCGCCAGCATGGTGCGGCCGCCATCGTTCAGGGCTCCGGCCGAGGGCTCGGGGCTCAACCCGCTTGCCGCGAGGCGCGCTGTGGCGGCCGCTGAGGCCGCAAGGTCCAGGGTAGAGCTCCTGGAACGGGCGGCGGGGATGGACGGCGGCGGCCCCGGCGGGCCGGATACGCAGGGCAACCCGATGCGGAGAGGCCGGCCCAAGCCGGCTGCCGTGCAGCTGCCTGGCACCGATGAGGTCGGGAGGGTCGTTGCCGTGCGCCCGGCCCGCACGCGCACGCGCAGGGCTGAGCCTGAGCCCGCGCCGGCGGCCGCCCCCCGTCCCGCCGCGAGGCCGGTCGCCGGGCCCGTCGCCCAGCCCCGGCGTGCGGGGTGGGGCGGCATCCTGCGGCGCGGCGCGGCGCCCAACGTGCCGCCGGGTGTGGCGCAGGACGGCGGCGCGGCCTCGAGGCTGAACGCCGCGCTCAACGGCGGTGGGGGCGGCGCCGATGCTGGGGCGGCCAACCCGCTTGCGAGCCGCCGCCGGTGAGGGAAGACGGCCGCAGGCTGTAAGCAAGAGTGAATGGCGCAAGCGGGCTGTGTGGCATCATTGGCCGAACACCGCGCAAGCGCCGGGCTGCGCGCGCAGCGTGTTCCCGCACCCGCCATGATGCGGTTGGGTCGAGCACGCTCTCATGATTCAGCCACCAATCAGAGCTGCCACTCAGCGCCCGACTGCTCACAGCCAAAACCCTGCCCGGTGTCGGAAGGGGCTGCTTCGCCGCCACCGCCCTCGCCCTCGGCCCCGCGTCGTACCCTCGGCGCGCGCGGCGGGGGGGGTGGCGTGCACGGCGCGGCAACGGTAGTGCTCAGTCGGCGTGGGCACGGTCCGACCCGAGGCCGGCGAGCCTGGCGACGAGGCGGCGGTCGAGGGGCTCGCTGCCCGCCGAGAGCACGGCAAGGACCGCCATGAGGGTGACGACGATGAGGGAGACGCCGGTGAAGGTGAGGATGGTCTGCTGGAGCACGGCGCCCTCGGTGAGGGCGGTGCCGTTGGTGCCGTTGCCGCCGGCGAGGGAGCGGGGGCCGAGCGGCGACCCGGCCAGGGCAGCGCGCGAGGCCGAGAGGATGGCGTCCGTGGGCTTGCGGGGCGCCACGCGCGACGCCCTGGCGCCGGGGGAGCCTCGGGCGGGGACGGTGCCGGCGAGGACGGCGGCGGCGACGCGGCCGTCGCCCGCGGCCTCGGCGAGGGACGCGGCGGCGGCCCGGGCGGCGGCCGCCAGGACCGAGGTGAGGGCGGCATCGACCGCCGCGTCCTTGGCCTGGAGCTGCCCGGCGGGGATGACGAGGAGCAAGGGGGAAGGGTGGCGCCTCGCGGAGCCGTTGGCCCCAGCGGCCGCCGCCGCCGCCCTCGACGACGCCATGACGACGAGCACCGCCTCCGAGAGGGCGCGCGCCACCACGGGGTCGCTCGTGTCCATGACCGCCCCGTCGTCCCCCGCGGCTCCCGAACGAGCGAAGGAGCCACACCCGCCGCTCCGGGCCCCGGCCCCGGCCCCCTTGCCCCTCGTGGCGCTGGCGCCGAGGGCCTCCAGGACGCCGCGGCCCGCGGGCGTGCACGCTAGCACGCCGTGAAGGCTATCGCCACCCGCGGGGGCCGCGGAGCCGGCGGCCGCAAAGCCGTCCGCGGCCGAGCGCCAGACAAGCTCGTCGAGCCCGCAGCCCCCGACGAAGTCCACCTCCACCGACGAGGGCCCGTGCCTGGTCTCCGCGCGAGCGCCGCGGGCCACGAGCGACGCGCCGGCGTCCAGGGAGCCGCAGTCCACGCTCAGCGCAGCCGGCCACGCCGGCTCCAGGGCCGTGGTCTCGTCGGCCGTGCCGCGCCCAAGGCCGGCCTTCAGGGCGGCTCGCAGCTGCTCCACGCGAGCGGGCGCCGTCTGCAACACCAAGGACGCCCCGGGCCGGGACGCAAGGCCGGTGGGCAGCTGCGCGGGCGGCGCTCGGGCGGCTCCCACGACGTCGACGGCAGGCACGCCGAGGGTTCCGATCATGAACCCCCGGAGCCAGTCTGACGCCTCAGGCCTGACGGCCAGCTCCGCTCCGGGCACGACCAGGGCACGGGGAACAAGCGCCGCAGCAAGCGGCGCGTCTGCAGCACGCGCCGCAGTGGCCGCGGCCAGGGCCACGAACACGCAGTGGCACCGCATTCCCATGCTCAGCCAAATGGGCACCGCCGACGGCGCCTGTGTGGCACGCCGGCGGGCGTGGGCGGCCGGCGGTCTCGGTCATTGCAGCTGGGCGCTCTGCCGGCGACGGCATCCCGCCTTCGACGGTGCGGGCGCACCCAACCCTCCCGGCGCGCGCGATGGCTGCATCTTCGGCTGCCACGGCTGCTGCGACGGCGACGAAGGACGTGTGGCGCACCGTCGGGGTTCTTGGCGGGGGCCAGCTCGGACGCATGATGTCCGAGGCGGCGCACCGGCTCGGCGCGCGGGTTGTGGTGCTCGACCCAACGGAGGGATGCCCCGCGGCGCAGGGTGAGACCGGCGCGGCCCGGAGCCTCCGCTCCCGCGGACGGCACCCGCAGCGGCACGAAGCGCGGCGACGTGCAACCTGTCGCCGCACCTAACCGCCCGGCGGCCCGTTTTGCCCGCATCCCGCGCGCAGTCTGCCACGCTCAGGTCGTTGGGGACTTCCGCGACGAGGCGCGCGTGCTGGAGCTCGCCGGCATGTGCGACGTGATGACCTGCGAGATCGAGCACGTCAACGCGGCGGCCATGGCGGAGGCCGCCAAGGTCACCGTGGTGGAGCCGTCGCCGGCGACCATCGCGGTCGTGCAGGACAAGTTCGCGCAGAAGGAGCACTTCCGGTCCGCGGGGGTCAGCCTCGGCGAGTTCCGGGTGGTGGAGAGCGAGGCGGACATCGCCGCCGCGGGGGAGGAGTGGGGCTTCCCGCTCATGCTAAAGGCGCGCCGGCTGGCGTACGACGGGCGCGGCAACGCCGTGGTGCGCTCGGCCGAGGGGGTGGCGGACGCCGCGGCGTCGCTCGGCGGGGCCGGGGCGGGGTCGCTGTACGCGGAGCGCTGGGTGCCCTTTGACAAGGAGCTCGCAGTGATGGTGGTGCGGGGCCGGGACGGGGAGGTGCGGTCGTACCCGTGCGTGGAGACGGTGCAGGTGGACTCGGTGTGCCACACGGTGGTGGCGCCAGCGCGGGTGGACGGCCGGCTGCGGGCGGAGGCGCGGCGGGTGGCGGAGTCGGCGGTGGGCACGCTCCCCGGCGCGGGGATCTACGGCGTCGAGCTGTTCCTGACGCCGGGGGGCGCGGTGCTCCTGAACGAGGTGGCGCCTCGGCCGCACAACAGCGGGCACTACACGATCGAGGCCTGCGAGTGCGACCAGTTCGAAAACCACCTGCGCGCCGTCATGGGCCTACCCCTCGGCTCCACGGCCATGCGCGTCGGCGCGGCGGTGATGGTGAACGCGCTCGGGACCGGGTCGGGGCCAGAGGACCTCGAGGCCACGTGGGCGCCGCTGGGGCGCGCGCTCAGTACGCCCGGCGCGGGGGTGCACTGGTACGGGAAGTCGGGCGTGCGCAAGGGGAGGAAGGTGGGGCACCTCACCGTCACGGGCGACTCGGTGATGGAGGCGGTGCTCCGAGCGCAGGCCGCGCTGGGGGAGGCACTGCCGCTCGCGCCCGCCGCGGACGGCCCCGCGGGGGCGGACCCCGCGCCGGTGGCGTTCGCGCCGCTGGTTGGCATCATCATGGGCAGCGACTCGGACCTCCCCACGATGAAGGCGGCGGCCGCGGTGCTCCGCGACTTTGCGGTGCCGTTCGAGGTCACCATCGTCAGCGCCCACCGGACCCCCGAGCGCATGATGGAGTACGCCAGGACCGCGCGGACCCGCGGGCTCCGCGTCATCATCGCCGCCGCAGGGGGCGCAGCGCATCTTCCCGGAATGGTGGCGGCCATGACGCCCCTGCCCGTCATCGGCGTCCCCGTGCCGCTGAAGCACCTGGACGGCGTCGACAGCCTGCACAGCATCGTCCAGATGCCACGCGGCGTGCCGTGCGCCACGGTGGCGATCGGCAATTCCACCAACGCTGCGCTCCTTGCGGTCCGCACGCTCAGCGTTGCGATGCCGCACCTGGCCGACGCCATGGAGCGCTACCAGGCAGACATGAAGGACACGGTGCTCGACAGAGTGGATCGCCTGGACGCAATGGGCTGGGAGGAGTACACAAAGCCTGAGTGAGCAATGTGCACGACATTTTCATGCAGAGCCGAGGCATTGGCTCTGCAAGACGTCGCTCCCTGCTTAAAAACACGCCGACGCCTGCACACCAACGAGCCCATCCGAACCAAGGACGGGCACACCACGACACAGACACATCAACGACCAGACACCTTATAAGCCAGTATGGCTTTTCCCCAGAGCGGCCAGCCGCCGTACATGGGGCAGGCGTGAGTATCGACCTCGTATTCGGGCCTCTTTGCGCTTTGAAAGTTCCCTCGTTTTCCTCCGCCTGGCGCCCTCCCGCTGTCACTCTTCCCGTGCTTGTGCATTACCACCATTCCCGCAGGCAAGGGGTCCCTGGCGGTGGTGAGACCGGCTCGCGCAGACTTGCCCGCTTTGCTCCCCTTGGGTGTCACCTAGACCCCCCTCCGGCCCGTGCTTCCAAGCCCACAGCCGCCCGCTCCTTTCCTGATCCGACCCCATCGCCCGACGAACCGCAGCTTACACACAGTACAGCCATGGCTGGGCCCCCCAGCAGCAGTACCCAGGGGCCAGGCCCGGTGCCTACGCACCCCCCTACGCCACTGGGGTCGCTCACCCCGGCATGGCGCCCGCAGGAGCTATGCCGCAGGCACCTGGGGTGGCAGCTGCCGCTGCACCTCCCGGCCCTGCGGCCACAGCAGCCGCTGCTGTCCCTCTCTCGGACGAAGCGGTCCTCGAGCTCCTCCAGAAGATGCCGATCAAGGTCGGAGGCCCCTCTGCCCGTCAGATTCAGGGCGTGGTCAGGCGCTCGAACCGCCCTGCCATCCCCCGCGGAGTCGTGGACCGGTTCCTGGAGTTCGTCTCCGAGAAGAAAAGCATGTCCGCTGAGGCGCTTGCCGGCTACGAGGCAGCGATGCTTCTCGCAGGCGAAGGCCTGATCGAGCCCAAGTCAGCCCCGGCCCCGACACCGGCAGCTGCCCCGGAGGCGGCAAAGGCCCCTGCACCCGCTGCTGCAGCTGCCCCTGTCGCCAAGCCTGCTGCGGCTCCTGCACCTAAGGCTGCAGTGCCAGCAGCGGCGTCACCGGATGCGAGGCGTCCTCTCGGCCGCCCTGCAGCCGTTGCCACGGCAGCTGCACCCGAGCCTGCGGCGGCGCCGACCCAGCCTCCGACCCCCGCCGCTGCGGCCACAGGCGGGTCCAAGACGTCGTACGATGTTTCGGAGATGAAGAGGATCCTGAAGTCCATTCCTGCGGAGCGCATGACCGAGCCGTCGACCGACGACGAGTGGAGGGCGCTTGGCGCCTTCATGGCCATCGCCAACGTTGCGCCTCCTCCGTCGCCAGCGATGGGCGGGGCACGGGACCGCGATCGTGACCACAAGCAGCCCGGTGGCGGCGGTGCTGGTGGTGGCAGCTGGAGCCGCGGAGACCCGGTGAAGCAGCGCAGGCCGCCTCAGGGCAGTGGCGGCGGGGGGCACAGCTTCGGCTCTGATCGCCGTGGCGGCGGAAAGGGCCGCAGGCGCGAGCGTGACGACAGCAAGTTCTCGCGGTATACGACGGCCTCGGCCATGGCGGCCATGCACAAGTCGGACAACGCCTACGATCGCTCCAAGCGCGCGGAGCGCACCGAGCTGGAGAAGCTGCGCGCCTCGGTCATCTCCATCTTCAACAAGCTCTCCCGCGAGAACATGGACAAGCTCTTTGGTGACCTCGTCGCCCTCGAGATCACCAGCATGTCCAAGCTCGACATCGTCGTCTCGGCGGTGTTTGAGAAGGCCATGGAGGATGCTGTCTACCACGACATCTTCGCTGAGCTGGCGGCCAAGCTGGTTGCCCACGCTGACTGGTCCAGGTCCTTCCGCCGCGTGTACGAAGTCACGGCAGAGAAGGCGGCGGAAAACTCGGCGACGTGGCTGACGACGATCGAGAGCGCCGAGTCGGACGCCACGGAGGACCGGGCCCTTGCGGTGCGCGTTCGCGCGATCGCGGATGCCATGTCAAGCCGGAACGAGGAGGAGGACGACGATGCTGCGGCGTCCTCGTCGCTCTCGGGAGCCGCGGCTGTTGCGGCGGCTGAGGCAGCAGACGACCCTGAGCCGACGGAGGCTGAGCAGGCGTTCCTTGACCTCGTTGCCGAGGCGGACGCATCGGTCACCCCCAATGAGCTTGCCGAGAGCAGCGGATTCCGCGCGCTTGCTCTCGAGAAGGTTGCCTTCAAGGCCGAGGATGCCGCACGCTCCTCGGAGCGGGAGGCTGTCGCGCTGCGGAGCTCGCTCTTGGAGCGCTCGCAGTTCCGGCCCCGCGTGGAGACGCAGCCCGGCTTCTGGGCTGACATCACCGGCGACGCCGAGGACAGCAAGGAACCGCCCCTGGGCCCGTTCGGCTCGGCGGAGGAGGCGGACGCGAACGCGGCCAAGTTCACCGGCTTCCGGCGGCTGCTGCTCAACAAGTGCCAGCAGGAGTTCATGCGCGGCGACCTGTACACGGAGCTCGACGAAGAGGATGCTAAGGACGAGGCGAAGAAGGCGGACCTCGAGGCCAAGGGCCTCTTCCGCTTGGGCATTCGCAGCGAGCTGAAGCGCCGCTGGGCCCGCCGGAACACCCTTCGGGTCAGAGCCAAGGCCCGCATGCTCTCCAACGTTGGCTTCATCGGGCACCTCTACCTGGTGGGCGTCGCATCGAAGAACATCATCTACCACTGCGCCAAGTCTCTGGCAGAGTCATCCGACCCGGCTGCCGCCGCCGACGCCCCGTACGTGCCCGACGACGAGAGCGCCGAGGCGTTCTGCAAGCTGGTCATCATGGTGGCCCCCGAGCTCGAGGCCCAGGAGGCGAAGGAGCGGAAGGACAAGCCGAGCATCCGGGCGGACAAGCAGACCCTCGCTCAGTTCAAGGGGGTCATCATGCGCTGGGGGACCCTTGGGGAGCTCAAGACGGCTACCCGCTTCCTCTGCCGGGATATCCTGGACGCCGGCAGGACCAACCACTGGGTTCTCAACACCAACCACAAGTTCTACTTTGGCCGCACCCTCACGCGCGATGAGTTCCGGAAGCAGGAGGCTGCGCGTGTGGCCAGGGAGGAGGCCAAGGCCAGGGACAGCCGGTACGGTGGTGGCGGTGGCCGGCACGGCGGTGGCGGCCGGCACGGCGGCGGTGGCAGGCACGGAGGGGGTGGAGGCGCGCGCCGTGACGGGGGAAACTCCCGTCACTCCATGGGCAGGGCCCAGGTGTCGACATCTACGTCGTTCCGGGCGGCCGACTCGGGCAAGCCGGCGTGGGGCCAAAAGGCAGCCACCACCCCCGGAGGCGCTGTCCGCGCACCCGCAGCAATGTCCTGGGCAGCTGGCGGAGCCACGCGGACAGCCGGAGGTGGAGCCTCCCGGGCTGCTGCGGCTAGCAGCCCCGCTGTCCGTCCCGCAGCGGCCGCGTCCGCTTCGTCCGCCGCAGTGGCACCGGGGAAGCTCCTTCTGCGCGTCAAGGGGCTGTTTGAGGAGGTCACAACGGGCGCAACCAACCTAAAGGAGGGCCTGACCGAGCTGCTTGCCACCCCCGGCTTGGCGCAGTCGGTTGGTGAGCACCTTGCCCGCATTGTCGTCTCGGCGCGGGAGACGGAACAGCGCGATCAAGCCTTCGCCCACATGGCCTCAACGGTCGAGGCAGGGGTCCTCAGCACGGTGGAGGTGCTCCAGGGCATCGGCATGCTCATCGAAGAGTTTCCCGTGCTCATCGAGGACGGCCCTAAGCTCCCCAGCTTCATCGGTCAGGTGAGAGAATCGAAGCGCAGCCCTTGCCACTGCGCAGCAACTGATGATACCGCCAATTATTTCTGACACCTCTTGTGCGAGGCCACCATTATCACGGTGTGGCCGCTGAACGCAACATGCGGAAGTCTGATGCTGCTTCGGCAGCCCTGGGCTCGTGCCCGACTCCTCGCCCTCGTCCACATCCTTGCTACCGTGTCTGCCTCCCTTGTTCTCGCAGCTCATCGCGCCGCTCGTCAGCGCCGACCTGGCGCCCGTGGAAGTGGTCAAGGCGTGCGCCGTGGCCGGCCCAAGCGGTGTGGCGTGGAAGACCGTTGCCGCCGCCCTTGCTGGCAAGGGAGTGTCTGTCGCTGACCTCGAGAGCTTTGGCCTCGCCGCCACGCTGCCTTGCGGCGGAGCCATGGACATCGAGAGGGCTAGGAAGCCCACGACGGAGGCCTTTGGCGGCCCCGTCGCTGCTCTCGACGCCCTGAAGTCGATCCGCGCTGCCATCGACGGCAAGCGCGCCGACCCGGCAGCGGGAGCTGCCGCCGCAGTGGACGCCGTCAAGGCCGTGCCCGGCTCCGGGGCCGCCGTCACCGGCCTCTGCCGTGCCGCGGCCTGCACAGCTCTCGATGCCGCCCTCAGCGCCGGGGGGTACGAGCAAGAACCCACCGTCAAGGCCGTGTCGGCCATGGCCCCTCTATTCAAGGCGCTTGTGGTACGCGCCGGCAAGCCAGGACCCATCGCAGAGGCCGTCGGCCTTTGGGTGGCGACCAAGGTCAGCGGCGGCGACGTTGATGACCCGGCGTTGGGTGGGCAGGTGTTTGGCGCCCTCGTCGCGGCCGGGGTGATGACCGCTGCGGAGGCGTCGGCGTGGGCCGCGAGGTCCAAGGGACGCAGCGCCAAGGTCGCAGCCGTTGCCGCCTCAGTTTGAGGTTCGGCAGCAGGCTCGTCGACTCTGCGCGCTGCACTTCGAGCGTGTGAGATGGCTCGCGGATTGTGCCCGCATCAGTCGTGTTGAAACCAAGATTGCTCACCGCCCTGGTCACATACACCACGCGGATCGCCTCACCGACCACCTCGCCCCGCTGCCTTGGCCCGCTTGCCCATGCTCTTGACCACGCGCCTCCGGGCTGCTGCCCCGGCCCCGCCCTTCTTGGCCGAGCTCGCCCCGCGCCCCCTGCCCCCTCCGCCGAATCGCATCGCCGCGGCCGCGAGCCCAGCCGCCCCCGCAGCAAGGGGGACGCGCTTGGCAGCCGACGGAGTCTTGCCTGCGCCGCCAGAGGCCGCCCGCTTCTTGGAACGCTTCGCGTAAGGCATTTCGTCCTCTGACGCGTCGCCGTCGTCGGGGCCCGGCGCGTCGCGCTGCGCCAGCCAGTCAACGCCGCCCCCGCCAAACGCCTCCCCACGAACCGCCGCGTTGCCGAGGGCAGCGCCCGACCCCGGCGCGGCACTGGCTGGGGCCGCCCGGCGCGTGGTCCACGCGGGGGCTGCGGCCTGCGGCCCCGGGGGCGCGTCGAAGGGACTCGGCCCCGAGGGCGGCGCGAGCGCTTCGGAGAAGGGGCTAGCCCCCCCCGCGGGGCCTGCCTCGAACGGGCTCGGGGCGAGGGCCGAGGAGGAGGCCCCGGCCGCCGCGGCGCCGAACGGGCTCTGGTCCTCCGTTGCGGCGGCGGGCGACTGGAAGAGCAGGACGTCCTTGGCGTCCCTGA
>Ga0136560_1000879_pt1 | contig 15261 bp, 13 predicted proteins | sample AntRauMeHopE1497_FD_104925 | JGI IMG/M metagenome (GOLD analysis project Ga0136560, IMG submission 104925) | Saline lake microbial communities from Rauer Islands, Antarctica - Metagenome Hop E1 #497 | ecosystem: Environmental > Aquatic > Non-marine Saline and Alkaline > Saline | place... | reverse complement strand
TTCTGCCCAAATGAGAGTTCATTTGAAGCAAGCCAAATAATGCCAAGTAGAAGTAATTTCAAAATTTTCATATCAGTATCCTTTATCGATTTGTCTTAAATTGAATTGCCAAAATGTTCCATTTGGAGAATAGCCGTGACTTCCCCCCGGCTGGGCATAAAACTGAGTTCGAAGGTAGAATCTTTCAAGACCTCTGCTAGAGTCATGGTAAGTAACTTCTAAAACGTTATTTACCCTAGTTGTATCACTGGAAGCTTTTTGGAGCACACTTCTTCTTCTCTTACTTAATAATTCATAATCGTACCAGATTTTAAGCGTTGTCGATGTTGGTGTCCAAAATAAAAAACCTTCCTCAGGCTTACGCATGTGTTTCACTTTGGAGAATAACTTAAATGAAATTGCCGCAGCTTGATATGTATGTTTAGCGTCAAGTCTGTATCTGAATTCCCCTCCTTCATTCCCTAGTCCAAGAATGTCTCCGCCTTGAATACTTGAACTTCCAAAAGTTGTCGAATTATCACATTTGCTCCATCCACAACCTTCTATAACTGTGAAAGCCAAAGGCATGAAATTGTTTTGTATCCTTAAATTATACCCTGATTTCGATACCGTGGAAGGACTGTTAATATCTAGCAACCCGATTACGTCATCATCAAAAGAAAATAACCTTATATCCTCACTTATGACATCCCCTTCCAATATCCTTTCTTTTAATTCCAGATTAGTCGAAACTACTGCTGTTCGACTATTGAAATTCAAATAAATCAAATATTCCTCAATAATTACAAATCCATCTTCGTCTAGAATCTCTAATAAAACACTTCCATTCCAAGCATTGATTTCATTAAATCCATCCTGACTGATTCGAAGATTATTACCAGGGTTCATCAGCTCTTGGAAGTTTTCTTGAAAACTGAGAAATTGTAAATCGGATCCAATTTGTTCTTTTCCAGTGATCAAATCTTCAAAGTGATCAAAAGTGGTCACTTTTAATGTCCCTTGATAAATTTCCACTCCAGAATCCAGGATTGGTAAAGGAGTATCATCTTCAAAATTAGTGGTACAACTAAGCCCCCCCCAGACTACAAATACGGCTATAGCCATATTCGACAAAAACGTTTTATTTTTCATAATTCTATTTGGTTTGTTTAAGTGAAAGTTAAGGAGAAAAAAACCCTCAAAAAATACCCAGTATTGGGTATTTTTTGAGGGTTTTAACACTATTTTTTACCTTTTTAAGTATTTTTGTTATCCCATTCCCTAAAGCTCGCATAAAATCTTGCCGCTTTACTCGAAGATTTATAATCTATTTAAGGCACAAGTCTGAAGACTTGAGCCAAATTGTTACTACCGATGGCTATCGGTGCCAGAACAGCAGATAAAGTAACAAGGCTGCCGATTGGTAGCCTTTTTTGTGATTAAAATAGTCGGTTAGAAAGAGTAGCGATAGCCAAGTTGGGCAGCGAAGTAATTGCCATTGAATACATGTCGATTCTGAAAGGTTTGATCCTCGAATACTATTCTATCCAAATTCACGACAAGTGCAGGCTGACTTAAGTTTATTCCCCACTCGCAAGAAAATGTAATTCTGGAGGATTCTGTGAGATCGTAGAATATGCCAACTTCAGGTTTTATATGAAAAGTAAATTGCTGGATATCTTCATTGCCATATAATAAGACAGGTATTGGTTGACCTCCACCAGGCAGCAGAACACTCTGCCATATTCCCTCATAGGTCTTTTCAAGCGGATGAGTTTGAGCTAGATGAAATCCAGCGGAAAGACTAAGGCCAAGTTTGGGAAGTAGATAAATATCTTTTTGAATTTTCGGTCCTATTGACCAAAATCTATTATTAATTCCACCTCCATTATCAGCTTCCAAAGGTAAAAACGTAAAACGTAAATTAAATCTATATATATCAGTTTCTAAACCAATGCTAAAATTATTTTTTAGTTTTTTTAAGACACCAAAACTAATAAATGTGTGACTATTTGTTGTTAATGTCAAATCCGGAAAATTGCCAGTAGTATTTATATCTGTATTTCCCGTGCCTACCTTTGCTTCGATTACCCAATTTTTCTGCCCAAATGAGAGTTCATTTGAAGCAAGCCAAATAATGCCAAGTAGAAGTAATTTTAAAGTTTTCATATCAGTATCCTTTATCGATTTGTCTTAAATTGCCTTGCCAGAATCTTCCTGTGGGAGAATACCCGTGACTTCCCCCTGGCTGGGCATAAAACTGAGTTCGAAGGTAGAATCTTTCGAGTCCTCTGCTAGAGTCATGGAAAGTGACTTGTAAAACGTTATCTACCTTAGTTGTATCACTTGAAGCTTTTTGGAGCGTACTTCTTCTTCTCTTACTTAATAATTCATAATCGTACCAGAATTTAAGCGTTGTTGCTGTTGGTGTCCAAAATAAAGAACCTGTCTCCGGTTTGCGCATATGTTTCACTTTTGTAAATAACTTAAATGAGATTGCCGCAGCTTGATATGTATGTTTAGCGTCAAGTCTGTATCTGAATTCCCCTCCTTCATTTCCTAGTCCAATAACATCTCCGTGAAGGGGGTCATCAAAATATTGAGAATTATCACATTTGCTCCATCCACAACCTTCTTCAACTGTGAAAGCCAAAGGCATGAAATTGTTTTGTATCCTTAAATTATACCCTGATTTCGAAACTGTAGAAGGACTATTAATATCTAGCAACCCGATTACGTCATCATCAAAAGAAAATAACCTTATATCCTCGCTTGATATAGCCCCAGCTACTATTTGTTCTTTCAAACTTAGATCAGTCGATACCACTGCTGTTCGATTATTGAAATTCAAGTAAATTAGATAGTCTTCTAGTATGACAAAGCCATCTTTATCCAAAAGTTCTAGCAGTAAACTTCCTTCCCACTGAGTGATTTCATTAAATCCTTCCTGGCTGATCCGTAGATTTGTTCCGGAATTAATTAGCTGGTTAAAATTCTCCTGAAAATTAACAAAAGCTAAGTCTCCGATTTTTTCTTGACCCGTTATTAATTGTTCATATTGATCAAACGAATCTATCTTCAAGGTTCCTCGAATCACTTGAACACCCGAGCTTAACTTTTCTAAAGGCCCCTCCTCTTCAAAATTCGTAGTACAACTAAGCCCCCCCCAGATAATAAATCCAGCTAAGACCATTTTCATAAATATTAAGTTCTTTTTCATAAATAGTTTTGGTTTATTTCTACCAAAGCTAGAAAGAAAAAAACCCTCAAAAAATACCCATTAATGGGTATTTTTTGAGGGTTTTAACACTATTTTTTGTCCTTCTAAAGATTTTTTCCACCACTTAAGGCACAAGTCCTAAAACTTTTCGCCAGGTGGATAACCAAAAAACCTGTGTATCAACTTGAACAAATCACTTCCTAATCCAACGCTAAAATTGCAATTTGAGCATTGCATTCTTTTATTTGTTTAGATTTAAGACCATACCAACCATGAAAAAATCACTTTTACTTCTCCTCAGCTTTACGCTAGTTTTTTCCGCTTTTTCACAGAAACCCGATCCCCGATTCAAAGATCTTGATGCGGCCCTGGAGAAAGCTCGTGCCGACTGGAGCGTTCCAGGCTTTGCAGTTGCCATCGTCGAGAAAGATCGCATCATCTATTCCAAAGGCTTCGGATATTCGGATCTGGATCAGAAAACTCCCGTCACTCCCAATACGCTATTTGCGATCGGATCTTCCTCCAAAGCCTTCACCTCTGGGTTATTGGGTATACTTCGGGCCGAAGATAAAGTTGACTTTGAAGCCCGTCCGGGAAAGTACATTCCCGAACTCCGATTCAACAAGGACTATATGAATGAGCAGATCGTCGTCAAGGATCTAATGGCACATCGCACAGGTTTGCCGAGGCATGACCTTGCTTGGTTTATGTTCCCCACAAATTCAGATGAGGAACTCCTGAAGCGAATCGTTCATCATGAACCTTTCACTGGACTTCGACAGCAGTGGTATTACAACAACTGGATGTTTTTCCTTCAAGGTCAGATCGCCAAGCGCATCACCGGAAAAACTTGGGAGCAGAATGTCCAGTCCAACTTTTTTGACAAACTGGGCATGACCCGCAGCAATTTCAAGACGCAGGATATGTCCAAAGACCCCGATGCCTCGCTGGGATACTCAACCGATCTGGAAGGCATAAGCACCCGCATGGACTACTACGACATCTCCGCCATGGCTCCGGCAGGTGCGATCAACAGTAGCGTCACTGAGATGTCCAACTGGCTGATCACTTGGATCAACGGAGGCAAATTCAAGGGCGAGCAGATCATTCCTGAAGCCTATGTAAAAGAAGCGGTGAGTGCACAGATGGTTGTAGCCGCAGGGGTTCCCTCCAAAGAACATCCAGACGCCCAATTTTCCAATTATGGATACGGCTGGTTTCTGTCTTCCTATCGAGGTCACTACCGCGTAGAGCATGGCGGAAATATTGATGGCTTCTCGGCTTCGGCGGCATTCTTCCCAACAGATAGTCTAGGGATTATGGTCCTGACTAACCAAAATGGATCTCAAGTTCCCGGCATCGTCCGAAATATGGTTGCGGATCGGATGCTTAAACTTAAGGCTGAAGATTGGTCGGGAGAAGGGCTCAAGCGAATGGCAGAGGCCAAAATCGCACAAGAAAAGATCAAAGCTCAGTGCGATTCCAGCAAAATCAGTGGAACGAAGCCATCGCACGCCTTGATTGACTACATCGGAACCTATGACAATCCGGGCTATGGCAAGATGGAAATGGAGTTAAAAAATGATACGCTATTTCTGCAGACTGCATTGCTCAAAGGATATCTGGGGCACAAGCACTACGACATCTTTAATCTCTATCTGATTACTTTAGGCAAGCCTAATATGGACCAGGCTATTCCCTTTCAATTCACCACGGCCATCAACGGAGATATCTCAGGTGGAAATGTAGCATTTGAACCCGCGCTGAAACCCATTGAATTTAAACGAACACCGAAAACGCTTGAAATCTCCGCAGATGATCTGGCCAAATACGAAGGCTCCTATTTACTCGCTGGCGTGCAGGAAGTAAAGATCTATGTGAAAGAGGGAAAGCTCTTTGCCTTTGTCGCCGGTCAGCCAGAATACGAGCAGATTCCTGTGGGCACTCATGAATTCAACTTCAAAGCCTTGGATGGATTTAAAATCAAGTTTGAAGAAAAGGACGGTGCAATCTTCGCGGTAAATTTCATACAGCCCAACGGGACTTTCCGGGGTGAAAGGAAGAAGTAGGAACAGCTAACCTTTGAGGTCTTTTTTGACCTCGAAGGTTTATCTTTTTACACTTAACCCATACAAGTTAACTGATCAAAACAATCCTTCAAGGTTTTAGAAATCTCTAAGAGATATCCTTATTCGCTCTTCGAGTTTCAATACTCACGGCCGAAACCTCGAAGGTTGAACAGAAGATTTATAATCTTGAACTACTCTTGGGTTAAAGCCAGATTTAAATACATAGAGATTTTTATAGCCGGATTGGAAATCCTATGATCTAGGATCAGGATTACAAATCCTGAATAGCAGAACAGCAGAGGATTGCTTGCTCTTCGAGTCCCGATAATTATTGCGGATGCAATCTCGAAGCTTGATCTGAAGATTTATAATCTTCTTCTATACTACCTAGTACACAATTCTGAAAGCCTTTAGCAGAAAGGTAAGTTTTGCCGGATTAGAAATCCTATGATCTAGGTTCAGGATTACAAATCCTGAACAGCAGAACAGCAGAAAATCCTGAATGGCAGAACAGCAAAATTCTGTACAGCGAAATTAATCCTTCAACTCAATCAGCTCAAAAGCCAACTGATCTTCCTTATTTTGAGGATTATCAGGATGATTAATCGAGAGATACAGTCCCTTTTCGCCCACGAAGGAATTGTCTGGAAGGTAGGTTCCTGCTTCGAAGAGCTTTTCGCTTAGCAGTTTTAGATTTTCATCGAAGACCATAATTACAAATGGGCCAGGAGCAGTTCTAAGATTTCTGAGTTCGTCGGCTGTCACATCCGATATGGTAGGAAAAGCAAAACGATAGTACACATTCCGATAGGAATCATACAGCAGCGAAGCATAACGCGAAGAAGAAAAAGTATAACGCTGGTAGTCCTCTGCTGTAGCATCCGCTTGGAAACTGGGAAGGGTTTCATCCAAGTAAGAACTCGCTGCTTCAATAGATTCCAACGGTAAATCGTAGGCCGAAGCATAATAGAGTTGATGATCTCCAGGAAGGGAATAGACGATTTTATCCTTTCCATGAGCTCGACTATAATCAAGTAATTTTCGGCCTGTGTTTAAATAATTAGCTGGAAAAAAATGATTAAAGAATTTAGTCTCGCCACTACTCAGGTCAATTTGATACCCAAATCTGATTTTAACCAATTCTTCCGAAGTGATTTCTCTGATATTGGCGGGAAATCGATGGTTAACTGCGAGAAGAGTTCCACGAATGACAGGAGGAGATATCATAAAGGCATTGTGCACAAAGGCCGAACCCCCTCCCTCTGGAATTTGGTAATCGATTCTATTTTTAATTTCCCCATATGAATTCACCATAAAGAATCTCGATCCAAAAGGTGCGGTAAAAAGAAAAATACTGTCCATACTTTGTACATGAAATCCAAATAAATCTCCTATTCCATTCGGACCCTCCATGTCAAAAAATAATTCCTTGGTTAGTATTTGGTCTTGCAAATCATAAATCTGAAGGGAATTAGTACCCCAACTGGCATTCAAAAGGTATTCTTTATCCCCTTTAAAATACTGCAAACCCGTGCTGATATTTGCTGTGGAATCATCGAGGTCTAGGGATAAAAATTTACCTGAAGGGGTTAATTCGAAGGTTTTGTCTTCGTTTGATTTCTCATTTTGACAAGAGAATAGAAGTCCGATAACAAGGAGGAGAACACCGTTTTTCATCATTTTATTATTTGGAAAAGTAGTTGTTTGAATCAGGCCATAAAAAATGAAAAATCAAAGTTGGATCTAGTTTTTTTGTACTTGGTAGTTTATAGATGTATAGTAAAACAAAAATGAAAGGAAGGCTTGATTCATTTCAATAATGAGATAACTGCTATTTTTAACCAATGAACCAACAACTCTCCCAAATTGCCCTTCTCGTCAGAGATTACGATGAAGCTATTGACTATTACACCAAGACCCTCGGCTTTGAACTTCTTGAAGATACCAAACTATCCGAAACCAAACGATGGGTTCGCATCTCGCCTCCCGGTTCAGCATGTCATTTACTCCTAGCCAAAGCTGCCAATGAAGCCCAAATTTCCCAGATTGGCCATCAGGCTGGCGGTCGGGTTTTTCTCTTTCTCTACACGGATGACTTCTGGCGAGACTATAAAAACTACACTTCCAAAGGAGTAGAATTTATCCGCGAACCAGCAACCGAGGATTATGGAATCGTCTCGGTATTCAAGGATTTGTATGGGAATTTGTGGGATTTGATCGAGCCGGTGAGGCATTAGGCAGTCTTCAGCTGACAGCATGCGGGGCAATGCTAGGAGGGATTTGGCAAAAACCGTAAACAGAAATGTAATTCCAGTCTTAAAGGATTGTAACCTATGAATTGAAAGACATTCAAACTATGGAGACGATTAAAATGGTACTAACTATCTTTAAGTGCTAATTTAGAAAAACCAATGACTGAAAATTCAGAATACCAACACCAACCCAAGAATCCTCTTCACGGCATTCGGCTCGACCATATACTTCAGCATTTAGTGGAGTTCTATGGCTGGCAAGAACTTGGCGAGCGAATCACGATTCGATGTTTCACGCATGATCCTTCGATCAAATCGAGTTTGACTTTTTTGAGAAAAACCCCTTGGGCTCGCGAGCGCGTGGAAGGCTTGTATTTGAAAGCGCTAAGAGACGCAAAGAAGGAGTAGGATAATTGGTTCACACGGCAACGCAGCCCAAGCCAAAATCAGTATTTTTGGCTCACTTCAACCAGATTTACAATCTACTTTGTGACCCTTTGCGAAACCTTGGCGGTCTCTGCGGTTGAAAAAATTCAAGCAAAAGCTATGTTTTCTATGTGAACTATGTGGTTAAAAATCAAAAGACCTTCGAGGTAAAAAAAACCTCTAAGGGTATTCAGATTCCAAATTTGCTTTGCGACCCTTTGCAAAATCTTGGCGGTCTTTGTGGTTGAAAAAATTCTAGCAAAAGCTATGTCTTCTATGTGGTCTATGTGGTTAAAAATCAAAAGACCTTCGAGGTTAAAAAAACTTGTACTTCGGAGTTAAAAATAGAACCTAAAAAGTCTATAAATTCAATCTTAACTCAACTCACATAAACTAAAGCGGAACTGGGAAAAAATTATCTCTCCCAAGCAACCGTTTTATTACCTACCGACGTGATAGAGTCAAATCATAAAATATTAAAACCAACAAACCTCTACTATGAAAAAGCTATTTGCAATCATTCTTTTACTACCATTTATCTCATGCATCGAAGATGATAATGCCGCAGAAAATATCACTGATACCAATTCTTTCCTTGAAGCTACTCAGAATGAGCGTTGGGTGATCAGCAAATTTGTAGAAGAGGGTCGAGACCTGACGACAAACTATCTTGGATCTACTTTTCTATTTGCGGAAGAAAGAAAACTAACCGTAGAAAATGGATCTGAATTCTCTCAGGGAAGCTGGCGAATCGAACGTGATGAAAATATCTCCGAATTATATCTTCAATTTGTCAACAACAGACTATTGGAGGAACTCAACGAAGACTGGGAAATCGTAGAGTTTTCCTCTTCCCGAATCAGTCTGATCGAAGCAGATGATACGGAAATTGACACCTTAATATTTGTCAGAGCTGGTGCAGTAGAAAATAATACTAACGCAACGATCATTCAGGCAAAAGCATTAGCCGACAAAATTCAAGACCAATCATTTTCTATCGTCAAAGTCACAGATGATCGGGAAGATTATACACAGGCGATGAAAGATATCGAACTGAGTTTTGGGAAAAATAGAAGTTTGCAACTAAAGCAAGGAAACCAAATATTAGCTCTTGGTATTTGGCTGATTGGAACTGAAAATAATGAGGTAGTCCTCGAGTTGGACCTTTCGGATAACCGATTTGCTGAATACGTAGACGAAGAATGGAAGCTTCTGGAAATCAACGGAATTGAGATTCGATTTGAAGAGGCCGATGGTAATGATAAAGACTTATTGACTATCCGTCAAAAATAACAAACCGGATTTGAAAATACAGGAGTCCTTTTCAACTAATATGTATATCCGCAACTGCACCCGTAGCCTTATTTTCTTTGCTTATTGGGACAGAAGACCGAATACGCCTGCCTGCCGTAGGCAGGGAATACCGAAACGCCCAAATATCAATTTGGCAACAATTATATTCTTGTCTTTTTTGCCTACTGGCAAAATAGCGGATAATCGTATCAAGTAATTAACTGAATGTTAGTCAACTATTTTCTACCTCATAATTCAAGAAAAAAAAAGCCCGAAAATATCTTCGGGCTTTTTTATTTTTTGAAAACGTTAATCAAGATCTTTTGACTACGTCTAAGATAGATTTAGTGATTCCGAATTAACGCTTAATTACACGTAGTTATTAAGCATTACCGGCATTACCAGCATCAGGATATCCTCGTTCTCGTCTTGCTCAGCAGGCAAGATCAAACCCGCTCTGTTTGGAGCGGAGAATCTCAGGCTTACTTCTTTGCAGGAAAGATTATTCAACATTTCCACCAAAAACTTGGCGTTGAATCCAATCTCGATATCCTCCCCATCATGATCGCAAGAAAGTCGCTCATTCGCCTCATTGGAGAAATCCAAATCTTCAGCAGAAATCATCAATTCCGAACCGGTCAATTTCAAACGCACCTGATGGGTAGTCTTATTGGCATAGATGGCAATTCTTCGAAGCGAGCTTAAAAGCTCCTGACGATCAATATTCATCCGATTAGGATTTTCTGTAGGAATTACATTTTCGTAATCCGGGAATCGCTCGTCGATCAATCGACAGATCATTTTGATATTATTGAACTTGAAATAAGCATTCGACTGATTGAACTCGACCGTAACCGGCACATTGTCAGACGGGAGCGTTGACTTAAGAAGATTCAAAGCTTTCCGCGGAATAATCAAGCTTGTAGGCTCTGCTGAAGCAATATCCACTCGTCTATATCTTACCAATCGATGTCCGTCGGTAGCTACGAAGGTAGTATTCGTTGCACTCAGGTTGATATAGACACCAGTCATCGCAGGTCTCAATTCGTCAGAGCTGGTTGCAAAAATCGTGTTAGCCACAGCACTTGCGAGCACCTCAGTCGACATGTCGACTGTAGTTGCGTTGGTGACGGTAGGAATTTTAGGGAAATCGGTTGCGTTTTCGCCGGCAAGTCTGTAGCGACCGTTATCCGAGCTGATCTCCACAGCATAGGTATCATGATCGATGCTGAAAGTCACCGGCTGCTCAGGGAGATTCTTCAACGTCTCGATCAGAATTCGCGCAGGAACCGCAATATTTCCGTCTTCCTTTGCCTCCACATTGATTTCTGTCATCATAGAAGTCTGAAGATCAGAAGCTGTGATGATCAAAAGGCCATCTTTAATTTCAAACAGGAAGTTTTCCAAAATTGGCACCACTGGGTTAGTTGTCACTACACCATTGATGGCCGAAAGCTGCTTGAGTAATGCAGAAGAGGAAACAATGAATTTCATATCTAAGGCTTATTTTATTTTAACTTTTGAATGGGGGTAAATTTATAAATAAAATCTAATTCGAACGGCTGTAAAGCTGAAATAGCTCAAACGATTTTGATTTCTATGACATATTCTTCTTCAAAATAGAGCGGCGGCTCTAAAAGGCATATAATTTACTAGCCGACAATCGATCATATCCTGCTGCCATACCTTTTTCTACGAATCATCCACACGCCACTTCCTATTCCCAAAAGCAGGATTACGGGCAGCACGACATTGGCCAATTGCCAGAATGTCTTTTCGGCGGCGACTTTCACTTTATTCAGAGGTCTGATCTGGATGGTTCGCGTGCGAGAAGCGATGATCCCTTCAGGATCAGCCAGATAGTTGACCAGATTACTTAACAATGCCTTGTTGGCAAAGGTAGTCTGGCTCAATTGGTCTTCGCCCAGCTTAAGCGGAGATCCATCCTGAAAACTGAGTTGGCTCTGAAATAGCTCTCCATCTCCAAAAACAACCACTTTCCCCTGCCCACTTTCTTTGAAGTCGGCGGCTTTGAATTCTTCTGGCGCAAAACGATTCTTGAAAACTGAGGTAAACTCCCCTTCCAACAAATAGCCCAAGGGCAAATTTTTGATGCCAAAATCTTTCGGATCTGGCTCAATCCCGACATCATCCAAGGAAATCTGAAGAGGTGCAGGGACAATTCTGGAATAATCGCTTGTAAATAATAAGGGAGTCTTGATCACTCCATCGGCCTTGACTGTATCGATGCTACTGGCAAATCTAAAATTTATCACATCCAAGCCTTTGGTAATCGGATGATTCTGCATCACTTGAGCTTGAAAATAGTAGAGCCAAGGCATTGGTTGCATTTGCTCCTGATTTCCAAAATTACCAGCCATCGTCGGGATCAGTCCAAAATTAAAATCTTGAATCAGATCATTGTTCACTCGGACACCATAGCGGAAAAGAAGATTTTCGAGCCCTGTTTCAAAAGGCATAGCCACTGTGGCACCACCATACAATGCAGCTTCTTCCACGGCAACTCCATTCAGTAAAACCACCAGATTGCCTCCACCAAGGACATATTGGTCCAAAAGATAAATTTCCCGATCAGTGAATTGCTCTTTAGGAGATTGAATGAAAATAGTTTTGAATGTCGCCAGATCAGCAGTTTTCTTCGCTTGTTCGAGGGGTACTTTGAAGATCTCAAACTCACCATCAAGTGCCTCCACTATTCCAAATCCATCATCTTGCGCATTTTCTCCATGACCAATCAGCATCGCAATTGTGGATGAGGTCGGAGAAATCAATTTCTGAATTGCTTTGCTCAGCTCAAACTCTAAATTTTCAATCGACTGATTTAAAATCTGATCCGGTGACATGCCCCGCTCACCTTTCAGCACCAAAGCTCCAGTCTCAAATTCAGAATCACTGACCAAAAACCCAGGGAAGATGAGCTGTGCTTGCTGACCGGAATTTTGATTGACAAAAAGGTTGGTCGGATTGATTCCATAATCGACCAAACTCAGAATAAACTCTTCTTGCTCCTCCTGATCTACTTTTAGCGGATCAAAATAAGAGAAAGTGATGGGTTCAGGACTGTAGGCATTGAAGGTTCGCACTGTCTCTTCGATAGATTTCTGAAGTCTGCGCATTCCCCCGGGAAGATTTTCACCAACTAGTAGGATATCCACGTGCATCGGCTCGGTGATTTGAGTGAGGACTTTTTCGGTACCAGGATGCAGTGAATAGCGTTTTTCTTCGGTTAGATCGATTCGAAACCGGACGAATTGTGCTAGCAAAGCAAAAACCAAAAGCCCTCCAAAAAGGACAATCCAAGGCTTTGCGATATGGGTTAGGGACTTTTTCATTTGCTACGCAAAACGATTATTGTACCACCCAAAAAGATCCAAATCATCCCAAAAAGAAAGAAAATGTCCCGTGAATCAATCACACCTCTACTCAAGCTGATGTAATGATAACTCAAACTCAACTCCTCCAGCCAATAGGCGAAGTCCCCCAACTGAAGCTCCGCTGCGGCAGAAAATCCAAAATAAATCACAAAGCATAAAAACACCCCAAGCACAAAGGCCAATACCTGCTGCGAAGTAAGGGCGCTGGAGAAAAGCCCAACCGAGGCAAAGACGGCTCCAATCATCACTAAACCAATCCAACTCCCAAAGAAGCCTGCATGATCCAGATTACCCACCGGATCTCCCAACTGAACTACGCTGAAATAATAAATCAGCGTCGGCAAAATAGCCACAAAGACCAAGGCCAATAAGGCGAGGTATTTCATCAGAACAATTTGAAAAATTGAGAGTGGAGAAGTTCGTAGCAGCTCCCAGGTTCCGGTTTTACGCTCCTCGGCAAGCGATCGCATCGAAAGCGCCGGAATCAGAAAGGTAAAGACGTAAGGCGTGTAACTAAACAAAGCCTCCAAATCTGCAAAACCATAACTGAGAATGCTGCTTTCCGGGAAAACCCAAACAATCAATCCCAACGCAACCAGAAACAGCGCCAAAACCAGATAGCCCAAAAGGCTTCCAAAAAACGAATTGATTTCTTTCCAAAACAGACTTTTCATCGTGTGATTTCTCTGAAAATTTGTTCCAAATTTTTCTTGTTTTGATTCAGACTAATCAGATTCAATCGCCGATGTTGGATCAGTTGCATGATTTCCTTGCGTGCTTCACCAGCGTTGGAAGCGGAAATAATGACTTCTGATTTTCCTTTGGTTCCAAATCTAACCGAATCAAATGGAGCAAACCATTCTAGCTCAAGTACTTCTTCTGTTTCTAAAACCAGTTGAATTTCGGAGCTACTGGACTTCAGATTTTCCAGCGAATCTGCTACCAATATTTTACCCTTATTGATGATGACCACATCGTCGCAGATTGCCTCTACCTCCTGCATGATGTGGGTCGATAGAATAAGCGTTTTGTTCTCCGCAACTTCACGGATCAAGGCTCTGATTTCCACCAATTGATTCGGATCAAGTCCAGTAGTCGGCTCATCCAAAATAATGACTTGTGGGTCATGAATCAAAGCTCTTGCAAGACCTACCCGCTGCCGATATCCTTTGGAGAGTTGTGAGATTTTTTTATGTTGCTCGGGTTCCAATCCGGTTTTTTGAAGCATTTCTTTGACTCGCTGCTTCAGCAGATTACCTGATAGCCCATACAATCCTCCTGAAAAGGCTAAAAATTCCCGAACATACATGTCCAGATAAAGAGGATTGTGCTCGGGCAGATATCCGATCAGTGAACTGACTTGCTTTGGAGCAGTCAGTGCATTTTTGCCCAACACGGTAACTGCACCTCCATCTGACGTCAGGTAGCCACAGATGATTTTCATCGTCGTAGATTTCCCAGCTCCATTTGGCCCCAAAAAGCCCAAAATCCTACCCTGGGTCACCAAAAAAGAAACTTCGTCGAGTACTTTTTGAGAACCGTAGTTTTTAGTGAGCTGGTTTACTTCTAGGGACATTGGAGTTCTTTAGTCACTCAAAAGTAAGGAAAAATGTTTTTCCTTTAGTTGATCCACAAACGGCATCGAATTGGATAAGCAGATTAAAGCCAGTTGAAAAGCGATTTCAAGATCTTGCAAAATAAGAAGCCTACTTACTTGGGTTGGCTCAAATTCTTTAGCAGCAGATCCACCTCGGCTTTTCCAACATATTCTGCTACCAGTTTCTTTTCTGCATTGTAGCAATAAATAGCGGGAACACTTTTGATTTGGTAGAAACTGGCAACTTTCATGTCCGCATCCAGCAAGAAATGAACGTTGGGCTTTTTGTCAATTCCCAGATCACTTACAAAGCCAATCATCTCCCCAACCGGCTGTACGGTTGTGAAAATAAGATTATAGTCTTTAAATTCTTCTATCCTTTTTGAAATCGCAGCTAGTTCATCCTGACACAGATGACAGGTGGAGTTGTAATAAATGAAGAGTGTAGGTTTGTTCCCCGCCAGAGCATGAATGGAATTTGCCTGACCTTTAATATCGTTTAATGTGAAGTCGGGAAGTGTGCTGGGAGCTGTGAGAACCATTGGTTCTTCTACGGGCTTGTTTGCAGAAGAAAGGCTCATGTAAGCAGTGGCACCCAAAAGCACCGAAATAAGAATGACTAAATGTATTTTTTTCATAAGAATATCGACAAGTTTGATGCTAAAATTAACCACTTAACCAGGCAAAAACAACCCTAGATTGAGGAAGAGTTTGATGATTGTTCAATTCATTTTAAAAAACGATATGAATATTCGTAATTACACTAGTATCCTTATTTAATTTATTGGGATGCATTGCTGAGATAGGCGGAGAAGACCGAAGACCAAAAAGGCTAATCACCAATTAAATTCTTGGTACTTTGGCCTGCTATAAATAATGGCCTTAAAAATTCGAAACTAATTTCACTCTAATCGGTACTTTTGAAAGATCTTAGTCAAAATCTCTTCAGGGTAGCCCATATCTCTCAGTACTAAAGCCGCATTAGTGGTGTCCAATACACCGACCTCCAATTTATAGTCGTAATGATATT
>Ga0136560_1000878_pt1 | contig 15275 bp, 6 predicted proteins | sample AntRauMeHopE1497_FD_104925 | JGI IMG/M metagenome (GOLD analysis project Ga0136560, IMG submission 104925) | Saline lake microbial communities from Rauer Islands, Antarctica - Metagenome Hop E1 #497 | ecosystem: Environmental > Aquatic > Non-marine Saline and Alkaline > Saline | place... | reverse complement strand
TCGGTGAGGCGTGGCCGCTCGCCGGTGGGCCGTCGCAGGAGCCTGGGCGGGGGCGAAAGGCCGGTGACGGGACGACAGTGCCCGCTGCGGACAACGCGCCAGGCGTCGCGCCGCCGAGCCCAGCGGCCGGCGCGGGCCACGAAGCCAACGACAAGGGCGTTCCGGCCGCCGGAACCTCACCGCCCAGGCCCGCAGCCGAGCCCCCGTCGCCCGCGCACGCTGCTGGGCCAGCGTCCGACCGCTCGGAGGCCGGGAGCGGCGCCAAGGCCCCCCCCAGCCCGGTGGCCGAGCTTGACGGCCCGGGCGCCCCCGTGTGGTCGTCGCACATAGCCAGGGTAGGCTCCCTCGAGCCGGCGGGTGGCGTCGCGCCCGTGGCAGCCGGCGCGCCCCCGGCCGCGACGCTGGCGGGGCTAGCCCCCCTCGTCTCCGTGGCGAGCTCCCTCGGCCTGGCCTCGCCCCCCTCGCTCGGCACCAGCGGCCTCGGCTCCGTCCGCTCCGCCCGCGCCGTACGCCTCTCCGTCGACGCCTCCGGGGCGCCCAGGAAGCGCGGCCGCGTCGAGCTCGCCCGCCGCACCCTCGCGGCGTGGCGGGCCTCCTCCTCCCGCCTACGCCGGCACCTCGCCGTCCTCACCGCAGCCTGCGCCGTGCCCGCGACCGTCGCCGCCATCGTCGCCGCCGTCCCCGGTGACCTAGGCATCGCGGCGCAGGCCGCCGTCGCCGTCCTCCGCGTCGCCGCCGTGGCTCTCCTCGCACTCGCTGCCGTGGGCAGGCCGGGCGCCAAGATCGCGGCAGAGCTATTCGGCTCGAGCGCCTGCGCCGCGCGCTGCCGCCGGGCGGGCTGCCGGTGCGACGGCCCCGCCAGCGGCTGCTGCTGCCGCCCGGGCCCCCGGCACGGCCGCTCCCCCCCCTCGCCGGCGGGAGCCGGGGGCAGTTCGAGCCGGGGCAGCTCCGCCTCGGCCGGCGGTCGCCTCCCCCATGACGCCGGTGTCGTCGCCACGGTGCCCCTCCGCCCCGTCCGGCACCGCCCTCACCCCGCCTCGGCCAAGCCGCGCAAGTCAGCCATCCGTCGCGCCGTCCCGCGCCTGTGGAGGGACGACAGCGTCGTCATGCAGGAGCTGCGGCTCTACCTCGCGGGGGTTGAGGCGGCCGCCTCGCCGTCGGGGCGACCCCGGCCGCCGGGCGACGTGCAGTGAAGCCCGCGCTCTCGCAGAGGCGCACTGCCGGGCCATGCCGGCAGAGCCCTCAGTTTGATTGATTCGCACCGATTGAGTGATCCGGCACGCACTGACAACTGCCAGTTACAGCTCAGCCCGCCACGCGCCCGCAGCCGCTGACGCGCCGTCACGCCAGCAGCGGGGAGACCTCATCGGCCATCCACGACGCGCCGTCACGCCAGCAGCGGGGAGACCTCCTCGGCCATCCACGACGCGCCGTCCGCGGCGAGCTCTGCCATCGCCGCGGCGAGCATCGAGGCGGCACCGCCGGCGTCGCACCCGCTCACGCCCACCAGGGCCGCACCGCCCACCGCGACGACGTCGGCGGGCGTGGACAGCCCAGCCGTCCGCAGCACCTCCCCGGCCCTCGCCCCCGCGCCCTCCCCCGCCGCCACCACCCGTGCCATGGCAAGGGCTAGCCGGGCCCGCTTGCCCATCGCCCCGGCTAGCATCACCACGGCCACGGCCGCATCCTCGGCCGAGGGACGGCCGCCGGCCTCGCCGACGCCCTCGCCGCCACCGCCCGCCTCGAACAGCGCCCCGAGCAGAGCCGACCGGACGCCCCCGGCGAGCTCTGCCGGCGACGCCTCCGCGATGATGCCCGCCAGGCCTGAGAGGAGGGCCGACCAGGCGTCGTCGGGCGGTGCGGCCGCTCCCACGGCCGCCTCGTCGGCCGCCTCGGCTTGCTTTGCCCCACCGCTGCCCTCTGCGCCCTCTGCCGCTGTCTCCTCGCCAGCTGTGCCCCCCTCCTCCTCGTCCTCCTCCTCCTCGTCCTCGTCATCCTCGTCTTCCTCGGCGTGTGCGTCGGCCAGTCCCTCCAGCGACCCAAGCCCCGCCGCCTCTGCCGCCGCCGAGAGCCGGTCACCCAGGGCGTGCGCGAGCCCCGGCGTCCCCATCACCGGCATGTCACCGTGGTCCGGGAGCCCGAATGCCGCGCAGAGCGAGCCGACGTCGTCCGCCAGCGCCGCGACGTCGTCCAGGCGGCTCTGCAGCGACGACCGGGCTCGCTTGGGCGGTGCGCCTCCGGCCTCCGCCTCCTCCTCCGCCTCCTCCTCCTCGTGCGCCGTCCCGGTACCGTCCGTCGTCGACGACACGTCGGGCCCCCGCCCGGCCCCGCCCGCTGCCGCCGCCCTGGACGGCCGCCTCTGCCTCGACGACAAGAACGACCAGTCCACTTCCGGCAGAGCCTCCTCCATCCCCGACGCGGCGCCCCCCGCGGTGTGCCGCACCACGGCCCAGAAGATGCGGGGGGAGACCACAGCCATCCGCTCCGGCCTCAGGCCCTCGGCAAGGCTCGCCTCCCCCTCCCCCGACGCCTCCCGCCACGGCACGCCTTCGCGCCTGCCCCGCTCCTGCGCCCGCAGCAGCGGCTCGGCGATCACGCGCAGCGCCGCGAGCAGCTCTGCCCTGCCGACGTCCGTGACGACGTCCTCGAGCCACTTCCTGCCCCTGTCCGGCTTGAAGCGCACCGTGACCGCCGGCAGGCCGTCCTCCCCCGGCCCCTCCCTCCGCTGCGCCTTCCACTCGCCCGCGAGGGCCGCCCGGAAGCGCTCCGCGCCCAGGGTGTCCTCCCGGTGACGCTCCAGCGCGGTCTTGGAGGCGAGGCGGAAGAAAGCGCCGACGCGGTCGCGGCCCCCGCCCGCCTGCATCGCCGTCACGAAGCGGGACGCACCGTCCGCCTCGCCGTGGATGGCAGAGCGGCCGGACGGGGCGCGGGGACGCTTCCGAGACACGGCCTGAGACACCGACGGCGCGGCCGTGGCCGTACCGGCAGCGGGCTCGCCGCTCCCGACGCTCCTCCCCCCGCCCTGCCACGATGCGCTCCTGCCCTTTGCGCCCGGCGCCCCCGCGGCGGCCCGGCGGTTCAGGGCCAGGCCAGCAGGCTTGGTTCTTCTCCGCGTCGCCTGCAGCGCCGCGTCTACCTCCTCTGCGCGACGCACCGCATCTGGCATGGCAGCTTTGGCACGCTCGGCGGCGCGCCGGACGGGCCGGGCGCCGACCCGGGACGCCTGCGACGGCGCTTTCTCGTCGCCCGAGCTCTCGTCCGCGGCAGCGTCCGCGGCCCCGTACTCGTCGTGCTCAGAGCCTCCGGCAAGTGGATTTGAGCGCCTGCGCTTTTGGGCGCGGTACTTTGACAGCGTCGGAGGCGGTGCCGGCGTCACCTGCGTGCTCGGCTCTTCCCTGTCCACTGTCACCACGCTGGCCGCGCGAAGCACCGAGCTGACCAGCGCTGCATCATCGCCCGGCATCGGGATCGGGGGGAATCCGGAGCGGAGGACGAGCGGGCCGTCCTTCATGCCGCTCGCATCGGTGGCCAGCCGCCTGAGCTCGCCCAGCGTTGCCTCTGGCCCCAGCTTCACGACCTTGCTGCCACCGGTCCACCGAAACTTGATTCGAACACCTGCCATGCGGGCGCAGCTCTCGTGTGCGCGAGAGTGCCGGCACATGGGAACGCCGCACGGTTCCGCCGAATTCGACAGCGCTCTGTCAGCCTCGCGCGCGACGAGCGCCGGCACGCTCTGCCCACTCCATGGTGACCGAGCCACGAGCAGCCTTGATGATATGGCGGCTGCAACGCACGACGCGGGGGGCCGATGCGCCGCCCGTCGCGACATCCACTACGGCCAAGGACACGCTCGTGCCCCGAGGGTACGCAGTCGGCACGGAGCGATGCTTCGACGCCCGGGGATGCACTGCCGCATCCTCTGAGCCGCCAGGCACTCCAAGCGTGTCCGGAAGGCCGTCCTGCGTGTACAGGGGGTCGTTGCCGGACGCGACGGCAGTCGTCGGCCCGCCCCGCCCCACCGCCTGGGAACCGCGCCCCGACACTGCGCAGGCCGAGTGGATGTGCCCGTGCAGCGACAGCAGCGGCCGCCGTCGCTCGAGGAACTCCCGCACGGCAGTCGACCCCACGCTCGCGTGCCGGCCGGTCTGCGGGAAAGACGAGCACAAGAGACAGAGTTGCGGCCGACTGGCAGGCCCTCCCGTCGGCCGCGGGCACTCGCTGAGCACTCCTCGCAAAGAGGGGCTCGTGCTTCGCCCCTCATAATGCGTGCCGCCGTCAGCGCGCAAGCAGCGTGCCCTGAGGAGGCACGGCCACGGGCGGGCAAGACTCACGAGGTCCAGGGCCGTGCCCCAAGGCGGCGTGTGGCACACGAAGACCGTGCGGCCCAGCGCGGCTGAGCCAGGCTCGGGCTCCCAGACCGGCTCTGCCGCAGCCCCCACAGAGATGGAGGGGTGAAGCGTCGCTGCGTCGACTCGGCACTCCAGCGACGTTGTGACGTCCTGGGCACTCCACGAGATGCCCGACCGGGCAGTTTCCAGCCGGAGCCCGAGCTCTGCCGCGTCGTCTGGACCGGGGAGCAGCATTTCGCCGCTCCGAGGCAGCTCAGGCAGCGTTGCGCCGGCCCCGGGCCCCGGGCACGAGGTGCCTTCGGCGCTCAACTTGGTCTCATGCACGAAGACCGGCAGTGCCAGGTCTTCAGCAATGGTGTCACCCGTGCGGGAAGCTTCTGGCCCCAGCGTCACTCGGACCCACTCCGACCCGGCGGGCTCTGCCGCAAAGTCGCTCGCGCTGCGGGACGGCGGGTGTGCCGTCGTCCCCGTGCCAGCCGCGGCGGCCGTCGTGGACCGCGCACCGCGCGCCCTGCCTGCCCGGAGGCTCCCGTCCGGGCACTGCTCGAAGGGCACGAGCCCCGCCCCCGGGTCGCCGCCCCCGCCCCCCCTCCACCCCGCCTCCCGCTCCGCGGCCTCGGCCTCACCCACCGGCCGCTCCGGCCGCTCCATGTCCTTGAGCCCGGAGAAGGAGAGCGGCACGAAGGGGTACCCCACGGCGTCGAGGCCGCAGAGGGCGGCACCGCCGCGCCACCGCAGCGGGACCCGGCGGCAGTCGATCATCTGGCAGAGCCCCGCGGCCTGCAGTCGCAGGTGCTCGCCGTAGTTGGCCGAGACGTCGCCGTTCCCGACCGTCGCGAGCACCGGGAGCCCCAGGGCCTCGGCCCGCCGGAGGAAGCCGGCCCACGGGCCGCGGATCCAAGCTGCCTGCTCCCGAGCCATGTTGCCGAAGTAGTCGGCGGCGCCGGAGCGCTGGCACTTGGGAGCAAGGTCTGCGGGGGCGGCGGCACCGCAGCAGCCGTGTGGTCGCAGCGAGGCCCGGTCCGCGCTGCTACAACGACGGGTTGTGTGTCCCGCTCTCACCGCCCCCTACGATGAGCGCATCGGCGCCAGCGGCAGCGGCAAACTCCGCTGCCAGGAGCAGCTGCACCGTGTTCCCGTGGTTGTCGCTCTGCGGGCCGCCGCTGGATTGCTCGTCGTGGCTTCCTCGCTGTCAAGCAGTGTCCCAGGCGGGCATCAAGGCGAAGAGCGGCGCCTTACCGTGAACACAATCCGGAATGGCCTCCCTGCCGGCATGCCGCTTTCCAGCGACGCCGCCGCCATCCTCACCCGTGGGGCGCTGGCGAGCTGGTGCTGGTGTGCTACGGATCACCATGAAGGCGTCGTCCGGGTTTTCTGGTGCCGCGGAAACGTTCGGGCAGAGTCGCCCCCTGGCGAGTCGACCAGTCATCAGGCGGGGCACACCGGGCAAGTCCCCGGGAGCCTGCCGCAGCCAGGGCAGGCCGGTGCCTCTGCGATGTGCGACTCGTCAGGCGGGCCAGATTCATCTTCTCCGACTGTGCTCCTCGTGAGCGGAACACACGAACGGCTTCTCAGCGCTGTGGGCGGCGCCGCCCCAACGCGCCCCATCTGAGGCAGAAAACCGTGTTGATCGAGCATGCGCGCCTGTTCGGTATCCCGGCCGCCTTCGGAGCGGCACCGCCAGGGCCGGGTCACTGGGCTGCGACGGCGTCATTGGTGTGTTGGATGCCTCCGGCCGCACTTCTCGCGCAGGGCGTCGCTCTCAGTGCTGTGGCAACCATCATCGGCAATACGGGCCTTAATATGCAAAAGTGGGGCTTCATCCTCGAGGCGCGCAAGGTGAGGGCGGATGGCCGCATTCGTGATTGTTGAGGTTGGCATCGCCCGGTCACGCCAGACGCGCTTTCTACCGGCTGCTGTTCTGACTAAAAAATCTCACCCCAGAATGCAAGGGATCGCGTGCACTGGGTCTGGATGTGGAGGTGGTGGGCAGGCTTTCTGCTTGTGTTCCTCGGGTCGCTTCTGGACCTCACGTCGTACGGCATGGCGCCGTCGAGCATCGTCACCCCCGTCGGGTCGCTGACGCTCGTTGTGAACATCTTTTTGGCGCACTGGTGGCTCGGGGAGTCCATCTACCGCCAGGACTACGCGGGAACCGTGCTCATCGTCGCCGGCGCCACGATGACGGTGGTGTTCGGGAACCAGAGCGAGACCTGCCTGCCCGTGGCGGAGCTCGCGCGGCGCTACGGCACGTGGAGCATGGGCGCGTACATCGGCGGCGTGGTGGTGGTCATCGCAGCCATGTACCTAGTGCAGCGGCACGCGGAGAAGCTGCTCAAGCGCTCCGTCACGGACTACCGGACAGAGCAGGCGGAGGCGGAGGGGGCGCTGGAGGTCGAGGTCGGGGCGGCAGAGGGGGGTGGGCGGACGCCGTCTGTCGCCGCGCCCAGTGCAGCGGCCCCAGGGGCGGGGGCGGGGGGAAGCGGCGGGGAGGCACAGTCCAAGCAGGGGCCGCCTGTCGCCGCTGGCTCGTCCTCGCCCGGCGCCGCCGCGCCCGCCCCCGCGGGAAAGGGCGGTGCATCCAAGCCCGGCCAATCGGTCGCCGTCCCCTCCGACGGGGCCAGTTCTGTCCGGCGGACCCCGTCGGCGTACGAGTCCTGGGCGCAGTGGCACCCCGTGGCCGTGGCCGTCGTCGCCGGCACCCTCGGCGCCCAGACCGTGCTCTTCGCCAAGAGCTTCGCGGAGACGATCAAGGTCACCCTGGCCGGCAACAGCCAGCTGGGGGAGCCGTACCCGTACGTCTTCCTCGTCGCCCTCGTCGCCTTCATCGCGGCCCAGCAGAGCTGGCTGGCCCACGCGCTGCAGTACTTCGACGCCGCCTTCGTGGTGCCCGTGTTCCAGGGCACCTTCATCACCGTGTCGGTGCTCGGAGGCGTGGCCTACTGGCAGGAGCTCGACGGCCTCGGCACCCTCAACCTCATCATGTTCCCCGTGGCCGTCCTCGTGAGGCTGGCCCCGCCCGCCGCCGAAGCGACGGCCCCCACCGCTGCGGAGCCTTCTGCCCACTCGCGTCGCTGCTTCGCCTTCCGCTCAGTACCCCCCACCGCTCCACCCCCCGCTGACCCCTCCCCCTCCCCTCGCCCCCGCAGGTGGTGCTGCTCGGCGTGTACGTGCTCTCGACCCGCAAGATGGGGGGCATGCGGGCGCAGCTGTTCAAGGATGCCGACGCGGACATCGAGGAGGAGGGCACGGAGAGGCGGGGGCGGCTCACCGCCAGAGCCGACTCAGCAAAGTCCGCGCCCGCGGCCGTTGAGACGCGCCCGACCGGCCCGGGGAGGCGAGTGGTGCGGAGGCGAGCGTCGGCGACGGCCGCGCTGCCGCCGTCGAGCCGGGGCGCCGCGCTGGACGCCGCGTCGCCGAGAAGCACGCCCACGGCGCGCTCTGCCGCGGCGTCGTCCTCGTCCTCCCCGGCAGAGGCGGCGGCTGCGGCCGGCCCCTCGTGGGAGCTGGTCTCGACCCCGAGGGCCGCCGATCTTCGCCCGGGGGCCGGCAGGGTGGTCGGCCTGCCGCACTCGCCGAGCGACCTCGCGTTCGCCCAGGGGGGGCCTCCGGTGCGGCCGAGGCGGGGCCTCCTGGCGGTTTCGCGGCCTCGCGGCGCCCTGCGGGTCGATTGGCACGTCGCTTCGGCGGGGCCGTGGGCGGAGGACGCGGCCCCGGGCGCACCGCCTCCCGGTGCGATCAGGAGGCTGCGCACGGAGCCGGTTTGGGGCGAGGGGCGCGCCGGCGGCGGGGCGGTGGCCAGGAAAGGCGTTGTCCCCACAGCGACGCTGAGAGCCACGCCGGCCGGGGCGAGGGACGCAGCGGTGCGAGCAGGGCCGGGGGCTGCAGCAGCGCTTGATAGGCGTGCGCTCGGCGGCAGACCGCCGCCGATCCGTTCGTCGGCCGTGGTGGTGCCGGCGGTCGTCGTCGCCGCCGCCGCTGCGGGGGTCTACGCCTCCGAAAGGGGTTCGCCCACAGCGGTGGCGGCCTTTCCGGCCAGGGTGTGAGAGCACCATTGGTTCCGTGTGCATGTGCCGAGTGGAGCGGCGGCGGCTGAGTGCGAGACCGCACGGGGCGTGGCCGGCCCCGGTTCCGGGCCCAGCGAGATGGCAGCGTCAGTGTCAGCGCAGCGTGCCGCACGCAAGATGATTCGCCATCACACGCCGATGTCGCGGCGGCCCTTGAGCTTCCGGCGCGCGATGAGCTTCCGGCCGAGCGTCGAGCGCAGGCGGCGCAGGTAGCCGTAGCGGCGCTTGCGGCGCTTCACGCTGGGCTGGTACGTGTTACCGATGCTGTTGCTGCCGAGCTCCATCACAGTCTCGGGTTCTGCAGGGCCAGGAGGCAGCCGGAGGGGGGGCGGGAGTTTGAGCCGGTGCGTGCTCACCCCGAAGGAGGCACGAGCGTCCACTGCAGCCCCCCGGCAAAGGGCCGCGCGACCGCACTCACCGTACGTGTCGGGGACCATGTCGTCAGCGGCGGGGGGAAGGCCGATCTCGACAACCGAGGCTGCAGCGCGAAGATGAGCCTGAGCCATCAGCGCCTCGCAGGGGACGCCCTCAGGGAGCCTCGGGGCGCATGCAAGCGTCGACTCTGCCCGAAAGAAGGACGAGTTCACGCCGGCGACGAGCCCGGCACGCAGCACGGAGCTCGTGCCGGAGAGCACCGACGCGCGAGCGCAGCGGGCAAGGGTTGCCCGAGCAGCCATGGCCATGGAAGCCCGCAACCGCGCTCCGAGACGGTGTGCCACACGCGGTGGCGAAGGTGCCGGCTGGGCCGCTGTCCAGGCGCCCGCGCGTCAGACGGGAGGCCAGCCGCCGCTCCCGGAAAGCTCTGCCTCAAGCAAGTCCGAACCACGGCAGCCCAGCGTTGTCACGGCACGTATCGCTGAGGTCGTTGTGTTGTTACAATCGAGACTCATGCGTGGGCGGGATGTAACGCCCCAAGATCCCTTTCAGGCCTCTTGTGCAGTCGATTGTCCATGCCTGCTCTCCTGCCCGGGGCTAGGTGCGGTACACGGGAAACCTGGCGACGAGAGCTCGTGACAATCCGCCAAGGCACGGTAATCGGGGGGCTGCAGCCGCCATGGGCCAGAGCTGCGAGGGGTGAAGCCTGCTTCGACGCCCTGGCTGCTGCCACACGAGCCGCGATCGGCTCGACCGGTCCTGCTCATCCAGGCAGTCATTGCGCAGTATGACAGGAATGTGCTCCGCCGCCGGCTGAGGCGTGCTGTGACGCCTCTGCTGGGGCGGGCGGCGTTCTCTCGGTCCCGGGTTTCGGCTGCGGGCACGGGCCTTACGGGCACGGCGTGGCATGCCCGGCATCTATGCGCAGTTGCCGCGCGCAGTGGGCGGAGTGGGCGGTCCGCCGGTCTCCGCCCAGAGCCGATGCGTCCACCGGCCGTGAGTCGTTGAGCCCAGTGGTCTGCGGACCGGCCCACAACCGATCAAGGAATCGCTGTGCACCAGCACGGAATGTTGGCGGCGCTCAAGGGCCGGGTCAGGGGCGCGGTGGCCAGGCTTTAAGCAGCCGGAGGCATCTCGTGGTGCCGCGTCTCCGGGCCGCGCGCCTTGCCGCCATTCGCTGCACTTGTCATACACCACATCACTTTGGGCCTTGTGGCTGGCGGCTAAGCTATGCGAGCACCATATGGCAGAGGGTCAAACGCCAGCAGCTGTGGGGCCGGCCGCACTCCTGCCACGGCCCCCCAGAACCGCGACAAAGGGGATAGCGCGCCCTCGGGGCCGCATGTCTGCCATTGAGGCGCGTGCTAAGCCGCGGCGCAACTCGATCCTGCCGTCTTTTGACCTGTTTTTCAGGGGTGAGGCCACAGCAGCGCGAGAGCCCGGCGACCATGCGCCGTGCCCGCGACCGTGACGCGCCGGGTCGGACATCGGACATGACTGGGAAAATAGTACGCGTGGCCGGGGCGCGCAAGCCGACTCTGTGGGCTGAGGCGCCGGGACGGCCGGGTGCTCGTTGCGGTCAGCCAACGCTCTCTGCGGCGCCGACGGCTGCCGGGGTGCCGCGACGCGTGCCTGCCTCACCACCGCCGTGTTTGCATCCTTCCACCGTTCCGTTGGTGGCGCAGACAATGAGGCCGACGACGATACGGGTCTTCCGCAGGGCTGGGCATCGCACGCCGGCAACAGCAGACAGGACGCCGACATGCGCTTCACCAGGGCCATCCTCATCCACGACGGCAAGTCCAGGGCCATCCGCTGGCTTGCTGAGGCCGCCGAGCTCAAGCCGTACGAGCGCGAACACCTGAGCAAGCGGATGCAGACGCTTCGCCGCCAGCTCCAGGCCCTCAACGACGCCTTTCTTGCCGTCGACTACGACTTCAAGGCCGCCGACCTCCGCGTGGGCCAGCTGAACAGCCTGCTGCTCAGGGTGAGGGGCGCCGCGCGCAGCCCCGGCCTCGCCGCCGCCGTTTCGCCGCACGAGCGCCCGCCTTGGCCGCCGCGAGCCCGGGCTGCCTCGCACCGCTGCCCTTCGCTTCCCCGCAGGCGTTTGACCCGCTGGAGACGGCCGTCGGGGCGGGGTCCGACACGTTTTTCGACACGGATCTCATCCACGGGCACAGCCAGCGCGTCCGCAGCGAGCAGGTGCTCGCGACCGTGCCGTCCATGGTCACCGAGGCCATGGCCGGCGTGCGGTCCCTGCACCAGACGCACGCGGCCATCGAGGCCAAGCGCCGCGCTGTGGCCGGCGCCCACGCCGTGCGCGTCGCCCGCGGCTTCCTGGGCCGCCTGCGGGCGTCGGAGCACCGGTACATGCTCACGCTGCACGCCGCGGCGACGGCCATCCAGTCCGTCTACTGGGGCTTCGTGGCCCGGCGGCACCTCGTGCCCCGCGTGCGGGCGCGGCGGCGGAACCGGGCGGCGGCCTCCATCCAGGCGCTGTGCCGCGGCCACCGCGCGCGGCGGTGGTACGCGCGTGTCCGCGACCTGGAGCACTACGGGGAGATGACGAGGGCGGCGGAGCGCTTCCAGGCGGCGTGGAAGGGGTGCTGGACGCGTCGGAACCGCTCGGTGCTATTCGAGGGGGCGGCCAAGGAGAAGGAGGTGTGGGAGGAGCGGCGGCAGGTGCGGCTGGCGGACGCGCGGTCGAGGCGGCAGGCGCGGCGGGAGCGGGCGGCGACGGACGTGCAGCGGGTGGTGCGGGGATTCTTCGCGCGACGCGACGCGTACATGCGGAGGCAGCAGGGTCACATCGCGCACCCGCGGGTGCGGGAGCTCGCGGACGCCTTCCTGGCGGGGGGCGACCTGTGGGGCCTGCTCGCGGCTCTGTCCAAGGACTACGAGAGGACGGACGCGGCGCGGGAGCGGGAGGAGCGGCAGGCCGCGGCCTTCGTGTCGCAGATGGTGCGGCTGCGGGAGGCGCAGGAGGCGGAGGACTGGGACTCGTGGGTCGGGGCGAGGGGGGAGAGGGGCGGGGGCGGCGCCGGGGCGGGGGGGAGGAGGAGGGGCGCGGCGGGGAGGGCGGCTGGTTCGGTGGACGGTGCGGTCCCGGGTCGGAGCGGCGCGATGCTCCGGTCGTCGCTCGGCGACGCGTCGCTCACTGACGAGGACCTCCGCCTGGCCCTGATGGAGCGCATGTACCTGCGGCCGGGGACGGACGCCCCGGGGCCGGGGGCGGCGTCGACGGGCCGGTTCCTCGGCCGGGGCGGCGGCACGGGCCGCATGTCCGCGGCGGTGGCGGCCTCGGGCTCCCGCCTGGCCCCCCTCGCAGCCACGGGTGACGTGTCGTCCCACACCCTGCCCCGGTACCGCGGCGGCGCCTCGGCCTCGTCCGCCGCCCTCCCCCACCCCGGCTCCGACCTCATCCTCGACGAGTCCACGTCCACCTTCATCTCCGAGCGGGCCAGGCGCGGCCGCAAGCGCGTGGACCTCGGGCTGCCACCCGGCACGGACCCTGACGAGCACGTGAGCGATATCGGGGCGACTTCGGCGTCGCTCCGGAAGTCGCGGACGCGGCGCCGCGGGGCCGACGGGCGCGCCGCGGCCACGGGCGCGCCGGGCGCCGCCGGCAGTGGAGCGGGGCGGCGTCGCTCCCCCGGGCTCAGGGTCGACGCCGGGGCGGCCGGCGGAGGCCGGTCGGCCTTCTCCTCCGGCGCGACGCCGATGGGCGTGGCGGGCCTCGACTCCACGTCGGTGAGCCTCATGGCACCGGCGTCCATGGCGGGCTCGGCCGAGGCGGGCTGGACCGGGGCGTCTGGCTTCGTACTCGCCACCCCGACGCGCGGCACCGGCGCCCATCCAGCCCGCGCCGCGGCCCGCGCCAGCCCCTCCGCCTCTGGCTCGGGCTACCGCCACGGCGGCTCGCCCGGCGCGCGCGCGTCGTCGGCCCCCGGCGGTGCGGAGTTCCGCCCGCCGACTCTTGCCGGCCCCGGGTCGTCGTCGGCGTCGGTGGCCGAGCTCCCCACAGCCCTCCGCTCCGGCGGGACCCTTCCCCCCATGACCATCATGACCGATGACGGGCAGGGGGACGAGCCGGGGACGGGGGGCGGCGCGGGGGGCGGCGGCGCCGCGCGGGGGCTCTTCCCGGAGGCGTCGGTACCGGGGGCGGGGGCGGGGGCTGACGCCGGGAACGGGCTCGGTGGCCGCGAGGACGGGGCCGGCCCGCCCTCGGCCGTGGCGTCGGTGCGCGTGGGGCCGAGCCTGTGGGCGTCGGCGGACGCGCCGAGGGCAGGGCCGGCCCCAGCGACGCCCCGGGGCGACGACCTAACCGCGCAGAGCATTACCGACGACGCCCACGGGGACGACCAACACTCCGACGGCGGCGTGCCCTCGGCGCAGGAGCGCAAGGACCGCGTCCTGGAGGGCCTCAGGGCCCGTGGCGCCAGGGCCCTGCAGGACGAGGGGCCGTCGGGGAGAGGCGACGGCGGGCGGGGCGCCCCGGGGGAGGAGGAGCGGCGGGCGTCGGCCGGGTCGGCGTCGTCGCGGCCCCCGCGGCCCCGTGACTCCGTCGCGAGCGCTGCCGGGCGGCCCCAGTCGGTGAGCTTCGCGGCGCCGGGCTCCCTCGTCGACCGCTCGGCGGCCGCGGGCGGGGGTCCGCCCCACCCCCCGGCCACGCCGGGGGGCAACACCATGGCGCTGGTGCCCTTTGCCAGGCCGGAGGAGGGGGCGGCACCGGCCGACGCCGCCCGGCCGCCGTCGGGCATGGATCTCTACGACAGCCGCAGGGGCGCCGAAGCCTCCCGCGTGTCCGCCGCCGCCTCCCTCGAGTCCGCCCTCGCCACCCGCGCGGCCGGCCGTCCCTCTGCTCGCTCCCTCCTCCGTGACGTCCGCGGCCTCTCCGGCCCCTTCGACGCCCTCGTCCTCCACGCAGCCCTTCGCGTCGTCCCCGTCCCCGCCGGCGTCCTCCGCTGGTGCTCCGAGCACGGCCTCCCCCTCTCCGACGACATGGTCGCCGCCGCCCGCCAGGCCGCCGACGCCGGCTCGCTCATGGGACACCCGGCGCCCCCCGCCCACACCCGCCCCGGCGCCCGCGTCCGCGTCGCCAAGGACTTCAACCGCGACGGCACTGGTGAGGAGGCGGCCAAACTTTTCGCCGACCTGCCGCCGTCGCTGCTCAAGGTGCGGTGGGAGAACTCCGCACGGGAGCTCGCCGCCCCCGTCGTGGCCATCCTGCAGCGGCAGGGGGTGCGGTGCGTCGCGGACGTGACCACGGTGGACCTAGAGGCCGCCGGGGTGGACCCTGTCCTCGTCGGCGCCGTGCACCGCCTCGTGCGGGTGATGGCGGTGGCGGAGCGCATGACCGCCCCCTCCACGGTGAGGACGATGTACAGGGCAAGGCCCAAGCCTGTGCCGCCGCCGCTCTTCGGGCCGGGCCGGGCGGCCGTGGGCGGGGCCGGCACCGACGGGGACGTCGGCGGGACGACGAGACCCTTCGGCGCGGCGTCGAGGGCGGCGGAGGAGGCAGAGAGCAAGGCGCTGACCAGGCGCCGCCGCGCCGGGCCGGGCCGGGCGGGGGAGGACGAGGAGGACGAGGAGGACGAGGAGGGGGGCGGCACCCCCGCGGCCGGGTTCGAGCGGCCGGGCGCGGAGCCCGAGGCGTCGGCGTCGACCCTCCCGTACTGGGCCGCGGCGGCCAAGGGCATGCCGGGCTCGGGCCTGCAGGCCGCGCGGCGGCCCCGGCAGCGCTTCCGCCGTGGCCGGCAGGAGGCCGTGTCGGCGCAGCTGTACGTGACCCGCGTCGACGCCTCGGGCATGCCCCGGACGATGCGGGCGGCGGGGCTCCACCGCGGCCCGTCCCCCGTGCGCGTGCCGAGCGGGGCGGCGGGACGGCTCGAGGACGCTGGCGGCGGCGGCGGCACCTCCGGCCTGGGCCTCGCCTCGTCCCGGCGGCATCCCGCCGTGTACGTGGAGCCCGGCATGTTCGGGTCCTACGGCCAGGCCAGCGCGTACATGGAGGCGGACGAGGAGGAGGGGCGGGCCCTGGGGCGGGCGGCCGCGGCGGGCGGCTCCCTTGTGGTGTCCACCGCGCAGGGGGGTCAGGCGGCGCCGCGGTCGGCCTTTGTGCGTGCCCTCGTGCCGGCCGACGTGCGGCGCGGCAGGGGGGGCGGCGGGGCGGTGTCCGGGGCCGACGCCGCCGCGGACGCCTGGCGTGAGCGGCCGCAGCTGGGCGACGACGAGCTGATGCTGCCCGCCGGATTCGAGGTGCTCGAGCGCGACGAAGCGCTGTCTGCGGCGGGGATTCGGCGCACTGCGCGGGAGCAGGCGCGGAAGGACGCGAGGCGGCGGCGGCAGGCGGCGGAGAAGGGCAAGGCAAGGGCCATCGCGGCGGAGGCCACGAGGCGGGCGCTGCGAAGCGTGAGGGAGGAGGCGGGGCGGGGCAGGGACGGGGAGGGCGGCGGTGGCGGCGGCGGGGTGAGGCTCCCGGCCG
>Ga0136560_1000877_pt1 | contig 15284 bp, 5 predicted proteins | sample AntRauMeHopE1497_FD_104925 | JGI IMG/M metagenome (GOLD analysis project Ga0136560, IMG submission 104925) | Saline lake microbial communities from Rauer Islands, Antarctica - Metagenome Hop E1 #497 | ecosystem: Environmental > Aquatic > Non-marine Saline and Alkaline > Saline | place... | reverse complement strand
CGGTCTCGGCGGCGCGGGCGGCGGCCTCGGTCTCGGCGGCGCGGGCGGCGGCCTCGGTCTCGGCGGCGCGGGCGGCGGCCTCGGTCTCGGCGGCGCGGGCGGCGGCCTCGGTCTCGGCGGAGTCCCCGGCGCCGGCGGCTCCCGTAGCGCCGGCGGGGGCGGTCATGAGGCGGTCGGCGTTGCTGTTCTCGACGAAGACGTCAGCCCAGACGCGCTGGCCGAAGCGCTGGCCGTCGGGCGTGACGAGGCGCCAGAAGGAGCGGACGCGACCGGGGCGCGCCGGGGCGCGGAGGGTGACGGCGAGGACGGAGTCGTCGCCCGGCGCGACGAGCTTGGGGACCTCGATGCCGTGCTTGGGGCCGGTGAGGCCGTCCTCGGCGTCGACGCGGACGAGGCGGGTGCCGAGGGGCCAGGGGGCGGTCCCGCTGTTGCGGAGGCGCCAGACCTTGACGAAGGAGGAGCCGGGGGTGACCACGCCGCTGGCGCCGGCGAGGATGTTGCCGTTCACGAAGCGGGCCCCGAGCTCTGCCGAGTCGACGGCGGTGTCGAGGGCGGCCACGCCGCCGGCGGAGGCGATGGCGCGCTGTCCGCGGTGGTCGGAGGCCAGGACGGCTGCGGCGGGCTCGGGCGCGGGCGCCGCCTTGGCGTCAGCGACAGACCTGATGATCGCTGCGTTGAGCTCCACCTCCTCGTCCGAGGCCAGAGGGGGGGTGGAGGAGTCGCTTCCGTGCCCGGCGGCGGGCTCGGGGGCGGGCTCGGGGGCATGGTGCGCGCAGTGCAAACGGTGGGTGCGCCAGCTGCAGCGGCCGCCGCCACCGCCGCCGCCGCGACCGCGGCCGCGGCCGAAGCGGCCGAAGCGGGCGGGGCCGGCACCGCCGCCCTGGCCGTGCCGGAGGACGACGACGATCTTGTGGGGGTGGAGGTCGGGAGCGCGGATCTTGGCGAAGACCTGTCCGCCGTCCGACGTCTCCCCGCGGAGATGCTCGCAGACGCAGCACAGGTCGTAGTCCTCGCGGGTGACGCTCTTGTACAGCGGCCCGGGGACGGGGCAGACGCCGCAGCCGTCGCACTGCTTGCGGCGGTGCAACACCGCCATCTGCTCCGGGCGCTCCGACGGGAAGAGGCGAGCCCAGAGGGCGCGGATGAGGTCGGGGGTCACGGCACCGCCGGCGCGGGCGGCCTCGAGCGACGCTGCCACCTCGGAGGTCACGTCCGCGGAAGGCTCGGCGGCGGGTGCGGACCCGGCGGCGGCGGAAGAGGCGGCGGCGGCGGCGGCGGGTGCGGACCCGAGGACGGCCTGCATGCCGTCGGCGACGAGGACTTCGTAGTCGGCGGGGGCGAGGCCCGTCGCGGCCCCGACGAGCTTGCCGATGAGGCCGCTCAGGGTGCCGCCGGCGCCGGGCTCGGCGGTGGCGGCTCCGCGGTCGGGCACCCCGCAAGCTTCGCGGGGGTGGAAGCCGCCGTGGGGAGGCATGCGGCGGCCGCATCCGCGGCCGGGCCCGTGGCGAGGTCCGTGGTGGCGTCCGCGGCGGGGCCCGCGGCCGCCGCGCTCGGGGGCCATCGCGTGCGTCAGCGGCCGGAGGAGGTATCCGAGGCCGAGCCCGCGGGGCCCGAGGGCGGGCCGGACGGAGCGCGCGGCGGTGGTGAAGACGGCTGCGGCGTCGCCGACGCGCGTCTGGAAGGTGGCTAGGTTGGCCGCGACGTCGGCCGCGCTCCCGCTGCCGGTGACGGGCTTCTGGGCGCGGAGGCGGTCCATAGCTCCCCGGGACGGGCCGGTGCCCAGGAGGAAGCGGGCGGCCGAGTCGTCGTCGACCACGGGGAAGCCGCACGCGGTCAGGACGGTGCGGACCTGAGGCATGCAGCGGACGGCGATGGTTGGGAAGGCGAGCGCGACCGTGCGGACGGCGGGGACGAGGGCGCCCTCGGTGGTGAGCTCGGAGACGAGGCGGGCGACGAGGGCGCGGCGGGCGTCGGCGCGAGCGGCGGCCGTGTCCCGCGAGGGGAGAGCGTGGAGCTTGGCCGCCTCCTCGAGGGCGATGGCCAGGAACAGCACGGCCAGCCTCGCGGTCGACGGCTCCCCGAGGAGGGACCAGGCGAGGTTGGCGGCGCGGGACAGGCCCTGCTGGCCGAGGGGGAGCAGCATGAGGAGGACGCCGGGGAAGGCAGCCTCGACTGCCTCGGTGACGACGGCGGACTTGAGGCGGCCGCGGTCGGTCAGCCGGAGGGCGACGGCCTCGGGGTCGGGGACGTCGGCGGCGTCCACCTCGGGCTCGCCGTCGACCAGGCAGCTGGCGATGCAGCGGAGGTGGCGGCAGGCGACGAGGATGGCCTCGCCGTCGGAAACCGCCGAGCCGGAAGCCGCGCCGTGCTCACCGCCGCCGCTGTATGCGGCGGCCGCGCGAGCGCCGGGCTTGGCGGCCGCGCGCTTCGCCGACCGCTCGTCGGAGGAGGAGTCGGAGGAGGAGTCGGAGGAGGAGTCGGACTTGGCGCCCGCGCGAGCGCCGGGCTTGGCGGCCGCGTGCTTCGCCGACCGCTCGTCGGAGGAGGAGTCGGAGGAGGACTCGGACTCGGCGTGCTTGGCCACCAGCATGAGCACCGCGCGCTCGGCGGCAAGGGCCACCTTGGCGATACGCTTGTCCAGCTTGGCAGAGATGCGGGCCAGGGTCCGCTTCAGGAGCTGGGACCTCGCGGCCGTGAAGCTGGGGTTGCTGCCGGCCTCCTTGACGCGCGCGTAGGCCGCGTTGCACGCCTCGTCCAGCTGGGTCACAAACTCGGACGGAAGCTCGAAGCCCGTGTCCGCCGTGAAGGCCGCGGCGGCCTCGTGGGCCTTGGGCTTGAGCTCGCTGATGGCAGCGCGGGTGAGCTCACGCCGTGCCTCGGCATCGCTGCCGGCCGCGGAGCCGCGACCGGAGGCCGCCGCTGCGGCGGAGTCGGTGTCGGTCCCTGCGATGGGGCGGGGACATGGAGCAACGGGGGCTCGCCGTTCGTGATGGAACACCGAAGCAAAGGCGGGAGCTGCCGCAGAGAATTCCGCGAGCACCACTCACGCATGATGAACACCTTGAGCGCCCCCTTGGGTGCGTCCCCGACAGCACGCGCAAGATCGGCATCGCTCGTGATAGCCACCAGGTCGCCGGCGTCGTCGCGCACGGCCGGCGTGCCGGGGACCATCTGCACGCCCGCGAGGGCCTTGAGCGACGGCTCGATGGTCACGGGGAAGAAGAGCTTTCCGTCATAGCTGAGCTTGAGGGAGATCGCCATGATCCTGAGCTGCTGGGTCGCTGCCACTGCAAGCGAGTGCATGCTGGCGCAGGTTTTGGTTTTGGTCGATGCCGACAGAGCTGTGCGGCTTTCCCGCCCCGCTCGGAGCCTGTGTTTCCTGGCGCGCTCATGACACGCATGGAGCCAACAATCAGCCGCACATTCACGGCCCTCAACGAGTAGTGACGAGTTGAGCTCAGCTGTGTTGTTGTGCGTGTGGAGATCCAAGAGTGAATCCAGTTTTATTAGGAGCCCCGCGAAACGGAGGCAATCTGTCAACAGCGCTCAGGTCTCTAACATGCATGCGTTATCGAACTCCTTCTATCCCGTCGCTGGACGCACCTCGTACGCCCGCCCGGCACAGGCGGCAGAGCACGAGCAACGGACAGAGCTTTTGCGTTCCCGCCACAACAGCCATCCGCTCGTCTGGGGCACAAGGCCAACGCGAGCCCGTGCGCTGCCGGATCGCACGACCACGAGACAGGTACACCCCCATCGAGGCCTGCACGGCTGCAGAGAGGCCAGGCATGGCTGCCGCCTCGGTGAGTGCCTGGCTTGCGCCCCGGTGTCGACCACCACGCGGCTGCGGTCCGCGGTGGATCTGGCGGCCGGCGCGGCGAGCTGAGGGATCCTGCGCGCCCTGCTGTTCGGGCTGTTAGTGGCTGTGTCGCCCGAGCCGACCTGCCCAGGGGTTGCTGCACTGCACCGCGCCATTGGGAAGCCATGGCGTCCGCTCCCTTGCCACCGCCTCGTGCCTCATCGATCTTCCTTGAAATTGCAGGCATCGGCATCGATGACGGGGGAGGGTGTCTCGGTCCCAGAGGATGAGCTGGAGGCACTGCGGGGTGAGGGTCCATGCGCCTGCTTGCCGGCCGCGGCTGCCTGCCCCCCCTCCCCCACCGCCGCGCCCTGCGGTGCAACCGAGCGATGTGCTGCTTTACAATGTGCTTCGCTGCGATCACAGACATTTTCGCCGAGTTCGACACGGACGGCTCGGGCGCAATCAGCTCGCGTGAGCTTGAGGCGATTTTGGAGCGGGTGGGCCGAGATCCGGCGCAGGCTGAGGAGATGCTCCGTGAGGTCGACCCGGACAGATCAGGCCGCCTTACGTTTCAGGAGTTTGTGGACATGCTCGTGTCGACGAGAGGAGGGGGCGGGGCGGCCGACGGCCCCGACGCCAAGGTCCTCGAGTTCCTCCGCATCCTGGAGGAGTACCGCATCAAGTGCGAGGGCGAGGGGTCGTACCTCGAGGCCGAGCGCGCGACGAAGCAGCTCGGCACGCTCCGGAAGCAGGAGGAGCGCCGCGTGCTCAAGTCGCTCAAGGCGAGGCACGCCGCGGAGCGGCAGGACGTGGTGATCGCCAACAACATGCAGTTCGCCGAGTTCAACGCCGCTTGGGACAAGTACCTGGAGGAGTACGACCGAATGGCGGAGATGTACATCAAGCAGATGACGGAGAGGCACACGGACAAGCTGAGGCAGTTCCAGGAGAAGCTCAACGAGGACATGCTGCGGGCCCCGCCCAAGTACTCCAAGGAGCTGCTGGACTGGCGCAAGCGGGAGGCGCTGCTGGCGAAGCAGAAGAAGTACGGCGAGGCGCAGAAGGTGAAGCGCATCGCGGACGAGCTGGAGCGCCGGGAGAAGACCAAGATGGACGACGAGAAGATCGGCGTGCTCAAGCAGCGGGAGACGCGGTTCCGCGCGCAGCAGGACAACGAGCTGACCGCACTGCTCAAGCGCATCGACGCCAGGCGGCGCGAGCACCTCAAGCAGCGCGAGACGGACTCCAAGCGCCTCAAGCAGCGCAACAAGAACGTCGTCGCGGTCCTCGAGTCCAAGCAGAGCATCGAGTTCTCCAAGATGCGCTCCAAGATCAAGATGGAGCTCCAACCGAAGCGCATCGCCGCGCAGGCCAGGCGGGCCGCCGCGTCGGAGTCGGCCCGCCTCGCCGAGACGGGCGGGAGCATGGCATCGGGGGCTGGGTCCGAGTACGGGGCGGGGTCGGAGGCCCGGTGGGACACCTCCCGCGGCGATGGGGGCATGGAGGCGTCGGGGTATGCTTGAGGCGGTGGTGGGTGGACCGTTCTCGCGCGCCGCGCCGTTGCTGATCGGTGCGTCCGAGGGCCCAGCGCGTGTGATTGTGCCCGCGACCCTGCACCGATGCTCGGCACCGCGCAGCCCGGCGCGCACACACGGTAGGCTTGAGCCGCACCGCGCCCTCGCATCAGCACGAGTCACTGCCTGCCTGATCGCATCCACGCGGGCTCGTGGCCGCGGAGGAGCTCTGCCTTGGCAGCATCAGCTGCCGCAGGCCGGACCGGGCCGCCAGCAGCGGGCCTGGGCGGGCCGCTGTGCCCTCCCGACCAGCCTGCACTGCTCTGCTGCCAGCGATCGGGCCCGCGTGACCATCCTCCCGGCCTCCCGTCGTGCCTCCCGTCGTGCCCTCCCGGCCTCCCGTCGTGCCCTCCCGGCCTCCCGTCGTGCCCTCCCGGCCTCCCGTCGTGCCCTCCCGGCCTCCCGTCGTGCCTCCCGTCGCGCCTCCCATCGTACCCTTCCGGCCCCGTGCGCCCTCCCCCTGCAGCCTGGGCTGCGGCGCCAGGATCGGGGGATCGGCGCGGCCAAGCGCTCGGGTGAGGGGGCGGAGCTCTTGGGGCCTCCTCACGGGCCCGCTGAGCCGCCGGCGGGGCATCGCTCCGCGCCGCCCAGCGAGAGGGCGGTGCCGGCGCCCGGGGCCCAGCCGGCGCACCGGCAGAGCTGTGGCCGGGCAAGGCCGGCTCGGCTCCGGGTTGAGCTGGGTGTTGCCTGGGGCGCTTCAACGCCCGAGCTGCCGACCCGGTATGAAGGATCTCGTTGTCCATCTCCTCAATGACACGCCGGGCAGCCTCCAGCCTGCGGATCGGGAAGCTCAGCGGAGGAAAGCAGCTCAGCAAACGGGAGCGACCCGCCCCCCAGTGACGCTTCGATTTTATGACCGGGGCAGCGCATCCTCACATCGCGCGGAGATGTGAGATCTCGTCGTTCTTGCGCTGGATCTCGAGTCTTGCCGTTGTGAAGAGGCAGGACAGGTTGCGCTCGAGGATCTCGCACCGAGCCTCGGCGTGCTGGAGCTGCGCGGGGAGGGGAACATCCAGACTCAACAAGCGTGCGTGAGCGATCGCATGCACCACCCAGGTCACCCCGCAGCGTCACCGGCCCGGTCCTGCGAGTCTCACCTGGGAGCTCAAGCCTGCCTTCGCCGGGTCTGAGGCACTGGTGTGAGCGTGTGCGGGCTGGTCGTGACCCACATCCTCATCCTCATCACAAATCCCTGCAAAGACATCCTCGGGATCTTCTGCGGCGGGCAGCAGCAAGGGACAACGTGAGAACTGGCGAGGCTTCGCCCCGGATCCCAGACGCCGCGGAGCCCGAACGGGCGCCTTCTCACCCATGTGGTAAGGTCAACGGCAGCGCCGCAGGATGCTGTGCCGTGTGTCTGGACTCGACCGGCTGCTCGGCTGGTCGACTGCCCTGCCGGCAGACGCCTTGAGGCCGAGCCAGCAACGGGGCTTGCCAGCCCGCGGCAGTCGCCACACCCCGTGCCCAGCCGCCAGACATGAGCACCAAGCCGTCTTCGGAAGGCAAGCCGGCCGCCGCCGCCCCTGCGGCCGCCGCTGAGGAAGTGGCGGCCGGCTCGGCACCTGCCGCCGCTGCCGCCGCCAGTGCGTCGACTTCCAGCGGTGCGGATGCTGCTGCACCGGTGAGAACACCAGGTCCGTTTGGATTTGTCGGCGCGCGCCCCGCACAGAAGCCCGAGAGGCGAGCCACGTGCCCGCGGCCGGTCGGCAACTTGGCGATCCGCCGACCGTTCCCCGGCCCTCATGCGACGCTGGATGGCTACCCTGGACCCTGTGCACGCCCAGATCACGGACCTGTTCCACCACATGGCGCTTCGCCGCCGCCCGCCCACGGACGAGGCCTCCAAGGCGCACGGGTTCTGGGACAAGCAGCCCGTCCCCAAGCTCGCCGAGAAGCCCGGAGAGAGCGCGCCCATCGAGGTGAAGGAGGTCAAGGACGTCAGGCAGAAGCCTTACAAGCTGCCCGGTGGCTTCGAGTGGTGCGAGGTCGACCCGGCCAAGGAGGACAAGGTGAGTGTCGCCCGCGGCTGCAAACCTGGGCAGTCGCGCATCGACCCAGCCCGCTCGGTGGCGACCCCGTGCACAGCCGCCCAGGCGTGCCGCAACACCGTGCCGAGAGCCGCGCTCGCTGGCTTTGCATGGAAGCCGGGCTTCGGCCACCACGAGCCGGGCACAAGTCCCCCCGGCCCTGCCCACCCTTCCTCCGCCGCGACCCGGACCCCACCCCCTCGCAGATGAAGGAGCTGTACGACCTGCTCGCGGAGAACTACGTCGAGGACGACGACGCCATGTTCCGCTTCGACTACAAGCCCGAGTTCCTGCGCTGGGCGCTCACCGCCCCGGGCTACTTCGCCGACTGGATGGTCGGCGTGCGGCACGTGGAGACGGGGAACCTCGTCGCCTTCATCAGCGGCATCCCCGTGCACACGCACGTGCGCGACGACGTCATGTCCATGTGCGAGATCAACTTCCTCTGCGTCCACAAGGAGCTCCGCGACAAGCGCCTCGCCCCCAAGCTCATCAAGGAGGTCACGCGCCGCGTCAACCTCCGCAACATCTGGCAGGCGGTCTACACCGCCGGAGTGGTGGTCCCCTCCCCCGTGGCGGACTGCCAGTACTTCCACCGCACGCTCAACAGCCGCAAGCTCCTTGACATCGGCTTCACCCGCCTCGGCCGCCGCATGACGCGCATGCGCTTCGAGCGCCTCCAGCAGCTCCCGGAGAAGTCTCCCATTGAGGGCTGGCGCCCCATGGTCCGCAGCGACATCCCCGCCGTGACGAAGATCCTCAACCGCTACCTCAGCCGCTTCGCGCTGCACCTCCGCTTCACCGACGAGGAGGTCAAGCACTGGTTCCTCCCCCGCAAGGGGGTGGTCTCGGCGTACGTGGTCGCCAACAAGGACGAGGGAGAGGCTGCCGGCGGGGCCGCCGGTGCGAGCGCCAGCGCCGAGGCGGACGGCGAGGCCGCCGCCGCCGCGGGCGGCGACGAGGCCGCGTCCGGCGCCGGCGCCGAGGCCAAGGCCGAGGAGGACGACCTTACGGCGCTGACCGGCAAGGGCGTGCGCATCTCCGGCTTCGCCTCGTACTACCACCTGCCGTCCGCGGTGCTGCGCAGCAAGAAGCACACGGACCTGCGCGCCGCGTACTCCTTCTACAACGTGGCCGGGGGCGGCCTGTCCCTCACGCAGCTGATGCAGTCGTCCCTCATCTCCGCCCGCGACGAGGGCCTCGACGTCTTCAACGCGCTGCACCTGATGGAGAATGCGAGCTTCTTCCGCGAGCTCAAGTTCGGCTCGGGCGACGGCACGCTCCACTACTACCTCTACAACTGGAAGTGCGCCAAGATGGCCCCCAGCGACGTCGGGATCGTGCTGCTCTGAGGCAGGCGAGCCCCGGGTCCGCGCGCCTGTGCTTGCTGCGCGCGAGTGCCGTCCCCCCAGCCCCCCAACCCCCACCCACAGCCCGAGAGTGCGGCACCCCTTCCACTTGCCATTGCATTTCTGATGTGTCGTGCCGTCACGCACGAGCCGCGGTCAAAGAGCCAAGGGCGCGCGTCATGGCATGCCCTTGGCGTCGTCGTCATCGGGCCCGGCCACTGCCGCCTCAAAGGCGCTGAGCGGCTGGTCCGGCGCGGCCACGTAGTCCGCCGAGGCCCCGCCCTTGAGCAGGCCCGAGGAGCCCCCGGCGGTGCGGTCCGGCTTGTCCTTGAACCAGCAGTAGCCGGCTGCAAGGAGGATGACCGAGGCCACGCCGCAGGCGGCACCGAGGCCCACGATGATGAAGGAGCTCCCAAATGCGAAGGAGATGGTGTGCCCCGAGGCCGCGGGGAGCTTCGCGAGGTCCTGGGCCGCCTGGGAGTCCGCCCAGGCGGCCAGCGCGCCGAGGGACGCGAGGATTGCCACGATGATGAGGAGCCCACCGGCAAGGGTGAGCCGGCCGGTACAGCCGGAGGAGGGGAAGCGGGGTCCCCGGTTCGCGCAGCACGTCCCGAGGGGCTCCTCCTCCCACTTCTCCTCCTCCTCCTCGTCCAAGCCGCCGCTCTCGTTCCCAACCATGAAGGTCACGGCCCCCAGGAGCAGCACAGCGAGCCCGGAGGCCGAGGCGCCGATGACTGCGAAGACCTGAGCCGCCATGAAGTTCGAGGAGGAGGGCGTCGGGGCGAGGTCACCCGGGGAGTCGTCCGAGAGGCGGCCAGAGGCCGCCAGCTTGTCGTAAGTCCGGCAGTTGAGCCCCTCGTCGGGCTTCATCGTCGCGGCGCTGATCGTCTTGGTCCACACGCACGCGTCCCACAGGCCGTACTCGGTCGTGATCCGCGCCCCGCCCGGCGGGATGGAGCTCCCGTCGTCATCCTGCGACGCGTCTCCCTCCCCCAGGCTGCCGCGAACCGTTGCCGGGGCGCTCCAGCCCTGGATCACGTCGGCGGCGAGGTCGAACGCCTGATCGACCTGTTGGTTTTCCCAGCTCAGCCAGTCGACGCCCGAGGGCTGCACGGACGTGACAATCTGGGAGGTATGCATCCAGTCGCCCACGAGGGCGCCCGCGATGAGCTGGCATGCGGCCACCATGGCCATGAAGGTCGCTGCGAAACGCCGAGGACACGTGCGGTTCTGGTCGGGCTCGGGCGAGGAGGGGCGACGCCAGGGCATCATGCCGCCCAGCAAGGCGACTCTGGTTGCACGATGCACTCAATTGCGGCGGTCACCGGCGCGGCAGGATGCTCACCGAGCGCGAGAACGCAGGAGGTTCCCATGGTGCACCTTGCAGTCGGTGGTCCCCGCCTGGTGCCAAGTGTGCCGCCTTCCCCCGTTCAGGAGGCCGAGCAGCGCAGCTGTGGCGAAGGATGTGGCTGAGGGAGGCCAGGCAGGCGCGAAGGCGCCCCGGCGACCCGTCTGCCACGGGGTGCAGGTACGACGAGTTCTGAGGGTGCGGCCGTAACCCTAACTCGGCCGCCCTGCTCGCGATGGACGCCGGCTCCGCCCCGCTCATGCGCTCCGTTGAAGAGACATGCGCCCTACAATCTTGCCTTGGAAGCGAACGCCGTGTCCCTGGTCGTCATTGGGGCGCGAGGGGGCGATCGGCTGACAGCGGCCCCGGCGTGTGCGTGGCACGCGCCCAGACGTTCATCGCACGAGTTCGCTGCTGCGCATCGAAATCACGCGCCAGCGGAGGCTTTCGCCGCCGTCTTCGTTGCAGGCTTTCATTTGCGGCGAGCCCCCGTGATCTCCGCCACTTCGGGCTTCTCGAACGCTTGGACGAGCTCCGGCACGCCGCGGCGAACCAGCGGCGGGATGAGGTCATGGACGTCCTTGGAGCGCAGGTGCTCGGAGATGAGGGCGGAGGAGATGCCCTCGTACACGAGCAGGTAGGCGGCCGCGAGGATGACGACCTCTACGGAGAGGACGATGTACGCCTGGACCTCGAGGGCGTTCACGGCGTCCCGGTCGGCGGACACGTAAAAGTCCACGGCGAAGCCCAGCTTCTGCACCAGGGTGCCCCGCTCCATCTCCCACAGCGCCCGGAACTGCGGCACGCTGAGGAGGCCGCTCAGGGTGCGGGGAGGCCGCGCCGCGCTGGCGTTGCCGTAGGTGCGGAGCACGCGACGAGCCGTCTCGAGGAAGTGGCGCACCAGCGGGTCGAGGCCGACCTCGTCGAAGTCCGAGTAGTCTGCCGACCCGGAGCCGTCCACCGGGAAGCCCCGGTCGGCAGAGCCGTAGTAGAGGTCCACGAGCTGCTGCGACTCGCCGACGCCCGGGCGGCGCTCGGGGAGGCCCAGGCTGGGATCCCCGAGCCGCAGGCCGTTGTGGATCCTCTGGTAGCGGTCGATCGCGGCGCCGACGGAGGCCGTGAGCTTGTCGACGGAGCCCATCTGGCCGTCGGCGAGGATGAGGTCGCGGAGGCCGCCGACCGTCTGCTTGGTCAGCATGCGGGTGCGCCCGGCGTTGTTCACCTGCGCGGCCCTGGAGTCGGTGACCGCGGCGGTGGTGTACATCACCGCCGTGGAGGTCACCATGAGGGCGACGAGCACGGAGATCACCAGGGAGGCCCGCACCACGATGGACCGGAGCGACGCGTTGGAGCACACCCCCAGCTTCCGGGAGATCTCGTCGTCGTTCTCCTCGTCAGCCGCGGTGCGGGGGGGCCCGCGCCGCTCCGGCTCGCGCGAGCACCGCGCGCAGCACCCGCCGGCGCAGCACCGCCCCCCGCAGCAGGGCGACGCGTGCGCGTGCGCCGCCGGGGACGCCCCTGCCGGCTGGGGGTCTGCCGCCCGGCCCGCTCCGGTCACCACGGCGAGCGGTGCGCCCCCGGCCGCCTCCTTGCCGTCCGCCCAGGCGTCGCGCAGCGGGACCGCCTGGCCCGCCTCCGCGGGGGCGGCCATGGGCACGAGGGCGAGCGTGCTCACGGGCTCGCGCAGAGCCAGGGGCCGGCCACCCGCGGCGGACTGCTCGGCATCGTCCGGCAGCGCCGCGAGCCCGCCGCCGGAGGGCGCACGGTCGATGCCTGACGACGGGCCGCTCTCGTGGCTCCCGGGGGCGAGGGCCGTGGGCGAGGCCGGCCGCGCGGTGGAGCCGTCGGATGGCCCCGGCGCCGCCCCGGTCGGGTTGGGGGATGCCGTGTGCCTGACCCCGAGGCTCCGGCAGCCGGGCCGGGAGCCGTGGTCACCCTCGCTGCTGGCGTGCTCCCGCACCGTCCGGGCGTCCCGGCGCCGCGCCATCAGCGCAGCGAGCTCGTCGGCGTCCGTCACAGACTCGAGCAGATCGCGCTCGTGCACCAGGCTGCTCTCACGGTCGCCGCCCTTGGTGCCGAGGCTCCCGGGGCCCGCGCCGGCAGAGACGTCAGACGGGGCAGCGAGCGCCGAGGAGCCGCCCGCGGCTCCCCCTCGGCCGCCCTTGCCCCGGCGCTGCCCCGACACGGCGGCCGGGTGCCTGTCGGTATCGCTCCCGCCGCCCCTCCGGCGGCCGGACCAGGGCACACGCTCAAAGGCTGCGGGCCGCCGACCGCCCTCGATCGCACCCACGGAGCCCGCCTTCCCCGGGAGCGACACCGTGAGGCTGCGAGAGCCCCCGATGGCCCTGGGCGTGTCGTCCACGTCGCTCTCCTCCGCGATGGCGAGCATGGGAGCCTCGGGAAGGTTGGCACCCGCGGCCGCACCCGTCAGCCCGGTTCCGCCCTTCGCCCCCGCGCGCTTCTCCTTGCTCCTGGGCAGCGTCACGAGGAACCTCGAGTCACGAAGTGTGGCGTAGAGCCGGGACGTCGGGTCCACCTCCTCCAGGGGGGTGGCAGAGCTGTGCGCCTCCGCCATGGCGGCGTTGACTGCCTTGAGGCGGGCGGCCATGGCCGAGGCGACCCCGCGGGGGATGGCGAGGATGAGGGATCGGAGGGCGAGCTTCTGGGTGCGGACGGCCATGATGGCAGGGACCAGCACGCACCAGCCCAGGGCGAGGAGGACGAGGAAGCGCACGGCAGAGAGGCCGCTCATGACGCCGTCCGTGGCCCGGGCGGTGCGGAAGTTGCCCCTCTGGTAGAGCTGCGTGGCGAGCTCCAGCTGCTTGACCATCTCGGCGGCGTTGGTGAGCACGAAGCGGTAGGCCGGGCTTGAGTAGAAGGGGTCGCCGTCCGACACGACGGCGCCGGGGGACGTGGTCTGGGCGTTCCACGGGGCCTGCATCTCGGTGAGGTTGAGGCGGCCGACGTTGACAGTGTTAGCGACGAAGAGGTTGGAGGCGTCGAGGAGGCCCATGCGGTCGGAGCGGGAGACGCCGGGGGGCGGGTCCGGGTTCCAGAAGCTGACCGGGATGGTGGGCGTTCGCCACTGCGCGCTGACCTCCTCCGGCTGCGGCCCGCGGAAGTAGAGCTTGGTGGTGGCCGAGTGGAGGTTGGCGGCGGCCGTCATCGTGCCGGACTGGAACTCCCTGTACGCGGCCGTGGCGTTCTCCCTGGCCGCGATGCGCTGGCCGCGGGCGTTGTAGACGGCGTTGAAGATGAAGGACCGGCGCTCGCTGGCGCTGTTCATCACCGACACCGTGAGCCGGATGTCCCGGAAGAGCGCCGAGGCGAGCACGAACATGCCGACGATCACCGCCAGCAGCGCCAGCAGCCCGAGCCGGAAGCCGTTGCGCATCCGCGAGATGTCCCGGAGAGAGCCGGCCATGCGGTCGCCGTTGCTCCCGATGTTCTTCTTGCGTCGCTTGATGTTCTCCACCGACGTCAGGCTCGCGCCCGAACGGGAGCTCCGCATCCCGACGCTGCCCCCGGACCGGCCGCGGTGCGACTTGGACTTGCCGCTGACGCTCCCGGACGCCTGCCCGGCCCCGTCGTCGTCGGCGTTCTCCCCCATGCCCAGGTACGCCTCCCCGGTGTCCTTCTCGTTCCGCACGTTGATGAGGAATATGCCGTAGGCACGCTGCACCTGCTGCGAGGTCGGCCACCGCTCCAGCACGGTCAGGTACGACTTCTCCGCCTCGTCGGAGGCGCGAATGATGCCGGCGATGGCGTTGGACACCGTGCCCCCCCGCATCGTGATGCCGTCGCAGCCGCCGTGTGCCAGGGACGTCCAGTACGACAGCAGGAGGGTGACTGCCTCTCGGTGCTTGTCTCCCGCCCGCTTGACGCCCTTCTTGAACTCCACGAGGTCGAGGGAGTCGTGCCGCATGCCCGGCTGCCCGTCGCCCAGCACAAGGCGCCGCCGCGCGTTGACGGCGCTGTTGAGCTTGGAAAATACCGCGAAGCGCAGGTCCAGGGACGCCGGCATGGTCGTGGCCTCGGCCAGCAACCGCATGGCGAGGAAGATGTCGGGGAATGTCGCCGAGCGGCTGAACAGGTACGTGGTGAAGGTCAGCCGAACGAAGACCGACTCGGGGAACACCAGCAGAGCCTCGTCCAGCAGAGCCCTGGCGTACATGAGGCGCCTCTGCGTGGGGCGTGCGAGCAGAGCCCTGACGAAGAGCTCGACGTCGGTGTCACTGGACCAGACGTGGGAGGCGTGGGACTCGAGCGACGACGGGTCGGGCCCCGAGCTGAGCAGCTCGTCGAGCTCCTCGTCCTCATCGGAGCCATGGAAGACCGTCGACGGCCCGGCGACGCTCACGGCCGTGGCGTCAATGGCGTTGGCCACGCTTCCGGCCGCGGCGAGGTCCGCCGAGGCTCGTGCTGCGTGGCCGAGCCCGCCCTGCTTGGTCCCGCCTCCTCCCTGTGTGGGCGTACCCGGCTTGCGCGAGACCGTCCGACGGGACAGCGTCGTTGTGTGCCCCAGCTCTGAGCGAAGAGCAGTCACGAAGGACGACGCGGCCGCACTGCCACCAGCGGCCGGAGGCCCCGCGGCGCCTGTCGTCGTGGAAAGCCGCCTCCCCTTGCGGTGGGAGCTGGCCATGTCGTCCCGGCCGCCGGCGAGCGCGGCGCCGCGCCTCACCTCGGACCGACGCCCGGGCCTCACGTCCGAGAGCGGTCCCACGCTCTGGTGCTCGGTGACGTCAACGGCAGAGCCACCGGCCGTGAAGGCCGAGAGGTCGCTCGCCGCGGCCGAGGGGCCGGCCGGCGCGCCACTGCCAGACGCTCGGTAGTCCAGGTGCGAGGCCCGAGCGATTGCCACCCTGGTCTCCGCCTGGGCGGTGCGCCGCCTGATCGCGTCCTCCAGCACCGTGTCGTCGTCCGTCGAGACCCGCCTGTGGACAGCACCGGCCTGCCAGGGCCCAGAGGGGGGAGCCGGGGGCGAAACCGCGGCCGGGCCGCCGTCCCCCAGCCCAGCAGGCCCTTCGCCGAGCAGGTCGGCAACGTCCTCGGCCTCCTTGGGCTGGCCGACGCGAAACCGCTCGGCGTCGCGGCCGAGCACCTTGGCAACCGTGGGCGTCGGTGAGGACACACCGGCAGAGCCGACGACGCCGTCCGGCTTGAACGTGTGAGAGCCACCCACTG
>Ga0136560_1000875_pt1 | contig 15294 bp, 5 predicted proteins | sample AntRauMeHopE1497_FD_104925 | JGI IMG/M metagenome (GOLD analysis project Ga0136560, IMG submission 104925) | Saline lake microbial communities from Rauer Islands, Antarctica - Metagenome Hop E1 #497 | ecosystem: Environmental > Aquatic > Non-marine Saline and Alkaline > Saline | place... | reverse complement strand
GGCCGTGGACGCGGCCGTCGCGGCGCTGTCGCCGCTGCCTCCCGGCTGGACCGTCCTGGTGGCTTCCCCTCTCGTCTCGCTGCACCGCACCGCCGCCGCGCCGTGGATCGTGACCATCGCGGTGACGTCGTGCCTCGCCGTAGCCGTGGCTGCCATCACGGCAGCGGAGGGGGAGGCCGCGGTGTCGGACCGGCAGATCCTGGACGAGGCCCGTGCCGTGTTTCTCGACGGCGACGGCGACGGCGAGGACGACGGGGCGGCGCAGAGGGACGAGAAGGGCGGGAAAGCGGCGGAGAGGGCCGCCAGGGGCAGCGCGAGGCTGCTCCAGGCTCGGTCCCAGCTCCTGTCGTCCGGCGGTGCCGTGGCTCCGGCCTCCCCGTCCCCTCGCTCGGCCCCCTCGTCCTTCTTCCCGCCCGTCGTCGACCCCCGCGGCTCCCCTTCCGAGCACCCGTCGTCCTCGGACTCCCCCTCCGACCCCGCAAACCTCAGCCCGCGCGGGGAGTCGCCGCCGACCATCCAGCCGGGCGCATCACGGGGCCGTGGCACGGGCGGGAGCCTCCGCCGCGTCGCCTCGATGAGTCGTCGCACGTACGTCATGGATCCTGACGTCATCCACTCCTCGCGGCGCCTCACGGAGACGAGGAAGCTGGCCGCAGGGGCGGCGGGGCAGGGCCGCGCGGGCAGCCCGATGCACGACGACGGCGGCGGCGCGGCGCCCGGCTCCCCCCACTCCCCGCCCCGCCCCGCGCACCGCCCGGCGTGGCTGGACCGCACCCCGTCGAAGAGGCGGGACGCGAAGCGGCGGACCTCGGTGATGCGGATCCGGGAGGCGATGCGGGGCGGGCTCGACGACGAGGCGCAGGCCGCGCCGTCGCGCAAGGCCTCCGCGGCGGGCCCACAGGGGGACGGCGGGGACGGCGGAGCCGGGGCGGTGGGCGACGAGGCGGCCGGGGCCTCGGCCGGGGCGGTCGCGCGCTCCTCGCGCGAGGACACCTCGGGGGGCCTCCGTGGCAGCACCATCGCGGCGGTGGCCATCACCGCTCTCGCCGTCGTCGTCACGGGGCTGGTCTGGAGCACGTCGCTGGGCACGGCCAGCGGGGAAGCCGAGCGCGTCGCTCGCCTCGCCATCGGGGGCCTTGGCCGGTGCGCGTTGGAGTCAGCGGCGGCGAGCCGCGTCCGCGTCGCGTCGCTGGCGGCGGAGGGCGTCACCCTGGTCCACGGCCGACCGCTCGCTCTGTTCGAGTCGGCGGCTGCCGGGCCGGCCAGCGCGGCGGCAGCCTCCTGGTGCGTCCTGGCGGCAGCGCAGCCCGTGGCGGCAGCCTCAGGCATCGGTGCGTGGCTCGCCGACGGCTCCCGCTGCCGCGACTGCCGCGCCGACGTCGTCGTCCCGCTGTCCTCGGCGGCCGCGCCTGGGAACGAGACCGTGGCAGCGGCGGTCCTTGCCGTCAGGGTGTCGGTGGTGTCAGCCCGCTTCGCCGGCGAGGCCGCAGCGGCGCTCGGGGTGCCGTCCTCCGCCCTGGCACGGCGCCTGGCCTTCGACGCGGCCGTTCCTGGCGCCGCTCCGCCGCTGGGGCGTGTCGCGTCGCTCCTCGCGGCCCTGGAGCGCGACGCGGCGTCGCTCGCAGCTCCCGCGGACGGCATCGCCGCCGCCGCAGCCACCGCCCCGTCGCCCTGGCTCGCGCCGGCGTGGGATGTCTTCGCGCGCGTCGACGTCCTGGGGCTCCCCACAGAGCTGTGGTCAGACGTCGACTCCGTGCTCCCCGGCTCTGCCGCGCTGCCCGTGGCCCTGGCGCCGCCCTCGGGGCCGGCCGAGTCGACGCTCGTCCGATCGTCCATCGCGACCGGCGCGTCCGGCACCGCCGCCCTCGTGGCCGCAGCCAGCCTCGACGCCTCCGGCTCTCTCGCCGCCGGCCGACGCTTCGCCTCCCGGCCAGGCGGCCTGGTCCCGGCCTGGGCCGCCGACGCCGCGACCGGCTCTGCCGCCGCGTGGCGCGTCGTGTCGGCATCGGGCGCGCGCGCGTTCGCCGGAGCCGCCGGGCCGCTCACGGCGGGGCCAGGGGCGCAGGATGCCACGGGCGTCAGCAGCGACACGCCCCCCGCCGACGCGTGGCTGTCCGCCGCCGCCGCCTCGCGCCTCGCAGCCGCCCAGGAGCTGGCCTCCCCGCCCGGCCTCGCCCCCGGCTCCCTGGCCAGACGCCTCCTCGCCGCCCAGGCGCTCGCGTCGCCGCAGTGGTCCCCGTCCACGCTGACTGCAGACCGGGTCGCCGCGACGAAAGGCCTCCTCTCGGCACTGGCCCCGGCGCCCATGGCAGCCCCGCCCGACCCCTCGGCAGCGGGCGCGCCGGCCCTGGCCCCGGCGTCCTCCGCAGCCCGCCTCGCCGCCGCGCTCCGCTCGCTGGGCCCCGACGCTGCCACGTCCCCGCTCTCGCCCGCCGGCCGCCCCTCCGCGTCGGAGATCCACGCAATCCATGTGTGGGCGCCCGCCACCACCGCCGCCGCAGCCGACACCCGCCGCCCCGCCTGGGATCCCCGCCTGGCCGCCGCCCCCGCCGCCGCCCCGCCCGTCCTCTTCGTCGGCTCTGCCCTGTCGGCAGAGGAGAGCAGCGCTGAGCTCCGCGCCGCGTGGCGCGCCGCCACCGCGCTCGCCCCCACCCTTGTCTCCGCCCGCCTAGCCGCCGTCGACGCCCCGCTGCGCACCCGCACCGCCTCAGCCGTGCTCGGCGCCGCCCCGGGGGGCGCCACGGCCGTCCTGGAGCGTCTCCGCGTCGCCGTCCTGGGCGCCGACGCCGCGGCGCTCAACCTCCTGCCCCAGAGCGTCGCCGCCCTCATCACCGGCGGCTCCTCCTTCGAGACCAGCGACTCCAGCGCCACGGCCGCGGCAGAGCTCGACGCCGGGCTCGGCCTCGCCGCCGCCGCCGGCTCTGCCCTCCGGGTCGTCGTGCCGGCGCAGGGCGCCCCCTACCTCGCCGACGCCCCCCTGGGCGCGGCCTCCTCCCTCGCGGGCCCCGACGCCCTCCTCCTCGCCGTCGCTCGCCTCGGCGTCACCCTCGAGGCTGGCTCAGCCACCGTCCCCGCCGCGGCGCTGCCGGCCTTCCCGGGCTCCCCCGCCTCGCCGTCCCTCGTCGCGCCGGCCGCGGCGCCCATCCACGTGCACCGGCTCCTCGCCACGTCACACGGGCGTGCGAGCGGCTTCGACCCGGACAGCGCCGCGGCGGTGCGGTCCGGCCCCTCCGCCTCCGGCGACGCCCTCCTCGCCGTCGACGGCACCGCGCTCGCCTCCCGGGCCTCCGCCGCCCTGCACTGGGACTCCGCGCACCCAGCGAGCCGCGTGCGCGGCCCGGCGGGCGAAGCGACGCCCGACGACTCGCCCACGCAGCTGCGCGCGGGATCGGCTCTGCTCGCGCTGCTGAGCACGGCAGAGCCGGACGCCGGGTGCCCGGGCGGGGCCTGCGGCACGACAGCCCTCTTCCCGGGCCTGTCGGCCGAACGTTCCGCCGTCGACACGGCGCCGCTCCCCGGGGGCGTCGTGCTGCCGGCGGCCAGAGCGGCTGCGGAGGGGGCCATCGCGGCGGCGGCGCTGCGCCGCACACCGACCGGCATCATCGCCGGGGCAGACGCCACCTCGGGCGCCGCCCTCGCCGCCGTGGAGCGCTGGCCCGCGGCACTGGCGGCAGAGCTCGCGGTCCGCGTTGCGCTGCGAGCCGCCGCGGCCGACGCTGCCCCCGGCTGCGGGGCGGCGCGCGTGCGCCTGCCCGCCCTCCACGCCGCCTCCCTCTCGCTGCTCGGTGCGGGCAACTGCTCCGCCGCCGCCCGGTCTGCAGTGCTCCGCATCGCCGTGGCGGTGAGCGTGGCCGCGGCCGGGCTGGCGCCCACGGGGGTCGGCCTCGCCGCGCGGCTAAACGCCACCGACGGCTCTGCCTTGGAGCAGGAGGCGGTGCCGTCGGCCGACACGGGGGCGCTGCTCGCCTCGTCCGCGGCCTCGGCGGGCCGCCTCGGGCTCGGCCTCGACGCGTCGACGGTGTCCGGCCTCCGGCTGCAGCCCCTGCGCGCCGCCGTCAACGACTGGCTCTCTGCCGTCTTCGTCGTGGCGGCTGGCTCTGCCCTCATCGGATCCTTCATGGTCTCTGCGTGCGTCCACGCCTCCCGCCTCCCCATCGACCTAGCCTCGGTGGCGGCAGAGGTTGCGTACGAGTCGGCGAGGCGGGCCAGGCGGCAGGGCGACGTCCGCGTGGCCGTGAACCCGATGCTCCTGGCAGGCGAGGGCGCCAAGGCGGCCGCGGGGCGTGGGACGGCCGCCGCGACCGCGGACGGGAAGGCCGCCGTCGCGCCGCTTGCGCCCCCGCCCCCGCCGCCGCCCCCTCCCGGCGGCCTCCCCGCCGTCGAGGAGGACGCCGCCCCTCCCGTGATGCGCTCCAACCCGATGATGCCCCGGCGCGCCCACGCGCCCAGGCCGCCTTCCGCCTTCTCCAGGTCCGCCGCGGCAGAGCCGGACCCCGACCCGGCGGAGGAGGCGGCGGCCCGAGCGGCGGAGCGCGAGCGCATAGCCCGGATCGGGCACGGCGCCAAGGGCAGCTCCAAGCTTGAGGTGAGCGTGGATGACGTGGCGGCGGACCTGGACCACCTGCGGTCGACGCTGCACCCATTCGTGCGCCGGCTGGTGGACAGCGCCGACGCCATCGACGCCGCGGCCTCCCACGAGGCGCTGGGAGAGGAGGAGTCCTCCGGCGCGGGGGAGATCCTGGCAGAGGCGGAGCGGGCGGCCGCGGCGGGGTCCAGCCACGGCGCCGGGAAGGAGGGTGCCGCTGCCCGCCTGGCGGCGGTGCGGGGCCTGGTGGCGGAGACTGCGCTCGCGGCCACCGAGGCTCCCGCCGCGGGCTCTGCCGGCGCCAAGGCGGGCGGCGGCCCCGCGCGCAAGGCGGGGGAGTGCTGCTCCCTGCGGCGCTGTCTCCAGAGGGGCCGCGCCCGGCGCCAGCTGCGCGCCGCCGGCACCATGGCCGCCCGCCTGGCCCTGAGCCAGCAGCTGGAGCCGGGGAGCCCGCCTCCCCCCGTGCGCGTCTTCGTGCGCGCGCGTCGGTACCTCTCCATGTATGCCACGGGGCAGTACTCGCTGGAGGACGTGGAGCACGAGGGGGCGGGGCGCGCCTGCGCGGGGCTGGCGCACGCCGTGGTGGAGAGCCTGTGGTACCGAGTGGCTGTGTACGGCACCATGACGCTGCTCATGCTGCTCACGCTGTGGGAGGGCGGGGCCGAGGCGGCGGCCGTGGGCGGGAGGGGCGCCGCCGGGGCTTCGGGCGCCGCGGGAGGGGAGCTGCGATCGGCGTGGGTCCTGAGCGTGTCGGCAGCCGCGAGCGCCGTGGCCGACGCCCTGGGCTGGCTGGTGCAGGTGCACGACGCTGAGGCGTGGCGTGCCGCCGCGGCGGGGGGCGACGCGGTGCCCGGCGCGCTGCTGCTGCGCCGGCAGGTGCTGTTGGGGCTGGAGACGGCATTCGTGGCAATCATGCTGGTCGACGCGGCGGTCTTTGCCGTCGGTAAGGGCCTTCGCAAGTCGTATGTGGACCTAGAGGCCGCCACGGGGAAGCGGGGGGGGCCTGCGGCCGGGCACCGGGCCGCGCGGGTCGATGAGGAAGAGGAGCGCGAGGACGAGGACGACGACGGCGACGTCGCGGAGGAGGAGGAGGAGGGTGAGGAGGAGGTTCGCAGGACGTTCGGCCGCGGCGCCCCGCGGTGGCTGTGGGCGCTGCGGCTGCTGCTGCTGCTGGGGATGGCCGCGGACCTGCTGACCCGCTCGTCGGTGCTGTACACCACCGGCCGCATGGGCCTGCTCATCCCCCTCACCGCCGTGCTCCGCCCCGTCCTCCTCATCACCCGCGTCCCCACCCTGCGCGCCGCGATCGTCGCCTTCGGGCGCTCCGTCCTTCACGCCCGCCGCGTCATCGCCCTCTGGTTCAGCTTCCTCCTCGTCGTCGCCTCCGTATCCCTCGCCCTCTTCGGGTCAGCGTCGGCCGGGCCCGCCCAGGGCGCCGCACCGTCCGCCCTCGCGGCCTCCGCCGCCGCCCCCACCTCCCTCGGCCGCGGCTACGCCACCTTTGTCGACTCCTTCCTCACCACTTTCATCTTCGTCACCACCGGCGAGAACTGGCCCGTGATCCACGAGCGACACGGCCGCTCTGCCACGGACGCCTCCTCCTCCTGGCTCGACCTCGTCCAGCGGCCCTACTTCGTATCCGTCTCCTTCCTCGGCCTCTTCGTCCTCTCCGCCCTCCTCATCGCCAGCTTCCAGAACCAGTACACGCAGCTCGCCGCCCGCCGCCGCCGCCAGCTCCTCTGGCGCCGCCGCGTCGCCATGGTCATCGCTTTCATTGTCCTCGACGACGACGAGTCCACCAACCTCGAGCGGGACGAGTACCACGCCTTCTACACCGCACTGGGCGTCCGCAAGGCCCACATCGACGCCCTGCCCCCGCGCCTCGACGTCGCCGGCTTCGTGCGCTTCAACGAGATCCTCGCCCACAAGCTTCAGTTCAGCTTCTCGCGGGGCGAGTACGGCAAGGAGCGCACCGTCATCGCCTCCGCCCGCTCCACCGCCCGCTTCTGCTGCCGCGGCCTCGAGGGCTCCGTGTGGGCCGCGAGCGCGGCCGTGTGGCTGGGCTCCGCCAGGGCCTGGCTGCGAGCCTTCTTCAACAACGAGAAGCAGGTCTCCTTCGACGTCGTGGCCAGGGTCGTCGTGGTCCTCCACGTCTGGCTCGTGGCGCTGTACGGCACCACCTGGAGCGGCGCGGTGGACACGGCTCTGCTCGTCGTCCTCATGGCTTACGGCGCCGAAATCCTGCTCCGCATCCTCGCCGTGGGGTCCTCCACATTCTTCTCCGGGCCCCGCCGCGTCAGGCTCGCGTCCGCCATGGCCGCGGTACCCACCGTCGTCGGATCGCTCCTGGCGGCCCGCCGCAGAGCCGCGAGCAGGCTGCAGAGCCGCGCCGACGGCGAAGGCACCGGGGCGGGACGGAACGGGCTTGCAGCCGCGTCCTCGACCGCAACCCCGACCAAGCGCGCCGCCAAGGCCGCCCCGCCCCCCCGCCCGGTGGCGCGGAGCCACGCGGCGGGCCCGACCGTCGCCCGCACACGGACGCGCTTCCAGACGGCGGCGAACCGGTGCGACTTCGGCATCGTGCTCTTCTCTGCGGCCATCGTGGTGGCGGGCAGCATCAGCACGGGGGTCCTGGACCGCGCCGCGGCCGGGGTCACCCCCCTTGCCGTGTCCTCCGGCGACCGCCTCACCCGCGTGGGCCTCGTCCTCCCCGTCCTCCGCCTCTTCAGCGTGGTGCACTCCACGCGGCAGCTCGTCTTCGGCCTCCTCGTGCGCCTCCCCACCTACGCCCCCCTCCTCGTGGCCATGCTCTCGGCCATGTACCTGTACGCCGTCGTCGGCTGCTGGCTCTTCGGCGGCCTGCTCACCGCCCTCCCGCCCGACGTCTACAGCTCGCAGCGCGCCAACTTCAACTCCATGGACGCGTCGCTGACCACCCTGGCGCAGCTGCTGGTCGGGGAGGGCTGGCACGAGGTGATGCTCGGCACGTTTGACGCGCTGGCGAGCCTGTGGCCGGCGGCCTTCTTCCTCTCCTTCATCAGCCTCAACACCCTACTCTTCTCCTCGATCTTCGTCGGCATCGTCTGCGACACCTTCGAGGCAATCCAGTCCAGGGCGGCAGCCATGGGACCCACGAGGTGAGCGGCGCGCGGCCGCAGCGGCTGCCGAGCCGCGAGGGCTCCCGCCCATCGCACTGGACTCGCACGGTTGCTCGTTCCTGACTGCCGGCGCTTGTGATTGTGACGTCATCAGGCCGCCCCGACGACTGAGCGCGTGACTGACCGAGGAATGCAAAACCGAGATTCGGGCCCGCTCTGACACTCACGCACGCTACCTCCCGCCGCCGTTCCCCGGCCCCTCACCTCCACTCCGGGCGCTCCGTCACCTCGGGCGCCGGCCTCACGACGCGCGTGAGGGCCATGGAGCGCGCGATGCGCTTCACGTAGGCGGGCGCGTCGTGCACCTCGGGGTGGAACGTGCACTCGTCCGTCTCCTGCTGTCGCTTCTCCTCCGCCGCGCGCCGCTGCCGGTCCGACGCCACCGCCGCCTCGCGCTGCACCCGCTCGATGTACCCCGCGGGGTCCTCCATCACGCGGAGGCGCCCCTCGGCGCGCGCCGACGTCGGGTTGAGCGACGGCCGGAAGGTGTTGTCGGCGGCCCGCTCCTGCTCCAGACGCAGCCGCACCAGCCGCGCGCGGGTTTCCCGCTGCACGGCGTCCCCGCGGGAGAGCTCCGACACGGAGCGGGAGGGCATGGCCTTGGACACCGGGTTGATCCGCGGCTGGAAGGTGCACTGCGGGTCGCGGGTCCGCTCGGCCCGCTCCGCCAGCGTCTCGTGCTCGCGGCGCACCGCCGTCTTGCGCACGCGGTCCAGGAACTGCCCGTGAGACTCCTCCGTGACCATGTCCAGGGATCGCGCGCACAGCTCGGGCGCGAAGCGCGGCTCCGTCGCCCTGCGCACCTGCTCCGCGTGCTCCTCCCGCCGCTGCAGCGCGTCCCGCTGCCGCTGCAGGAACTCGGAGCGGCGCCTGCCGCGCTCCGCGGCGTCCGCGCGCGGCGGCGACGCCTCGGCGGCCTTGGCCTCGGCGTTCCCGTCGCCCGCCTCCCCCGTCAGGTGGGCCTGCATGCCCATCACCGACGACCCGCCCAGGCCGGCGGCCGCCACCACCCCGCCCTTGCCCGCGGCCGGCGGCCCCCCGCGCGCCGCCCTCGCCCGGGCCGCAACGGCCTCCTCCTCGTCCCTCTCCGCCCGCCGCTGCCGCATCGCCTGCCGCGTCTGCCGGATCCGCGCCTCCTCCGACAGGCGGTCGAACACCCCCGTGGCGGTGTAGGCCCGCACCGCGTCGTTCCGCACCCGGTTTGTCCTCGGCGCGAAGGTGCACTCCTCCATGCCCGTGGGCTGGTGCCGCGACGACCCCAGCGCCGCCGCCTCGGCCGGGTCCGAGGCCACCGACAGGGCCGAGGCCCGCGCCGCCGCCATGTACCGGCTCTTCACGGGGGTGGCGGACCGACCGCGATTCGCGTTGACTCGCGGCTTGCCCGTGAACTCCGCCATCTCACGCTCCTCCGCCGTCGGGGGCCGCTGCCTGGGCCCGAGCCCTGCCACCGCCGCCGCCGCCCCGTCCCCCCTCATCTTGGCCGCCCGAGAGGGCGTGGCAGCCCGGAAGAGCCGCTCGTGCACCGCCCCGGGGGTCCCCGACACGCCGCGCGACGCCGACGAGGCCCTCCGGCGTCGCCCCGTGTTGGTGTTGGGCTTGAAGGTGCAGGCCTCCACCTCCCTCCGCTCCGCCTCGGCCTTGCGCCGCGCCGCCTCGGAGACCTTGTCGGCCTTCCACCGCTCCGCCCGCTCCGCGAAGGACGCCGACGACCGGCGCCCCGCGTCGGAGCGCGACTGCTGCCCGGCGGGCAGAGGGTTCACCGCCGGCTTGAAGGTGCACGCCGCCAGCTCTGCCTCCCGCTGCGCCTGGGCCATCGAGGCGCGCGAGCGGTCGCCCTTCCTGGCGCGCCGCCCCGCGCCCTGCTGGTAGAGCCGCTCGTAGATGTCGGAGGAGCCGGCGGTGGCGGTGCGACTGCCGTCCCGGGCGGCCGAGGAGGGGCGGGCGGCCGAGGAGGGGCGGGCGGCCGAGGAGGGGCGGGCGGCCGAGGAGGGGTGGGCGGCCGACGCGGCGCCGCCGCCGCTGCCCGGGCCGCGCTGCGAGCGCGAGGTCCTCGGGGTGGCGGACCCGTGGCTCTGCCTCCGCCGGGCCGGGCCGCGGGCCTCTGCCGACTCGTCGTCCGGCCGCCGGGTCCCGCGCCCCGTGCCAGGGGGCAGCGCGGGCGGCGACACCTTGTCATCCACCGCCTGGTGCTCAGGCTGCGGCGGGAGTGGAGGCTCCACGCTCCGCTGGTCGCCCTCTGCGGCCGCTGCTGCGGCGCGCTGCAAAAACTCGGCTGCCGGAACCACCGCGGGCGGGCCGCCCGGAGCGGGCACCGCCTTCACAGCGGCACCAGCGGGTACGGTTGCATGCTCCGGCCGCGGGCCGCTGTCCCGTGAGCCGCCCACGAGGCGCTGCTTCTCCGCCCGAAGCTCCATGAGACGCGCACGCGCAGACGCCGTGTCCAGGAGCTCGGCCCTCCTGGGCGCCGCCCGAGGCTGCGGAACTGGCTCTGGTGACACCGCGTCATCGGGTCGGGCTGAAGCGCCAGGGTCCGCCTGGGCAGGGGCGTCGCCGCGCTCGGGTACGACATGCTCGTGTGCCAGGCCCGGGGCTGCCGGCGCCGCCACACCCGCCCGGCTGTGCCCGGCAATCGCGGCTGCCTCGGCAGCAAGCTCCGCGGCGAGGTTGTGCCCCTCCATGAGGCTTCGCATGCCGTCCGCGTACTCGCCGCGCGTGATCTGTCCGGCGTCCAGCATTCGCTGAAGGTCTGTTGCCGTCGACATGCCTCTCCGTCTCAAGCACTCCTGGGTATTCCCCGCTCGGTTCCCGACCCGGCCCGGGGGTATGCAGCGCGCTGTGGTGACAGGCGCGCCACGATGGCGCTAGCAACGGGCAGAGAGCCTCGGCCCAGCTCTGCAGGCATTCTCTCGGGCGCGGCGCCCCCAATGCGCCACTACCGACCACGACAAAACAGCCGGACAGGGACTATCTAGCGGGACGGAGAGGATCGCGCGACCGCGGCGGGTAGTGGCGGTTGGCGATGGCACGGCCGACAACGCTCTCGGAGGACGACGTTAAGCGCCTCAGCGGGCAGTACGACCTGAGCAGCGTGCGCAGGCTGAACCTCCGGGACATGGGAATCGGTGACATCGAAGTCCTGAGGCGGTGCACAGAGCTGGTCGCGCTGGACCTCCGCGGCAACTCGGTGAGCCCCGCCGTGCCAGCGGCCCACCCCACCGCCATCGGCCCGTTGGCCAGAACCATGGAGCACGATGCGTGCCCCACGGACCGTGCCAGTCTCGCGGCCTTCCGCCGGACCGTTTGTGTTCGGTTTCCAGCCAGGGCACTCTCAGCGTCGTTCCCCCGCAGCTCCGAAGCCTTTCGACGCTCTCGGCGTGCCCGAGCCTCGTAGCGCTTGACGTGTCCGAGAACGGCCTCGGCGGGTCGCTCCTGGCGTCGCAGCTGGAGCGCCTGCCCTCCCTGACGCACCTGAACCTTCAGGCGAACGCCGTCTCCAGGCCCGACGACGCCGCGGCCATCGCCTCGGCCCTCCCCGCCCTGCGGGTGCTCTGCCTGAGGGACTCGGACGGCGGCCGCGCCTGCCCCGTGTGCTCCCACCCCGCGTACCTGCCGGCGGTGCTGGAGGCGGCGCCCGGGCTCGTGGTGCTCGATGGCGAGACGATGGCGCTGCACAGGGAGGCACGGGCGCTGCTGGGGGACGCGGCCGCCGGGGCGGGCGCCGCTGAGGACGTGAAACTGCCCCCGGCGTACGGCGAGCGATGGGGCAGGGGGGTCGCGCCGCGCGCCGTCGGGAGCCGCGCGGCCGCGAGCGACGCCGAGGCGCTCCTGGAGGTGAGGAGCACGTCCAGCGCGATGCAGGATCTGCGGGACGCCGTGTCCAAGCTCTCCGAGGCGGACCGGCGAGGCGCCAGGGCCGTGGAGCCAGTGATCCGGCAGGCCCGCGCCGCAAAATCGTAGCGGGCGCGTGCTCCGCCGCCTTGTCATGGAGGTCATGACCAAGCGGTATCATGCCCACAGTGATGTGCCACGAAAAAAAGATAATCTCCCTCAACCGGGGTGGTTCCAAATATTTACATGGGTCGCGAATTGAACGCTGCACGCGGCTCTACGCGGTAAAAGGCAGCGTAGAGATACGAACGATACAGGTTCACGACCATCGATAACGAGCAAAAGTTCATGATACGAACGTGACCATTTTCGCAACCAAGAAAGAACCAGCATGCTCACGATTCGTCACTCTTGCGCTCCAACCGCACGCGATGGCCATGGCTTCATCAGTTATGAGGCTGTGCCTTGGGGTCAACAGCATCGTGGATGCCGGAATCTTTGCGGCAGCAGTCGGACTGGGGACGTGGCAGATGCCCAAGGACCTGCTACCGGCGTCCCTGGTCCTCGCGCAGGCCGCAGGCCCGGGGGGAGCCTCGCTTGACATCGCAGCCGCATCAACCATGCGGGCATTCGGTGGCATGGTCGCCCTGTGGGGCGTGTGCCGCGCTGCTCCAGTGTTCGTCGGCGGCCGCGGCCCCCTCGTGGTCGCCGCGCTGTCGTACCTGTGCGAGGTTGCGTACTTCGCGGCAGAGTATGCCAATGCGGGGGAGCACGGCGTACCCGGCCAGGCGGGCGCCGCCGGTATCGCGGCCGTGATGGCCGCAGCTTGCCTTTGGGCGTGCGTGGGCATGAGTGACAAGGCGGCGAAGAAGGACCACAAGGCCTAGCCCAGCATCACTGGCTCGGCTCCCAGGGCACTCGCGAGCAGCGCGTCCAATCACGGCTTGCCGCCCGCCGCCTTTCGCTTCCCGAGACGCTTGCCGCCCGCCTTGGCCCGGCGGGGCTTGTCCTTGGCGGCGGCAGGCTCCCCGGGGAATAATGCCGGTCGATGTCGCGCCCTTGGGCCCTGGGCGGCGACGACCCATCGCTCCGCCGGCGCCTGGCCCCTTGCGGCTGCGAGCCTCGCCACAGCGCCCTGCCGCCCCGCGCCGGCTGCCTCCGCGCGGCCCGACGACACGGAGCCCGTCGTCACCGTCGGCCTGGCCGCCAACCCCTCGGCCCAGGATCGCTCTGCCCGGCCCGTCGTCAGGCCCGCGTCGCCCGCCCGGCCAGACCCCGGGACGACGCCGCCGCCCCCGCCGCCCGCGTCGCCCGCCCGGCCAGACCCCGGGACGACGCCGCCGCCCCCGCCGCCCGCGTCGCCCGCCCGGCCAGACCCCGGGACGACGCCGCCGCCCCTGCCGCCCGCGTCCCCCGCCACCGGGCGCAAGGGCCCCGCCGCGGTGTGCAGCTGCAGCAGCTCCCGCATCCGCGCCCGTGCGCTCCCGCCGTCGCTGCCCGGAGTCGCCGCCCTCGGCTCTGCGCTCGGAGGGGATAGCACGAACGACGCGGACAGCTCCCGGCTGGGCGTGCCGCCCGCCCCGGGGGTGCCTCCGCCCGCAGCGGCGTCGATGAGCCGCCGGATGGCCTCGCTGTCCTCGGCCGACAGGCCCTCGGACGCCGTGAGCTGACGCAGCACTGACACGGCGCCGCCGGACAGAGCCAAGGCAGGGCCGCCGCCGCGGGACGTCGGCGCCGCCCTTGCCATCGGCCTCCACGATGACACGGGCGTGACCGCGTCGGGCGGCGGCGCCTGCCCCGGCGACACGATCCCGAAACCCAGACGCGGGGCCTCCGACGACGGCCCCGCGGCGGGGGCGGTGGCCGGGCTGGTGGTGCCGTCGCCTCGCGGCTCGGAGCCGCCCCGGATCTCGGGGCCAGTGCCTGCCGGGGGGCCGCCAGGCGGGGCAACGACGCCGAGGCCGAGCCGGGGCGACGCGGGGGTCGGCCGCTCCGCCCCCGCCGTCAGTGCCGCGGCCGGAACGGGATCCGACTGAGTGGCCGGTGCCAGCTGTGCCGCCGCCGACGCCGTCGGTCCGTGCACGGCGCCGGCTCGCCCGCCTGGCCCGCTGTGGCCGGAGGCGGGGGGGGACACCACACCGACGCCAAGCCGCTCCGGGGCCGCCACCCGCCCGCCGCCGGCCGCCCCTGCTGCTGCTGCCTGCTCAGCCGACGCGTCAGCCTCGACCTTGACCTCCTCCGCGGCGCGCCCCGCCGTGAGGGCGGGTCCCTCGCCCATGCCTTCCGCGAGCTCTGCGATCCGCTGGAGCGGCGCAGCGGCCCTATCCCCCCCACCACCGACGCCGAGGACCGAAGTGGGGAACCGCGCCCTGTCGACCAGCTCTGCCAGCGCCTCGTCGTCGTCCGAGAACGAGCTAACCGACCCCGTGTCGCGCCGCCCGCCCGCCGCCCCGGCGCCCAGGAAGCTGCGCCTGGCCCGCGGGGGCGGAGACGACGGCTCGGGGGGCGTCGACGCGTGCCGGACCGCCCCCTGCCCGGCAGAGCCGCCGATGCCGCGGACCGTCACTCCGAGCCCCACCGACGCCGACGGCTCGCCCCCGGCCCGGCCGGACCCCACAGGCGTGACCACAGCCCTCCGATGGATGCCCAGGCCGAGCCGGCTGCCGCCGCCGCCCGCCCCCTCCCCGCTCGGAGAGGCCGGTCGCTCGCTCGCCGCTGTCGAGGCGTGGCCAGAGCCGCCGCCGCCGCCTCCCGTGGCCGCCGACGGCCGCCTCGGCCGAGCAGTCGAGCGGGGCGACGACGCCGCCGACGCGCTCTGCCGGCGCACGCTGCCCGAGGGCAGAGCTCCCCTCCTCGAAGCAAGCAGGGCCGAGGACGTCGCCGCCCTGCGGAGGCGCCTTGGACTGCCGGCCGCCGACTTCTTGCCCGATACCACCGAGCCCCGGACGGAGCCTGCCCGCCTGGGCGACGACACTGAGCCCCGGGCGGAGCCTGCCCGCCTCGGCGACGACACTGAGGGCGCCCGCCTGGGCGACGCGACGGACCCCGGGACGGACGGTGCCTGCCTGGGCGACGACACCGACCCTCTGAACGAGGCGGTCCGCCTGGGCGACGCGCCCCTGGGCCGCGCCGCGGCGCTGGACAGGCGCCCCTGCAGCCGCTCCACCTCGGCCTCGGCCCCCTCGGCGCGGGAGAGCGCGCTCGCGAGCGCCTCCTCCGCCGCCCTCGCCCTCGCCTCCGACTCCCGCAGCGCGTCGCGGCACCGCCCCAGCGCACCCTCCGCCTCCGTCGCCCTCCTCCTCGCGCCCTCCGCCTCCCTCCCGGCCTCCTCCAGCCGCCGCATCGCAGCCCCCTTCTCCGCCACCTCCCGCCCCACCGTCCGCCTCAGCTCCGCCGACCGCCTCTCCTCCGCCGCCACGGCGTCCGCGGCGCGCCGCTCCTCCTCCGCAGTCTCCTCCTCCACCTCCCTCGTCAGCTGACGCACCGCCTCGAGCTCTCGCTCCTTCGCCCGCACTCGCTCCCGGAGCGCCTCCTCCGACGCCACCGCCTCGCGCAGACGCCGGGACGACGCCGCCGCCGCCACCTCGGCCTCCCTTCGCGCCGAAACCGCCCGACCCACCGCCTCCGCCGCCCGCTCCCCCGCCTCCCGCACCCGCCGCGCCGCCGCCTCGGCCGTCCTCTCCTCCGCCTCGCCCCCCTGCCTCGCCGCATCTGACGCCTCCG
>Ga0136560_1000874_pt1 | contig 15301 bp, 19 predicted proteins | sample AntRauMeHopE1497_FD_104925 | JGI IMG/M metagenome (GOLD analysis project Ga0136560, IMG submission 104925) | Saline lake microbial communities from Rauer Islands, Antarctica - Metagenome Hop E1 #497 | ecosystem: Environmental > Aquatic > Non-marine Saline and Alkaline > Saline | place... | reverse complement strand
TGTTGGTGGCGCAAGGGTTGGTGGGCATGATACAGACTAGGTGCAGGTAAACTTGCCTCGATGGGTTAGTCGAGAATACATGTGGATTCCCGGGTGTACCAAACGATTTGTCGCGTTAGAGTGGACGTTCGATGACTCGAACTTCTGTCAGCCGCCGTGTGAGACTTCCAACTCGAACCGGACGGTTGCTGAAACCTTCCATGTGGATCTTGGAAAGTATGCGCCGAGTGAATGTGACCTTCATCACTTCATACAGCATGCTGATGCAGCCATGCATGTGATTGCTGTATAGCTATCAACATCAATGCTGTTGCAAGCGACGGAGGCTGCTTCCTTAGAACCTACGGCAGCAGGGTACTCTCGGTACGAGCCCTTCACCAGGTACCTTCGTAAAGCGGAAGGATCCACCGCGACACAATCCGATGCAGCAGTCGCGCTTGGCCGACTCGCTGTAGATGCGGCCGTGATGAACCATTACAGGCTATTCAATTTTGAGACAGGATCGCTGCCACCTGGAGTGTTCGCTCAGTATCACGGTAGTGGATCGATAGCGGCGCAAGATTCAGAGTGTCGTGCAAGGGTGGAGACACTGCTGACTCACTTCTGCGTGCATGGCGTTGTCTTCAACATGTTTGGCAATGCCAGCCACTCTCCCCGGCTTGTGACGAGAACTGTGATGAAGCTCATTCGCGAGGATAAGGATGCCTGGCAATTCTTCAACAGCACAGTTGCAGACTCAATTCATCACATGGATACGGTTCCGAAGATGCAACAGTCAAGAGCCAAAGCCTTTGGTCTTAGTGGACCACAAAACTTTGACGGGATCAATGACAGCCTGGTTGCACCACTTCCTTTCAACCCAGCTAAAACCCTCCAGCAGGCCGAACAGGACGTATCTGCTCCCAGCAAACCGTATTGGCAGTCGAGATCTACTTGGACCGAGCCTCGCGGCATCGATGTAGTGTTCGATTTGGCACTGCTGTTTCGGCCTTCGTTGCAATTGCTTGTATGGCTCGCTGGAACGGCGGGAGTCTGGTGGATCTGGACCACAGATAGAGTCGTAGGCAGTCGCATCAGCAGCACGGACAGAAAACTTGAAATCCGTGAGTGGATCCTAACCGTTGCACTTGTAGAGACTACCGTATTGACGTGTCTCATGGCAATGACGACGGTGTGGGTTGCATTCCGACAAGTAGATCTTGATAATTTCAACGTATGGACATGGCTTTGGAGGTTTTCCTGCCGTGTAGCCACATGTGGACGACCCCTTGAAGACCCACAGGCAGCGTTCCGCTGTTAGCAGAAGTACGTGCCTCCTTGCGGTGACATTGAAGTAGACGAGGCTGGTGTGGTCACTCCCGAAGGAGCCAGTGCTGTTTTGGCGTCATTTCGATGCATCGGACGCATTCGAGAGCTCATCGACTTGATTGCTACCGTGACAGTGTGTGCTCTGCTGCGAGTTCTAGACTAGGATTCTCAGCTGAAAGTAGCTGAAGTTTATGCCGTATATAGATATACAGCATGGGGGTTGCAGATCCTTCATGACACGCTCGTGGAGTTGGCAATTCGATGTAAGAGTAGTGGAACGTGCGCTCCTGGAGTCGACGGACCCCCACCATACGTCTCGATGACCCTATCGTGCCTGTGTGGGCTGCCCGACCTAAGTGGCTAGGCACTGCATGGGCAGAAGAGTGGCTGCTGCTTGTCGTGGACAACTTTGCTCGTCATGTTGGCGTCAGCTTGGGTGCTGAATTTTGCAGTTGCTCCATTGTTCTTGAACACGATAGGCGGAGCTTTCTGCTCGGCCACTTGCGACGCTGAAGTAATGCCTTACGGCCTCGGTGAGTCCGTACTGCGGTTTGAAACCTCCTAGATGGGTCACGGTATCGTGTGGGAACACCAATGCCAAGTCTGCCAGATGTCCACGACCGTGAATGCCTTGCTCGGAGCTCTGAGTGTTCCGTATATCAACTACTTGGTGCTGAACCTAGTATTCGGATGTTTGCTACTGTCTCGAAACTGCTCCACGAGTAGCTAGAAACTATGCAATGCGTGCGCCGATGATCAAGTGCTCCGCTCGGCCTTGCTGAGTGATCTGCGGGCATTTTCTCAGCGTACGTTTGGCACCATAAAGGCTACAACCGGAGAAACGGATGCACACAATGCCAATGAAAGCAAGACACAAAGTGAAAAGATTGCCAAGGGGCTGCTCATAGCTGCTGTTGATGGCCTTAGGTACAGAGATTTGATTCGCGATAGCGAAAGCGAACTCGTTAAGCGGTGGGTTAAAGTCGAGTCAGACCACAATGAGGACCAAGAGATCGAGATTCCACCGAGGGAGTTCATGTCCGAAATCGGCCACCGCAGGCTCGTTGCAATGGTTAGCAATGCCGGGCGAGGCAGACTAGAATCAGCCAGCGCACTGGAATCATCGAATGATGAAGTTGCGCAAGTTTCGTCGCCCGAAGGCACGTCAATCCTGATACCGCTGTACACAGAAAAAATACTACCAAACACTACTGGGTCCGGAAAGGATGGGGGGAAGGCATGGGACATTCTCAGAGAACAGTCCAAGCGGACTAAACGATCCGACACCCCCCAATCGATGCTGTATCAGAGAGCGATCCAGAACCAGAGCGAGCAGGAGGCGCTCGTCGAGCGCTTTCACCGCCACATATCAGCTGCACTAGTAGGATACTCTGGACAGAATTTTCCTTTGGGTGCACTCTAGGGACCCAATAAAAAAGGGATTCTAAACTGCCTGCGGCTTCTCGGTATAGACATAGAGCACTTCGATGGAGGTGGTGTCCGGGCGAACTCCATCTCGAGTGAAACGAACGATCGAACCCTAGTTTCTTCGGAGCCGAGCGCTGCCGTCAATACGGTGTCCTGGGACAGTTTTCTCAAAGGTGTTCATCGCGCTAGTGATCTTCTGCCAGGGCTGAAGGCTAGATCTAATCGACACAAAGAAGATGCAAGGTCTTTAGCGTACAAAATTCTACGGTCTGCGGTATGCGCAGCTCAAGACTGGTTCGGCCAGAGAAGCCAGACAGGAGCACGCACTCTATACGGGTCTGCCTCCGCGTTCGAAAGCCTGGAGGCGTATGCTCGAGGCGCATGCCCTCAGAACGATGCGCCAGATCCGGTTTATGCAAAAGGGGTGTCAGGCATGCTGCATCAAGTAATCCTCAGTCATCAGACCCTTGGAGCGATGACGTTCAAGAAAGGCAAGCTGGTTGCCAACAAGATTGGCGGCATGGACAACAGCGTTGTTGCAGATCAATTATTTGGCAAGTTGATTTCAAGCAAGCGGCTCAATGGAAGAAACGTGCAGATCGTGACTGCAATTGACATAGAAGGGGTCAAAGACGTCAAAAAAGGGCCTCATCCTGTCGATATGTTGTATCAAGCGGCAGATACACGCCAGGCCAGGAGTTCCGACAAAAACTACGCATCGAGACTGTTGTTGAAAGCTGCGTTTGAGCATGCTCGTCGGTTGGGTACTCTAGATGGACTGCTCAACGAGGCTAGACATTCGGGTTCCTTGCACCTTTCCTTGTGTTTTCGAGTGAAAGCAACCAACGATTTGTGGAAAGCAGACCGCTTCAGGTGGGATGGTGCTCCACTCGTGGCCAACGAGCGTGATGCCGTAGATATCGAAGTCGTCAGCGTCTTGACTCGATCCGGGAACGTTTTATGGGGAGCAGGAGATTGGAGAACACAAGGCAAAGCGGGCAACCAAAATATGGCGCTTCGTTTTGTGACTGGCCACGGCTGCTTCACGTTGGATTCGAACCAAGATGGGTGGGTATGTGAGACTATGAAAATCCCCTTGCTAGTCCGCAAGTCACTTTTTCCGAGAGTTTGTCGAAATGGCAAAGCATGCGGGACTGATGCTGCCTTTATTGACGACACAACTCACCGGACGGTTCTTGCAGGGACACCAGAGGAGATTATTACGGAGTCTGTGAGTCCGGTGGGATCTGCAGAAGCGGTAGCAGAATCGACATTTGGACGAATGGTTCAGCGAGCGCTAGACAAAGTAGTGGGAATGCGGTTTCATTACGGCCATCCAGACGTGTGGAACACACATTACGTGAGGTCCTTAGCTGGGGCCCTTTCCAAGGCTTCGCCTCAGATCAACTTGAGCGAGGACATTTTCGGCGGGATCGCCGTACTTACCAATGGATACACTAGCATCCACAGCGACTTGCTGGTGTGGGGCAAAGGACGCGAGGAAGTGTACCTAAACGCATTGATGTTCAAGCACAAGATTTCTAGCGGATCAGGCGGAGTCATGCGGTCTAGAGACTTGCATGCCATCACGGAGCTGGCAGGGATAAACACAAACTACGCGTTGCTCACTTCCGTGTTTGGGTACTTCTTGACTTCACTAACCAGCTTCATCATGGGCACATTACTAGGACTCGCCATACTTATGGCAGCAATATCTGGGCAGACGGCTGCATCGCTCGGCAGCTTGTACTTCTCGTACGCTTCTCCGTGGATACTGCAAGCTGGTTTCCTTCCTGTTCTCCTGCTGGTGCTGGACAGGTGTGCTCGTGGGGAGATTTCTAGGGTTATAAAAGAAATATGTTGGCCATTTCTGTGCGTTTACCATAGCACTGCAAATGAGATAGTCGGGAACGCACTCATGAACAGCATGCTGATGGGGGAGGCGGTGTACATGCCTACTGGTAGAGGACCGTTCGGCGGCTTCGTGTCATGGCTCACAACGGTTGCAGGCACATGGCCAATCATGCATCGAGCTTTCTTGTAGATTATTCTTGGATGCAGCATCATCGCGGTGCAGTCGTCTGGCTTTTACATTGCTTCCGCCATGATCGTAGTTATGAGCGGAATTCTGGCGATCCTCTCTGCTGAGTTATACACCTAGCACTGGTGTGAGAAATTCGGTAAAAATGCACAGGAGGCATACATGTCCCTTGGCATTGGAAAAACACGAGAACCGGGGGGCACTATGACCGAGGGAAAGGCTGATTTTGTATTCTCTTAGTTTCAATCCGAGACACAGCTGCGGCACCCCTCGGGACTCGCTGTTCGCACAGGAACCGCATGGGCGGTGGCAGTAGTGCTGAGCGTGTGTGCCTACTCAACGACTGCTGAGTACACATGGAGCACCTGGGCAGTCATGGTAACATGTACATAGCTTGCTGTTCTGGCTTGGGTCATCATCGTAGGGGCATGGTCTGCGATGCATGACTAGGCTTGCCGTCGTCAGAATACCTAGGTCTCGGAAGGTGATAACGCGGGATCTGAAGTCGAGCAACTTGTCAGCGATGATGCCCGTTCTGATGAAAACGGCGGAATAGCCTACCATGCTTTTAGTTTTGTCGGCAAGGTTGGCGTCGCCTGGCGAAGCCTTCAGCCTTGGACCCACGCTCTATGCGCATGCGTTGTAACGCTGACCCTGCTGGGCTTAGTGAACTGGTGGCATGGAGGTCCTCTTAAGGTGATGGTGCTAGGCTGCTTCCTTGGCCTGTTGATCTTCGATTCGCTCGTGCATGCATGGACAATGACGGTGCTGCTGATGGCTGGAATTTTTATGCGAGCGATTGCAGGGTTACTGCCGGTATCTAGGCCTCGCTTCTGGGTATGGTGCGCGTTTTACCTCGGTATCGGGGACTATCCTGAGCAGGTTACAGTTCATGAAGGTAGGGAGACAATCACAGAGGAAGAATCCTCCCGTAGACAAGACGAAGATTTTGCCGCGGAATGCCTGCGAGTGTACGAGATCCTGTGCAGGGCACTATTCGAGGGATCGGGGTTACGGAGCCTATCGTACCTGAAGTTGGCCTTCCTGTTCCTGCTAGGCACGGCCATACGCGGTGTGCTGGCATTTCTAGATTGGCTAGGGATCATGCCACTGTGGACTTCATGCTCGACCGAGCACGCGAGTATGCAATCATGTCTGTGCCAGTGCTTCAGGCAGGCGCTTCAAGTTGGGCCACAATCTGGAAACGAGCGGTGGGAGCACATGGACGTATTGTAACCAACCTCTGGAACAGCTGGTAACATTGGGCGGGTTCATGGAGTGGAAATTCAGTTATACATTTTGTGTTGATGATAAAAACTACCGAGTGCCTTCACTCTGCTCAGCACTGGCCGACGACCTGACGATCGATATGCTCAATCTGGAGGACAGCAACTGATATCTCGATTATTTGTTTGTAAAAAGTTTTTCAATACCCCAATTTGACCCCGTGGCCCGTATTCAGCTGTCCGTATCAGCGTCCGCTATCCACTTATGTTCCATAGTGAGCGTGCAGTGGTCCATACTTAACTGCTGCGGCCCTGGCTGAATCAGAATCAGAATCAGAATATGAGGTCAAGGTACACCTTACCATAGAAGCGCAAACCGCCCGCTATGAAAGGTCGAACAGATATACTGGGCTGGCGACCGCCAATCACTAGTAGCGTGCACATTCAGAATATATAGGTTTGGTTCTGTCTACACTTCGTCTTGGTTTCGAGTATTTGCGTGATCTACTGACGGCAAATCAAGGTACACGAGCAGAATCATATCGTAATTTGTTCGTACTGGTTGATTCGCAAATGAATGGCCTTTCGGGATAGACCTAGCCGGCGAGTTTCGCAGTCACTGGTGAAGAGCGAGAGAAGGTTATGGTCATTGTGTAAGCTAACCTTGAGTAATTTGCTAGGACAACCGCGCGCAATGCTAATAATTTTGTGTTTCGTTCTGTTGAATTTTGATTCGGGCGCCCGCAGACGCTAGATCGTACGGGCAGCCGTGCCGTGGCTTGAACCTGCCGGAGTTGAGGATCTTGCAGTTTCGGCAGAGCAATCTTGGAGGCTAGTGAACGAAGGAAAAGTAAGGAAATGTGAATGATTGCGATTAATATAGCCCCCACCATTTGTGCTTCAAGTTCACGATCGGGAGACCTCTTCTCTATCATGGCGATCGGCGCAGGAGGCATACATGAAACCTAAACGCGTTCGAAAAGGAGTGCAAAGATTCGTAGAGTTGCAAGTTCAGCGGCTAGGTAGTGTGCCACAAGTACCTCCAGTAGTAGCCCAGCAAGCGCAAGCTCCAGTTGGACAAGTATCGATGGGCAGCTCGCGACCCTCTTCCGCGGCTCCTATTGGCTAGAGCTTCACGGTCGGAATGCAACCCTATCGTTCCGCTGCCCATGCTGGCACCATGGCACCGGCTGGTATGGCAAGGCAGATTTCCACTGCTTCAGAAATCGCGGCAGGTATGAGTGCTGGGAGTGCGAAAGGCAGCGCTGCGCCTCCTGCGCACGAGCACAGCCAAGCATCTGCCCCACCTCCACTCCCGCCGCCTCCCAGCATGACGGATGAGGAGAGATAGGATGCAATCGAAAAAATGAGCATGTATAAGCAGGGGAAGACCAGTGCCATGTTTGGCGACAAGCTAAGCACGCTGAAGGCGATCGTGATCAAAGGAAACGAAGTGCACCGACTGCAGCTCTACGTCTCAACCGTGCAGCACGAGCTGCTTGCCGCCGGGAGTCCGTCCATGATGGAGCCTCTTCCCAAGGATGTGCAGCGCCTTGGACAGTGGAGAGACACTATTCGCAGCATATAGACATACGTGACCAACCCATGCTTTGGGCAGCAGTGCAGCCATCATGCTCGGCCATTGTGCGACGGTGTTCGCAACGTGCTCTTGCGATTGAAGGATTACTGCTTCAAGCCGGCGTATGAAAGACTGCACCGGGCGAAACATGCACACTTGGGCCAGCAAGCTCATGGCAGAGATGGGCGAAGCTCGTCCCAAACTTCGTCTTCCCACGTTATGGATGCACAGGAGGGCACGATGGTGCCTTCAATCGGGAGTGGTGCCAGCGCCGGTAGTACAGAGTCGACGACTGAGACAACGAAACGCCTGGTGCTAGAAGCAGGATAGCTAGTACTCGGTCGTGTAGGCTCAAAGACCATGCCATTGCACCTCCAGCATTACGGCAAAATAGTCAGGCACTTCTTCTTGTGCGTAAGCAAGGACTGTCCCCTCGCGTGCCGGGTCTCCCGCGCTGCCATCAACCGAGAGCATCAAGGGCGTAAGGTAAGATACGACCGCGATACGCTGCGTCTGTACCATGCCATGCAGAAAGATATGCTGCAGCAGGCTAAACAGCTGGAGCAGCAGTGCTGGGGTCTCCACGTGAAGATGCACATGGCATCTGGTCTAACTGGCGTGCGAGCAGAGTAGCAAGAAGCCATTCGGCAGCTACAGAAACGGATCCAGCGATATGAAGTACGTGCAAAGTATTACCACCAAGGCATGGAGCATTGCCAACAGGAACACTAGCAAAGCATGCACCAATTTTAGGAGATCATGTCCAAGGACAAAGCGTTCTCCGAGAGCGAGAAGCGGGCGGTGACGTTCCAGTCGCTAGATCCGCAGATTAGCTTGCTCCACACGTCTACGCACGATGAACTCCGCGCGCATATATATTCACTGAGAATGGATTTTAATGCGGTTCTCTAGCCGAAGGATATCCTCGACAGGTGCAGTCCAGTGCTGGGCCGGCTGCTGGCGAAGGACAAGCGATTAAACTACTTCTCGACGCGTGTAAATGCGAAAGACATGGGCCTGGCAGATTATCATGACATCATTAAGCGCCCCATGGACCTAGGAACTATTCGACGGAGGCTTGAAGGAAAGAGGTATCGCAGCCTAAAGGGATTTTCAGATGACGTTCGCCAGGTATGGTACAACGCGATTCTGTATAACCCTCCTGGTAGCGAAGTGGCGCTTGTCGCTGAAGAGTTCGCGCTCTATTTTGACGAGATGATGCATCAGGTGTTCGCAGAGGCACAGCGCGAGCACAGCGAGATCATTCAGAGGGACATGCACGAGTCGAAGTAGCGGCTGGAGAGCGAGAGAGCGGAGGAGCGAAGGCAACAGCAGCTGCTGCGCGAGCAAGGGCACAGACCTGATGAAAGCAGCCAAGCATAGTTCACGAACAACGTCTGTTCGCTTTGCGCTGGCCAGAAGTTCGTATTCGAGCCCTCCATGCTGTACTGCACACTTTGCAGGAAGCGAATTCAAAGAAACTCCACCTTCTACCGGAGCAATGACAACAGCGCGCACTACTGCACATCGTGCTACGGATCCAAGGTCCCTTCTGAGCCGCAGTCGGACAACAGCATCATTCCCAAGTCTAAGTTGTCCAAGGCAAAGCACGAAGAGACTGCGGAGGAGGAGTGGGTGATGTGCGGAATCTGCAACAAGTGGATGCACAACATTTGTGTCATGTTTAATCGGATGCACAACGAGCTCAATTCGCAAACTCTGGTGTGCCCCATGTGCCTGATGCAGGAACTCGAGAGGAGGGCATCGAGAAGAAGCATCCGTCCGACCTCGGGGCTGCGAGCGCGGGACTTGCCAAAGTACAGGCTGGGCGACCGAATCGAATCTGCGGTGCACAAGCTGCTGCTGCGTCGTCAAGTAGAAGCCCTCATAGGAGCTAGCCCGGACTCTGCTGCTGGCAGCTCTGTTGATGACATCCTTAAATCTCCGTCGCCAAGGCTGCTGTCGGAAGCAAGTCAATCGTACCCCATCCCTAAGGTAGTGCTACGGGTAGTGAGCGACTCGTGGCAAGAGACGAAGGTGCCCGCGCACGTCGTGAAGCGATACAAGAGCCATGGTGTCCCGGCCAAGTACAGACACCGCTCTAGGGCATTAGCTCTGTTCTAGGAGCTCGATGGGGCCGATGTTCTGGTGTTTACCATGTATGTGCAAGAGTACTGGGACGACTGCCTCGGGCCGAACCGTCGATCTGCATACTTGTCATACCTAGACTCTGTGCGATATTTCGACCCTCCCGAGCTGCGGACCCTGGTCTTCCACGAGGTGATTCTCGAGTATATGCGTGACCTCAAGAGCAGAGGCTTTCTCCAACTAGTTCTTTGGGCGTGCCCTCCTCTGAAAGGAGATGACTATATCTTCTTTTGCCACCCGCCGGACCAACAGAATCCGAAACCCGAGCGCCTCAGAAAGTGGTATTAGGACATGTTTGACACTGCACACGAGACGGGGGTAGTGGATAAAGTTGTGTATCTTGCTGATGATTTTTTCCCGGCAAAATCAGGAAGCGAGGGTGGCCGACAACGTAGCATGCTGGACCTTCCCCTTTACAACGGGGACTACTGGCCAGGGGAAGCCGAGAGCATCGCAAAGGAACTGACAGCTACTGCTGATACGGTTTAGTCATCCGTCTTCAAAGGGCGCAAGCTGCTATGGCACACGCACTTGTACACGGACCCGGATGCCAAAGCTCTTGATCTGCAACCGTGTGTGCCTCTACAGTCGGCATCTGCAGTCAGTGCCGTAGTGCTGCCAGTATCTCGATCAAAGGTACTGGCTGTGTAGGACGTGGAAGATGGGAGATTGCCCTTCCGTCGCCAGGTGCGGCGAGAGCATACCTAGCTGTGGTACGCTGCAAGTTCCACTCGGAGTGGCGCAGCTGGTAGTGCCGGCGATCCTAGCCAATCGGTTGATGCCTCAGAGACAATGGAGGACGCAAGCGAGTTGCCCGGTTCGTTAGCCGGCCAGTTGAGCCTAGGACCTCGCAATATCTCCCCGGCGGTAAGTGGGCCGAGTGTTTCGTCCCTGGTGCCGGGAAGCCAACCCTCTATGCTCGGACTTGGAGATGACATGGATGATGACGATGACGACTTGGAGGGAACAGGTAATTCTTCCGGCAAGAAGAGCTCCAAGAGGGGCAAGAAGAAAGGCAAGGCAATGCGAGCCAAGCGCAAGGGGCGAGGAGTTGGCCGGGTAAGGAGACAATCCGCGGGCAGGGAGAGCATGTCTGGGGGCGATAGTGACGCTCCTGGCGGATCCTCCTCAAAGGCGCACACCACCAAGGGTAGGATGATCAACGCATCAAACTCCCACCTGGTAGATGACCAGCTTGCCACGAAGCTTGCTGACCAGCTCGTGAACTTGAGGCAGGATTTCTTCGTCGCCAAGCTATGGGCCTCGTGTTAGCTGTGCAAGACGTACATTGTGAGCGGAAACCAATGGTACAGTCCAGAGCACGCGGAGCAAGACGAATCAGTGAATCTGTGCGACGCATGCTACAAGATAGAACGAACGCGCAGAGAAGGTACAGCAGGACGACTTTGCTCGGACGTATTCGTAAGGCAGCTGCAATGCCGCCCTGCTTTGACCGGTGAAAATGAGCTAGAGGTCCTGGAGGAGCTAAAAGCCGATGCTTCTAGGTCAAAGGAGGCGCAGAGTGACTCAGCCAGCGCCCCGATGTCGGATGGTGAGGACCCAGGGCACGGTGTCTCCTCGGCCTCCCGACGTTCGAGAGGCACACGCGGGGGCACTGCCAAACCATCCAGACCGGGGTCACCGAAGGGGCGGGCCAGTTAGGTATACGAAGAGCTTCAAGATTTGTTCAGGGGTCGGCTCAGGCACGACGAAGATAGCCTTGTATCCTGCGAGTTCTGGGAGACGCGCGAGAATTTTCTTGAGCTATGCCAGGGCAATCACTACCAATTCGATCAGCTCCGCCGCGCCAAGCACTCGACTCTCATGGTACTATACCACATGCGCAACCCCAAGATGCCCTCGTATGTGCACGTCTGCAACGAATGCAATCAGAAAATCGTCAAGGGGAACAGGTGGGTTTGTGATACGTGCGAGGAGTACGACATGTGTGATGATTGCTTTATCAAGACGCAGCACGGTTCGCTGAAGCCTCACAAGCACAGGCTGCGCCCGCACGCCGTCACCTTCACTCGGAGGGACAGGGAAGCTCGTGAACGGGAAGAGATGCGGCCTTTGGTGGCGGCACTAGAGGTGATCTATGGGGTGCCTGTGGGAGCCGCGGAGAAGGAGCTTGCGACGGTGGACCGCATGGCTCTCGTAAGACACATGCTGACGGCACAGGGCGCCTCTCAGGACGAGGCAGATAAGCTCATGCGGATCACGCAGTTCCATGCAGACCAGTGCACATCCGTTGTAGGCTCGTGTCCGGTACATGGATGCAACCGAATTCGAGCAACGGCGACGACAAGAGTGGATGCGCGTGCTGCTGCCGTGGCCGAACGATCGCGAGAGGCAGCAGCAGAAGCATAGCTGAGGCTGCATCAGCACTAGCAGATGCGTGGTTAGCCGCGTGAAGGGTCAGGTCATGGCCACGGGGCTGCAGCGGGGCACCCCAACGCCAACATGGGGTCGTCTTCACATGCCGCCCATAAGCAGCAAAGCCGAGGGCGAAGCGGCACTGCCTGGGAGCGACTGGACTCCCAGGCGACCCTGAACGAGCGCATGCAAGCAGAGGAAGCCAACCCAGGGTCCGCCGTGCAAGAGATCATACCAGCAGCGTATCACACGCTGTAGATTACCCCCGCAGCCAAGAACAAGTTTAGGTCCAACCTCGCCATGCTAGCTATGGCACAGTGGAAGAGAGACCATAAGGGCGACAAGGTACTCAAGACAGACGACAGAACTGTGGCTGAGCGCAAGCAGGCCATGAGCTTCGACTACTACTGTACCACCAAGATCCACGGCCCCTCACTCATGGTGCTACTCATGTCTAGGCTTCTCCCCGATTACGCCGGGGCGTGCCATCCGCATAATCCGGCACCCACCGTCACCCTGAACCACCAACTGGTAACCCGGTACAAGTCGGACGTGTATGTCCGGTACCAGAAGCACGTTACGCAAAACCGTGGTAGGAGCCGGAGCGCATCATCATCAGGTGGCAAGCGACCCGCATTCAGGAACACAGGGAGCTCTGGGACCAGCGCTGCTGGTGCCACTGCCATGACAGGACAGCTGCACCATTCAGCTGATTCGATAGCTCGCATGCTCGTGATGCAAAGCATGGGACAAGCAGGAGAAGGAATGCCTGCCGTTACTGCAGGGACTGCCGCTGGTACTGCAGGTACAGGTGCCGCTGGCTCAAAGCGCCCTAGGTCGGATGGATACACCGCCCCATCGGCTGAGCGTGGACCCCCACCTGAGTCAGGCAGAGGGGATTCTACCGCTGAGGGTGCGTCTAGTGTTGTGGTGAATGACCTCAAGAAGCCCAGACTGGGCTGAGTTTCACTGGCAGGCTGTATGCTGAAAAGTGGGGCTTGCGAGCTTTGGGCTGGTGAGTATAACACTCACTGAGTGCGCACGACTACTCATCGTTGCCAAACATAAGATTTACGATGTGAACAACTTAATTTGATAATTAGGTTCAAGATTGATTCGTAAACGTAAGCAAACACCAGATCTACTGGAATCCAGCTCAAAATCGAATGTACCAACCTTCAGGTGCTACGGCGACAACTACACGTGCCCTTGCCTCTGCCCCTGCCCCTGCCACACGTGAGCCCGAATCAAAAGCTCATATGGGCCCTTAGACGAAAAGCTAGATACCCTAGCACAAACGCAGTCCCACCTAGCCCACCCCCTATGTGCGACCTGAAATCGACCCCTCGTCGCAGATACAGTGACGACGTGACGTCTATCACCAAGAACACAAAAACTTGCCACAAACTTGATATTAAGGAGGCTTGTATGATATCATAGGCGCTCGGGCCGCCGAACAGAGACCCTACCGAACTGACCACCCAATCTCCGAACCCATTGCCTATCTCGCGGTTTTTGTCGAGCAGAGTAACAACCGGGGCCATAGATCGTAGCAATATAGCTGAACAAGCAATTCCGAATATGGTTCCGCTTGCCCCAACACTAACAGAATTAGAGGCGCGCCCGCAGGATGATAAAGAAGCTGCGGTATACGTGCACCAAACTATCAACGCTGCAAGAACCGCTGCATTGCATTCTAAACCCGCAGCCGCTATGGGCGCGTACTACAACAAGAAGTAGGAATTGTTTAGTAAGTGCGGCAAATCAGCGTGACTGAGAGTCGCTACTATCACGGTAGAAACAGAGAGATGTTGAATGGATCTGCTCCCAGGAAGTCCCCAAGATACTGGATGGCCATGAAACCAATATGCCATTGTTGTCAGCATCATAAGCACCAGCAAAACACCCGCTGGAGCACTTGGTGCTTCGAACAAGCTTGCAAGCGGTGCGATCGCTATTGCTATGCGACTCGCGCCAATTTGTAAATCCATTTGGTCCGGGAAAGCCGCCCGGAGTAAGTCGAGTATGGACTGCAGCCAAGGCAATTTATGGACTGAGGGCGAGGCTACTACAACATATCCACCCTTAGTCAGCTATCTCGCAATATCCGCACATTGCATCGTGGAATCCGGGATGTATACAAGATCTGGATTCCAGAAACTGGGATCGATCGATCCGGATCATTCCAGATGTGGGTGTCTCGTCTTTTGGATCTTGGATCCTAGATCAACATAAGATCCGCACATCGAGAAGTGGGGCTTCAAGGGTGATGAATCAACAACATAGAGACCAGGGTTGGCCATGGTCCGTTATGGACGGTCATGGTCGTAGTGCCTTAGCTGCCGTTCGCGCAGCGGCCAACACGAGGCTGCTGACTCGTTGCAAGCTGGCTCTCGATACGTCCCGTGGAAGCAAAACCCCGCCGATCCCAAAACCATGCGCGCCAGCCCGGAGCCAGTCGGCATATGGCTCCGAGTCTGCCCCGAGCCCTCCCACCGGGATCCATCTCGAGCAGCAAGGAGCTGCGCTCCTGGCATCTCGGAGGATTTTCGGACTCCATGCAGACGCCGGGAACAGCTTCAAAGCAGCTGCACCACCGTGTAATGCATCAACAGCCTCCCGAAGAGTTCCCACTCCAGGGATATATGCGGCCCCTGCCTACTTTGCAACTTCGGCCACACCTTCGTCAAAGCTAGGACTGACCAGGAAGCGAGCACCTGCTCGAAGGGATGCGAGCGCTTGCTCTCGTCGCATCACCGTACCGGCCCCTACCCGCAGCGGGACATCATTCCAGCCTTGAACACTGTGCTCAGGACTCTCTGACACCAGGCACCGGCCAAAAGGACATACTTTACATGAAGTGAGCCCAGGCACGCCCATGCTATCGGTGGGAGGTGGGCAATCTGTGAGCTCGATTCCTTGCATGCTACACGAGGTAATCCCGGGCATACCAACAGGACAATGACGCCTTTCATTGGAGCTAGCTTCTGTGTGACGAACACGGGCAGCACCATATGATGCTGCCCAATCAGCTAGGGCTGCAATAGAGTCTAATGCGCCAGCGCGATTCAAGGGAACCTCCGCGAAGGCGAATCCAGCCTGCACTAGGCATGTCCCTGCCTCAACAGCACTAATACCCGCAGACTTTGACCTGACCTCCGCTTGCACCCCCCGAAGGATTGCAATCACAGGAGG
>Ga0136560_1000873_pt1 | contig 15301 bp, 18 predicted proteins | sample AntRauMeHopE1497_FD_104925 | JGI IMG/M metagenome (GOLD analysis project Ga0136560, IMG submission 104925) | Saline lake microbial communities from Rauer Islands, Antarctica - Metagenome Hop E1 #497 | ecosystem: Environmental > Aquatic > Non-marine Saline and Alkaline > Saline | place... | reverse complement strand
TCTTGTAGATGCTCCACAGCTGATTCTTGAAGTTGACAACTTGGGCCATGTACCTAAACGGGGAGCGGCAGCTGTAGAAGTGGGAAAGCAGTGGACACACCCAGAGCTACCTCCCAAGACTTGGCAGCGCTCTTTAGATCCATCCTTTCTTCGAGAGCGTTCCCTAGCGCTCGAGAGGTATCTTCAAGTGGTGCTTGACATTCCTTTCATGACCTTTTATCCTCCACTCATGGATTTTCTCGGGATGGGCTCCGGCAAGGAAGACGAGGCAACATCCGTTGAATTCATGAAGAGCTGTGCAGCCCGTGCAAGGCAGGTCCAGTCGTATCTATAGCATGCGGCTGTGCTACTCACCAGAACGGAGATGGCTCGGATCGCACGGGCTGGATTATCGACGGCGGGTACTCAGCTCGTGGGCAAGGTGCAAGGCGTAGAGGTGGATTCAGACTCGGATCGTGGAGAGTCAAGCGAAAGTGACGATGACGATGACGATGAAGGCAATGATAACAACGATGAAGACACCGGGGCCGATAATGCATCCGCAGGAGTTGGGTCACATGAGCACGGCGATGGCAACCTAGATCTAAGTAGATCAAGCAGTATCAATGGGCCTGTGCTTGGGGTGGGTGATCCCATTGATGGACCCATCCCTCGTGACCCGATGCAAGATGCTTTTGCTGAATACTCAGAGCTAGTACCTACCAGCCGAGCATCCAGTGGTGCGATGACCATCACGAGAACAGCAGGAGAGAATGCGGCCACTCGGGACGAGGCTGCAGGCGAGTGGGCAGGTGCAGGTGTAATCGAGGTGCCACGCAGATGGTCTACCGATAGCCAAGTGCATGGGGTTGTCACATATGGGCCGACTGATCATCGCGGTGCAGCCATCGTGGCTGGGACTCGGCGCGAAGGTGATGAGGCATCTGCTGAGTACGAATCTTCGAAGAAAGAGCCAAGCGGTGGTGCGAATGCACCGCATGCAGGTGTGGGGCCAAATGTGTCTGCACTTGCCTCCCTATATGCTCTGCCGACAAGAGATGATGGGAGCAGACCGGGGGATTCCATGGCCGGTTCTGAAGTCCCATCCAGGAGGTCGAGCGTGTCATCAGCTGGCGATTTCATGCATCGCGGGTCATGGTCCGTTGCCCCTGACACGGCAGGTATGCGGTTCCTAAACGGTGTGCCGGTACAAGAGGGGGAAGGGATAACCATGGGTGCTAAGGTCAGCTCCCCAGCCATGCGACGAGTTGGGTCGATGCAGAGCCCACCCCGAGGGAATACAATACGGAAGTCGAGGTCTGGCGTTGCATCCGGGCCCCGGCCTGGGGTGGCGTGGTCGAAACGCTCAAAGAGTGTACGTGCTTTGACTGAGAGTCAATCGATCCGATCACTAGGGCAGGGGCGAGGTGGGGGAAGGGGACTCAGGAGGGCACTTGGACCAGCCTCACCGTCAATGCAAGAGGCGGATTCAAGCGACAGTGACAGTGACAACGGCAATGAAGGTGAAGTTGTGAAGGGCACTGGTGATGCAGGTACTGGGGTGGGAAGTGTGAGTGAGGATGCATCTCGGGTATCTACAACCCCTGTTGTAACCATGGACAAGGATGTAGCCAGGTCTGGCGGCGACGCATTTGCAGATGGGAGTGCAAGAGCCATTGGTACGCGTGCGAGTCCCCTCAGGGCTTCAATCGACGTAGACTCTTGAGCAAACGCATACATCAATAACCGTGTATTCGCGCTCAAAACGAACCACAAAGTGCATCTACTTTCTGTATGCTGCCCATCCCGCCGGCCTCGATCTAGTAACGTCCATGTCCCGCAATCGTCACACTCCCGCCTCAAGCCGGGCGATTTCGTGGTGCACCTATTCGGCGCTTGTGTGACATAAGATCGCCACAGATACCCGGTAATTTATTTTGTCAGACGTGCTACAGTCGCTTGTGTGCTCGTGCTGGCGTGCGTCGGGCCATTCTTCGTGTGGCTTGGTCTTGACCGCGTAAACATTGGTGCATTGAGTCAATGTCAACTTTGCGACAAATATTGGTTGAAGCAGCGCAGCACGGGCGAACTGTAGTGCCTGTAGACCAACCTAGTAGTAAAACGCTCCGCCATTCGGCTGGTTTGCATGTGATCCATCGCAAATCACGATTAGACGCTGATGTGTCAAGCATACTGATGAGGCGGAATGCACGTATGAAGCAGGCGCTAGTACAAGTAGCCACGCTAAAGCGGCGCACAGGAAATGAAAGTACGGCTCAACATTTGAAAGCTGGAGGTGCTGCCTCCGTATCTGGCCAGAACGGGTAGTTGTTTTTGCACAGGGTTGCACTGCAGATGGAAAAATCGCTAGGGGCACCTTCGCACTCAGGAGCAGCGCCTCATGTTAAAATGGATGTTGCTTATAATAATGAGAGTCGTTCTGTCCCTCTTGATCCACCACATCGTCGCTTGCGACCCGCCGAACCGCCGGCTGTAGTTCACCAGGACAGTCCTGAAGGCCCGAGCGATAAACAAGCTCGCGGGCGAGGTCCCCAAGAGTCGATCATGAGTTGCAATTCATCACCGAAGAAGGTAACACTTACGAGGTAGATCGCAAATGGTCCTTTGCCATAGAAAACCTCAAATCGGACGGACGGACGCACAACAGTCGCCAGTCACCCTTAGCCGAGCAGGGGCGGAGCCAAGATTCCCCTTGCACGTCCATTGCAGAAGTAGAGAATGTGCAAGAGATAGGCGTGGTCTCCTGTGCTCCCACCTGCCACTACTGTTACCAGCAGCAGGCAGAAAGCATACGTGCGAACACAGATGTAGACGAATGCGAGTATGCATGCATCAGACCCCTCTCCAGCGGGGGGTATTGGTTCCCCTCGTGATGTCAGCAGAAGGAGGACGAGACTGTCCAGAGGAGGTCTGACGTCTGCTTATACTACTAGGGGTGATGGTGCTGCTGGGGCGGATGTAGGACAAGTAGCAAGTGCTCGAGACTGGCAGTGGGGACAACTAGCATGGCATACGCAACTGAGGTCTTATCACGATAGTGATGGTGTCGGCAAGGAAAGTACTAGTGGGGGTGGGAATGGAGGCGCTGCCATTGGAGGCGCAGCACGAGATATCCATCCTATGACAAGCATCAGTTCTAGGCCTGGCCGGGGACTGGATGTAGACAGACATTGGAGCGGCAGTGGAGCTGTGGGGTCTACTTCAGGATTTCACGGGAAGCACACCCCGAGTTTCCACGGTGCCGGACAGAGTAGAATTTCCCCAGTCCAGCACATGCATAGAACCCACAACCTTCAAACAACACAGGCACCAACATAGACACCGATACAGGCACCAACACCGGCAGCCGGACAGTCCCGGCACTCCAAGAGCAGCCAGCCTATAGCATGGGTGTCCAATCGTATAGGACAGCAATCGAATAGCGTGGACGATCTCTCCCGCCCTAGTTCTATCCCGTCACAGCTTGCTGCATCAGTGGCATCAGTGGCATCTGTACACGAGACAGCGATTGCCTCTATCTTGAGAGCCAGGGCGTTGCTGGATCGAGATCAAGACCGAGAGGGCACCCACGGGTAGGATATACACGAATAGGCGCACGATCTAAAGCCCAATGGACTGGAAGATCGCGATACATAGATTGGTGCAGTGCTCCCTGCTGGTAGAGCTGCCGTCAGTATCGGCAGCAATATCGATGGCGATCGAGCGAATGCAGGGTGGTAGGATTCCTACCATAATAGAGGTCATGGTAGGAAACCAGATCATGAACACATCGACGCAAGCTCTCCCCAATAGACTACAAGTGACTTGGCATCGCCCAGGGTAGGCAATTGGGAAGCTCAGGGCTCTAGCTCCGACACGGTGAAGTATACAAGTCAGTCAGCACAAAGCACTGGCTCGTACGCGGGAACATACAATAGAAATGCACCTCTCCAGTATGCGCCCTCACTGGTGTCGTCAAAGTCTAGCAGCCTGGCTAATCCACACAAAGCTGCGATCGATCACTCTTACGGGGTCACAGAGGATGCCTGGACAAGGCGCAGCATGTCGGCTGCATTAAGCGCCATGGCATATGATAGCCCGTGGAGGAGTGCATCTGACCTTGCGCTTGCCGAGGGAGAAAGTAGCGATGCTCAGTCGCAAGATCGTAGTACTTCGATGCAGGCAGCTTCTAGACAAAAGTCGGCAGGGCTACAGCTGCTTCGCCACCTCGAGCGACGATTCCAACCTCCGTTGTAGAACGGCGCATCTCATGATTCCTCGACGGCCGACAATGACCAAACAATTACACGCAAAGCGCAATTACAGAGGGATGGAGTACCAACGGTCCATTTGAAGGCTATCGTCGACACAGCGAATACACCGTAGCATGTCGCAGCGATTGCAGAGGGCAATCATTCAAGTGGAACAGCGAATTTTGACACGAGGAGCAGGCCAATGGCAACTGCCCGTGCCAGTGTGACTTCAAGCCCCGCCTTTCGTTCAAAGGGATCGCCGTTACCGTGGCAATCACCTGTAAGGACACCTGACGGGTTAGGCAACGAGAGCAGCGGCACGCCTGCACCTGCCACTAGCAATTTACCTGTCCCCCTCTCGTTGTAGACTACGGCATAGGTTGGAAGCGAAGTATCTGGATCGGATCTACTCAATACTGGTGTACCAATGCTTATGCCAGCACCCGTCCGATTCGTGACTGCGGCTGCACCCCCAATTCATACCGCTGGTGGTATTGTTAGCTAGGGAAGTACCGGGATTCACTCAGCGGGGAAGTTCGAGGCAAGCACCGGTGTCAGTACCAGCCCCAGACCCGGCAATACATCCGCAGCACTGCAGACAGAGCTCCAGGTCACAATAGCCGCCCTCGTGCGTGGCACTACTAGTGTATATGTCGATGCTAATGCACGCGGGCCTGAGAGTGGTATTGCTTCCCACGATCCGCACCGCAGCGATGGAACTACTGGTGGCAGTGAGTCACATCGATTCGTGCGACTCTTCCTGCTCCCCGACATGAGCGCTGTCGCATGGGTTGGGAAGCCTTCCCCAGGGGTGCGAGATGAAATTGCAAGAGAGGGAGGAGAGGAGAAAGTAGGGGCGTACCCCCTTTGGCAAATGCCTCTAGATACCTTGACCGCAGTTGGGGTGCCGTTACAATCTACCTCGTATGGGGGCAGTGGCACATTGGAAGGGTATCGCCTGGAGCTCTGGTCTAGTGTATTCTCTGACCCCCTTCGCTTTGACTTGCCAAGCGAAGGGGTGCGGCAGTAGTGGGCCAGAGGGCTGTCTGTGCTGCAGAGTCTCGCGGGGCGGTGAATGGCTGTTTTGTTTCGTGTGTGCTACCATTAGTACTGGGAGCCAGATGATCCGTCCGAATCAGAGCCTAGAATTCGGATCTTAGATCCCGAGACAAGAGCCTGCAAGGGGGGGTGGGGGGGGGGGAGGGGTAATACCCTGGGGTATTCAAGAAGTGCACACGTGGTTCTTCTGTTTAGGTTTGAAGAACATGAAATTGTTGTCTAGCTTTATCAACCAGAACCAGTAAACTCAGCAGCAGTGGACAGATGTAAACATACAACCTGTCCCTCCATCGTCCTCGAACTCGTCATCATGCCCATAGGCACTTTGCGTCTCTGTTTCATGCCACCATCACATGGTAGCCAATGGCCAGTGGCCACAGCCTCTCACGGGGCACCATGCTGGAATCACGAGTCATCCTCCATCGCGGCTGCCTCGGCTGGATCTACCGAGCTGGAACTGCCTGCTGCTGCTGCTGTAACTGCGCCAATTGCTACCGTGTCATCTGTAACCTCGGCCACCGGCATTCCGTTTCCGAGTCCGTCATCCGACCACACCCTGACAGTCGGATCCAGGTCTAGACCTCCTGATGCGATGGCATCATACCTTGTGTGTGCATCCACAGCCAAGACACTATCCCTGTGACCCGTCATCACAGCTGCCACCTATTTAGACTGCAGGTCATAGGCATACACTAGATTATTCTCGCTCCCTGTGATGATCCACTGCCGCTTGGGCTGTGTCACACTGAAGGCGCAGAATCCACAGAACCGACTTGCCTTGTGTTTGTCGTACGTCTTGATAGGCTTGCCTCGCTGCAGCTCCCATAATCGGATACTCGAGTCCAGCGTACCCAGCAACATGTACTGTCCATTGGGCGAGAACCGTGCACATCCCACGCATGGATTCGAGTCGCTGAGTAGGGTACGAACATGAGTGCCTCGTGCCGTGTCCCAGACCCGGGCTAGACCATCGAAGGAACCCGTCACCAGCTGGGAACCGTCCGTGTTGAAATCTACTGTTGTGATAGGGTCGCCATGCGCAGCGACTCGCAGCACCTCTCTGGCAGCTCTCACGTCCCATAATCGAAGTGCCTCATCAAAACCGCCAGAGGCAACAAGGTGTCCCTCCGGCGACCACGAAGTGCAAAACACGAAGTTTTTATGCCCGCTCAAGCATCGTGCTTCCTTTCCCTGCGAAAGTACCAATTTAGTACTCGTGGACAGAATTGGGCATTTTTAGGCATATTGAGAAACGGTGTCAAATTTGGGGATGGGAAACGCGACTGTGACGAGGCACGTTGTTCTCACAGTGGTCGTATCCCACAAGCGAACTGTGCAATCATCCGAGGCGGTTGCAAGCAAATCACCTGATGGTGCCCAAGCGCAGTCGTTTAAGCCGTGCCTGTGCCCCTTCAATACACCCAAGGCGACACCTGTGCTGGCGTTCCATAGACGGGCAGTCTTATCCGCAGCTGCGACAGGTCCAATCGAATAAGGCATTTACAGCGCCGAGATGCAACCAATATAATAACATGATAACAAAAAAATGGAATTACTCCGTTTCTAGCTGGGGAGTGCACTAGCTAATCGACAGACTACAAAGATCAAAAAGTGCAAGAGAGAACTTGAACTCCACTTACAGACGCTGGCGAGGAGCACGTCGTTTGGTTTGTACTTCACGCTTGCAACAGCTTTTGTGTGTCCTCGAAATTCCAGTCTCTGTGTGAAGCGAGGGCGTCGCCCTGTCTTGGGGCCACTGCTCTTCGTCGGACTCATTTGACCTTCGCCCTTTGAGTGACCAGTTGCCGCAGATGGAGTTGGAGTGCTGGAGGGCACACCGCCGGCACCTGACTACAAACCACTTGTAGAAGGTAAACCATTCTACGGTGGGGGCTTCAGACCGTCAGCCGAAGCCATACTCAACTATCCCAAACTGGAAGAAGTAACAGAACAACAGCAATATTTCCCCAGGATCCTCTTTCGATCGGAGCTAGAAACTTAAAATGCCTCAGAAGATATGACCGTTCTGGATTACTATCTTGAGGAGTTCTTCTACCTTCCTTTAAGTAGCAATATATTCGTTTCGGCGCATGGCAACTATTGGATCTGCATCTTAGGCTGCTGCTGGGGGCGGGGCTGAGCCTAAAGATGTCACATAGGATGAAAGCAAGCAACTTAGACGGGTGTTCGATTACCTGTGTGATTATGCTGCTAAGAGCAAGTTAGAGAGGGAACGGTAGCCAAAGCTCGAGCGAAAGTCCAAAATATTGGCTTACAAGAAGAATCCAGATGCCGTTAAGATTGTGGATGACACTGGGCGGGAGCTTACTTCTGCCCAGATTGATGCCGAGCTCAGAAGAATCGATGAAGAATGCGAGGCAATTACCTCCAGCATCCGCGAAATTGAGGATAAAGCCGACAAAAAGATATAGCCTCGAGATCTCATGGAAGCTATCGCTAAGCTTGGGAAGCGAAGTACGAAGAAAGAAATTGAGGACATGATTTGGGAAGTTGATGAGAACCTTGACGGGTGCGTAGATTGGGATGAGTTTCAGCTCATGTTTGAGCGGAATGTGAAGGATACTACAGGTCTTGAGCCATATCACTTGTTTGCTGTTGTGCAATTCATGATGTATGACAAGGATGGAGGGGGGGAAGTTAGCGTGGACGAGACCATGCACATGCTGTACGCCCGCTATGGTCGTGAGCGATTGCAGGAGGAGATGAAGGCACTTTTCGGAGACGAACTGAATGCCACGGGAGATGCAACGCTCACTTTCACTGACTATCTCAAGGCAGTCGAGGCACGGCTTCCTAAGAGGAAGGGAAAGCCAGGAGCAGGCGTTGCCGGGAAGTAAATGATCAGCACTCTGCTGATCTTGGATGATCTCTGGCTAGATTCTAGAACGTTAAGACTGGGGATGTAGAAGTGTAAGCGTGCTATCATAAGCAGGTGGCGCTGTTAATACATTAATATATCTACGTGCTACAATACCCTCACCCTGTGATGTTGCCTCGTGTCCTCACCATCACTAAGGCACCCTCACCCTGTGATGTTGCCTCGTGTCCTCACCATCACTAAGGCACCCTCACCCCAACTGCCTTCGCCCTCTCGAGCACATCCTAGTGTGCAGCCCACATGGCATCCACACCAGGATCACGGGGAAGCACTGCCTTTGTCGGGATCTGCCCTCCATATGCTGGCTACCAACCCTATTGCCCGACTGCTGGCATCCGACCATAACTAGGGGTAGGCTGGTCGTACGAACCCGTGCCCTGCCCTCCATCAGTGCGGTTGGGAAACATATGTGACGGGGTATTTCTATGACCTACTCCTTGGTGTACCCTAGGTCCAGGTAAACCCTATCCCAATCTCTAACCCTATCTCAATGCCTGCCTCTATTGCCCGCCTTGGGAAAGCAGTCCCTCCAATCCTGCGTTTGCCCCCTCTGGACGCATCATTGCCGAGTGGACATGCCGTGCATCTGCTAGCCCATGCCCAGTGACGAGCTGTCCCTGTCCCAGGTCAGTCGAATGATCCTCCCAAGCTGGCTGCACCCCACTTGGGCGTCGGCCATGCAGCCCACTCGGCGCCACCTCCCACGCCTATGCCTACATCTGCTACTGGCCCTATACTAACGCAACTGGGGAGTCGGTTGGAGCAAATTTCGCATTTGGCACTCTAGACGGAACTGATACATGAGGTCCTCGAGCAGCAGTGAGACGAGCGTGCCGAGCTGATGGGTCCAACGCCGGAAAGGGTACGTGAGATCTTGCTTGATCACTGACCCATCCGGGATGGGCCGACATTCGGGCCATGGTAGCGCCTGCCTCGGCCACCAATTGTTGCAACCAACGACCCTCCATATCCTCCCCGTCCTCTTCCCCTCCAGAGGCAGCAGCGACAGGTTCATGGCCATTTCTAGCACTCCCTGCACTGGGTGGGGCAGGAGTACTGCCTGAATGGGGCTAATTGCTTCCAGATCTAGATGGCTGGCTCTCGCCGTCATTCGAAGTGGTCATATCACCATGTGGGACTGGGCTACTAGGCCGAGCTTGACCTGCATCGCCGAGATTCGATAATGGTTCGAACACAGAGACTTGGCCCGATGGAAGCGTATGAGCAGGAGCTTCTGGCCTGAGCATGGCACCACTTCCACCGCCAAAATTGACTTCACCACGTTGCATGGACCCAGACTCGAGTGCTTGGAGCGCCCATTCCCTTGCTGCTTGTTCCCTGGGAAGTGGTGGCGCCGCAACGCCATCCACTGGATAACTTGCACCGATGGCAGCTGCCGCAGCTTCTTGCCAACCAGTAGCCAGCATGTAATGCGCGCCCTATGCTGTTGCAGGATTTGGTATACCTACCACACCGATAGAAGCCCCTGCTGCTGCAAGAGCCTCTCGAGTATCGGCGTCCCTTGAGAGACGGACACCGGCAGGTACTGATGCAGATCCAATGGATGCTGCAAACAACGCATCAGCCGCCATGGCTGCTTGGTGCACTGCAGTTCGATGCGTCTCTTCTGACACTCTGACAGCAGACGCAGTTGCCCCCTCCCCTAGTAGTGCATCAGCAGATCCGGCAGATGCCGTACTGCCTTTTCCAACAGCCTCACCGTCTCCATCGGCTGTTGCGTATGCTCCCGTGTTCCCTGAGAGTGGCATGAAGACAGATGGCTGCGATGGAGGAGTGGGGTACTGGTCTGGTCCTACCCCTGCTGCCAGCAAAGCGGCCGCCAGGGCAGGAGCTTCCTCCCCGCCTAACACTCCGTTTCTCTAGTCGTTGCCACCTGATGCCACCAGATAGGGGGATATCTATGAATGCGGCCTCTCATGCGTATTTTGATGTGGTAGCTGTTTGGCCTGTCTCACGGCTGGTAAAGTGGACACCCATTCCACCACCTCAGTAGCCTTGTCATCCACACCGGCTTGTGCCCCCTCGGCAGCAAGAAGTCCTGCAGCCAGCTACCGTCTGTACATACCGTGGCTGAGCATCGGGTACGCCTTTGGCAGCAGCTTAGCCGCCTCGGCTACATCCCTCGCGTCATCGGACTGAGCCAAGCCCAAAACATGCACTAGGCTTGGAGCACCAGCAAGCTCGTCTTGCGCATCCTGCAATCCATCGGACGGTATAGCCTCGCCCTCGACCTCATCTTCACCTTTGCCCTGGGTCTGGGTATCTCCGCCAGTCTTTGTCCCAGTCCAGGTTCCAGCAACACTCGCGCTAGTCCTCACCCTGGATTCACCCCCGAGTTGTCCAGTCTATCGGAGACGTCTTGCTGCATCTTTGCCTCGGTTGCGCCATTGCTGGGTAGCACGCTCTGCTGCCTCGAGCTCGCCCTGCAGATCATCAGCCGAAGCATCTGCATCATCGATGGCTGCCTGTTCTTCCAGTGATGGTGCAAACAGAGCTGGGTCTTCCCTCCCTCTCGCCACCCAGGACTCTTGAATAGTAGGAGCATCGTCTCCTTCGGCAACTCCGGCTGGGAAATTGTCGTCATCTGCGCCCGATGAGCCATCCCCTGGTGATCCAATGCCTCGTCCCTCGTCATCTTCGATATTGCTGGCCGCGCCCCCATCCTCGGTCTCGTCCTCATCCATAGAAACATCTACTGCAACGGCCAGAGCTGGTACTCGACTAGGCATCAGCCGCACCCACATAGGTTTCCTCAGACCCCCCGCAGCAGCCAGAGCCATCGCAGCTCCCTATTCAGGTGAACCAGCGGACGCTGCATCTTTCCACGGATCGGCAAGAGACAGTCCATGGCTGCGAGCGGCACGTTTGCGGCGCCATAGCTTGGCCAGCTGCTGCGTCGGAATCAAAGCAACAGGCCACCCACCCGGTGCCGCACCTGCTAGGCACGCCACTGCTCGAGGCGGGACCATTCGTGGCTAAGGCTATGGGGAAGGCTGGGACTCCGAGTCATCTAGTGTCCTGGACTACTTCATACCTGGCTTGTTAACCCCTGGTGCCGAGGTAGCGCCCGAGGGAGTTGTGCTTGCGATCACCTCTTCATCTCTCTACGGGCAGTCACCTCTGACCTCACTAGCATGGTCACACCCCTCCAATGTACAGGCCTCCATGACCAGATCAGTCAGAGTGCTTGAGACACTCTCCCGTGGAACCAGGTCCTTCCAGTTGAGGCCCAGACCCAGCTACGCTACCATGTCGCTGCTATTCACTCTTGGTAAGCTAACACGACCATCATGTGCATGGCTTGTATCTTCATATTCACGAAAGAGGTGCTATCCCGCCCCGCGATCGACCTCTCCATTACCATGATCTACATCACCATCACCTTGGCCACTATCAACATCCTCATTACCATCACCACTGAACTCGTCAACAGCACCACGACCCAGGGTATCCGAACCGTCTGAAACAGCATTCTGACCCTTGGTTCCAACCATGTCTCGATTGCGGATTGCATCGTCGTCATAGCCATCCTGCCGCATGTGCAATGACCCCGTGTCCCCGAATCCAGGCCAATCGATACCCCTCCCGCCCCCTCCCCTCATCGGTCCTCCATCGGCCGATGGTGCTGGTAGTCTCCCGCGCTCCAAGGCAGCCTAAAGATCTACAGACTGTGCATGTGCACGCATCTGAGCAGCGAATTGTTGATGTTGCTACTTGGCTTGCAGTTGAGCAAATGCCGTTGCACCTGCGACGGCGTGTTCTCTCCTAGCAGCCTCCAGACGACGCTGGTATGTCAGCAGTCCAGCATCTAGAGCATCAGCAATTCGACGAGCTGCATGTCGCACCCCTCCATGTCCTCTAGTAGCACTAACATCTCCATGCCACCGCCTGCCCTCTGTCTCACGAACTATATCTCTTGCATCCGCCGGCACCCTCATGCCCTGCAAAAGCATCCACTGCTTGCCAAGTCCATGCCCTGGCCCTTCATCTAATGCTGATTCATCAATAGCGCCCGAGTCTTCGTCCTCCTCTTCGTCCTCCTCTTCCCAGTCATCTACAAATTCGTCCTGATCCCCGAATTCATCGCCATATCCGTGACTGCCCTGGAGTCCATTTGCATCCCTGCCTAATTGATGCGCCCCATCGCTACCACCTCTATCTCTGACTCGCCGCCCGAGCCAGTCCCTGCTGGACTGAGGACCCGGCTTCAGGGGGGGGTGCACTTGCCTCGCAGACCCACGATAGCCCCTAGCTCTGGCGGCTGCAACCGTCTGTTCATGAGGGGGTGGCAGGGGCCGAGCAGATGCAGCCTCAAGGGAAAGTCGTCCTCGCATATCACCACCATGCAATGCACTGCCTCTATCCCCACCCTCATCGTCATCACCCCCGCTGGTGACCTCCCTCAGTGATGCTGCAGCAGCCTCCAGTCGTGGGTCACCCCCACGTCGTATCGAGACACTGGTAGCTGCCCTGCAAACAGCTCGCAAGGCCTCATCCACAGAGCCCGCTACGCGCAATCCAACCGACCTGCGTGGGGAGGCCGGTCCGAACCGCTCCCCGGGCCTGTCTAGCCCGAAGGACGTGCGCCCTAAGCCCAGCTCCAGCGGTGCAACAACGGAGGCAGGTAGCTCGCCAGCAGCATTAAGGCTTCCTGAAATGTTTTCCGTCTCTCCACTAGAATCCCAGTCACTTGGTTCCTTTGCATCATCCACTGCCCGGCGTATGTTTGAACCGAAAGGCGCATTCAGACTTCCCTCGATAGCTGATGCACGTTGTCTAGCAAGATCAATCAGTGCCGCCACCGAGGCATTTGCCACGCTTTGACTCAAAGACGACAGGCCCCCTGCCTTGTCTGCTGCCCCTCCAAAGTCTGGAATGTCGACCCCAACCGGAGGTGACAGACGAGCTACTAGTCGGCTTCGTACGCCCAAGCCACTAATGGGTTTAGCTGGTTCTGGCTCGCCACGTGGGTGAACACATCTGCGAAGGTAGCTCGAATTGGGATGCATCTGATGACAATTGCTTCGATGGGACGGGCCCCGCTGAAACATTCAGCTATGCTTAAACTTACGATTCAGATTCGCTCAAGTCGTCACTTGGACGCAATCCTGAAGCCCGAACTCCCCCAATAACAGGATTCTCCTTTTTTTGAGACTCAGGAAACGTCAATCTTGAAGCAAAATTGTTGCTGCTCGAAGCTGGCTGCCCGAAATCAACTGACGAAGGCGGGTCGATGGCTGCAACTGGTGAAGGTCGAAGCCACCAAGGCTCATGATCTCCCTCGCCACCATTTTCTGAACGTCGCAATGCGCGGCTTTGGGCACCATCTTCTCGGAATCGTCGAATAAGCTCTTTGGCGGTCGACATCGGCTGATGTTGTTCTAGTTGGACTCGAATCCCTCCCAACGGCACCCGATGGATTGCGGAACTACGTTGCGCGGTGCCATGGGAACCATCGCACTGCAGCCTGGAAACGTCGAAAACCTTAAGGGCTCGAATATCTGAGCGAAGACCCTTGTACAATTAGCCATAATCCCCTAAATTGAATATGAAGCTGGTACTGACGAAAACACTTTGGGGGTGCAACGAAGTTGGGGATCAAAGCAAATGGGAAGGCCTGCTGGCTCGCGTCAAAAGTCAAGGATTCGACGCAATCGAGCTTGCCGTGGCTGGCCTGCCGAAGGACGGGTCTCTTGACGCTCCTTGGAAAGAAGCTACCGAAAACGCGGGTCTTAAATTAGTAGCGCAGCTTCATACCTGCTGGTACGTGGAGAGACCGGCTGCAGCAGCCTTAAGTGGCGGCGTGTATTCACAAGGAATAGTCGGCTCAGAATCACCAAGAGAGCATCTATCTTCATTCGAAGCCCAGAGCAAGCGAGCTATCGCGATGGGTGCATGCAGAATTAATTCGCACTCCGGGCATGATTCATGGGACCTGGAGACTGCGACAAGTTTCCTTCGTGACGCGATGAAAATATCAGAACGGCTTGGGCTTGGCACAATCACTACCCATGAGACTCACCGCCGACGCGTACTATGGAACCCTTTCCAAGCAGCCTCGATCCTGCGAGAACTTCCTGATCTTCGCATTACTGCGGACTTATCTCACTGGTGCTGCGTCCTAGAGCGAATCCCTGACTCTACTTCCGACTCTATGTGGGAGCCACTGCTCGCACAGCTGAGCAAGTGTGTCGATCTCATCCACGCACGGGTAGGGGCCGCCGAGACGCCTCAAGTGGCCCATCCAGCATCTCCCGATGTGTAGTATGAAGTGCAAGAGCACGAGAGATGGTGGGCCTCCATGCTCCAGGGCATGCACGCCAGAGGCATCGAGGAGGCCTTCGTGGAGCCGGAATTCGGAGCACCTGGGTATCAGCGCATCACGCCGTTCGCATGCACACCGGAGCAGGATCTGTGGGAGGTGAACGGATATATGGCTGCCCGAGTGGCAATGCTGTTCTCTAGGTTGGGCCTGTCGGACAGCGGAGGCAGTGATACTAGTGCAAGGGGAGGAGGCACAGAGAGTACAGGGGCAGGGGCAGGTACAGGGGCAGGGGCAAGGGCAAGGGCAAGGGCAAAAGGTGGTTCTGATGTGGATGAGAGGAGCGTGGTCCCAGCACCATTGTTGGCTATCTATGATGCCCATAAAGATGGAAACAAGTTGAAAGCCATCACAGGGGGAATGGCCTCTACCGGGCCAAGAGATGGATCTGTACTTGCAGTTGTCCTCGGTGTAGCGACAGGACTATTTCTGGGGGCAGCTTGGGCGAATCGAACTTCGAAAAAATAAAAGCATTTTGTTGGTATTCATATCTTGCTTATGCACCAGCACAACTTTTAACGATACGACAATGTAGGGCCATTTAGTGTTCATCGGGGGAGGGGTTGTACCGATTCATATCAGATCGACGGATCCTTCGGTTCCACTACCAGATGCTCGGTCCTTCGCAGACACCCCTCCGGCCGAGCCCCCGGCCACTTCCCCGGACGTGTCTTTCGCTGCACACTCAGCGACCGTCTCAATAATGTGTCTGTGTACTGATGCTGGTCCTGCAGATGCCACGATGCCGAGGGAGGATGGCAGCGTCCT
>Ga0136560_1000872_pt1 | contig 15303 bp, 11 predicted proteins | sample AntRauMeHopE1497_FD_104925 | JGI IMG/M metagenome (GOLD analysis project Ga0136560, IMG submission 104925) | Saline lake microbial communities from Rauer Islands, Antarctica - Metagenome Hop E1 #497 | ecosystem: Environmental > Aquatic > Non-marine Saline and Alkaline > Saline | place... | reverse complement strand
GGGAAAAGGATTCGCTAAGTCCTTATACCGATTGATTTTTTTGTTTGGCAAAATCATTAAATCTCGGAATGATATATTATGAAAATTCAGATAAGAGGCCCAATCGGGCGCTGAAAATTCTTTTTTTAGAATAAAACTAAAAAAAAATTTCGATTTATCCTCAACAATCCAGATTTTCAATTTTCTATGTTTTTTCTCGTCAAAGTGGATTTTTTTGAGGCTTGTTTTTTAGTAATCCCATATATCTTGTTCTAAGCACAGAGAAATACCGCAAAATTCGATTTTATAAATAAATCAATAAAGTATGATTTTGTAATTAAAACGGCACCAAACTGCCAATTTTCTTGCATTAATTTTAATAGGACTAAAAAATTTTGTATTTTTTGGAATTATAAACCTATTAAATTCTATTTCCAATGCAAGAAGGATTGTATCGATCAGAGTTTGAGCACGACTCATGTGGAATTGGTGCAGTCGTCGATTTGAGTGGTAGCCCCTCGCATGAGACGATAAGCGACGCACTATATATGCTCAGTAATATGGAGCACCGCGGAGGCCGTGGCTCGGATCCCAAGACCGGAGATGGGGCGGGGATTTTAATTCAAATCCCCCATCAATTCTTAAAGGATATCACCACCCGTACAGAAATTGATCTTCCGGAGGCGGGCTCCTATGGGGTTGGTATGACCTTTTTTCCAAAGAATAAGCAGCTTTTCAAGAAGTCCAAAGAACTGTTAAACCAAATCATTGAAAAGCTGGATTTTGAAGTGATCGGATATCGTGCAGTACCGGTTGATGAGACGGTTCCTGGTTCGGGAGCCCTTGAGGTAATGCCTAATATTGAGCAGCTATTTGTAAAACATAAAAAAGGGCTGACTGGGATTGAATTGGAGCGAAAACTTTATGTTCTTCGAAATTTTGCGAGTTGCCAAATCAACGATAAAATCCCTGGAGTCAATCATTCCTTCTATTTTGCCAGTCTCAGTAGCAGAACGCTGATCTATAAAGGACAGCTCCGAACAGATCAAGTTTTAGCTTTCTTCAAAGACCTTCAAAATCCCAAGATTGAATCAGCTTTTTCGATTATTCACTCCAGGTTCTCAACTAATACCTTTCCTAATTGGAGACTGGCGCAGCCTTTTCGCTGCTTATCGCACAATGGAGAAATCAATACCATTCGCGGTAACTTGAATAAAATGAAATCGAAGGAAAACTTGATGAAATCCAAGTTTTTCTCCGACGAGGAGCTACAAATGCTCATGCCGATCACCAATAATATGAACTCGGACTCGGCTAATCTGGATGCGATGGCAGAATTGCTTTCGCTGAGCGGAAGAAGTCTCCCGCATGCGATGATGATGCTGGTTCCTGAAGCTTGGCAAGATAATGAGGTCATGGATCGAGACCGAAAAGAATTTTATAAATTCCATGCCTCTTTAGTAGAGCCTTGGGATGGGCCTGCTGCGCTCCTTTTTACGGACGGGAAATCTGTGGGAGCAACCTTGGATCGAAATGGACTCCGTCCGCTCCGTTACTTTATCACTAAAGATAAACGCCTGATTCTATCCTCTGAGGCGGGAGCATTGCCTATTAGAGAGGCCACGATTGAGCATAAAGGACGAATAAGTCCCGGCAGAATGCTATGGGCAGATCTTGAAAAAGGCAAAGTGCTATTTGATGAGGAAGTTAAAAATGAGATTTGTAAAAAACAGCCCTATGAGCAGTGGGTCAATGATCAACGAATCAAACTACGGCTGGAAGATCACCCCGAGACGCTGACTCATCCTTATTCTACAGAAAACATAAAAAAATGTCAAACCGTATTTGGATATACTTCGGAAGAACTTAAAGTAGTATTGGCTCCCATGGGAGGCACAGGTTACGAAGCACTTGGATCAATGGGGGCAGATACTCCATTGGCAGTACTTTCTAAGCAGAGCCAGCACATTTCCAATTATTTCAAGCAGCTATTTGCGCAGGTAAGTAATCCTCCCATTGATCCTATTCGAGAGCGAATGGTAATGTCCTTATTTACCAGACTCGGTAATGGACAAAACATTCTGGAAGAAAGCCCAAAGCATACCCGTCAAATTCATATTTCTCAGCCCTTATTATTGAACGAAAGCTTGGAGAAAATCAAGAATATGGAGGGTCAAGGCTATCGTAGTAAGACACTGAAGAGTCTTTTCAAATCGGATCATCAGCCAGGAAGGTTGCTGGAAGCCCTTGATGCACTATGTGATGAAGCAGAAAAAGCGATTATTGAGGGAAGAAATATCTTGATTATTTCCGACCGGGAGAGTAATAAAGCGTACGCTCCGATTCCTTCGCTATTGGCAATAGGAGCCGTGCATCATCATTTGGTAAAGAAAAAAATCAGAACTAGTGCCGGCTTGATTTTGGAATCAGGCGATATCCGCGAAACGCATCACTTTGCGACAGCTATCGGCTACGGAGTGTCAGCCATCAACCCATATCTTGCATTGGAATCTTTGCTGGAGATGTGGGAAAAAGGGCAGTTCCCTGATGTAAAAGATCGTAAAACCCTCTTCTCTAACTATCAGACTGCCATCGGCAAAGGACTATTGAAAGTGCTCTCCAAAATGGGAATCAGTACGCTGCAGTCTTACCAAGGAGCACAAATCTTTGAGGCGCTGGGCCTTGGGCCTGAAGTCATTGACCGTTGTTTCAAAGGGACTATTTCCAGAATCAGCGGGATTTCATTTGATGAACTGGCGGAGGAGGTTTTGATCCGACACCGAACCGCCTACCAAACCCATTCTCCTACGCTGGAAGCTGGTGGAATATATCAATGGAAAAGAAGAGGTGAAAAGCACCTTTTCAATCCGGAAACGATCCATCTACTTCAAAAGTCAACACGGCTGAATGACTTTGGTATGTACAAGAAGTTTGCTGCGAAAATCAATGTGCAAAGTCAGGATGCATTGACTTTGAGAGGCTTATTTGAATTTAAAAAGAGAATTTCCGTTCCTATTGATGACGTAGAGCCTGCTTCAGCTATTATGAGGAGATTTGCGACAGGCGCCATGTCATTTGGATCTATCTCACACGAGGCCCACTCTACGCTGGCTATCGCCATGAATCGGATCGGCGCCAAAAGCAACTCCGGAGAAGGCGGAGAAGATGAGATCCGTTATGCCAAAAAAGAAAACGGAGATTGGGAGCGGTCTGCCATCAAGCAGGTAGCCTCAGGCCGATTTGGTGTGACAAGCAACTACCTCACCAATGCTGCGGAGCTGCAAATCAAAATGGCGCAAGGAGCCAAGCCTGGCGAAGGCGGACAGTTGCCCGGTCACAAAGTTGATGACTGGATTGGTAGAGTGCGATACTCGACGCCGGGTGTTGGATTGATTTCACCGCCACCACACCACGATATTTATTCGATCGAGGATCTGGCTCAGCTTATATTTGACTTGAAAAATGCCAATCGAAAAGCCCGAATCAATGTCAAGCTTGTATCTCAGGCCGGGGTGGGAACTGTAGCAGCAGGCGTGGCGAAAGCCATGGCAGATGTAATACTGATTTCAGGAGCTGATGGCGGTACAGGTGCTTCACCATTAAGCTCTATACGACATGCTGGACTACCTTGGGAGCTTGGACTTTCGGAAGCACATCAGACTTTGGTAAAAAATAATCTTCGAAGTAGAGTGACCCTTCAAACGGATGGACAGTTGCGGACGGGACGTGATCTTGCCATTGCGACGCTTCTGGGTGCGGAGGAATGGGGAATTTCCACTGCTGCATTGGTGGTGGAAGGTTGCATCATGATGAGAAAGTGTCATATGAACACTTGCCCTGTCGGAATTGCTACACAGAATGAAGACTTGAGGAAGCTCTTCACGGGCGATCCGGATCATGTGGTAAACTACTTCAATTTCTTGGTGCAAGATCTCAGAGAAATCATGGCTTCGCTGGGTTTCCGCACCATCGATGAGATGGTTGGCCAAAGTAACGTCTTGCAGTCCACAGGCCATTTGAATCACTGGAAATGGGATAAAGTGGACTTAAGTCCGATTTTCCATAAAGTGGAAGTGCCAGAGCATGTCGGAATTTACAAGCAAATCGATCAGGAATTTGACCTTAAAAACGTCTTGGATCGGCAACTGATCAAAGCTGCGCATTCCTCTCTTGAGCAAGCGATGGCAAGTGGAGGAGATTTCCAGATAAAAAACACCGACCGTTCCGTTGGTGCAATGCTTTCCAATGAAATATCCAAAATCTACGGCAGTGTCGGTCTTCCCGAAGATACTGTACATTTCAAATTTCATGGATCAGCGGGGCAAACCTTTGGCGGGTTTTTAGCCAAAGGAGTGAATTTTGAATTGGAGGGTGAAGCAAATGACTACTTCGGAAAAGGACTTTCCGGAGGAAAACTGATCATCTATCCAAGTAGAAATGCACGATTCGTACCAGAAGAAAACATCATCATTGGCAACGTGGCCTTTTATGGAGCCACCTCTGGCGAGGCCTACATCAATGGCAAAGGCGGTGAGCGATTCTGTGTGCGTAACTCAGGCGTTGAGACCGTTATAGAAGGAATCGGAGATCACGGTTGCGAATACATGACTGGAGGATTGGTCATCAATCTGGGAGAAATCGGAAGAAACTTCGCTGCAGGAATGAGTGGCGGAATCGCCTACATCCTGAACGACTACATCACCGAAATCAACCCTGAGCTTGTAGATGTCGACCCATTGGATGAGGAAGATTATCAGACGATCAAAACCTATCTCAAGCGGCATGTCAAATTGACCCGATCGGGGCTAGGAAATCGATTCTTAGAAAATTGGGATCAGTACAAAGAGAAATTTATCAAAGTAATCCCTCGGGATTACAAGGCTATTTTACAAAAAAGAGCCTCAGAACAATCAAAAATATTGGTGTAAGATGGGAGCGAAAGAAGGATTTATCCAGTTTAAAAGAGAGACACCTGTAGCCCGAGACCCAAAAGAGCGGGTGGGGGACTATCAGGAAATATACGAGCCGTTTACAGGCGAGCAATTAAATCATCAGGCTGCGCGATGCATGGACTGCGGAATTCCCTTTTGCCATAATGGCTGTCCCTTGGGAAATGTGATTCCGGACTTCAACGACGCGGTCTATAATCAGGAATGGGAGGAAGCAATTAAAATTTTGCGAAGCACCAATAATTTCCCTGAATTCACCGGGCGAATCTGTCCGGCTCCCTGCGAAACAAGCTGTGTATTGGCAATCAATAAAGATCCTGTAGCGATCGAATTGATTGAGAAAAATATTGCCGAAAAAGCCTATGAGCTTGGTCTTATTCAAGTAAATCCTCCTAAAACCAGAACTGGAAAATCAGTAGCAATAATCGGTTCTGGTCCAGCGGGACTGGCTGCCGCAGATCAACTGAATCAGGCAGGGCATGAGATTACTATTTTTGAAAAAGATGCCAAACCTGGAGGATTACTTCGGTATGGAATTCCTGATTTCAAGCTGGAAAAATGGGTGATAGACCGTCGGATAGACTACATGAAAAAGGAAGGCGTGATCTTTTCCTGCGATACAGAAATTGGTTTTAATATTAAGGCAGAGCATATCCTGCGGAATTTTGATGCGGTGGTCTTGGCTACCGGCGCTGCTCAACCCCGAGCACTGAATATCAAAGGGGATAATCTGAGGGGAGTTCATTTTGCGATGGATTTTCTTGGTAAGCAAAATCAAGTTGTGGGTGGAGAAATCACCGAAAATCCGATATCTGCGAAGGGCAAGCATGTCATTGTGATTGGGGGTGGAGACACAGGAAGCGATTGTATTGGTACTTCTAACCGTCATGGTGCGGCTTCGATTACGCAACTGGAGCTATTACCAAAACCTCCTCAAAAACGAAATTCCCTTAATCAATGGCCGGAATGGCCAATGATCTTGAAAACTTCAAGTTCGCACGATGAGGGCGCTGATCGTGTATTCTCGATCTTAACCAAGGAATTTGTCGGAAATGAAAAGGGAGAAGTGGTAGGATTGAAGTTGGTGGATCTGGAATGGAAAGATCTCGGAGGCAGAATGGGTTTTGAAGAGATTCCGGGAACAGAGCGTGAAGTTCCCTGTGATTTGGCATTTTTAGCCATTGGCTATACTGGGCCGGTTCAGAATGGTCTGCTTGATACTTTTAAGGTGGATAGTTTGGAAAATTCATTACCCAAATCCAAAAATTACCAAAGTACAAATGCGAAGGTATTTTTGGCGGGCGATTTGAGAAGAGGGCAATCACTAGTTGTATGGGCCATATCAGAGGGCCGGGAAGCCGCAGTAAAAGTAGATGAGTACCTGATGGGAGTCTCGATGCTACCTCAGAAAGATGAGTCTTTTTACCAAGTTGAAACCCAAATGGCAAGCCACACTACGGGTTAACTTGGTGGTAAACTCTCCAAATATTTATAGAAGTAATATTAAAAAAAGCCATCCAAGATTCTGGATGGCTTTTCTATTTTATTAAAAATGACGTTGAAAGTCTTATCTTTGATCCAATATTTTGACAATAAAGACACCGTCTAAAGTTTTTTCATAAAATATCATGTGAGCCTGAAACCTGTATTTCTTTAGTCTTGGAGCATATTCGATTGCAATCTGCCTAGGTCTAGATTAGAGCTTAAAGAATCGAAAGAAGTAAAAAGACCTATGATATACTTTCTAGCTTGATTATCACCAAATAACTCCAAAGAATGGACCGCTATTCCATCTAAATCTTCATCCGCTTTTTTAGAGAGTAGGTAATTAGACATATCATTTCTGGCGTTCAGCTTGCCGTATCAGTGCGGATTCCATGATTTCCTCCACTGTTCTGACACGGTCACTTACTCCGCTATCATATCCATCTTGAATATCTGCCTTAGTCTGTAGAAAATTCCTATTGCGCTCTTCATCCATTCGAATCAGATGCCGCAAATATTCGCTGTCATTCGCAAAGGCTCCCTGCTGGATTTGTAACTTAATCCACTGCTCCTGAGAAGCTGTGATGGTCAGAGATTTTCTGATAGTAGTCATAATTTAATTTTCTAATTGCATACAATATACACATTTGAACATATTATAGAATATTTATATCCGCAATTGCAACAGTAGCCTTATTTTCTTTGCTTAGCGGACAGAAGACCCGCCACGGCGAGGCAAGCCGAAACACCCAAATTTGAATTTGGCATCAATTATATTCTTGTCTTTTTTGCCTACTGACAAAGTAGCGGATAATCATATTGTTGAATTATTAAGTAGATAATATCTTCACTGCAAAAAGATGCAGTCGAGATGATTGATAGGAAATCCCCTAAATTAGACTTTTACTTGTCTGCCTGCCTTTTATATGAATCTAACGCCCTACCACGCTAAATACTTCGCTTTTGAACTTACCAAACGGGTAGCCTCTGATAGTATCGAAAAATTAGCTTCTGCCTTGGTGGATGCCAAAGTGGACTTAAACCCACATCAGGTTGAAGCTGCACTTTTTGCATTCAGATCCCCGCTTTCAAAAGGAGCTATTCTGGCGGATGAAGTCGGTCTAGGAAAAACCATCGAAGCAGGACTTGTCCTCAGTCAAAAATGGGCAGAACGGAAACGTAAGGATTGGAATTTCTCAGTACTTCCAGGTGGAAGGCAGCTTAATAAAGATATTATCAAGCCGACGAGTTTGATTCCAAAATTGGTATTTACCGGTTTTGAGAAAGCAGGGCATTTGGAGTACAAATTTGACTCTGGTACCGAGAAAGACTTTGCGTACATTCTGGAAAATGACAAGGAAGTATTAAAATGGCTTCGTCCGGCACAGAATCAGTTCAGGATCTATTGGGCGAATAATTCAAAGCAATATTATCCTGATTTTGTAGTAGAGACAGGCGGTACGATCTACATGATAGAAACCAAAGCAGCCGATCAGATGGAAAGTGCGGACGTTTTAGATAAGAAAAAAGCAGCGGAAACGTATTGCAAATACGCCTCAGAATTTACGGAGGGGCATGGCGGTAAGGCTTGGAAGTATGTCTTGATCGGGCATGACGAAGTGAATGTGACTAGGAGTTTTGGTTATTTTAAATAAGGTGGATAATAATCTGTGATTTTCTCAGAGTGTTATTGTTGGATTTTATCACAGACTTTGATTTTAATCCAATCTCAAATTGATTTCATTCGTTAAGATGACTAAATTAAAGCCTGTATGAAAAAGAGACGTTCAAATCATGTCATTCCAATGCAAAACTCAGAATGGGTTTTGGTGAAATCGGGTGCTGAGAAACCTTTCAGGAGATTCAAATCGAAAACCGAAGCGGTTATCTTTGGTAATGAAATAAGCAAAACTGAGAAAAGTAGACTTTATGTTCATAAAAGTGATGGGCGAATAGAAGCAAGGCATTCCTACTCTCCAGAAGATCAGCAAGTCAAGGAAGGACAATGAGTAAAAATGATCTAGTCACTTTTGAAAACTCCGTATTTATAAATTGTCCCTTCGATCCAGAGTATAAACCTCTTCTTAACGCTTTACTTTTTACGTTAATCAAATTTGGTTTCATTCCACGAATTGCATTAGAAAGTTCAGATTCTGGAGTTTTACGAATCACTAAAATTCTAGAAATGATCAAAGAATCAAAATATAGCATTCATGATCTTTCTAGACTCCAAGCCAAAAGAGAAGATGAATATTATCGTTTGAATATGCCCTTCGAATTGGGGATAGATTTTGGTGCAAGAAAATTCGACAAAACTCTGGCAGAAAAAAGATTCTTAGTTTTGGAAGCTTCTTCCTATGACTATATGAAAGCCTTATCAGACTTTAATGGGTTTGACATTAAATCTCATAAAAACAACCAGGAGGATTTAATTTCTTCAGTTCGCTCTTGGTTGATCGAAACTGCCAAATTGAGAGATTTGGATGCACCAATGAAAATACGGTTCCAGTTTAACGAATTTAACCAAATGGTATTTGACAAAAAATTCAGCAAATATTTTCCTGAATTCCCAGAATCTTTGGCAACTGAAATGGCAAATGAAGAAATCGATATAATGCCAATCTCTGAATTAATCAATGAGGTTTCTGATTTTTTTTCAGAATAAACTAATAAACCCCTGCCAATTGAAATTCAACTTCTAAAGATTTCATATATTAAAAGAATTTAAAGTTGACTAAAACATTTTTTGTACTTTAATCCAATGAGCATAGCGGTAGCACTCTCACTTTTACGCAAAGCACTGAATAATCCTAGCGCTGAATTCAGAGATGGACAATGGGAAGCCATCGAAAAACTAACTGTTTACAAGCAGAAGTTACTGGTGATCGAGCGAACGGGTTGGGGTAAAAGTTCGGTTTACTACATCAGCACCAAAATCTTACAGGATCAGGGAAAAGGCATGAGCGATTCCCGATGGACATTTACCATATCATCTGTATTACTCAAAAAAGCAGGTTCTGGGCCTGTTTATCCGGTAGCACTTACCTCCACCTCAGTTAGTGATTAAAATGATTTCAGAAAGAACCAAAGCTATATTACTTCTTACTTCCTACCTCTCCAAAGACTTGGATAGAGAAACCAAACCCTTGAATATTCGGGAGTGGAATGAGGTCGTGAGATGGATGAAAACTGAAAAATTGACACCTGAAGAATTACTTACCCATAATTTGGATAGCATACTTCACACTTGGCCTGAAAGTAAAATTTCTAAGCAGCGGATCATTGATTTACTAGACCGTAAAATGGCACTGGCTCTCAAGTTGGAAAAATGGATGAAGGCAGGAGTTTGGGTTATTAATCGAAGCGATCCAGAATACCCAGAATCAATAAAAAGTGCTTTGAGCAACAAGGTCCCTCCGATACTTTTTGGAATTGGGGATAAAAATCTATTATCCCAAAACTATATTGGAATAGTTGGATCCAGAAAAATCGATGATGATGATATTTCTTCCACTAGACAAATTGTGGCTCAAATACATTCGCAAGGATTTGGGGTAGTGTCAGGAGGGGCTAAGGGAATTGATGAACATTCTATGACTGGAATTTTAGAGCAGGACGGGTTTGCTTTGGGAGTTTTGGCAGAAAGTCTCATCAAAAAGTCTACTGATGGGATATACAGAAGATTTATTCAAGACAATAAGCTGGTTCTTGTTTCTCCTTTTAATCCAGAAGCTGGCTTTAATGTAGGAAATGCAATGGCAAGAAATAAGCTGATTTATATTCTTTCAAAAGCAACGATAGTAGTTAAATCGGAAACAAAGGGGGGTACCTGGTCAGGAGCTGCCGAAAACCTAAAGGAAAAATGGGTTCCGCTTTGGGTAAACGAGCCCAAGGATCCGAAATCAGCAAAAGGAAATCAAGAAATAGTAAAAAAAGGAGGACAATGGCTTCCTCAAATTTTGGATATTTCACTTCTTACCAAGCCAATACCAAAAGTTGAGATAAATCAAGGTTCATTATTTAATAGTTATTCAATTCACAAAAACACCGAATCGGTTAGCGAGGTAAATGAGCCAGAAGAGAAATTTAAAACAGAGAAGATCGATAAAATCGTATCCGCTTTTGATCCTGACAGTTCCTTTTTTGATTTTTTTATCCACAAACTGTACAACAAATTTCAAGACCAAGATTTCAATAAAGAGGAAATTATTTCACAGTTCGAATTGACTTCGAAGCAAGTTGAGGAATGGTTGAAATTAGCCTTGGATCAAAAATTAATCTCCAAGAAAATGAAGCCTTTACGATTTCAGATTGTGAAAAAGTAAGGCCACAAAAAAAGCCATCCAAGATTCTGGATGGCTTTTTTTGTCTCATCTGTTTCCACCACCACGCCTTTTCCTGGAGTTGTCGCCGCCGTTGCTTGAGTCTCCGCCCGGTCCACCTCTCCGGTCTCGGATATCTTCTTTTACTTCTTCCCATTTGACCAGTTGCGCTTCGGTCAGGACAGCCTTGATTTTTTCATCTTGTGCTTTCAGCTCCTCTTTTCTAGCTTCCATCGCGGCCTTTCTGGCATCGCTTTGTTGGGTTCTTTCTAGCTGCTTTGCCCCCTGATTTTTTGCGCTTTCCAAGTTAATGGCCATAATTTGCTTTTTCTGATCTTCAGAAAGGCTGAGTCTCTCTGCCATCCGATCGGTCATCCGAGTGGCGCGCTCTTCAGGTGAAGGTCGCTCACCGCCTCGTTGTTGTGCCATTGCTCCCATGCCGATGAATGCCATCAGACTTAGGGTTAAAATCATTTTCTTCATCTTATATGTGGATTAGTTACGATCTTTAGACCTGGGCGATCTTGCTTGGTTTAATTCACTTGATGGAATGAAGTGTTAATTGGAGTTAATCGAGAATACTAAAAATTACGAGATTGGAATAACAATTAAACATATAATTGAGAGTTTTCTTCTTTTCAATCCATATGCTATTTCGAATAGCTGAGCCAAGTTAAATTTTTGAATACGCCACGGAGGATAAGTCCGTCCAATCCTCCGTGGCTGACAAGTTTTTTCAGGAGCTAATGTTGAATGTTGAATGATGAAGTTGGAATGATGAAGTTTGGACTTTCCAAAAAACCCCAAAAGGCTTAGCTTTGCCATTCGAATAAAATGAATCCCATGTACCAAGAGAATATAGAGACCATCAAAGCTGCCATTGCTGCAGCGGATGCCAATACCCCCGACCAACTCGAAGCTTACCGAATGGAGTTTATCTCCAAGAAAAGCGTCGTGGGTGAGCTCTTCGGTGCCATGGGGCAGATACCTAACGAGGAGAAAAAAGCCTACGGGCTAGTAGTCAATAGCGTCAAGCAACTCGCAGAGGAGAAATTTCAGGAGTTGATCGAAAAGGTCAATTCCACCAATAAAAAGTCAAAGTCGGCAGATGTAGATCTTACTCTTCCACCTTCCAATAGAGCGATGGGCGGAATTCATCCTCTGACTGCCACTCGTCAGCGAATCATTGAGATCTTTGAGCGGATTGGATTCAATCTTTCCGAGGGACCGGAGATCGAGGACGATTGGCATAATTTCACCGCGCTGAATTTCCCTGAAAACCACCCGGCTCGAGAGATGCAGGATACTTTTTTCATCGAAAAGAATCCCGATATCGCCCTGCGCACACATACTTCCTCAGTACAGGTCCGTGTGATGGAAAATCAAAAACCTCCGATTCGTACGCTTTCCCCCGGTCGTGTCTATCGAAATGAAGCTATTTCAGCCCGCGCTCACTGTATTTTCCATCAGGTTGAAGGACTCTATGTGGACGAAAATGTAGGTTTTGCTGATTTGAAGAATACCTTGTATCACTTTGCCAAAGAGATGTTTGGCAAGGAAACTAAAGTGAGATTCCGCCCATCTTTTTTCCCGTTCACCGAGCCAAGTGCCGAGATTGATATCACCTGCTTGATCTGCGGTGGCAAAGGCTGTAATGTCTGCAAAGGCAGTGGCTGGGTAGAGATCGGAGGTTCAGGGATGGTCGACCCAAATGTGCTTGAAAACTGTGGCATCGACTCTCAGAAATATACTGGATTTGCCTTTGGAATGGGTATCGAGCGAATCGCAATGCTAAAATATCAAATAAAAGACCTGCGCTTATTTACCGAGAATGATTCGAGATTTTTGAAGCAGTTTCGGACGTTGATTTAGGTCATAATTTTAATAAAAAAGGGAGTCAGTTCGAAAACTGTCTCCCTTTTTTATTAAAATGTCCTTCAATCTTTGTTTTATAAAGAGAAATGAAAATGAGATTGAAATCCTTAATCCAACTTCCTAAAATCCTTTTGCTACCTCCGTGAAGCCTTTGCGCCCTTCGCGGTTAAATTGCTTTTAAACCGCCTTTGAAGTTTCCATCTTATTGATAATTTCCTCGTAGTCGAGTTTATTCCAATTCTCGGTGATCAGCGGATCTGCCATCACCCGATTCATGATTATATCCTGAAGCTTACCCTGAGCGTATGCTTCTGAATAAGGCATATGTGAAAAGGTAACCATCGAATAGAGCGGAATCCAGTCATTAGGATAGAGTTCGTACAGCTTGGCTTCAATTTTCTTCCGAAGAATAAACTTCGGATCAGAAACAGAATCCCGCATTTCAACAAAATTCTCCATGGCCAATTGGCAAATGGCATCTGTATCACGCTTTCGCTTTTTCTGGAATTTTTCAAATACCAATTCCCAAGTATTTGTACCCAACTTATCAATCAGTGCATTTAGAATCGAACAATCCTCAAAACCGCAGTTCATCCCCTGACCATAGAAAGGCACCATTGCATGCGATGCATCTCCGAGCAACAAGCTTTGACCTTGCACCCACGGATAGCATTCCACATTGATCAAAGCGGACGTTGGATTTTTGAAAAACTGGGTCTTCAAATCGGGCATCAACTGATAGGCATCATCGAAATAATTTCTAAAAACAGATTCGAGATCGCTATCATCATTGATTTTATCAAAGCAAACCTTTGTCCCCTCAAATGGAAGAAACAAAGTGCAAGTGAATGACTTGTCTGGATTTGGCAGCGCAATTAACATAAACTTCCCTCTCGGCCAAATATGCAGTGCATTTGGATCCATGGCAAATTCGCCTTCGGCAGTAGCTGGAATAGTCAGCTCCTTGTAGCCATGGGAAATATACTCTTGTCTGTAATTAAAACGAATCTGCTTTTGCATGGACATGCGAAGCGCAGAGTAAGAACCATCAGCTCCAATAATTACCGGAGCCTCAATTTTAGTTTCTCCCTCCTCAGTTTCAAAAGTGATTTCCTGATTGCTAAAATCTACATTCAGGCACTTATGCTCAAACTTAAATTTCGTGCCAAGACGCTCGCCTTCCTCAGCGAGTAGCTGATTGAATTTGCCACGGGAAATAGAGTAAATAGCTTGATTCGCTTTTCCATAGGGAAAAAAAGAAGTGCCTCCATGTTCGTCGTGAACCCTGCGTCCATACATTGGAATCGCCAACGGAAGGACTTTATCTTTTAAGCCGACTTCTTCCAGACTTTTCCAACCCCGATGACTTAGGGCCATGTTGATTGACCTCCCCCCTTCGTCGAAAGGCTTGTCGCGCTTGTCCGGTCGCTTGTCATAGATGGTCACTTCCAATCCCTGACGTCTTAAATATATTGCCATCAAGCTGCCAATCAGCCCTGCACCAAGAATCGTGATTTCGTTTTTTTTCATTCGGATAGATTTATCCATATTTTACCTTAAGCAAATTTTTTCAAGGATTGTTCCAAGATCTGTGCAAAACGGAACACATCCAAGAAGCTATTGTAAAGCGGAGTTGGTGCCAGCCGGATCACATTAGGATTTCTCCAGTCGCCCACCACGCCGTGTTTGTAAAACTCATCAAAGACCGCTTTGCCACCACGATGAATTAGTAAAGATAACTGACAGCCTCTTTCGGCAGGGTTTTCTGGAGTGATAATTTCCAAAACCCCTGAATCCCCGTTGATTTTGCGGATTAAATATTCTAAGTATCCGGTGAGTTTTTCACTTTTTGCGCGAAGATTTGCCATTCCTGCTTCTTGGAAAATATCCAGTGACGCCTGATGTGCTGCCAATCCCAAGACATTTGAGTTGGCCAGTTGCCATCCATCTGCACCATGCATTGGGATAAAACCTTTCTCCATCTGAAATCGTTTTTGCTCATCGTGACCCCACCAGCCTGCGAATCGGGGAATATCTTGCCGATCAGCATATTTTTCATGCACATAGATTCCGGAGACGTTGCCAGGACCGGAATTCATGTATTTGTAGCTACACCAAGTTGCAAAGTCCACTCCCCAATCGTGAAGGCTCAAAGGTGTATTGCCCGCAGCATGAGCCAAATCAAATCCCGTTACGGCACCCACCTCGTGTGCTACTTCGGTGATTGCTTTCATATCAAATAGTTGCCCGGTATAATATTGCAGACCTGCCATATTCACCATTGCCAGTGAATCTCCTTGACGACGAATCTCCGCCAAAATATCCGCAGTACGAAGTGTATGTTCGCCAGTTCTTGGCTTCAGTTCTACAATCACTTCCTTAGGATCAAGGCCATGCCACTTCACCTGAGATTCCAACATATACTGATCTGAGGGAAAAGCGCCTGCTTCGATAATAATCTTGTTGCGATCTGTAGTAGGTCGATAAAAAGAAACCATCAACAAGTGGAGGTTTACGGTCAAATTATTCATGGCCACCACTTCATGTGGATGGGCACCGAAGATTGCTGCCAAGGCTGGTTTTGACTTTTCACGTACATACAACCACGCGTCTTCCCCATCAAAATGTCCATCCACGGCGAGCTCTCCCCAATTTCCAAGCTCTTTACTCAAGTAATCGGCTACGGATTTTGG
>Ga0136560_1000871_pt1 | contig 15304 bp, 6 predicted proteins | sample AntRauMeHopE1497_FD_104925 | JGI IMG/M metagenome (GOLD analysis project Ga0136560, IMG submission 104925) | Saline lake microbial communities from Rauer Islands, Antarctica - Metagenome Hop E1 #497 | ecosystem: Environmental > Aquatic > Non-marine Saline and Alkaline > Saline | place... | reverse complement strand
GGGTGGCGTCTGTCGCGTCTGCTGCCGCCTCCTGGCTGCGCGTCGCCACCGAGGCCGCCCTGGCCGAGGCATCGACCACTCTGCGGTCCGCAGAGCCGCTCCTGGAGAGGGCAGCGGCCCTGCGCGAGAGCGTGGGCGGCGTGCCGTCGGCGGAGCAGGACGTGGAGGACGCCGGAACCGTGGCGACGATCGAGAGACTCTCGGCATCGGGAAACGACAGGGGGGGCGCGCTCTCCGCGGCCGCCGCGGCGGCCGCCGCTGCCATGTCCGTTGAGGCCATCGACGCCGGGACGGGACCCGGCCTGGGACCGCCGCTGGCGGTGTCCGCGGCGGCGTGGGGGGCGGCGCTCGGCGGCCGGGCCGGCGGCCACGCCCCCGCTCCGTCGGCCACCGCCACCTCCTCCTCGTCGGCCTCCTCCTCCTCGTCTCCCGCCGCCGTCCCACGGGGCAGGACCGGCTCTACCGGAAGCAGCGCGTCGACGTCCCGCAGCGGGTCGCCACGCCCGGGCCCCCCGACGGGCGCCGCCGCCGGCGACTCGGGCCCGCGAGTGCGCACGCGCCACGGCCGCCGCGCTTCGCTGACCGACGCGCCCGAGGACCCCAGCCCGGGGCGGCGGGTCAGGTGGGCCGAGGTGGTGAGCCCGGCGCACGACGCCACCCCCGCCTCGCAGTACGCCGCGGCGATGCGGGCCGCCCGGCAGGACGCAGCCGAGCGCGGCGCCGACGTCGACACCGCCCTGGTCCTCGACCAGGTCGCCCGCTGCGCAGGCCGCGTCCGCGCCGCCCGGGACCGCGTCGACGCCTCCGCGGCACGCGCCTTCCTCTGGCTGGCAGAGCCCGCGTCGGCAGACACGGTCCGCGCGGCGTGCGTCCCCACGCGGGACCTCGAGCCCACGGACGCGCCCGGGTCCGCCAGCGACCCCCACGCCCTCGCCCGGCCGTCCGAGCCGGGCAGGACTCCGCGCAGCCTCGCGGCCGACGCTGCCTCGGCCCTTGACTTCGCCGCGTCCGGCAGAGCCGCGAGGGTGCTCCTCCCCTCGGCAGAGCGGCCCGGGTGGCCCTCGCCGCAGCACCCGCGGCCCCTGGGCAGCTGGACCGCCTCCCTCCCCGGCGCGCCCTCGGGCTTCGGGCCCGCCGCCCGGCCGTCCTCCTCGTCGGGCGACGCCGGCAGCGGCGGCGAAGATGACGGGACCGGCGGGTTCGACGCGGCCCCGGATGCCGGCGGCTCCCCGCGCCGCTTCCTTGCCTGGGACGGATCGAGCGACGCCGTGGCGCCCCTCGTGTCGGGCGTCGCTCTCCTGGAGCTGCAGCGGGCCCGGCTCCTGGTGGCCGAGGCGGCGGCCGTGGCAGAGCTGGTCGAGTGGAGGGCCGTGGCGGCGTCTCGGCTGCCGACGGGCGACGACGACGACGCCGACGCCGCCTCCGTCGCCCGCGACGCGCCCGACGCCGCAGCCCCCGCCCCCCCCGAGGGCGGCTCCGGCTCCCTCGCCGCCACGAAGCGCGCGGTGAGGGCCAGGCGGGTCCGCGTCGCGCCGTCGGCCCTCTCCGTGCGCACCAGCGAGGCCGCGGGGGCCGCCGTCGACGCCCTGCTCGGCGAGGTCGGCGCCGCCGCGGTCCGCTGCCTGCGGCTCTGCCCGCTCTGGCACGACGCCGTCGCGATCCTCGCGCGCTCCCTCCTCCACCGCTCCCTGCTCACCGTCCCCGTCGTCCTCACCGCCTCTGTCGCCCGCGGGACCGCCGTCCTCGTCCGCCGCACTTTCGTCCAGCCGGCGGCCGTCGCGGTGTGCGCGCTCCGTGCCGCCAGGCAGCTCTGCTACCACGCCCTGCACGGCTCCGCGAGGAAGCCCGCCGCAGGCTCTGCCACCCCGGCGCCGGCTCTGCCGGCGTTTGTGCGGCTCGCCGAGGCCGTCGACGCGGCCCTCCTGGTGCGCCTGCGGGTCGCTGCGACCGCCCCGCCGACGCCCCTGCGAGCCCTGCACGCGTCCGTGGTGCAGGAGCTGCCGGCCGGCTCGCACGCCGGCGGGGGGCAGGACGCCGCTCCGGGTGACGCCCCCGCCCGGTCCAGGCGGCTCCTCCTCCCCGACCCGGAGCCCTCTGGCGCCGCGGACCCGGCGTCGCTCGGCTCCTTCGACGGCGCGCGTGCCGCGTCGGCGTGGCTCTGGGCGCTGACGGCGGCCTCCGCGTCGGTCCGCGCCCGCGCGCCCCCCGAGGCACTCGCCCGGCCAGATGCCCGGCCCGGCCGCCACCTCCCGGGCCTAGGCCTCCGCCAGGACGCCCGCAAGGCCCTCCTCCGCGCCGCCAAGGACCTGGACTTCCGCGGTGCCGGCACCCTGGAGGAGCCTTCCCTGCGGCCCCTCCGCCTCGGACACGGCTCCTCGGGCCGCGTGGGGCCGCACCTCCTGGTTTGGGTCCTGGGCGCGTTCGGGGAGCAGCCGGGCGCGAGGCACCTCGACGGGAGGGGCGTCTGCGGCCTCGTGGCCTGGCTCTCCGTCCACCGCCCCGTCCGCCTCGTCAGGGTGCTTCGCGACCTCGGGGTCACCCGGGCGCAGCAGCAGGGCGCCGTGAGGCCGGCCCCGATCCGGGCACCCGGCCGCCTGTGGAGCCCCGTCCCCGATGGGGTCGCCGTCACCCCCACCGCAGCGCAGGCCGCCGGTGTCGGGGCCCCCTTCGCCGGCGAGCCCGTCACCCCCCTCCGCTCCCTGGTCCGTCACGTCGACAGCGACTACGCACGGGCGCTCCGCTCCCCCACGCCGGCCTCGCCGTCCTTCTCTGGCGGTGCCGGCAGCGGCTCCGCGGAGGCCGGCCCGGACTCGCCCGAGGCGACAGCCGTCGTCACCGACGACCTGAGCGCCCTCGGCATCGACGCGCCGCCCTCCGTCGGCTCTTCGCAGTCCTCACGCTCCTCGTCGAGGCGCCGTCCGAGCGGTGGCGGTGGCGGTGGCGGTGGCGGTGGCGGTGGCGGTGGAGCCGTCGGCGGCGGCCTCGCCCGGCTGCACTCAACCCGGTCCATGACGGCCGCGGCGGGATGGACGCCGCAGTCGTCGTTCCGTCAGCCCCCGGGGCAGCACGGCGTGACGTGGGCGGACATGGGCGACGCAGGAGGCCCGGAGGGGGCGCAGGCAGGCGCCCACGGCGGCGCGAAGGACGGCCTCACGCCACGCCCCCGCCTCGCCCTCCCCCGCCCCCAGTCGCCTCGCACCGACCCCTGGTTCGCGGGCATCGACACCCTGGAGGGGGCGCCCACTGCCTCGTACCTCCGGCCGTCTCCTGGCGGGTCGTCGCCGGGCGGGGGCACGCTCCGCCTCGGGGCGGGGGGCCCCGATGCCGGCGGCATCACCGGCTTTTCCGGCATCAACTCTTCCCCGGGCACACCCCGGGCGACGGGAGACAGCGAGGACGACATCGGGGCGGACGACAGGGCGCTGCGTGATGACGTGTCCGCCCCCCACCGGCCGGTGCCCCGCCTCCCCGGGTCCTCCGGCGGCGGGTCCGGCCCCGCCCGGTCCCCCGGCTCGCTCAGCGCCGACGGGCCCACGCCGGCCAAGCCGCATGGAGACGCCGCACCGGGGGCCGTCGTGGGCACTGACGCCACGCCCACCTCCTCCGGCTGCCGCAGCGAGAGCGCCGGCTCTGGGAGGCCGCCGAGGGTGGGGCCGTCCCAGACCGCCGCGGAAGGAGCCAGCGCGCAGGGCAGGCCACCGCGCGGCTCTGCCGGCTCCGGCCGCGGCCTGGTCCGGACGCAGAGCAGCGAGTCGTGGCACTCCGGGCGGGCCGAGTCGGTGGCCTCGACAGCGACGCTGGCGGCCGAGGCGGCGGGGCGCGGCCTCCGCCAGGCCGACGTCGACGCCGCGATGAGCCTCGTGCGGCTGGAGCGGGCGGCCCAGGCGGTGAAGCCGGCCCCTCGCCGGCGCCGGGCCTCCCGCACCGCGGCGCCGCGGCCGCTCCCCGCCCCCGCGAGCGTCGACTCCTCGGCCCCGTCGTCCCGCTGCCTCGACTACCTCCTCTCCGTGGCCATCGGGCAGGTCCGCGAGCCCGAGCGCGTCGCCGCCTCCGCCTCCCCCGACGCCCTCACCTTCACCACCCGCCTCGCCGCCCGCATCCCGGCCGCCGACATCCCCGGCGCGGCCCTTCCCCCCAACGTGGAGGCCTTCGCCTTCCCCGAGGGCGCCACCCTCCGCCTCTCGTGGCGGCCCGACCGCCTCCTCCCCTACGTTCTCACCCAGCAGGACGGCACCGCCTTCTACTGCACCGCCCTGGTGTGCTGGGAGCGCGTCCACCCCGCCGTGGTCCTCTCCCTCTTCGCGATGGCCGACGAGGAGTCGTCGTCCGCGGACTCGGACTCGGAGGCGTCGGGCGAGTCAGAGTCCGGCGACGAGCGGGCCGAAGCACCCGCTCCCGAGCGTGCCGGGCCAAGCGCCATCGCCAGCGGGGGAGGCGTTGAGCCTTCCGCGGGAACGCAGCAGCAAGACAGTAACGCCGACGGGCCGCGTGCCGCCGGCGCTGGGGCGCCAGGGGCCGAAAGCGCCGGGCCCGGAGCGGCGGGGGACCGGGTGCCCGGCAACGACGGCATCGACGACGCGGAGGGGGAGCTGGTGCCCGAGGAGGAGGACAGCGAGGCGGAGGGCTCCTCGCCCGAGCCCGAGGCGGCGGGCGAGAAGCCGGCGCCGCCGCGGGCGGACCTCCGGCCCCCACCCGTGTCGGTGACAGAGTTGCCGCGCGCCCTCACGAGGCCCCGCGCCCCCTCGTCCCCCGTCGGCATGGGCCCTGCCCTGGACGTGCCTGCCGACATCGTCCTCCCGCCGTGGCTCGCGAGGTCCGAGTCCGCCCACGGCTCTGCCGGCGCGGACCCCCACTCTGCCGCCCCCGCCTTTGACGCGGCCTCGGTCCTCATGGCGCAGCTCGCCGGGCTCGACGGCTCCGGCGGCGGGTCCACGCAGCCCGTCTTCGCGCCCCGCGCCCTCATCGCGGTTTCGCGCCTGCCACTCTTCGCGGTGCACCGGATCATTCTCTCCCAGCTGCGCAGGATCGAGGCGGCGGAGCGCTCCGGCGCCCCGACGGGCGGCCTCCCCCTCGCCGCCCACCTCGCCTTCGCCGTGCGCACCCCCCTCCCGCCCCGGGGCCTCATGTCCCTCGGCGTGCCGATCGGCGACGCCCACATGGTCGTCTCCCGCCCCCCGCCGCAGCTCCTCCCCGCGCTGCACCTCCCCGCCTGCCCCGCCGTCCTCGGCCTCGGCCCCGCCGCCCTCGCTGAGGGCGTCATCGCCCTCCTCACCGAGCGCCAGGTCGTCGTCGTCTCCACCGGCCGCCCGCACCTCCTCACCCCCGTCTGCGAGCTCCTCCTCGCCCTCATGCCCCTCCCCTGGCAGAGCCCCTACGTCCCCCTCCTGCCCCCGGACATGCAGTTCGTGCTGGGAATCCCCACGCCGTGCCTCCTCGGCTGGGCCGGCCCCGTCGCCGTCGCTGTCCGCCTCGCCTCCGACGCCCTCATCATCGACGTCGGCGCTGGCGTCGCCTTCGACGCCTCCACCGGCCAGGCCCACAGCACGCCCTTCGCCTCGTCGTTCCAGCAGCCGACAGGCGCCGCTGCGGCGGGCTCCGCCGCCCAGCACACCCCCGGGTCCGCGGCCTCGGCCTCCTTTGCCGCGCCCCACGCCACATCCCCCGGCTTCCGCGATTGCACCACCACGCCGGTCCTGCCCCAGTCCGCGAGGCGCGCGCTCGAGACCGTCCTCGCCCTGCCCCGGCAGCGGGAGGTGTGGGCCGCGCTCGCGTCCCTTCCCGTCGCGGTGGCCGCCTCGGCGCCGCCCTACGCCGCGGCAGAGGGCGCCGGCCAGGCCCGCTCCCACGGCAGTGCCGCCTCGGTAAGCTCCGCGGTGGGGTCCGCGGCCCGCTCCGCCGCCTCAGCCTCGGCGCGGCACGATCCGGCCCTCTCGGTGCTGCGAGTGGCAGCCATGGCGGCGGCCTTTGCCACCGCGGGGGCCGCTGGGGCTTCAACGGACACCCCCTCCGGCGCCAGCAGCAGCCGCTCCCGGCGGCACCTCGCCAGGGGGAGGCGGGCGACGGAGCTGGCCGGCATGGGCGGCGTGGCGGCAGCCGCCCGTGCCGCGCCGTCGTCCACCCCTTCCACGGACGGCCGGAGCGTTGCCACTGTCCCCTTTGCGCCCGTCCCCTGGGGCGGCTCCTCCGGCCGCGGCGGTTTCGCCCCGCCCTCCGCCCGCGCAGGCTCGCCGGGGTCCCCCCCCGACCGCCGCACCTCTTTCGCCGCGCCCCACGCCTCCTCCTCCGCCGTCTCCATCGAGCCGTGGTCCGCCATCGACGCCATGGAGCTCGCGTTCCCCGAGTCGGCGGGGCTGGTCCCGCCCCTGCCCCGGAGCGACGCGGCGTCGTCGGAGCCCTGGCGCCGCGAGCCCATGGCCGAGGGCGACGAGGACGACGACGAGAACGACGGCGGCAGCACCGCCCCGGGGTCTGCGCAGGGCGGCAAGGCCTCCGTCGCGCTGGTCCGCGTGCCCTGGGCGGGAGGTGACGGCCGGGGGTACGTGTCGGCTCTGCCGGCCAGGCAGGCGCGCGCCCTGTTCGGGCCTGCGGGCGCCTCTCGCGGCTCGGTGTCCAGAGGGGGCATCGGGACGGCAGCCTGGGCGTGGGATTGCCGGACGGCGCCGCACCCCGGGGCTCTGTTCACGTTTGACGCTCGGGCGGGGCGGTGGCCGGCGGCCCTGGTGCCCATGACGGCACGCGCGGGCGGACACGCATCGTCCGTGTCCGCCGGTGCGTCGATCGGGGCGCCGGGGACAGGCGCCTCCGGGGGCGCCTTTGCCCTGACCGTCACCGGCGCTGCCGCCGCCGCTTCGGCGAGGCAGAGCGCCCTCGGCCTCCGCTTCGTCCGGCAGGCAGAGCCGGGCGAGCAGCGGGACGTCGCGGCAGCTCTGCTCGACGCGGCCTCCGGAGGCGCGGCGGAGCCCGCTGGGCCGAGCGGCACCGCGGCCCTGACTCTGGCCGGCCCCGCCTCCCGCTGGCTCCTCGTGCGCCCCTCGTCGGTCCGTGCCCTGTGTGGCGTGGTCGCCTGCGCCGGCGACTCGGCGCTGCTCCCCGACGCCCGTGCCGCCCCCTCCGCCCTCGTGCGCACCATGTCCGAGGTCGCGGCCGTCTTCGGATCCCGCCGGCCGTCCGCCCGCGCCGTGCGGGCCTCGCGGTCCGAGCGGCACGTCGGGAGCCCGTCGCGCCTCGCTTCCTGGTCCAGGCCCAGCCACGAGGGGGGCGCCTCCGCCCCATCGTCGCCGACCAAGCCGCACCTCGCCGTGTCGCCGGCGCCCGACGCCCGGCCGGCTCTCCACCCCACCGTGTGCGAGGCGGATGACGTCATGGCGGTGGCCGTGCCGCCCGACGGCGTCGCCGACCAGACGCGGCTCCCCGCCCCCGCCGCCGGACCGGCCGATCGGCCCATGGACGGCCGGACGGCCGCCGAGGCCGCCGCAGCGGCGTTCCTCGACTCCGGTGGCGACCCCGCAGAGCTCGACAGAGCAGTTCTGGGATCGACAGAGCTGCTTGCCGTTCGCGCCGCCTTCCTGCACGTCATTGCCGGCCTCCTCCGCGGTTTCGCTTCCCACGTCACGTACCGTGTTGTGGCGTGGCGGGGGCGCGACGGGGGTGCGCTGCGAAGCGACGGGACATCGGCCGGGCCGGCGGCCGCGGCGGAGGTGCCCCCCGCAGTGCCCCCCGCCGCTGGCGCTCGCCCCGCTCTCATCGCCGAGCTCGGCCGTGACGCCTTCGTCGCCTCCCGCCGCGCCAGCGCCCGCCCCCTCCTGCGCCGCATCGTGGCCACGCAGGCCTGGGACGCCCTCCTGCAGTCCAGCGTGCCTCCAGAGTACCGCCCGCCCCACGACATGCTCTCCCGCCTGCACGTCGTCGTGGCGCGGCACAAGCAGGCCCTCCCCGTCTTCGTCCCGCCGCACATCGACACGTGGCACGCCATGCAGCCGCCCTTAGTCCGCCTCCTCCAGGAGGTCGGCGCCGTCGACGCCTTCCGCCGCCGCAGCCTCTTCGGCTCCCGCCGCCCCCCCAAGCCCGTCTTCCTCGCCGACACTTCAGCGAGCCTCACTCGCCACGTCGTGCTCCCCTCCGTCTTCGAGCTCGCCGAGGCGGCCGGCGTGGACGGCGCCTCGCCGCTCGGGTCCGCGGCGGGCGCACGGAACGCCGGCAGCCGCGGGGACGAGGAGGCCGGCGGCGGCGGCGGCGGCGGCATCGCCGTCGCGGCAGCCCGAGGCCGGAGGCACGGGGCGGCGCCGTCGCGGGGTGGCTCCGGCGTGCTGTTCGGCGGGTACCGCTACTCGTACCAGGGAGGGGCGCAGCGGGACGCGCGGCGGGCCGACGCGGACGACGACGCGGACGAGGAGGAGGACGGCGGGCGGGGCCGCGTGTCACGGGCGCGGGTGGCGTCGGCGGAGGCCACGCGCCTCAACGTGTCGTCGCACTCGGGGTCCTCCGCCGCGGGCGGCGGCGTGGACGACACCGGGGGCGCCGTCGGGGGCCGGACCGGCGCGCTCCTCGGCCGCGAGTCGCCCGCCGCTGGCGGCGACGAGGCCGTCGGCTTCGGGCAGGCGGTCCGCGACTGGGAGGCCGCCCTGCCCGCGCAGCCGCAGGCCGTCTGGACCGTCGCGGAGGTCGCCAAGGTGCTTATGCGGACGAAACCGTCCAGGCCGTGAAGTTAGACAGGCGTTTCAGATTATAACCTAATTGCACTGTCGGTAAGTCTAAGCTACAATCACTCACTCACTCATTCAGGCCCCGATTTCGTCGCACTCATTCCCGTCGGGGAACAGGTGAGCAGCTGCTGAGTGCACGCGCTGGGTGCGCCCACGAGGCGGAGGCCAGCATCGTCCGCGTCGGCATCCTCGCCGCCCGCGGCGTGCGTGTGGCCTTTGGCCAGAGTCAGTGTGGACGGCCAACGCGTCAAGGCGGCCGTTGCCAGAACCGCAGCCGAGCGCGGCCACGCCCGCGCGTCCCCACCAGGCACCCGCTTCCGACAAAGTTGTTTTGCTGCTTCGTTGGCCGTCGCAGCAAGCGCGGGGGGCATGATCCGCCGCGCGCCGGGAGCAGCCCGCGCGTCTGCAAGCGGTGCCGCTGCCAGCCGCAAGTCTAGGCGGCCCGCGATGCCGGAGCTCCACGACTTTGTGGACAAGTGTGACTGGACGGGCGCGATGACGCTGCTTGAGTTCAAGCGCCGGGCGGATGACGACGATGAGATGACCTTGCCGTGGCTGGCCTACTGCGCGTTCCACCTGGGCGAGTACGCCAAGGCCCTGGAGCTCTACGACGAGATCGAGGCGGTGAGGTCACGCCCTTGTGCTGCGCGCTTGCTGCATGCCCCTGCGTGATGCCCTTCGGCGGGGGCTCAGGCGTTGAGGGCGCCGTTTTTCGATCATCCATGCAAGCCCGTTGGCATCCGTGCGCAGACCGATGGGGCGACCGAGCGCACCACCCTCGGGCGGGGGTGCTGCCTTTACTTCCTTGGCAAGTACGCCGAGGCAATTGAGTGCGCGCAAGCGGTGCCCAAGGGGGCACAGCTCGGGGTCCGGCTGCTGTTCCACGCCGCCCTCAAGGCCAACGACGACAAGCTGCTCCTTGAGGCTCACGACCTCATCGACGACGGCTCCAAGGTTGACCAGCTGGCGCTCGCCGCGGTGCACTTCATCCGCGGCAACTCGAAGGACGCGCTCGAGCTGTACAAGCGCATCAACTACGACCACAAGGACGACCTCGCGGTGCACGTGTACATGGCCATGTGCTTCTACAAGCTCGACCACTACCCCGGGAGCGTCAAGCTCCTCACCGTGTACCTGCAGCACGACCCCAGCAGCGCCGCAGCCATGAACCTCAAGGCCTGCAACCACTTCCGCCTCTACAACGGCAAGGCCGCCGAGACGGAGCTGCGGCAGCTCGCGGACGCCGGCGGCGACTCGGGCGTGCTGGAGCAGAGCGCCACGCTGCGCCACAACATGTGCGTCTTCCGCAACGGCGCCGACGCCGCCCGCATCCTCACGCCGCTCGTGGACGTCGTCCCCGAGGCGCGGCTGAACCTCATCATCCACCACCTGCGCATGGGCGACGTCGAGACGGCCCACGCGGTGGCGGAGACCTTCAAGGCCTCCCTCCCCGTGGAGTACATCGTCAAGGCAGTGATCCATGTCGAGCTGGGCCAGGCCACGGGCGACAGGGAGCACCTCAGGCTAGCACAGCAGTACTACCAGCTCGGTGAGCCGCCCGCCCGCCCGCGCGTGCCACGAGGGGGACGCTCGCTGGTCCGCCGACGTCGTTCCTTTCCCCTGGGAGATCGCAACCGCCCCGCATCCCGCCGGCTGCCCCTCACGACCCCCTCTTCCCCCCTACCCCCCCCATTCCCCGCCCGCAGTGGGCTCGTCCGTGTCGGAGTGCGACACGGTGCCCGGCCGGCAGTGCATGGCGTCCCTCTTCTTCATCCTGCGCCAGTTCGACGACGTCAACATCTACCTCTCCTCCATCAGGCCATACATCTTCAACGACGCCGTGAGCGCGGACGCGGCACGGCCCGCCGCGACGGGCCGTTCGCGCTGGGGCCGCTCGAGCGCCCGCTCACCGCCCAAGACTGCCGCCGCCACCCAGCCCTCCTACCGCCCCTTCGCCCCCTCCCCCAATCGCCCTCAGAACTTCAACTGGAACTACGGCATCGCCCTCGCGGCCCAGCACGACTACGAGAACGCCGAGAAGACTCTGCTCCAGATCACGGACGAGACTATGACCACAGACTACGTCTACATCGCCTGGTGAGCCGGCCTTCCCCCGCAGAGCCTCCCCTCCATCGAACAGAGACGCGCGCTGACGCCGAGCCACGGGCGGGCCCGTCCGCGCCGACCCTCCGACGCCTCCCTTCCCCGCCGGCCGCAGGCTCGCGCGCTGCTACGTGATGAACGGCAAGGCCAAGCTCGCGTGGGAGCTCTACCTCCGTGCGGAGACGGGCCCCGACGCGATGCTGCTGCTGAACCAGCTCGCGAACGACGCCTACCGCATGGGCGCCTTCTACTACTCCGCCAAGGCCTTCTCCATGATGGAGCGGTACGACATGCAGCAGGAGTACTGGGAGGGCAAGCGCGGGGCCTGCATCGGCGTCCTCCAGCAGGTCATCGCGGGGGAGGAGTCCAAGGAGAGCCTCGCCGAGGTGCTGGAGATGCTCAGGCCAGGGCCGGACTCGCACCCCCAGCAGGTGCACGTCGCCGCCGTCATCGGCAAGTGGTGCGTGGAGAACGGGGTCAGCTACGGCATGGGGATGTGAGCGGTCGTGCCGCGTGCGGGGGGGAGCGCTGCGCGGTCAGTTTCGTGTCAGCGGTGCAAGCGCGAGCGCTCGCAGCACCGCACATACGACACGACACGCACGCCCGCGCATCCGTAGGCCCTCCGTGCGAGCAGATGCTGCGCTGCCGCGGTGCGCCCATTGAGCGCGAGCCGGCCCCCTCACCGCCTGGTCCGCCTCCGCCGCGCCCCTGCCTTCGGAGCCGTGACCCACCGCTGCGCCTCCGCCGCCCGGACGGCCATGCCCACGGCACTCCCGCCCGCGCCGGCCAGAACGCGCTCCCCCACTGCCTCGAGCGCCGACGCCTCGCCGCCCAGGAGCAGGGCCGTCGGGCCGCCCCCCGCGCTCACGGCCTCCGACAGCACGCCGTGGGGCACCGAAAGGGTCCCGAGCCCCCAGCCCTCCCTGGCCCCGTGCACGACGCACGGCAGGGCAGCGTCGGCCCCTTCCTGGCCCTTCCGCTCCGCGGCGTGCGCCGCCCACGCCGCCTGCTCGCCCACCCGGCGCAGGAGCAGCCCCTCCCTCCCGGCCGTCGGCCGCTCCACCGTCAGCGTCGGCGCGCCGCCGCTCACCGCCACGTCGACAGCGTCGCGGACACACCCCGGGGCGCCCAGCTCCGCCTCGGGCACCGCGTCGGCCAGCCGCAGGCCGGAGGCCTCGAGCCGCACCAGCTCTGTGAGCATCCCGGCAGAGCCGAGGGCCGTTCCGATGTCCCTGGCCACCCCGCGGACAAACGTTCCCCCGCTGCACCGGACCGTCACGACGGCCTCCGTGCAGCGCTCCAGGGCCCCCGAGCGAAGGAGGGACGCCAGGGCCCGGTGCCGAGGCCAAGACATGACGCCGCCGGCAGAGCCGTCGGCGTCGTCGCGCAGCCCCATGCCCTCGGGCGCCGCCCCGCCCTCCCAGCCCTCCGCGGACAGCCCCTCCAGCGCCGCGCGGGCGAGCGCGAGCGTGCCCGCCGACACCGGCCCGACGTCCTCCTCCACAACGACCGAGCCGAGCAGCTGCAGCCGCCGCGGCAGGTCCGACGGGTCGATCTTCCCGGCCCGCGCCAGCTCGTGCGAGCGCACGCCGCCCACGCGGAGCGCGCTGACGACGGGCGGGGCCTGCATCACCGCGCTGCCGCAGAGCGCCGCGACGGCCTCTGACAGCGAGCCCACGCCGGCCAGCGCTGACGGCACCATCGACGCATGAGCCTCGGCCAGCTGCGCGGGCACGTCCGTCAGCCCCCAAGCCTCATCGGCGTCAGCATCATCCGAGGTCGAGCACGCACCGATCAGGATACGGGCGCGGTACTCCTTCCAGCCGACCGGGAGAAGCGAGATGGCGCGCGTCGCGCCCCCGATCGCCAGAGGCAGCACCCCGCTGGCCATCGGGTCGAGCGTGCCCGCCCATCCCGCCTTGACGCGCTCGTCGCTACGCCCGCCGCGCACCTCGGCCAGGGTGCGGGCCGCACCGTTCAGCAGCGAGGAGCACCTCGGCCCCCGAGGCTTTAGGATGTTAATGAACCCGCCCTGCATCGCTAGAGGAACTAACCCGCGTGATGTGCCGATGCGACTCGCCAGGGCGGGCGGGAGTGCCGTGCGTGGAGGCGAGGTCGAGCGCAAACTTGCGGCTTTGCTCAGTCCGTAAAGCTGACCGTCACGGAGGCTCCCCGCGGCACGATGGACTCCGTGAGCTGTGGCGAGCGCATCACGAGCTGGTCCCCGTCCTCGACCAGCTCGGAGAGCGGCTTGTCCAGGTTTTCCTTCGAGCGCTCGTGCCAGTCGCCCTTGGTGCCCTCGGTGGCGTAGACAACGTCCGGGACGGACCCGATCATGACGTCGGTCAGGGTGACGGGTTCGCCGCCCACGACGGGGAGCTCCTGGCTCGTGAGGGCCTCGACGAACTGCCGCACGGTGGTGGCGCGGGGCAGGCCGAGGGTCAGGGTCATGACGGGGCCGCAGACGGGGCACGTGGGGGTCTTCTCGAGCGCGTGGACCTCGCCGTTGGAGCCGTACTCGCCGGTGAGGAGGTGGTAGCTGTTGAGGGACTGGCCTGCGAAGGTGACGATCTTCCAGGCCTCGAGGGCGCAGACGGCGCTGACGTAGGCGTTGGTGGAGGCGATGGCCGGGATGATGTTCTTGGTCACGCCCATGGTCAGCTTGTAGGTGACGCCCTCGATCCCGAACTCTGCCGCGCGGGCGGTGGCCTTCTCGAAGAGCCAGCGCATGTGGTCGGGGCTGTCCTTGTCCAGCTTCTCGCCCTTGCGCTCCTGCTCCCAGAGCACCATGAAGGCGTAGGCGATGCAGTGCTCGGGCTTGCGGGGCGTGTTGCGCACCGTGCACATGGCGTAGCCGGTCTGCGGCGGGAACATGCTCATGGTGCACTCGAAGCACGCCGTCACGTGGGGCACGATGAGCCGCGCCTGCCCGCGGAAGCCCTCCGTGCCGCCGTCCACGTACGGCACGATGGTGGACGGGTCAATGTCCCCGTCGGCGTCGCGCTCGACCATCTCGCAAAGCGTCTCGTTCATGTACCGTCGCGCCTCGATGTTGTCCAGGCCGCCGATGACCACACGGAAGCCCCTGAACCAGTCCACGCTGAACTCCTGCACCGGCCTCGTGTACGCGGTGACCTTGACGCCGGGGACGCGGCGCATGACAAACCGCGCGGCCGTGTCCGACTTGGACGAGCCCACGTCCGACATGCGGAACAGGAACTGCCGGTTCAGGTTGGTCAGGTCAATGGTGTCCAGGTCCGTGACGTGGATGTCGCGGAAGCCCATGAGCGCGAGGTCCTTCAGCAGCTCGCAGCCGAGGCCGCCGGCGCCGATGACCAGCACCTTGGTGTCGTCCAGGAGCGACGCCTTGGTCTCCGGCCCCGGCTCAAACATGCCGTTGGGCAGCGAACCGGTCTCGTTTCCGAACGGGGACGGCCGCAGGAGCAGGTTGTCGATGGAACGATACTGGTCCGCCAGCGACGGGAGCACGTCCGCGGGGACGGTCCCCGCAGACTCTGCTGGGACGGCTTCGGTCGTTGCTGCCATGGTGCAGCGTCGTGTGCAGCGCTCAAGGGCCGCAGCCGGGGGAATAAAAATACCAGAGATTTCGCTCCAGATCGACCATGATCTTTGCTTGGGAGCCGAAGATTCCCTTGCCCAAGGAGATCTGTCTGCGGACAGCAGCTTCGAGCCGGGCCCCGGCAGCAGCACTGCCCCCGTCGGGTTGTGCCAGGCCCAAGACCACTTCATCGATGAAAGGGGCCCTCCAGGCCCTCGCCCTCGCGGTGATCGCGGCTGCTGCAACCGCCGCGCCACCAAAGGAGTTCGAGGCGTTCCCGGTCCACCCCATGCAGACGCGCCGGGGCGGAATCGCTGATACCGTGAAGAGCATCATCGCCGTCGACTGGAGCAAGGTCGTGGCCACGTCCAAGTCGGTGCCGACTCTCCAGGTCGTCGCCAACCCGCTCCTGGACCGAAGCGTCCCGGTTGCCAAGACGTTCTTCAAGATGCTGTCCAAGCTGCCGGTCGACCACGTGCGGTACGTGCCTTGGTTCCCCTACCCGCACTACGGCGTCCCCGAGCTCGATCCGCCCACCGCCACGACCACGAGCTGGAATTTCACCTACGTGCAGCCGATGCTCGAGGACTTCTTCGCCGCGACGCACGGGGTGAACCACACGACCATCCCGAACTTCTCCACGCAGCCCACGTGGATGTACGACACCAAGGACTGGAGCTACCCCGCCGACCCCAAGGCTACGGACTTCGGGTACCCGCGGGGCAGCGCCCTGCTCGACCCGTCGGGCGACCAGCTCGCCGAGTACTACGCGCGGCTGCTGTCGTGGATCGTCAAGGGGTCCTTCGTGGACGAGCTTGGCAACACGCACTCGGGGGGTCCGGCGCAGAAGCTCGACGCGTGGGAGATCTTCAACGAGCCGGTGGGGTGCCACGGCATGCAGCAGCCGGAGGACTACGTCGCGCTGCTTGAGAAGATTGTG
>Ga0136560_1000870_pt1 | contig 15326 bp, 24 predicted proteins | sample AntRauMeHopE1497_FD_104925 | JGI IMG/M metagenome (GOLD analysis project Ga0136560, IMG submission 104925) | Saline lake microbial communities from Rauer Islands, Antarctica - Metagenome Hop E1 #497 | ecosystem: Environmental > Aquatic > Non-marine Saline and Alkaline > Saline | place... | reverse complement strand
GGCATCTGGGAGCGTCGAATTCAACGAGCACGGGAGCATGGCCACCATCGCTGCCCCTGCTGGACACCCTTCAGAGATTGAATGTGGAAGAGCGACTGGGAGCGTCGAATTCAACGAGCACGGGAGCATGGTCACCATCGCTGCCCCTGCTATACACCCTTCAGAGATCGAATCTGGAAGAGCTGGCAATACTGCAAACCATCTGCAAGACAAATCGCTGTCACTAAACCATGGCGATCCTGGTCAATCTTGACAGGAGTTGGGCGCATGAGGTCTTCGGGCACCAACCTATTGGTGGTTGTAGCGTGCGGCTCTGTCTGTAATCAAGCCGCACGATCATTACATACATGCATAGAGAGTCTTGACATTAAATCAATTCGCTTCGAATCATGCCATGCCTGGTGGTGAGATGAGTGTATGATGCACCCGGGGTGGTTGTCGCCAATCGGCGATGCCCGCGATCAGATGCGGCGATCTGGACGCCCATTGGCGTCGCCCAACGCCGGGGGAATCTCTTGTTAATCTCAATCATCAAAAGTACACGCTATCATGATTCACATCTGGAAAAAGCTACCCAGGCAAACACAGCCTACTTACTCTTGTGCCGCAGCAGCCTAAGCCGTCTAAGCACCTTGCCAGGGCCCCAGTGCCCCAGCCAGTAACACCGCTCCCGCGTTTTCCGCTGCCTCACCTCCAGGCGCATCTTCCTGCTGCCTGTCCGCATCCAGCTCAGCTTTGACGGACGCCACCGCCAGAGCCAAGCTGTTATTTTCGGCTGCCCTTACAGCCAGGCGACTGAAAGCCTCCTTGACCCCTTTTCCAAGGGCCCTGTTGGCATTATGCGTCACCCTACTCGAACACTTTGGGACAAAGTCGAGTAGTCTGGATTTGTCCTCCATGACCCGCGAATACATAGTCGCCCAACGCCGACGTCGTTACGTGGTGCTACGCAGTTGCGTGCAGACATAGCATATACCACAGACATTACGGCCACCCGCTAGACAAGCAGAAGGTGCAATTCGCTTGTAGTGCAGGCCATGCCAGCCAATAGACTGCTCATAAGGCTTGCAGTAGTATGTTCGTACTCCGTGCTCATTGGCTATTGCCAATGTAATCAGCCTCTCCCATGCCCGGACTCGAATGAGTTGTCAGTTGCAGTTGATGTGCAGAAGGGTCTTGCACTTGTCTCAAATGGACATGTGTGCCTTTCAGTAGCTTGTGGGAAAGTATCAGTAGCAAAAGCTGATTTTTCTGGCTAGGGTCGCTGGCAAGCCAATATCTTAGCAACAGGTGGAGTGTGTCTGGAATCTGAGGATTCCAATGGGAAAGTATCAACTTCTGCAAATTAGAGCCCGCAAGACCTCTCCATATCAATTAAATAGAACTCAAGCGATGCAGTTGCAGTACAAATTGCAGGCGTCGCAACTGCAAGCAAAAGTGCGGGGGGGGATCCTGAGGCTAGCGAAGACTGGGAGATCGTGCTCCAAGCTGGCGAAAGGCATTTAAGTCTCCAGGTTACCGGAGAGACACTACGAAACTCTAGCCTCAGATCGGTAAGGCGGTCTTGGCACATGCAGCCATCATCTATTTACGGGCTGTTCAAGGGCGGGGTTGTACAGATGAAAGGAGCTCCTGGAGGCAAGGACTTCTATCCGAGCGAGGACTCTCTCTTGCGAGTCTACGGAGTCGGCGGGCCCGGAACCGAGGCTGATGCCGTCGGAAATACATCATTCGATATCGTTTTCCCTGCAACCCCACCTCAAGCCACTACGTAGCAGACTGTTCTAATGAGCAGCAGCAGTGGCGATCCCTACTGGTCGGGCCTCCAGCAGGTCGTCGCAGGTGGGCTCCCGGCCTCCTCCCTTGACACGTGGATGCTCGGTTGGCAGGGGGCACCACCCACGGACGTTTTTGCCGGTGGGAAGTGGGCAAATTCCATGTATGTTGGCTTCAACTCGCTAGATTTTCCCGTGGGAACCTTGGGATCGAGCCCCGTGTCGACCGTCGACCGCCAGCGTGGGAGGAATGGACAGACTGCCACAGCCGAGCCTCTGCCGCAAGACGATGCCCACGCCATGCTCATGGGTGTGTATGCATCCCCCGTGGGCAATCTATGCACTCATATGAATGAAGTTGCTACTGGTCAGTCAGTGGGGCAGATTGCCACCACAATAGCAAGGCCTGACAGAGGATATGCCAAGTGAGTTGAACACTTCGCTCGTTTGAGAGCTACGCTCCGTGCCCTCTCCCCGATCATGGCCTTGCCTTCAGCCGATCCATGGATCTGAAATCCAGATGCATTGCACTTTACTGCACTTTAGTACACCATACACTACTTTTATCGCAGTACATATAACTATTTTGATCCCGACAACTACCTCTCCACGGCTGCCATGCTGTGGTCGAATGATCCATATTTGCAGGAGCAGGTGCGGGTAGTCGTGGAACGATCAGGAGACTTCCTACTTCCCTCTGGCCAGCTTCCACATCACTTCCTGGGCACCAAGCCAGTATATCAAGCACTCTCTGGAGAGATACAGACAGGACCGAATGTCTTCTGGATCCTCTCTGCGCTCAACTATGCGCAGTCCTCCCAGAACACGACTTGGCTAGAGGGGTACATGCCCAAGTTGAGACAGGCGTCGGAGTTCCTTTTCGGGCTCATTGATCCTGCGGTTGGAATGGCCAATGTGCCCGGATCGCTCATGATCGATGTATTCATCCGGAATAACTTTACTAGGTGAGACCAGTAGGCCTAATCCTTGATCTGGAATCCGGATCTAGATCTATAGATCAGATCAGATCAGGTCTGGATGTGTAGGGAGTGGGTACCCTGCCATCGTGCGCGAAAAGAGTCTGTACCGTGTCATCGTAGCCTGCGTGCGCACTCTCTCGATGATTATACCACTACAATTGTGCTTGTGTCTCTATGATGGCTAAATTGTGCTCGCAGCGACACGAACGCTATGCTGGTAGGTTTCTTCAAAGACTTTGCCGTGGCAGAGGAGTTCGTCGGAAATGCTACGGGCGCATCGAAGCTCAGAGCATTGGCCGATCGAGTGGCAGCGTCCATGAATGACCATCTGTGGGCGAGTTCAAGCGCGGGAGCGGACCACTATGTCACGCAGTGGGACGGCCCAGCACTCAACACGACCCGGGATTTCGTTGACTATGACTCTAACCTCATCGCTGCCGCGCACGGCATTCCGTCGCCATCTCGACTCAGCGCGATCTTCGGTCGAATCGATGGAGGAAGATGTCGCCCAAGCCAAACATTTGTGAGCGAGAAGTGGTATGGACCAGGCGATACGACGCACGGTAACACGGGTGACAGCTGGACGGCCATGGGTCGCATCGCTTGGTTCGAAGCACTTGCTCGGCAGAGAGGTCGAGATGCCCATGGATTCAACTCATTTCTGCTCACCCCGCTGCAGCAACAGCTTCTGAATCACACATGGATGCATGAGCGGCAATTCTGCGACGGCACGCAGCAGCTCAACCGCACGTGGGCGTACTTCGAGTACCCGGCCGTCGTATCGATGCTCCTGCGCCATGTCAAATACGGCATCCAGCAGGGCATCTCATCGTTCACGGTGGACCCACTAGGTCCAAGTAGCTTTGAGTACCGGATTGGTAACATATATGTGTTATACACTCCGCAGGCCGTGTCTATCACCGCCCCTGGCCGGGATCGAACCGGGTTACCACCCATCAATGTCACGATCGGGGGACTTCTGCCGTCGACCGTGTATGACCTGCAGGCTCAGGCTGCGGCTCTTGTGTCTGGCATGGGAGGTGTGCTACTACCGCCACTCTAGAATGACGCCTTATAGACGTGTTCCGTGGGTAGTGCATCGGCATCGTCGGATGCAGAGGGAACCCTGTCGTTTCACGCGTCGCTGGGACTGCGATGCGTGATCGCAGCTGCCGCGAGTGCAAGTTAGCATGGGACAGCCAACGCTACCTGGTGAGCGGTAATACGGAGAATGCACGTTGTTCAGATTGCTATGCATGTGCAATTTACGAGCTCGGGTACGCATTGTCGGCGTTCTTGTGAATCGGATGGCTGGGTGCCGCGCATTCGGATCGATCGATCCGGAACATCCACAGTTGAACGAACACCGAAGCCATTATTAAATACTAATAAGCAAAGAGCGGCATTTCGCGAGAGAATGGTAGCCCCAGCTGCTATTGACCCGCATATGGATGCAGGAGTCGACTCAATTCCTCTGGTTGGGTGCTCTGGTATCAGTGAAGATGACGCATTGACTGAAATCTACTAGCCGGATCCATTTTTTGATAGGCTAGGAATATGTAGCTCCCACGGCTGTGCCCGCGCGGCGCTTGACGTGTTGCATGTACTATTAGCATAGGTTGTCGCGCCTCAGTGCGTGTCTGCATTTGTGTTGATGCTACTTTGGAATGAGTCTACCTCGCAAAATATTTCCGCGGTAGGAACATACGTGCCGCTGCTGGCGGCGAGTGCGATATGGACGCTATCGCTGACGATTGGTCTCGCCGTCTAGCTGTGTCGCCCAATGCAGTCCGCCCTGCTGCGAGTTCGCCATGGTGAAGATGACCCAAAACGCCCGGTACCTGCCGGACTTGAGGAGTTGGTAGCTCAATCGTCTGAGCGAATCCGCGATCGATATATGCCAACCGATGGAGCAACTCCGCTTTCTCGTCGATTGGGAGGTGATGATCCGTACAGAGTCATGGCGTCGTAGATGCCAGGCTATTTGGGCACCCGCAAGCTTCCTGGCGGACCGCCGGACCTGGAGCGAGACAGCGTGCATCGATCGGCAACTTGGACAGGGGCGTCTGCCGAATGCTGCGGCTGCTGCCGAACTGACCCTTCATCCATCATACGCTGGCATGCGCAGGCAGATGATATCACCCTGTGCGGTGCATGTGCCCGATTCTGCGTCCTGGACCCGCACCCTGTGCTCCCTCGGATGGTCACAGCACCACTCGTCCTCCTCGAAATAGTGCTGGTGATCGTGGCACAACCCATCCTTCTCGCGTGGAGGGCACAGCAATTTGAAGAATACACCGAGGGTCGGTTACAACCGGAAGACATCCCTGGCTGGGATCTTGTTCTCTCGCCCTTCTACCTAGCCCTCGGACTCGGTCTGTTGCACATGTCCATCTCCACATCTACGTACTGCCAGTGGTCTAGAGTAGTAGCTGGATGCGCTTGTATGATGTGCGTAGTAGTAAGTGTCATGGTACTTGTAATTTCGCTGGCAGGTTCGTGGCTCGATGAAGGTGGGCTGGTGCTCGGTGGGGCTCTCGTGCCTCTTCTGTGTGTAGTGTCTCTTTGCTGCCTGCCAATTGCACTGTATGCATGTTTAGGGGCCTGGTGTGGCAAGTGTGCCGATTGCTGTGGCTGCACGGATGCTTAGATCACTATGGCTGAGAAGGCAGATCCAGCTGCGATCTTACCCAGGCACAACCCCTTTATTCGGGAAAGATTACGCATGGAGAGGCAAGTCATGGCAGAGGCAGGGGCAGAGGACGGGGGAGTTTCACTTGCCTTGAGAGGAAGCTCAGGTGTACATGAAGCTTAGACTTACGTCAGCGATGGCTCAGCTGGTGAAACAGCAGCAGGCAGCCCTAGGGTACCGGCAGGGGCCTTATCGTAGGAAGGTTGGAGAGGCAGCGGATAGCGAGGCACCAATGTGGAGTAGGTAGGTACCAGAGGGGGGCAGTATATGCATTCAGCAAGCTAGTAGGACCAGACAGTGCCATCCATTTCTGCTGCACTGCAAGGCACCTGTGCTGCTCTCCCCCCGGTCACTCCCCGCTCCGGGTAGCGACCTCCTGGTATCCGCATTTAGCCACCCAGAGTACCAACATCACTATCAGCGTCATCATCGGAACCAGCCTCCGAGCCACCCCGGGGACTGGCAGCGAGACTTGCCGCAGCTAGTCATAAGAGAGGTGGCGACGGACTTGCTGGGCCTCCGACTCCGGTTGGTGCGAGTCATACGGTGACCCATAGAGTCAGCAGTGACCTGGGTACTGCATGGGCAGGTGCATCTGCGACCCGGATCGACTCGAATGCCTCCTAGGCTCTGGAGCATGAAATGTAGTCGAGATCGGAACAAGCTAGTGATGTGCCGCTCTATGGCCGAGGAGGCTGCTGTGGTGCTACATGGGACCAGTGGCTCTATCTCGCGGTTGCACTCGAGCTTGGACTTGCTGTGTGCCTCATAGTGTCTGTGTCTGTGGCAGCTGGTCCTGGGCTTTCGGCGGGAGGGACAGACGGGTCACGGAGAGATGCAAGATCTAATGCTCGGGCTGCGGCCCTTGTTTTTTTGGCCATGATGGTGATAGTATTGGGCATTGGAACGGCTGGTGTAGGACTCACGATGCTGCGGATGAGGGACAGCATGGCTGGGCCCTTTTCCGGGCTCTACGGTGGAGAGACCAGGCGCGTACGAGAGAATAACAAAGGATCGTTGGAGTTGTAGGCGGAGATGGATCGACAAAATAGACTGCATAGGCAGTGAATGTATTGATCATCGGTGGCCATCGGACATGAAGCAAGGGAGATTAAAGTTAGCAATTGGACAGTTGCAGTTGCTGTTCCGTCGCGGGCAAATTGAATTCCGGACAATTCTGGATTCCAGAACCAGCGCGTCATAAAATCATCTTGGAATCGGCACGCTTTCAAGAATCGTACCATGATCACTTACGCAATTACTTTAGGACTCCTGGCTAGCGGAGCTCTCTCGAAAACGCCGCTTTGCGGGCTGGTTCCCGGCGCAGAATGGGCTTGCGATCCATCACCCCCATCCAATGAGTGGCCTGCGGCAGCCAATGTGCTAAACATCAAAGAGCCCCCTTTCAATGCTAAAGGGGATGGTATTCATGATGACACGTTTGCAATTCAACAGGCCGTGCTAAATAGCACACTCATGCAGGTGATATACTTCCCTACAGGAACCTACGTAACCAAGGAACCCATCGTATGCAAGAATTGGCATGCAGAGCTCGCTAAAGGCATTGTGCTTCAAGGAGAAAGTCAAGAAGGGTCAATTATTCGACTAGCTGATCAATCGCCTGCATTCTAGGACGATACTGAGAAGAACATCACCGGGATGTTTATATTTGGGAATGCACCCGCCCAAAATTTCGCAAAGTGAGATGTGCAATCCGCCTTTGAGCCGATCGGTAGTAGTCAATTATTTGCCAGAACATAGTTACCTTATACGCTGCGTGAGAACTGCTCCGCAATGTGGATTGATATAGTGCATCTCCCTTCGCTTCCCCCCTCTCCCCCCCGGATCTATCGATCCAGTCTTGTCGAGTCGCTAACGATATCCACTGGCTCGCGAAACCCAGGCGCTGCCGCCCTGCAGTTCAACGCAAACAATGAAGGTGGAGTGTTCAACGTCACTTTGATCAGTGAGGACTCGACCGCTGCGGTCGGTCTGGACCTAGGATTCTGCAGCGAGATCGGACCCACCATGATCTAGTACCTCGGGGTGAAGGGATGCCGGGTCGGTGTGAGGGTAACTAAGGGCCCAGACAGCGTGACAATGGAACATATTGCTGTGTACAACGCCAGCATAGCCGGGATACTGCACTCGCAGCAAGACATCTTCGCGAGAGACTTCTCCATTGCTTAGGAGGTCTCCGGAGCACCTGGTGTTCTCATGCTGGAGGACAACCATCATGGCACGCAGCTCACCATCGTGGACTCTACATTCACATATATGCCTGCCGTGCGAGGGCAAGGTGGTGTCGATGGCACCTCGAGCTCCGCGGCAGGGCTATTCTCAAACTCGTCAGCCGTATTCGCACGTAACCTCGTGACGAAGGGATTCAACGCCTCCATCGACGACGCAGGCACCTACCCTGTCCCTGGCGACACCGTCCTGGAGTACTCCAGCAATGGAGTGGCCAAGCCTTTTTCTGACTCGCCGAATAGTTCTCTGGGCCTGCCCACGAGGGAGACTCCGTGGGTGGACCTGCCACGACCCTCCGCTGCCTCACCGTGGGTCTCTCTCGTGGGCAGTGTGCCTCTCTATGCCTAGGGGTCATGTCCCAAGCCATGGATGAGAGCCAGGACACGCAAATAGGTGGCAGCAGAGGATGCTGCCGTTCGTGTTGCCCTTCAGGCCCTGGGTATTTCTGAACCAGCATCAGGTGGGATAGGAGGAGAAGGAGTGCGTACTACTAGTAGCCTCGACCCGGAGATCCTATTCGACGGGAGATGCAGCCCAGTGGCCGTATGGGACGATGATGCGGCCATGGCACTCCCCCTGCCAGGATTAGCCCCAATCGTCCTTGCTAATACATCCTGTGTGTGTGGTAGCTCCTCAGGCGAGTGCTACCCTGAAATGGCGGCTGCTGCGGCCACGGGGGCACGGGTGCTCTTCGCTCCATCGTGTGGCGACGGGTGGCCTGTTGGTCTGCACAACGACACAGCACCGCCTAAGATCAAGATTGAGGATGGCACCACACATGTGGTGGGCGCAGGCAGTCGGATTGAAGGTTACGTGCACATTGACTCTACGGGGTCGTCGAAAGTACCGCTTTCGTTCCTGAGACTCAAGACTAGTGTGTATGGCCACGGTGCCGTGTAGCTGCGGCAGCTGAGCAGCAGCCGCCCTATGATCGTCCGTTCTGTCCAGGGGCTCAATTTCCAGTTCGGGGATGCAACTCTACACTCAGTGAAACCTTCAGCGACATCGTCCTTCGCCCCACTCTTTACCGTTGATACCGTGGGAAAGCCAATCTGGGTACCAGCAGGGGCAGAAGTATGGTCCAGACAGCTGAATATCGAGAATCACAATACCACGGTGGTGGTAGATGGTGGCCGAATGTGGGTGCTCGGGCTGAAGACCGAGCAGGGCAACAGCGGCATCGCGAATGTGACTGCTGGAGGAGAGCTAGAGCTGCTGGGGGTGTTCTCGTATGCGACCTCAGGGCCATACTATGACGTGCCTGTGATGCATGTGAATGAGAGCGGACGTCTTAGCGCTAGCTGGGGATCTGATTGCTTCCGCTCTGGTGACGATGCCTTCAAGGTGTTCTTGCGTGAGGAACGGACAGGTGGGGAGGCTGCTCAAGTCGTGTATGGGGACGAGGGCATCTTCGGGCGCTCAGGGAATGCAGGCTTCACGTTGGGGCGCATGGGGGCGTAAGCGCATGCTTGAAGATTCGCACAGTCTACCAGTGGCAAGTACTGCTGATGCAGTCGTCATCAACCCAGGAATTGTTTCCGTCCCGCTAAACGCGCGCCTGCACTCTCCAGGCAGCGGCGATAGCTTTTACGGAACCTTGGCATGCCTGTTCGGTTAAGTTCACACAGTGACATCAACTCGCAACGTTTACCCATGTCAATTTATCTGCGCGCACAGATAGATAAGAGTATTTTGAGAGGATACTGGTGGATAGATGGTGCACCCCAAAATCAGTATCGAATGCTCGCACGACGTGTGCATGATGTCGCCACAGTCGAATCTAAATTTGATGAGTTAAAGTAGCTGCAATACTCGGTGCTAGGCAAAAAATTAGAGCAAGCTGAAGACAGTACGAAGCTTCGTGGTGTTCCTGATGTCAAAGTTTGGCAAAACTTTCTTGTGCGAGAGCCCTTTGTATCGGATGAAGCAGGACTCACTTCTGTGCGAAGGTCAGACTCAATAGCGTCACAGGTGAAGACCTGGCCTGAGCCATAGTCAGATGCACTGTCGTAGTTGGCAGGCGATGCGCCAAAAGGATGCCTTCGGTTGCCATACCGTAGCTTGTGGCGGGGCTCGTTCGAAATGCCAACTGGAGAAGTGGTAGATGGGGAAGAAATGTGCCTGACTCTGACCCCATCGGCCCCAGGCTTGCCGGTACCGACACCTATGAGCCCTCTCCATGCATCTGCTGAACGGGCAGCTGCTGCCGTAATGCGATCTCAAGGCGACGAAAGTGTATCCAAGCCACCGACCCTGCCGTAGCTGTCAGCCCCGATCCAGCCTCCACTCACAGACCAGCAGCCGAGCACATCTGCAGCAGAGGGTACGGCTTCAGGGAACAGCTTGGATATGTCATCTTTGGGCGATGCGTAGGCCCCGCCATCGGCCGGAGCAGCCGCATCAAGCGAAGAAGATGCCTCTAGTGCAACTAGTAGCACCCAGCCGTTGGCAAGTGGTATCCCTGCACCGCAAGGCGATGCACCAGCGGCACCCGCAAGCCATACCACCCTTCCTCCAGTAGAAGCTACCCGGGTTGCCGCGATCTCCCGCCTGAAGGTGCTGGGTGAAGGCACGAACAAGCTAGGTCGTTTCACGCTCACCGGGTCATACGACGTATCTACCGGTCTCATCGCAAGCGAGAAATCATACCACGCCATCCCATCCGCGGGCTCTGGCGCCAGCAGTGGTGCTCGATAGAAGAAGAGAAAGAGGTCGGATAGCCGCAAGAAACAGTCGGCAGGCAGGCCGTCGCCTAGGAGTGGATCAGGGGCAGCATCAGGGGCAGCATCGACGACTGCACGGAGACGATCATCCCCGTCTCACGCCGCGGGCGGCAGCACCCATACAGGATTTTCTGGAACAGCCTCTGCAGTAGGTCACGCTATGGCTGTCGTTGATGGGACATTGACGGCTACAGGGGAGCCAGTGCAAAAGCAGAGACGGATTCTGTCTACACTCCATCACTTCGGCATCGCACCTCCGCTGCCAGGCACCCCGGCGGCTGCTGCGGCTGCACAAGCAGCAATGGAGGCGTCTTAGCTTGCAGGGGGGGCGGCCTCTGGGAGTGGCGGGGGGCGGGGGCGAAAGAGCTCCAAAGCTGGGTCTGCATCGATGGCGCCTTGGATGTCCCACCCTCACGGAGTGACAGGGAGTCCGGATTCAGCTGGCGGGTCCACCGGGAAGGGCAGCAAAGGCACGGGAAGCACTGGCTTAGGTGTGCGATCGTGGATGCAGGAAGGGATGGGCATTCTCTCGAAAGGGGGTGTGTCCATCAGCGGTGCTGTCGGCTCGGAGTGGTGCGAGGCTCATCGATTGCTCCCGGAGGCCGGACTCCTCGCGGGAGACCTGTACGAGGGTGAAATCAAGGACGGACAGCCTCATGGAATCGGTACAGTTGTGTACCGGAACGGGTTTATGTTCGAAGGTATGTTTCAGAATGGCATCGAATCCGGCTATGGCGTTATTGTAGATGAGCACGATCAGATCCTGTACGAGGGGACAGTAAGCGATGGGCTACTTAACGGAAAGGGGAAGTTTACCCTTCCCAATGGTGACATCTACTCCGGGGGATGGAAGGACGGTTTGTTCCATGGCCGAGGGTTGTATGTGGTTCGGAGTGGTGGAAAGTATGACGGTTCATGGCGGGATGGTGTAAGAGATGGAGCTGGAGACATGCAGTATCCAGACGGAAGCGAGTTTTCCGGACTATGGCGGGATGGCAAGCGGCACGGTAAGGGCACCTTTAGACATCCGAATGGATTCTCGTACTTTGGGTTGTGGGCAGACGATGCGATGGAAGGTAATGGCCGTGCGGTGTACCCTGATGCTAGCGCGTACGAGGGCTAGTTCAAAGGTGGTAGAAGGGATGGCCGTGGGCGCTACTCGTTCTCGAATGGTATGGAGTTGAATGGTCGGTGGAAGGAGGACGGCTTGCAAGGCTCTGGCGGGACTTTATCCATGCAGCAAACGGTCAAGGTGAATGATGACTGCAGCATGATCCCCATTAACATCAGCACAGATTTGGAGAAGGTCCACCTGCGTGCTGGTTTCACGAGGTCTGGCAGCTGACACCATTGAAATTACATGAACTCAATTGTTCTTGTTAGTTCTGATAATTTGCAGTAAAATGACTATGTAGACGTCAAAACTATTACAAAGGTCTGTCGACGTTCGCGAATGAAGGGAACGTCCGATCGCGTAGTCTTTTTAGCTCCGTCCGAAGGAAATCAATTTCCTCAGCATGTGCCTTTGCCATTGCGACTAGCCTAGATCGCGTGACGAGCGTCTGCATCTTTCTCTCAGCCTTTGCCTTCGGGTTCAGTGCGCCGTCGCCGCCGCGCGATTCCAAGATGGTGGTGCGGACAGCCACCGCCTCGCCAAGCCGTGCTTTCTAATCCTCAAGCTACTCGTTCTCGTCTCTACTCTTTTTGACCTGCCTTTCGAGCTTGCGTAGCTGTTGCTGCAGCTTGGCAATGGAACCCTTGTGCGTGTGCTGAAGGTACCTAGCCCGCTTCTCAGCCATCACAATGGCATGCTTCTGCTTGGAGACGATGTCACCGCCGCTTAGCTGTTCGTTCAGCTGCTTGGTGACTCGCAGCAGCTGCAGATCGAGCAATCGCTCCTTTACATCCAGCGCAACGCCTTCGGTGTACCTCTTCTCCCACTGAAGCAGCCTGAGCTCCTTATTGAAATCCCTGTTTCGCTCCATCCACTTGACCCTCGCATCGTTGATGAAATGGATGCGGCGATTTTCTCTCTCAACCAGATTCTTAGGCGCTAGCACGGCATCGCTGTAGTCTACGCACGGTGCCATCGGCATCTGGCTGACCACCTCGTCCTGCCCTTGCCTCATGAGAACAACAATGGGCAGGTTCGTGCCGTTGAACACGTTGTGCTCCAGCAGAACGGATCGCTCTCCCTAGAGCAGCTCCCCTGACGCCCGATTCCGCTCTATCTCCCCTAGGAGTGCACGACGCGCAGACTGCGCTCGCTACAGCCGTTTGCTTGCCAGTACCAAATGGTGAGCAGCCTCGATGCGTTCCCGCCTTTTCGAAATTGCCTGATCCCACGCGATCGGTGGAACCGCATCTCTCGTGAGGCCATCGGGCATCTCTCGGTTCGATGGCTCCCTCAGCTTCGCGAGCAGGCGCCTCTCATCGGCTTCAGGTGTCTGAGCAGCTGCTTTTCGCTGGGCCTGCTTGGCTGCTGCGGCGTATGGGTCGACCTTAACAATTGTCTCGGTATCAGCTGATGTCGCCGCGGGTCCGACTTGCTGGGCGGCGTGTTCCACCTCGGAGGCCGGCACATCCCACATGAACACCTTGCATAGGAGCTAGACCAGCCCTCGTTCCAGGTCACCAGCCGTCTCTCGGAGTGCAGCACGTAGCGATCGGTCGTTGGCGGCTTGCAACGCGACTGCCTCCTTCTACTTAACATCTGCCTCTGAAGCGCGCAGCTCAGGCTCCACCTCACCGATCTCTTCTCTTGCGGCCACAATATCCATTTCCAATCCTTGCAGACGCTGAAGCACAGCCTGCTCTCGCTCAATATTGGCATCGCGTCCCATCACCTGCACTGCCAGCCGATGTGCATATGCTTCCTGCGCTAGAATGCTCCGCAAGTACTCGTCCCTCTACACGGACTCATCAGCCAGCATCGCATCGAACGCGTTGACGTGTTTATCTACCTGATCGCGGAGCTGCTCCAGCTCTGTCTTCAAGGCCTCGCTACGCTCCTCTTTGCGCTCGCGAAGCTCCTCGCGTACTTTGCGAGCCGCTTGAACCTTCTCGGCCTGCTCATCAGTGAGCGCCTATTCTAGGGCAGCTAGCTGGATTGCTGCTTTGCCGGTGCCAAAGCCCTGGGATGCTCGCCTACCTCCGGCTGCAGACGGAGTTTTCGCACCTTTGGCCTTGCCTTTAGCTTTCCCTTTGCCTTTACCCCCCGCAACAGCCCCTTTACCGGACTCAACATCTGCCTCGGCCTTTGCATCGGCTTCCGCCTAAAGAAGGTCTTGCATCCATGGCTCTGCGAGTGCGTCAAATTTCTCCTCAAGCTTCTAGATCTCGTCCTTTGCGGCGAGAGTCCCGCTCATCATATCGTCCAAGGCACGCTCGGGAGCGTCGTCTTTATTCCGTTCTGCCTCCTCCCGCCGGATTCTCTCCTCCTGAATGATCTCTGCTCTGCGCTCATCACTGACGTACTCCGAGAATCCAATCAGCTCGTCACTGACCTAAAATGCGGAGTCGGGGATTTCCACAGGTAGTAGCGTCGGCTCAAACACATCTCCAGGAAAGTTCTCAGCCTCCATGATCTTGCGCATTCTCGCCGATTTCTCCCGAATCCTCTTAATCTCCTCTGCCTTGCGAACACGTACACCCTGCAACCGTTGGTTGAAAGTCCTCTGCACCGCCCTGACGAGCTCACGCAGCAAAAGGATCTGAGCCCGCTTTTGACCAGGCATGCGGACCGCCGAGGGGTGATACAAGAGTTTGACCAAGCCTTCGCCTTCCCACTTTGTAGCCTCCCCGACAGGGGCGGCCCTGTCCTCAGCATCTCCGTCTCCATCACCATTCCCATCGTCATCACCGTCACCGCTAGAATGCCCGGCTCCGACTCCAGCAAATCGATCGTCGATTTCGTCTACCTTTGAACTGCCTGCAAGCAAGTCTTCATCCGGCTCGGTCCTACCTCCTGGTGAGCTCGGAAGGGATGATGCCCCTGTTCCCCGACTAAGCCTCTGCTCTAGCATCCCTTTCATTTGCAGTACAGGCCGCAGTGTAGGAGCGAGCAGGCCGCAATCGAACACCCAGTCAATGTTAGCAGGGAATAAGGACGCAATGTCAGGCCACACCCTAGATCCACGGCCCCCGGGCACCATCTGAGCGCTCAGTTGTGCTCCGCTCCCATCGCTGAATGAGCCCCTTCCGTCGGCCTGCAACTCATGCCAACGCAGCTCCTCTTGCTCCACTCGTCGCATGGTGGTGACTCGATCAAGCTGCCTGGCTTCATCCGGAGTCACCTTGCAAATAGGCATGCTCTCCACAGTGGTGGCGGACTTGAGCCCGTGGACGGCCCAGAAAGGCTCTTCCATCGAGTCGAAACCCTCCTCCTTGACCCTCGCCGCCTCCAGGCTGACCGCATCAATCATAGATTGGAGCTGCTGCTTCCGCTCCTCAGCTTGCAGCTGGAAGCGAGACTCCACCTCGACTTTGCCCTCTTCATCAATTACAAACTCCTCTCTCTCGAGCTTCTCTATTTCTGGTTTCCCCTCATTGGTCGCAAGCAGCTCTTCCAGCTCTTCCTTGATCTGAGCAAGCTCGTGCCTGAATGCTTTCCTGTCCTTTCGGGCCTCCGTTTCTTCCCTCATCGCGACACGGAGGGCTAGAAGGTCACTTGTAGCAGCCTGAGCCGATGTCCAGGAGAGGCACGCGCCCTCACCAATGCCTTCTTCCACAGCAGTGGGACCGGTATCCTGCTCGGCGGCAGAGCCAATCGATGCAAGGCTTGCAGAAATTCCAATCGCGTCGCTTGCAATGCTCGATCCGGCCCTGATACCAGCCGGCTGGCCGTCGGAATCGGCAGATGCTCCCACTAGAGATACCACGTGACCCCCTCCTAGAGCCTCCTGCG
>Ga0136560_1000869_pt1 | contig 15344 bp, 10 predicted proteins | sample AntRauMeHopE1497_FD_104925 | JGI IMG/M metagenome (GOLD analysis project Ga0136560, IMG submission 104925) | Saline lake microbial communities from Rauer Islands, Antarctica - Metagenome Hop E1 #497 | ecosystem: Environmental > Aquatic > Non-marine Saline and Alkaline > Saline | place... | reverse complement strand
GCGGTGAGCGAGGGCCGTGTCGCGCACACAGTACGAATGGTGCAAGCCTGATGCAGCGAGCCGAGCTTGTGGTGCTCGGGTGCGGAGAAGCTGGCATGGGGGGTCGAGCCAGCGCCCTGGTAGGGTATGGATCGGGATAGGCTAGAGATCATATAATCAAAGCAGTTCATATCACTTCGTACAGCATCCATGGTGAAATGGTTATCATTTCTCGTTGCCATCGAGGAGGTCCGGGTTCGATTCCCGGTGGATGCAATTTTTTGCCCTTTGAACCCTCATCGTGCGAACAACAAGTCTCGTCTCCTAGGCACGGGCGAGGCTGCACCGGCAGTCCGCTTGAGCTGAGAAGCAGGTTTGATTTTGCACCAATGGGTCGCCGCTCACTGCCGCTCACGCAGAATACAGCGTTCAGAGGCGAGCACGTCTCGCGCACAACGTCACGGATGGCATCAGTCCTCATCGGCACAAGGGCTCGCGTCCGAGCGCGGCGTCCCGTCGAGACTCTCGTCCGGGTCGTACTCGGCCTCCTCCGCCAGCTTCGAAGCCAGGGTGCGGGGGCGGAACTCGGGAGGCATGGACCGAGCAGCAGCGCGAGCAGCAGCAGCATCCGCGGCTGCAGCAGCAGCCGCAGCTTCCGCCCTGGCGGCTGCCTGCCTGTCGGCCGTCGTCTCGGAGAACTCGGGAGGGTGCGATGTTGCGAACTGGGTGGCGGCCTTCGCCTGTGCCTCCGCTAGCGCGGCAGCCTTCTCGGCGTCCACGTCGCGGATGTAGCCTGCGAACTCTGTGGGTGTACGTGATGCGGCCTCAGCCTCTGCGCGAGCCTTGGCGGCAGCTGCAGCTGCGGCCTTGGCTCCTTCCTCGCTCTCGCGTGGGGCGAACGTCGGATCCTGGGGCGGAGGCACCGAAGGCTTGCCTGCGACGGCGAGGAATGGGCGCACGATGGGGCAAGCATGGCGACGGCAAGGCGTGAGCGCGACAGGGCGCGCGCGCCCAGCAAGATCGAAGCCGAGCGAACCCCGCGGCACTGCCCGTCGCACAAGAGCGCGAGGACACTGAGCTGTGGGTTCTGGCTGATCGTGACGGGGGCCACAAGGGCGGTCACAACTCGCTGGGGCCTGTTCACAGCGATGTCCGGTGCAAGTTGCCCAAGTGTTCTGTTGTGTTCTCACCAGACGACGTAGAAATGGACTTAACGACCTCAGAGGCTACCTCACGGGCTGCCTTGACGTCCTTTGCGAAAGCGCTTGCCATCAGTCCAGGTCGCGCGGCTCGGTGAGGGGATGGGGGAGTGCGCGTTTCTGAAATGACAGGCACGAGATTGGCCGTGCAGAGACGTGCTCGCGAGCTCTCGGTTCGGCCCCGCCGAGGCTGCGCGGCGCGCGATCACTGTGCGCACTTCAGGGAGTCTCGCGAATCAAAAACGCTGGGCTATCCCTCCGCTCGAAGCCGCAAGCGCGCAGCGACGGAAGCCGGCGCCGAGCGGAGGCGAAGCACGCCTATGGCCAAAGTAGCCCACTCAATGTCGCCAGACATCCCACCGAACAGACGGTTAGTCCTTGCGTGCCTTGGCTACCGCTGCAGCGGCGCGGGTCTCATCCGCAGGGCTCGCAGCGGTCGACGTGGCCGGGGCGGGAGCGCTGGCCGCAGGGGCCGCCGGGGCCGGCGCTGGTGCCTTCGTCGTCGTCTCTGCCGTGGGCTTGGGCCGCCTTCCTTCCTCTGCAGCCGCCACCACCTCTCCGTCGTCGCCAGCGGCGCCCGGCTCGGCCGTCGCCGCGGCCGACGTGTCCACGCCGTCGTCGAGGCCGAACTCCCCGTCGTCGCCGCTGCTGGCGCGCACCCGCGTGTACGGGTTGTCGGCCGCGGGCCCGAAGACGTAGCCGACCCAGACGTAGAAGGCCAGGGTGACGAGCTCGGTGCCGACGGAGGGCACCCACTGCGCCCAGTACGGCATCATCTGGATGAAGATGTAGGTCCCAAACCTTGTGCAGTACAGGTAGAGCATGGTGATGAAGAAGAAGTTGCGGAACCGCTGGAGGCGGTCGAGGGCCTGGCGGGCCTGCCCGTCCGCGGCGGCCGCCGAGGCGAGGAAGCGCATGGTCCATGCGATGGGGAGGAGGACTGCGCAGGAGCCGAGGATCTCGACGATGTGGAGGACGACGGTCCAGTCCTGGAAGGTGGTGGAGCCGGGCGGGAGCTCGTCGAGGACGATGATGGCGACGGACGCGAGCGTCTGGGCCGGGAGGACGAACATGAGTACGCGGAGCTCCGTCGGCTGGAGGAACGGCTTGAGGAGGGACCAGCCGGTTCCGATGAGGAGGAGGGCGGCGGCGAAGACGAGGCCCTTGACGACGAGGACGGTGTAGTAGAGGGCGGACCAGCCCGTGGGGTGGCCCACCGCCGCGATGGCGGCCAGCTGGGCCGCCTCGGTCATCGCGGTCATGGCGCGCGCGATGACGAGGACGGTGAGGAGGCGGTGCACCGTGTGGATCTTGGTGGGGTGGGCGCGGAGGTGCAGGATCCACACCACGGCGGCGGCCGTGAAGAGGGCCGACGACACGCCGAGGAGCGCGGGCACGGCCTCGAGCCCCGCGGACAGGAAGTTGCCCCCCGGGTTCACAAACGTGGCCTGGAGGCGGAACGACGACGTGCCGCCCGCCTTGGGCAGGCACCTGCGGCGTGGGGGCGGCGAACGGCAGACGACGCGGCGAGGGCGCGTGGGCCGCCGTAACGATGCTAGCGGGGGGGCGCCAGGCGCAGGCTCCGCGCGCCTTCGGGCTCGGCCAGGACTGCCGGGGCGGAGAGGCGCTGGCTGGGCTCACCGCGAGTAGAGGAGCGAGTACAGCCCAGGCTCGTCGATGGTCTTCTCCATGGACAGCGAGCCGCCGGTCGTCACGTTGAACGCCACGTCGGTGCTCTCAACCTTGTAGTCCCCGTACAAGCATCCCTGGTTCTTGCTCACCAGCTCGACATCCGCCGACACGGCAACATCTGTGACCGTCTGCGTGCATCAATACCACGCGAGGGGGCATGCACGGAGATCGGGGCGCGCTGTGACCGCTGCGCTCGTGCGCTGGCTGGGCCCGCTGGCAGCACGAATGCCGGAGCGCTCACCTTCCGGAAGAGGAACGCGCCCTCCGTAGCAGCATTCGCTGCCCCGGCGATCTGCGAGGGCGTCGTGAACATCACGGGGGGAGCAGCCTGGCGGCTCCGTCCGGGAAACATCGCCTCGCGCCCGAACAGTTCCGCTGCGAGACCGCCCTAGGCCCAGCCATGCGGCCGTGCACGCGGCGGCCCTTTCGCACCTTGAAATTCCTGACCTCGGCCCGGAAGACGCCGCCCTTGAGGTACGCAAAGGTCTCAATCGCGAAAACTTGCCTCCCGTCGTTGACGATGTTCAGGTCGTGGATGCGAGCCCAGGACGGGGCCGCCGCCGCGAGGCATGCCGCGGCAGCAACAAGCAGTCGCATGTCTCTCCGCCTGGCGGGTGCGCTGTATTTGGCAGGGCATGAGGCTGCCGGCGCCTCCTCCTCTATCGACCCCACCGCCGCTCCACCCGGCAGTGCGGCTCTGTTCGGCTCCCACCTCGCCTCTGGCACCGAGCTAGCACTCGCTTCACAAACATGCCCCCCAAGTTCCGCCCCAAGCAGAAGAAGCGTAAGGGAAAGTCCAAGGCTGATGACAAGCCCGCCTCCGGCGCTGGAGGAGATGCGGCCGCCGCCGAGCGCCACAAGTCCGTCGGCAACAAGGCCTTCTCCGCCCGCAATTTCGACGCCGCTGTGAGTGCCTTGAGCGCTGTGACCCGGCCAACACGGCGCCGTGTGCGAGGCCTGCGCATGGGCGCGCTACGCGCCCACTTGCAACTGAGGTTCGTACCCTTCTCGCCGCTGCCGGCCGGCATCCGCCCAGCCACGCCCAAACCCGTGCGTCTCATCCCCCCCACTCCGCAGATCACCGCGTACACCGCGGGTATCGAGGCCGACCCGACCGCCCACGTGCTGTTCAGCAACCGGAGCGCAGCACACTTCAGGTGAGAAGTGTGCTCCCAGGCCCGCTGCACCTCCCCACACAACCACCGTGCACCAGCTGCGCTGGCCAAGCTCGGAGGACCGGTTGTCCGCGACTTCGGCTCGGGCTGCGGGCGTTTGCACCGCGCTGCGCCACTCTCCGTTTTTTGTTTGCTTGTCCGCTGCCAATATGAGTTTCGCTTCACCTCACCATTGGCCGACTCTCCCTCCCGCTCCTCGCAGCAAGGGCGCGTTCGCCGCCGCTGTGGCCGACGCCCGCAAGTGCGTCGAGCTGAAGCCGACCTTCACCAAGGGCCACATGCGCCTCGGAGATGCGCTCCTTTCGTCCGGCAACGTCGACGACGCCATCACGAGCTACGCCCGCGCCGTCACGCTCGAGCCGTCCAACGCCACGGCCACCGACAAGCTCTCGTCCGCCCAGGCTCGCGCCTCCAGCGGCGGCGCCGCCTCGGCCTCCTCGTCGGCCCCGGCTCCGGCCCCCTCCACCTCAGATGCCCCCGTCGGCACCCCGGAGGAGACCACCGTGATCGGCATCGATCTCGGCACCACCAACTCTTGCGTCGGTGTCTGGCGCGACGGCCGCGTGGAGATCATCGCCAACGAGGACGGTGACCGCACCACCCCGTCCGTGGTCGCCTTTTGCGGCGAGGACCGCCTCGTCGGCAAGGCCGCCGCCGCCCAGGCCGCCAGCAACCCGCACAACACCGTGTTCGACGCCAAGCGCCTCATCGGCCAGGCCTTCAGCGACGCCCAGCTGCAGCGCGACATCCGCCACTTCCCCTTCGGCGTGGTGGAGGGCCCGGGAGACAAGCCCCTCATCGAGGTGGACTACCGCGGCTCCAAGCGCCGCTTCGCCCCCGAGGAGGTGTCCGCCATGGTGCTCGAGCAGATGAAGAAGACGGCCGAGCGCTTCCTCGGACACGCCGTCCGCCGCGCGGTCATCACCGTCCCCGCCTACTTCAACGACGCCCAGCGCCAGGCCACCAAGGCCGCCGGCGCCATCGCGGGCCTTGAGGTGCTCCGCATCGTCAACGAGCCCACCGCCGCGGCCCTCGCCTACGGCCTCGACAAGCGCGAGGCCGCCGCCGCGGCCGGCGCCGCCGGTGCCGCCTCGTCCTCTCACGGCGTGGCCACCACCGTGTCGGACACCCCCAACGTGCTCATCTTCGACCTCGGAGGCGGCACCTTCGACGTCTCCCTCCTCACCATCGAGGACGGCATGTTCGAGGTCCAGGCCACCGGCGGTGACACCCACCTCGGCGGTGAGGACTTTGACAACGCCCTCGTGGAGCACACGTGCACCATCATCGGCCGCACCCACGCCGGTGCCGACCCCCGGACCAACGCCCGCGCCCTCCGCCGCCTCCGCACCGCGTGCGAGTACGGCAAGCGCGTCCTCTCCTCGGCCACCACCACCACCATCGCCGTGGACGACCTCATCGACGGCATCGACGCCGCCGTCCCCGTCTCCCGCGCCAAGTTCGAGGCGCTCAACAAGTTCCTCTTCGACAAGTGCCTCGACACCGTCATGCGCGTCCTCTCCGACGCCTCCGTCAAGCCCGACGAGGTCAGCGACGTCGTCCTCGTCGGCGGCTCCACCCGCATCCCCAAGGTGCGCAACATGCTCCGCGAGCGCTTCGGCGGCAAGGAGCTCTGCGACACCATCGACCCGGACGAGGCCGTCGCCTACGGCGCCGCCGTCCAGGGCGCCGTGATGTCCGGCGCCGCCGCCGCCTCGACGACGGACCTGCTCCTTGTCGACGTCGCCCCGCTGTCCCTCGGCATCGAGCTCGTCGGCGGCGTGATGAGCGCCGTGCTCAAGCGCAACACCCCCATCCCCGCCCGCAAGACCTCCCGGTACTCGACCGAGGAGGACTACCAGACGGAGATCGAGATCAAGGTGTTCGAGGGTGAGCGCGCGCTGACCAAGCAGAACAACTTCCTCGGGGAGTTCTCCATCACCGGCATCAAGCTCGCCAAGCGCGGCGAGCCCAAGATCGACGTGACCTTTGAGCTCGACGCCAACGGGATCCTCAACGTTTCCGCCACCGACTCGGAGACCGGCGCCTCGGCGTCCACTACCATCGCCAACTCCCCCGGCCACATCAGCCCCGAGGAGATCGCGCGTATGGTGCGCGTCGCGGAGGAGAACCGCGCGGCCGACGAGCTCGCCAAGCACCGCGTGGAGGCGCGCAACCGCCTTGTGCACCTCGCCCGCGACGCCGCGGACATGGCCGCCGCCCGCGGCGACGTGACCCTGGGAGCCCTCGGCGCCGCCCACCGCACCTGGGCCGAGTCCTCGGCCGGCGAGTCCGCGTCACTTGACACCATGCGCGAGCGCGTCGTCGAGCTCGCGACCCGCATGGGCGTGTCCACGGCCATGCCCTGGGACGAGGTGGCGGATGAGTGAGCGACGCCGCCCCCCCCCCCTGACCGCGCGCTGCACTTAACCCTGCAGCCATTTGCTGCAACGGTCACACTGCTGCCTCGTCGGGACACACAACACAATTCAACCCCCAGGCTCGAGCCAGCTGTAGCACCTCTTCATAAAGACCGGCAGGTGGCAGGATTCACTCGTGCAAAGTAGGCATGCTTGGCACCTCGCCCAGCCGCCGCGAGCTGACGCTGCGGAATGGCATCTTGCTGTCGCTTTGCCCGCTCGCGCGGCGCTCGGCCTTGGCATGCAGGGTCGGAGGACGAGGCGGCTCAGCGGGCTTCCTCATCCCCAGAGTCCGAGGCGGGGCCGAGGGGATGCGCTTCACCACGGGACGCTTCCTGCACAAGCGGGATCGCATCCTCCGCACCAGGACACGGGCCGGGTGACGAATTAGCGTCTTGAACAGCACCACCACCAGCAACCCGGCAGCCAGATTGAAGCCGGCGTGCATGACGCCGGAGAACACTGGAGATGCCCTGATCATCTGCTGGGCCGTTCCCATCACCAAAGAGATGGCCGCAACGGTGCCCCAGAACCCGCCCAGCGTCCACATGATCGTTCGAACTGACTGCCTCGCGCGCCGAAGCGCTCGGAGCTGCGAATCCAACGCTGTCAGCACCTCTCTCACGGTTGCCTGGCGATAGCCAAGCATCGTGGCATGGCTCTCCACCCGGGTCAAGACGTCCTTCGTGACCCCCCGCTCCATCGCCGAGTGCCGCCGGCCGCCCTTGCCGACCGTTGTGCTTGACGCTGGGCGCCCGCCTTCGCCTTGCTGTGCTGCCGCCCCCGGCGTCGCGTCAGCTCGTCGGGGCGCGCCTACCCTTGGTCGCTCGCCCACAAGAGGGCCCACGCGGGCCTTGGGTGTGCGGACGCAGCAGCACAGCACGTTGCGTCCTGGTGGCTCAGCGCTGGACCCGGACGTGGACGCCTTCGGGTCCTCGGAGCGCGAGGCGGCCTGGCCAGCTCTGGCTGCAGGTGAGCTTGCTGTGGAGGAGGCGCGTCTCATGGACGCCGCAAACATCGACATGTGGGCCTCCGGTTGGGCACCGTAGGTCGATGAGCGCGGGACCTCCACCGGGTCGTCCATCCCTCGAAGCAGCTCTGCCATAGTGACAGGCCGTGCTGTGCTCTCCTCCTGGATTGACGTCGCGGCCCCCGGCATGGTGATCCCTTCCGCGTGCGTCGCAACCATCACCTCGCCGTGGTCGTAGTCCAGCATGGTCATGGCAACGCTGACCTCTTCCTGCTTCCTGGTCTTACACAGCACGATGCTGCGGTTGATGAGGTCCAGGAGCTTGCGAGATAACAACGTGAAGGCCGCCCACAGCACAAAACACAGCGAAGTCCACGAATAGAACGAGGCAGCGGTATAGTACGCAAAGACCCTGACTGCTGCCTCTTCTCCCGAGTCTTGCAAGATCATGTTCGTGCGGACAATGCTGAGCGCATCCAGCCCGTACTGCAGGAACGCCATCACGAGCCCAGCCACCAGGGTTGCGTACTGCCCCTTGCAAACCAGCGAGTCGACGTCAGCCTGCGGGTCGGAGACCCCGACCACGAGCGAGTAGTGCCGCAAGTGCACGATGAGCACGCTGACGCCGGCCACACCGTGCGTGGTCCACAGCAGCATGACGGCCAGGCGAAACGGGGAGTCCACGGCCACGCCGGCAAGGATCAGCGCATCACGAATCGCCTTGCTTCCGACGCAGACGAGCAGCAGGATGCGCAGGATGTCTGTGTCATGCAGGCGGCGAAGCCTCTCCCGGGCTTTGCCCGAAACCGAGAGCGTCCCAGCCGACGACCCCATGAACGAGCTCATCCAGCTCTTCTTCTGCTTCAGAGGGTGGGATGCGCCGGTGGCCACCGAGCCAGAATCGTCGGGCCGCGCTTCGCGTACTGCGAGCTGGCCGTCAGTGGCAGCCAAAAGGGCGTCGGTCGCCCCGCCGAGCAGCAGGCCTTGCGAATCGCGTCGCAACACCGACCGGATGAACTCGCGCGCCGGGCGTTCGCTGCCGGACGGCCCTTCCTCGTCCACGTCATCGACAACGGCGGCAAGGTCCTCGTGCTTGAGCTCCATCACGTCCACGACGTCAGCCTTGTTTCGAGGCTTGGAGATGACGCTGGCCTTAGGGAACAAGATAGAGCCTAGGAGCGAAAGGCCCACGACGAGGAACGCGATGACATTGATGGCCAGGGATGTGGCGGTCACGCTGAGCGTCACTGCGTGCCATTGCCCGTCGCACTCGGCCATCGCGAGCTCCGGCGCGCAGCCCAGTCGTGTAAGGGCTTCAATGCCCATGGTTTCGGCGAAAGCGAACGAAGGCCGTGCCGGGGCACCGCTCAGCGCAGGCCCGGGGGGCGGAGGAATGACGTGAACCGACCCGTCGCACCGGGAAACCTCAGCCTCGACTCTGCCCGGCCAGAAGCAGGCTGGCGAGCCGCCTCCCGTCAGGCCGGCGCCCACAGCTGACGGCCATGGCCGCGGTGTCTGCAAGTGAGAAGGGACGAGCGATGCAACGATGACGAGCATCGCCTCCTTGCGCCTCGAGCGGACTCGGTCCAGTGGCACGGTGTTTGCGTGATCTCGAGCCTTCGGCTCCGCCGCCTGGCGGCCCGGCTCGCCCACCCTGCCCCACTCTTCCGAGCAACGTGTCACATGTGCGCGCGCGCAGGGTTCCTGCTGCGGGCAGTGATGCCCGCGGTTCCGAGGACGATGGCGGCGCCCGCCAGCCTCGTCGCGGTGGCGCTCCCCACGGTTGCTGGCCTCTCGCTGCTGCAAGACCCCATCCTGTGCATGAACCGGAACCGGAGGGAGCCCAAGAAGGCGAACCACGGTGCGCGGCCGTGCAGTAACCGCCGTAGGAGGCGGCTGAAGCGCCTGCGCCGCTCTCCCGGATGATGCGAACGTTCTGAGTGGCAGTGTGCCGGCGCGCCGGTGGCTTCGGCGCAATGCGATTTCGCTGGTACTGCGTCGCTCTCCCGCCCACATGCGCTCGCTCGCTCACTCTCGGTCGTCATCACCGCCGCTGCCAGCCAGCGCATTGCTCGCCCAGGCGGCGGCATCGGGCCCGTCATCGTCGCCGCTGGCGCCCCTCCCCCGCTTCGACGCTGCCACGAAGCTGAGCGGGTCCGTCTCCTCGTCGGCGCTGTGGCCCTCCCCCCGGGCGCGCTTCTGCCGCTGCTGCCTCCTCCGCTTGAGCCGCAGGCGAAGCTCCAGCTCCCGCTCCACCAGCCTCGCCTCCTCCCCGGGCCCACGGGCGCCGCCCTCGCCCACGCCGGGGCCGGCATCGCCCGCCGCCGGGGCCGCCTGCCCCGACGGCGCCCGGAACGAGATGTCCGACGGCAGTGACGCCCCGACGGCGCCCGGCATCACGAGCCGGCCGCGGGAGCCTCCCGCCTCGGGCTCCTCACGCTCCTGCGGCCGCCCCTCGCGCGGGTCCATCGCGCCGCCCACGCCGCCCCTCCCCCTCACGTGCACGCGCACCCGGACGCTCTTGGCCGCGCGCTCCGACACCGCCGCCACCCCGCCGCGGGCGGCAGCGGTGCCCGCCTCGGTGCGATCAAACACCACGCCGGGCGCGTCCGGCCCCGCGCCGGTGCCCGCCGCGGCTTCGCCGGCCGGTGCTGCCACGCGGACGCACCCACGCACCCGCACTGGTCGCACCTCCGCCACCGCCACGGCCGCGCCTGACGACGACGACGATGACGACGCCTCGGCCTCGGCTGCCGCCCGGGCCTCCGCCTCGCTCCGGTGCTCCGACACGCCACCGCCCGCCGCCGGGGCGGCGAGCCAGACCGGGCTGAGCCGGCGCCTGGCCGCATCCCGCTTGTCCTGAGCCGCGCGGCGCACCGCTGCGAGCTTGGCGAGGGCCGCGGCCGTGCTCGCGCCGAAACGGTTCCCCCGCCAGCCGCCGGCCGGCCCCCCCGCGCCCTCCGCCTCGGCCGCCGCCGCCTCTCCGAGCGGGTCGCGGCCCCACGCGGAAGCGTAGCGCCCAAGCATGCTGCCGTGGGTGCCGAACACGGGGCGCCGCGGCGGCGCCGTCCACCGCCCCTCAGCACCCGCCGCGCCGTCCCCCGCCCAGGCGGCGCCACGGGGCGCCGGCACCGCCCCGGAGCCGCGCAGCCTCGCCTCCTCCCGCTCCAGCTCCTCCACCCGCGCGGCCGTGGCCCCCGCCGCGAGTCGCGCGGCGCGACGCACCGCCCCCTCGACGTCCTCCACCCCGGCGCGGCACTGCGCCACCAGTCGCCGCAGCGATCGGGAGGCGCGGTGCGCCGAGTCCTCCGCCCTCTCGCACGCGTCCATCGCCGCCTCGGCGCCTCTCAGCAGGCCGGGGAGGCCGTCAGCGGCGCCGACGTCGCCCCCGCACGCCCTGCCCGCCGACTCGCACACGGCGACCGCCGCCTCCGCCACGTCGCTCATCCTCGCCGGCAGAGCCGCGTGCGCGACGTCGGCGGCCTCGAGCGCCGCGCGGCAGTCCGTCACCACCCCTCCCAGCGTGCCAGCGGCCACCCTCGCGTCCCGGTCGTGGGGTGACGGGAGATCCTCGATCGCCGCCGCCGCGACCCTGCCCGCCTCCTCGGCCCGCTCCAGCGCCTCGGCCGCCTCGGCGCGCCGCGCGCCCCGCCACGCCGTGTCCTCCTCGCCGCCCTGCGCGATGCTCGCATCGGCGTCCAGGGCGGCCTGCGCCACCGACGGGCAGAAGCCCGGCGCCGTCGCCTCGCCCACCAGGGGCGCCGACGCGGCGGCCAGGAAGGATGAGTAGGCCGCCGACACCCGGGACGAGGCGCCGGCGTGGGCAGAGCCATCCGGCGCCGCCGCAGAGGCAGAGCAGAGCGTGGCCTGCGCCCCCGAGAGCCGGTACCACTCCTTGGCCGCCCTGGCCGCCGCGCGCGCGCGAGCCAGCTCCGCCATCGGCCACTCGGGCTCGGAGCCGTCCGCGCCGCCCCCGCGCAAAGTCGCGCAGGCGTCGCTGACGTCATCGCACGCGCCCTCCAGCCTCGCCTCGAGGTCCGCCGACGCCGCGCCGGCCGCCCCCGCGGAGCGCCGGGCCTTGTCCGTCGAGGCCAGGGCCGCGGCCAGCGCACTCGCGGCGGAGCACGCGTCGGCGCACAGCGCCGCCCTCGAGACGTCGCGCCGCCCAGCAAGGACGGCCCGCGCGACCGCCCGCAGCTCCGCCGCGGCGGTAGCGAGCATGGCCTCGGCGCCCGGCGGGTGCCTGCGGCCGCGCTCGACCATGGCGAGGGCGGCGTCGGCGGCGTCCGCCACGGCCTCGGCCGCGCCGACCCCGTCGGCGACGGCGTCCGCCGCGGCCTCCAGCTGCCCCCTGGCCGCCCTGATCCGCTCCGCGGCCGCCTCCCGTGCCGCCTCAAAGTCCGCCTCCGTCACCGCCCCCGCCCTGGGCCCGCTGTCGTCGCCCCCGCCCCGCACCCGCAGGCGGAACAGACCCTTGGGGATGGCCCCGCGCCGCGCGCCGGCCTCCACCCGGGCCACGGCGTCGTCGGCGGCGCGCTCCGCCGCCGTCCAGCGCGACCACTCCTCCCTGGCGAGCGCCGCGGCGTCGGAGGGCCTCGGGGCAGACCGGCCGCGGGAGGCCGCCGCCGACACGGCGTCAAGCGCCTCCGCGGCTCCCCCGCTGGCCGCGCCCGGCCTGCCGTCGTCGTCCTCGTCGCTGTCCGTGTCGCTCGCCACGTCATCGAGCAGGCCGTCCTCCTCCCGCCTCGGCCTCAGCGGCGCGGCGGGGGCGGCGGCGCCAGACGACGACGAAGGCTCCTCCGCGGCCGCTCCCGCCGGCGCCGCCGCCTGCTGGGCGGGGAGCCGTGCCGCCGCGGCGAGCACGTCAGCCGCCTCGGCGGCCCCCAGGGACCGTGTCCCCGCCGCCTCCACCGCCTCCCTCGCGTCCTCCGCCAGGCCGTCGAGCGACGCCACGGTGCGCTTGGCGCAGCCCCGGCGGTAGTCCTCCGCGGCGTCCCTCGCGTCCTGCTCTGCCTCCTGCTCTACCCTGGCAGCGGACCGGGAGAGCCGGGCCGACTCCCGCCTGACGTCGTCCGAGGCGCGGCGGGCGACCGACGCCGCCGCCGCGTCGTCCCTCGGCGCCTCCCATGAGGCGGGGGCGGTCACGGGGGCCGCGCTGTCGTCGTCGTCGTCGCCGTCGCTGCCGTCGTCGGCACCGCGGCCCCCGTCGCCGGCGGCCCCCCCGGCCCTGGCCCCGGCCGCCTCCGCGATCACCCACCGCGGGAGCGACGCCTCGCGGCCGACCAGGCTCAAGGCCCTGGCGGCCTCGAGCGTCCGGGCGGCCGTCGCTGCGAGGTCCTCGCGGCAGGCGTCAAACGCGGCCCGCAGCTCGCCGCTACCGAACTTCACCAGGCGGTCGTCCGACCGGCAGCGCCCCACGGCGGACACCACCGCGCGGGCGCGGCCGCACGCCGCCACGGCGTCCCCGAGGGAGGCGCCCAGGCCCGACGTGGCCGCCTCGCGCCGCCGGGCCGTCGCCCTCGCCTCGGCGTCCTCCGCCCGCGCCCTCTCCTCCTCCTTCCGTCCCCGCTCCTCCACCGCCCCGCTGGTGAAGAATCCTCCCGTCTCCCACGCCAGGCCGAACCCGCCGGGGCCGGAGAGCACGTCGGCGTCGGCAGCCGCCCCGGACCGCACAAGGCGGGACCCCGCGAGGGACCGCGCCGCGCGCAGCGCCGCCGAGGCAGTGGCGAACCGTGCCGCGACGTCCACGCGGATGGCGGACGACGCGTCGCGCGCGGGGAAGGGTAGGCGGAAGCGGACCGCGCCGCCGTCCGACCCCTCGTCCGCCCCGCTCGCGGGCCGCAGGCACACCGACACCACATCGCCGAGCGCGGACATGATCTCCGCCACCGGGCTGTCCGCCGGGACATGCCCCTCGGGCCCGGGGCGCACAGCGAGCGCGCCGCCGGGCTGAAGCATCAGCGCCGGAGCCGAGAGCAGCACGAGCGTATCCGGCCGCCGCCCGGGTGCCTCCGCGTCCCACGCGGCCGTGATCGCGTCCGCGCCGTCGGAAGTCCCGGCGCCTCGCACCGGGAAGGCCCGGGCGGCAGCCGCACGGAGGGACGCCTCCCGTCCCACGAGCGAACCGGCGGACGAGACCGTGCAAGTCGGCACGCCGGGCACCGCGTCAAGCGCCACCGTGCGCTGCACGGACGCCCATGCGTGGATGGCCGCGGCGGCGTCACGCGACGAGCACAAGAGGCTCAGCGTCAAGGCCGCCCCCGACGCCTTCTCGAGGCGCGCCAGCCGGACCTGACTGTCCTCCACGCCAGCATCACGAGCAAAACCCCGGGCGATCGCGCCCGCCGCCTCCTTGGACGCGGGCCCGGCCAATGGGCAAGCAGAAAGGGACCGCTCGGCCGCTGGTGTCGTGGCGGCGATGCGGCACCGCATGATTGGCGCGGCTACTAGTGCCAGGCCATGCGGAAGTTCCATTCTCAGGAATGCCGAGGCGCTGCTGAGCGCTGGCGGCCCACGAGGGAGTGGAGGAGGGAGGGCGCAGCGGTGAGCTCGCTCTGCTCGATCCGCGGCCCCGCCCCGCCGCTGGGCCGCCACGCTCCGGACCGCGCTGGCAGCCAAAGGAGCTGGTGCCATGGTATCAATGCAGGTCCGCGTCCTGCTGCTTCTCTCCCTCGCGTTGGTTTGTCACTGGTTGTCGGGGAACGCTTTGGCGGCCACCGCACCGGTGTTCTTCTTCGCCATCACAACCTTCCTGTGGCACTTCCACCCTTCGGTAGCGCGGTCAAGGCTTGGTCCGGTGGCGGCGGCGCGTTTCCTGTCGGTGGTCCTGACCATCGCTGCTTGGGATGCGGCCGTGGCCTTCGTGGTCCTCTCGGCCGCCAAGGCGGCCGCCCAGGCTGCCGGCATCGACGCGGCCGGCGCGTTCCGGCCAGAGGATGCGGCGCCGTACGGCGTCCTGGCGCTCCCCGCCGCGATCGCGCTGAAGCGCCCTGGCCCGGAGCTGGATTGGCTGTGCCGCTTGCTGGTGGGCGTCATGTACGACGTCCCGATGCACCTTGTCGTCGTGAGAGCTTCCGGCGTGGCCTGCGTGTGCCTGCTGCGCGGGGCATCCGATGCCGCGCGAGCCCGTGCCTCGCCTGCGACCGCCGCCACGCCAGCCCTCTTCGCCCCTCCCCGCCCCCCTCGGCCCGCTCCCGGCCCGCAGATCGCCTACTGGGCCGTCGGCTGGCGCCTCAACTCGCTTGCCACGCCCGTGTCGTCGGGGGAGGTTCTGCTCGGCGCGCTTCCCTACGAGTCCGACGCCGCCGCCCTCCGCGGCCGCGGCGTCACCGGCGTGGTCAACCTGTGCCGCGAGTGGCGCGGGCCCACTCGGCGGTACGCCACCCTGGGCATCGAGCAGCACCACATCCCCACCGCGGACGGTGACATGCCCAGCCTGGCCGACGCGGCAGCCGTGAGGCTTCGCTTCGGGAGCCGCCGCGACCGCGCCCCTTCGACCCCCTCACGCGGCCGCCCCGCCCACCCTGCCGCGCCCCCGCCCTCCCGCCGTGCGCGTCGCAGGCCGTGTCCTTCATGAAGCGCCACGTGGCGGCAGGGGGCCGCGTGTTCGTGCACTGCCGGTGCGGCATCGGCCGGTCCTCCACCGTCGTGCTCTGCTACCTCATCTCCGAGCGAGGGTGGGGCGTGCGCGAGGCGCTGGACCACCTGCGGGTGGCCAGGCCCGAGGTGGGGCCGGGGATCAAGTCGTACACGACCGTGAAGGCATTCGCCGCGGCGGCCAAGGCCAAGGCGCTGGCCGAGGGCCGTGCATGGGCGGGGGACGCGCCGCTCCCCGCTGCGGAGGCTCCCGTCGTGGCAGGGGAGGACCTCGCTGCCGCGTTCGAGGAGGAGGAGGAGGAGGAGGAGGAGG
>Ga0136560_1000868_pt1 | contig 15347 bp, 15 predicted proteins | sample AntRauMeHopE1497_FD_104925 | JGI IMG/M metagenome (GOLD analysis project Ga0136560, IMG submission 104925) | Saline lake microbial communities from Rauer Islands, Antarctica - Metagenome Hop E1 #497 | ecosystem: Environmental > Aquatic > Non-marine Saline and Alkaline > Saline | place... | reverse complement strand
TCCCTCTGCTTCTCTTCGTCAAATAGCCGCTGCCATGCTGCGATGGCGTCCATTACGCGCTCCTGCTCATCGAGGCAGCGCTCGCCTTCCGTATCGTGAATCTCGAACACAGAAAATCCCCTCGCGTTGTCGGGCTCGATCCCTTGGATCTCCGCCATCATCGCCTTGAGCTCGGCCGATGTAGTCACGGACGTGCAGGGCAACATCTCGTACGTACCGTCCAGCATGTAGAGGCGGACGAGAGCAGGCAGCAGCTGCTTCGTGGCTTCAATCTCCATTGATGGGGGCACCTCACGGCGGGGCTTCATCGTAGCGCTACGTTCTAGCCGGGATAGAGCAAACTTGGCATAGTCATAGATCGTGGGCTAGAAGGGCTCCCCCGGCTTCTCTGTTGCCTGCGCGCAGAAAACAAGTAGCAACCTCAAATGGCAAAGCACTAGGTGGATGTGCAAAGTGTAGGCAGACTGGATCCATACTCAATGAGTTTGCAGACCCACATTCTGGCAGGCAGGCATATGGGCATGCAGACAGGCGGGCAGACGAGTCAGGCAGTTGCAGCGATGCGCTCACCATGGCACCATTAATGTACGAGCGCAGGTAAGGCAGAAGATCCGTGCCCGGCATGATGCTACCGGCGAGCACACTCATCAACTGCCACCCACCGAGGACCGAGTTGGGATCAGGGTTGTTGGTAGTCTGCTTGACCACCTGGATGTAGCACTCGTCCCTGAGCTCTTGGGGAGAGTCCATCAGGACCTTGAGGATCTTCTCTGCATGACCGCCACCTTCTTTGCTCGTGGATCGGTCGCCCATAAAGCCGGTGACGTTGCGGAACAGCTGCACTGCAATTTCGTCAAGTTTCCCATCTGCCATCTGCATCAAAGGCTTAGAGATGTTGTCCTTCTTCCACGACAGCAGCTTCGCCATCGTGGTTCGCCCCCCGAAAATGCCCTTTCGGTTCAGGTTGCAGTAGTCCTCTGCAAACTCCTCCATGTTCTTGCGATCCACCTCGGAGGGGTCGGGCAAAGTTAGCATGCTGATAATGGTGAGCTTTCGCAGGCGCTCTTCCTCTTCGCGCATGGCCACGGCCTCCTGTACCGCCTCCTCGGCCTCGCGCTGGGCACGTGCTGCCTCCTCCTTGGCTTTCTTGGCACGGATCTTGCGCAGGCGCTCGAATCTCTCTCGCCTGAAATCGACAGTCTTTATGGCCTGCTTAACGGCCTCCTCAAGCATCCTTTTCCAGCTCAATCGGGCCTTGCTGGCCATGCCACCTGGCACAGCTGCGACCGGAGCCGCTGCAGGAGCGGGAGCAGGAGCGGGAGCAGGAGCAGGGGCCGGCGCCGCCACAGGGGCTGTAACCGGGGCTGCCTCAGTAGCAGCCTGGGGTTCACTCGGTACCGATCCTCCTCCAGCTGCAGCCACTGGATCTGTGGTTCCTGCAAGATTAGCTCCAATGAGCTCCACAATCTCCTTCGGCACGCTCCAGTCCGTTTCGTCCCCCTTGAAGAAGTACGTCTTGCCCGAGGCAGGGTCTTTCGCGGCACCCCAGCCCCCCGCCGCAGCACCCGCCGGAATGTCACTGCACAAAGTGCAAAAGCGCAAAAAATGAAAACGATACGATGAAGCTGAAGGTGCGGTGCAATATTTCCGGGCATGTGGTGCTCAAGTTAGCGTTGACACGCGTGCCGAAGCGCCATACACTCACACCTCTTCGGGCCACTCCCACTGGGTGCTTCCATCTTTCGTGTAGTAAAATTTAGCTTGCGACGGATCAAACACGGCTTGCCATCCGCTTCCAATAGCGATAGGTCTGCGCAATGCGGCATGGACGATACTATCAGGAAATGGAGCAGCTCTTCCACGCGGGAAGCCGTAGTTCAATACTATGGTAGTCCACAATGAAATAATTGGTGAATTCAATCTTGATTCAGCTTTTCTACTCTCACGTAGCCATCCTTCTAAGTTCAAGGGCGCAAACTTGTGAGTTGCACCTGACTCCGGCAGAAGCTCACCTCATGTCCCCACCATGGGGACAAATCGAGACAAACAAAAGAGTTTTGTCGGGCCGAGGTGAGTCTTGCCATCTCTTGCGCGCAAGTGTGAACAGCATGGCAGTCGAAGACAAAAACCTGCGAAAAAATTTGTCTATTGACTAGAAAGCTGAGTTTACTGATGGTGAGGCATCTATGCATAGGGGATGAGTTAAGGATCCAGGTCATTAGGGGTTGCACCAAGACTCGACACCTGACGCTCACAGTGCGCTGAATGCCTTGCTACGTCATGTAGCCGAGCTCGAAGCACTTATCACTCGACATTATTGTTTCAGCTATCTTCTGACACGATGTTAGGAACCCTGCATCTACATATGCGCTGCCAAGCCTTGATATATCTATCCGCTTTCTCTCTCAGCCTTCAATGCCATCGATACGGACGGGTCGGGCAAGATCGACACGGCTGAGGTCAAACAAGGATTGACTATGTGTGGAATGGTGAGTTACAGCGTCATTGTCTCTCTCAGGAGGTCACTTTCCGAACCAAAACGATACGACAACAGCGAAACACTGAGATCCCTTTTCTCTATCCCGCTAAGCATTCGCAGAGACCCACAGAAGAAGACGTACGGGATCTAATAAATAGGTTCGACGTCAACGGTGACGGGGAGCTGGAGCTATTTGAGTGGCTAGAAATGGCGGCGATCATGTTTCTTGGTGCCGACGACTCGGAAGAGATGCACGAGCTATTTAAGGTGAGCTAGCAGCAAATCGACAAGAAATCTACACCAGGCGGTGCATCATATGTTCTAACTTGTATCATGACCCCATGCGAAGTCATATTCACGGTTGTTCTCAGTGTGCATTCACAACAAGTCCGCAGCTTTTCTCCGACCGAGACTCCAACACCGTCACCGCTGAGTCTCTTTTCAAGGCCATGAACCGCTTCCTTAAAGGATAGGCTGTCACTATGGATGATGCCGAGGAGCTGATCAGGGACTCTGGCGTAGATCTTGAGAACGGGGGGGTTCCGGTGAAGAGCTTCGAGAAAATTGTCCGGACCATTAACATCAAGCTGAAGCAGTAATTAGTGCTTTGTGCGACCCCGTGATGACACAATTTCATTCTTAAAATACCATTTAGAATTTGAAGCAGTCAACACCGTTCATGCTCAATCTGATAGGCTTGACACGCATCATTGCAAAGTGGCGACCGCTGCCGCCACTGCTTGGGATTGAATGAGGCATCTAGGTTAAAATGCGACCACAATTATTGCTCCGATTGGTCAATTCAACGCAACGCACCCCCAACGGCGCTATGAAAACACCGTTCTTAGCCAAAACAGCCACAACAATGATGACCTCTTATGCCGCCATTGCTGCCTTGCTGGCAACTTCTGCCCTTGCTGCCTGCCCCAACAGCTGCAGCGGTCACGGAAAGTGCGATAATGCAGACATGGTGAGGTAATCGTCTCTTTTTTCTGAAAGTTAAACAGAGGCACTTGCAATGTTCCCGCTTGTCGTAATCCGTGATGCTTTGTTGGTCTACATGCATAGGTGCTGCAGCGCGAACGCATCCACTCGGTTCGTCCGCGATGTTTTCTTTTGACCAGGCTGCTGGATCATTTTTTCCGCCTGAGAGCGAATCCATCAGAGTGTATTATGTGCTTTTTTCTTGCTATCGTGTAACGTTTGCTCGCAGTGCACTTGCTACAACCGGAAAGACGGAATCGTGGATGCATCAGGCAACACCGTCCCAGCTTGGGTCGGTCCGGACTGCTCTCAACGTACCTGCCCTTACTCTGCAGCTTGGATCGATGATCCCAGCGCCGACAATCGGGCTCATGCCATGGCAGAGTGCTCCAATGCAGGCAGCTGTGACCGCTCTTCTGGAGAATGCCAGTGCTTCTCTGGGTACACAGGTGAGCACGAGCTCAGCGCACCATGTTGTGGTCGGATACTTTTTGTCCGCTCGCCTCTTGTGGATATTTTGCACCGCAAGGAAGTTGGCCTGCTTTTTTGCAGCGCAATCACAGTTCGAATCATTGTTTGTTTTATTGCATTTCGACCAATTGCTATTTTGCAGGCCGGGCATGCGACCGGACTTCGTGCCCGAGCAGCTGTAGTGGGCATGGCACTTGCTAGAGCCTCAAGTAGTTTTACGTGGACCACCAGGAGGAGTCTGAGGATCGGATGGCGGGAACAGTAACTCTCGCATATTCCCAGGCGTGGGATTCTACCAAGATGTACGGCTGCAAGTGCGAGCTTGGATACCGTGGCCCCGACTGCGCCCAGCGCGAGTGTCCCTCGGGTGCTGACCCCCAGGGCGGCCCTGACGGAGATGGATTCGTCTATGCCAACACCGGACACACCGAATTCAGGGATTGCTCTGGACGTGGCACGTGTGACTACACGACTGGGCTCTGCAACTGCTTCCGCGGCGCATACGGCGAGGACTGTGCCCTGCAGTCTGCGCTCGTCTGAGCAAGTGCCCCGCGTTGGGCGAGCAGCGAGCACGCCACATGTAGAAGCATTATGGCCTCATTCAACCACGATCGAACAGAACGAAGTCTATTCGTTACAGCTTAATAGAACAACAGAGTGCAAGAGAAGTGGTGACTAAACGCGTAGATCCTATCGTGTTCAACGGTGGTCCTGAGGATGATCGACTGATCCGAATTGCAAGACTTTTATCAAATATCCGAACTCCTTCAAAAGTAGCATGGCTGAGACCCACCAGTCACAATTCGCTTTGTTTGCTCAGTATTGGCACGTTGAATACATGCATACTAGCAGCAGATCAATCAAGCCAAGAGTCGACCCCTTCATGTCCCTAATCGTATCATGCGCCTCCCCCACCTCCCCCTTGAGCAACACCAGCTCCAGCTCCTTCTTTAGCCTCCTGCAGAATCACCGACAGTTCCCTCATCCTCACTGTGTCAGGTGCATCCCCTTGCAGTGCACCCAGACCTGCCACCCGTGCAATCAGTGCCTCGTGGGAAGACGTTGACGCCTTAGCCTCAGGACCTGCACGGAGTAACGCTGCACCCAGTCCCATGAGGATCACAGCTTCTGCTTGACCCACCGAATCGCTGCTGCCAGCACCTCCCAGCATAGCAGTAGCTCGCTCTAGCTCGAATCCCCGGATGCAGGACTGCACCACGAGGTCTGCTAGCTCACCCGCAGTCTCTCTTCGAGTCCCATGCTCTTGTTCCACTGCCACGGCAAGATTCACTGCCAATAGTGCCCCTTGTACGCGGAGATCCGCCACCTCGCTCTCCAACAGCGCAGGCAGCACCTGTCTCAGTATGACTAGTGCCCCAGCACTGTGTTCTTTGGACAACAACGCCTTCCGCACAGGGGCTGGGGCCGTAATGTTAACTAGGCATTGCGCAAACTTCGCCGTCTGCTTTGGTTTGAGTCCTGCTGTGACGAGTGCGGTCATCCGCTCTAGCAAGGCTAGAGCTCTGGGGGCAACGTATTCCTTCTACGCCTCAAAGAATAAGGTCATGACCCGCAGGAGGTCCACAGCTGCCACCAGGCGATCGGCTGGCCACTGCATAATGATTTTCTCGATGAGCAGCCGTGCTTCAGGGGCCGGGATGCGGGCGGAGTGTCGGTGCCCTTCTTCACCAAGTCGATCCACTAGCTGTCCCAGGGTAGCTGCATCGCCTACCGTCAGACGTACCCCTGCATCCTCTATTTTATCCGAGGAAGTCCTGACAGCACCTTGCACTTTGTCGAGAGGAGGCATCTTGATGTTCTGCATCGAGTCCTGGAGAGGAAAATGGGTAAATCGACGAGGTGCTTGTCGGGGAACAATGTCAGGTCGGGCTGGCAGACCCCGCTGCTGTCTGGTCTGCATGATGAAATCGATGATGCTCTGACGCTAGGAGGTATCAATGCCGTGAGACCGGTTGTCACGGAGGAACCGATCTGCTGCTACTTCCGGTTTCTCCTCCGACCCGAACGTGAGCGTCAAGCTGGCAGTGCTACCTCCTGGCATGTCCACAGTCACTTGTGACGTCAGCATGTCGCCCACTCCTCCTCCATCTCCACCACCACCACCACCACCGCCACCAGAGTCTCCTACATATTCTCCTAGTCTGTTCCATGCCCCTCCTGTCGCTGACCACTGGCACACGATGTACTTCCCAGATGCTGTATCGAGAAACAGTGCTGTCTCGCCTTCTCTGTTCCCTGGGTAGGACGCACACCTGGATAGCTCTCCCCTCACCGGTAGCGATCCAGACCCAGTGGTTCCTCCTCCACTGCCTCCACTGCCTCCAGACGATCCGGGTGCACTGCCAGATGGCGGTGTCATCATCTCGTGGAACCTCACCATGGTGGCCCCATCATCCTCCGCTTGCCTGCCAGGGAACCTGGAGAGAACAAATACGTGCCCTGATCGTCCGCGCGCTTGATCCGTGCCCACCGCGATGTCGCCATTTGGTAGCCCTGCGACTGCCCAGGGAACACCTGGAAGTGCCATGGTCTGCACCAGTTGCCCGTCGAGCGAGAACAATCGCATACATCGATCATCTGCCCCCACCGCGATGAGAGCACCACCTGCATAGGATGGGTGCTGCAGGCACGACACGTGGTACGTGAACACGCCCTGACCAGTCGCAGTCGCCGTCGAGGACACAGGGAAACACCCCTTGCTGATTCCATTCCGAGTCCACAGCCTCAAGTTGCCGTCATTCGATACGGTCGCGATGGCAGCCGGACCTGCAGCCAGGGTACCATCAGCACCCAGGGCCTCCGACTCGGGGAGCAAGGTAGACGGCAGGGAACACACAGATCGCACGGGCATCTCATGCTGGTCGCACATTCGCTCCAAAGTGAATCCAGCCAGAGCAGCTTCAGGCACTCGGCCATCTTCTAGCGCAGGCATGGGTTCAGGTTTCCATACCCTGAGACAGTGACCAGCATAGCCCGAGCCCTCCTTGCGGCCAGTGGCAGCAGCAGCGATTCTCCCGTCAGAGAGCACCACGGCCGGCGTGGCATTGTCGCTCCCATCCTGTCGATGTACTTTCTCCCCGGTGGATGCATCCAGGAGACACCAGGCTCCATCCTGGCCACCTGAGAGGATCAGGTCACTGCCAGGGAGACCCCAGGCCGCCGCTGCACTTGCAGGGACGGCTTGCAGAGATACCACTCCGGCAAGCATCGTCTCGTTCCGCGGGTGGGCCAGGATCTCGTGCTCGGGCTCGTACTCGCCTGTCTGCGGAGAGGCGGTGGATCCACTGCCAGGCGTTGTTGCCGCGGCTGTGCCATCCCCGGAACCGGAGCTTGGATCCGCTGGGGTACCACCAGACTCAAGGGGGGCACTGCCTGCTGCAGGCTTCCACCTGTAGATCCGCACGATTCCCCGCAAGTCACCCGTGATGATCCGGTTGCCACCCATGGAGGCAACTGCTCGTATCATCGCAACGCTCCCTGGAAGTTGGCCGACTAACTCTACCTCGCCTGGCTGCAATTCACCACTAGCTAGATCTGCTGCTGAGGCCAACGTTGCTTCGGGCCCTGATTGTGGCGAAGGAACGATCCGAACCACCGTGGCCATTGCATCGTCACCGCCAGATACAAGCCCACCAGCACAAGCCGGTCCACCAGTTTGTGGGTCTATAGTGGCCAACGCATGCACCTGCGATAGTAAAATCGTTTAATTTGCCTAATACGAGCCGTTCCAAATCTCAAGTTGCAGCACGGCAACGTGCTTCCCAAGGCGACTTACCGCTTGTTCGTGCTCTGGCACCATAATTGAAGCAAGCTTGAAGATGGAAGTCGCCTGTTCCTCTATATCCGTTTTTCTTGACGCCAATTGAATGCCTTCATCTTGCTTTTCAGACATTTAAACGATCGTAACCTTGCCAATTATGCCGTTCTCGGGATGCTCGTATCCAGGATTCTGTCCGGCGGATCATAATTGCACTGCATTGGGGTGCACAGCATACTTTTGACCCCAAATGAAAGACTTAAGGCAAGAGAGACACAGGCATGACAACGCTTATACATTAACATTGTCACTGGAGCCTAGATTGCACTCTCTAATGAAAATAGGCCCAGCGGCAAAGTCACCTCATCAAGGTAGAACACGAAGCCAGGCCGAACCAGCCCCCGGCTGCCAGACGAGGTCGAGAGTCGAGAGTCGAGACTTGACACGTGGGCCCCAAACCAGTGGGACACAAGTATGATGGAGTGGTCCTGACCATATTCTCTTGACTGTTACTCGTCACAAGCACGTACGGCTGGTCCCTGCTCCCAAGTTATCTGATCCATTGGATCTGAGGTGTCGCAATACCACTAGCCTGAGGCTATTCATATCATCCATCCCTTTTGATCCCCCTATTCCATCCAACCGTCACAAAGGAGGGGGGGGAGGGGGCGGCAGGTGCCAAGCCCAGTTGGATCAGCAGGTAGACACCATGATTGACACCTGGGTCATTGTGATGATCTGGTGGACGCCCGAGAGCCACGGCCAAATAGTAAGGCAGCATCTGCTGCAGGGTCCAATGACGACGTGATCCACCGCAGCTGTCATGACATCGATCACGACATTGAAGACGTCGATCACAGCATTTGGTCCAATTCGTTGAGTTCATCGGCAGTGCATTGGTGCGGGGGCAAGTGGAAACAAGTGATGCGTCCGCTGTCAAGTATGCGGAATGACGAAAAATGCAACCTGATCTTCGTGTCCGGGTACTCTCTGATGGAGCAGTCGGCGGACTGAGGATGCGTTGGAACATAGTCATCCCCAGTGGCAGGGTCGCCTTCCGTGCTATCAGATGCTGAGCCCAGCCCGCCCTATTTTGCTGCTACTTCGACTTGACGAATGAGCCTGTCTTCCATCTCTTTTGCTTTGGCACGAGCTTCTTCGTCCGTTTCGTCGCCGTTTGGGACGAACCCCCCTCCGAAGACCTCATCTTCTTCGAACACCACATCTGCCACCCGTTCTGCACCGCCAGTGGTAAGAAATCGTTGCATCATACCACCCGTGAGCCTGTTCCCTCTAAATTCTCCCACCACGTTGCTAGTTTCCCGCGCGATCTGTACCCAACCGAAGCCGCTTAAAGCATCTGCTTCGTCTCTAACAGCCATAACAAAATCCTCTTTGCTCGCTCCGCTCCTCAATATGCACTCATACCGAAATCCTGAAAATCTGTCTGTCATCTTCCAGCCAGGCATTATCCCCTCCGCGCGTACGGTTGCAACGAGAAAGGAAACGTATGCGAGGAGATACGCAACCAATGTACCGCATGGCCTCATACGGCAGCCCCCTAACAAACTGTCCGAACAGATATTGCAGTAGCTTGTCTGCGGTCCGACGGAAAAGGTGACTGTGAGAAGATAAGTAGATTCTAAGTGAAAATATATCGTAAATCAAAGCTTCTAAGTAAGTCTTGTAATAAAGGAGGCTCGCACTCGTCATCGCGATGCGGGCTGCGGGCTGCGGCGGCGAGTCTGCGGCTCGAGCAAACCTCTTCTCAATACTCGGTGAAGAAGAGCATCTCCAGCGGCTGTACCGTGATGTTTGCCGGGAGGGTGACCGTTCCGATACTCACATTGAATACACTCGCCGAGAAGCGGTAGCCGTTGAGCGTCCTGCCAGCGCCGTCCGCTAGCCGCAGCTCCGTCTCGAAGGGTATGCTCATGTCCCGATTGGTCACTGCCACGCCCAGTAAGCCGCCAGGTGTGTTCGCGTGAAGCGGCCCCCCTGCACCAGCATCCCCCGGGGTCTCCCATGCCATGACCCGCTGGTTCGGCCTCGTCACATCCTCTGTCACGTTGAGGCGCCAGCTGTCCCAAGGCACCTGCCTAGAGAATGGAAGCATCGCGTTCGCATTATACGGATCCACCCTAAACTCCCCTGGTTCAATTCCCTCGCACAGTCCCGTGGCATTGACCCCTTCTGGTGCCCTCCACAGCGCTAGGCCGTAACCTAGGCTTTCGGCGTTCTGACACGGTTTAGCTGCGTGGATCCAGAAGAAAGTTGGTGCCTCTGCGAATACCATCCAGTTCATGAGCATCTGTGCCGTATTCATAGTGGACCAATTCCCTCGGAAATCACTCGGCTGATACTCGAACTCATCTTCGAAGCTGGGCTTCCCCTTAGTCGTACTATACGTCAGCATTGCCTCTCCCTTGGAGCCGAACAGACGGTCACTGGACTCACCGACGAAATGCCACGTCCATGCATCTACGAGGTCCAGTGTCGCAGGATCCAATGCCACTGGAGATGCTCCTAGCTGTCCCCTTGCACTATTTGCATTAATGAGAGCCTGAGGGAATGCCTGTTTGATCTTGGGTGCCACTGCCTTGAAGGCATCGTAGTACTGACATTGCGAATAGTAGCATGAAGAGTATCCGACACCAAGTGGGGGTGTGGCAAGTGCATCCAGTCGGATCCTCTCGGTTGGATCATTGCACTGCTGTGGAGTCACCACATTTGAATCGAAATTCGGTTCATTCTGCAAGCCCCACCAGCTGACGTTGAGACCGTGCGATTCGAGATAGGATAGGTCTTTCACGACCGCATCTCCGAACTCATCCAGAAATGTGGCGTTGAACGAGGCGAGTCCACCTCCAATGTAATCACCTGTAGATTTCCAAGCCGGGGGTGGAGACCAGTACTAGGCCTCTAGTCCCTCGATGCCACTCTCCACAGCCATGGCCTTCAACTCATCCATTTGAGTGGGCCATCGCCCCTGGATCTATCGCCGGGATGCATCCAGTCCACGAAGGAACAGTCCGAGGGCCAGCCGGCAGTACCGAAAGCCCCTCGTGATTTCTGCAAAGAATCGTGTCCGCTCACTCGGAGTGAGGTCATGGGGTACTGATGATGTCGAGTTGGGGAGACCTTGATTCCCGCTACCAATGGAATCGGACTAGATCTCGTAGCCGAAGCCTAGGATGCGCTGTCTCCGGCCACTGGGAGATGCGTCAATCGTGAACAGCCCCGACTATGGAGGGGCTTCCCCCCACATCAAGCACAATCCCTGGTCTGATGACGCCGTGGCCCGCAGAGTATGGTCAGTTGAGTTGATGAACCATCGCTGGTTCGGATCACTGGAATCGCAGCCGAGCAGAGCTGCCGGCGATCCCTCGGCTAGTGATCGCACGCCCAAACACGGGGGTGTTGACTCAATACTTGCTTCTTGACCTCGTTGTGGCACCCCAGCGTCCATATATTTGATCTATTCGCCTGACTACTGCCACGAACCGAGCTGCTGTTGTTGCGACCACGCGATGGAATGTATCACGACATCACTTGACTGCGCCGTGTTCCGTCCCAAGCAAACAGGGCTTGCTGACTTTTGGACAAGTCCCGCTAGGCTGCAGTCGCGCGCGTTGGATGATTCAAAGTGTCCGCCGCCGTACAATGATGACGCGCCAGGAAGAGGTAAGCGATCACATAGAGCGAGAAAAACAGGTGGTGGGTCCGCGTTTGTGAAACTTGACAATGTAAGAAATGCAGCTACCAATGCTTTCTTCATATCTAATTTTTCGGGATCAAACTCAGGACTCTCGTAGAGCCAAGTTGCAGTTTGCCGGTGCTTTCATGTTCCGCAAAAAAGGCGCCATGATGGCCCATCCGGATGGCCCAGCAGAGCAGGTCCATCAATAATGGCAATGGCCAGCACGAACGGTGCATGCAGAGTCGGCTCGGCGTAACGGCGGGTCTTGGTTCCCTAGGAGGAATAAAGCGATGTGCTGCCAAACCTGAGACAGCCTGTGAGTCGTGCCACTCGATCCATGGCTGCGCTCCTCCCCCTGCCTTCGTATCGTACTCCGCCCAAGTATGATCACTCATACAGCATGCCAACCCCCTCCGCAGCACAGATTAAGATCTAGACCTGTCACTGGCATGGCGAGAGACAGCGAGAGGGCCTCCTTCTCCCTCCTGGATCTACTCGGAATCACTGAATGAACTTGGCCATAAACCGACGGTGGAAGTCGTTGCGCACCGTGTCGTTGATGAATCGACGTCCAGGGTGCACTGCGGTGCCGCGCATTTGATTACGGAACACAACATCCTCATCCCAGCGCAGCGCCCTGCCAGCGCCACTACCACTGCCTCCTTGCTACTGGCTGGCGTCTCCACCTGCTGCTGTGAAGGACCCTGCGAGCAGCGGGTTGCTCGCGGCGGCCGCATCTTCTGCCTCCTTAATCTACTTGGCGGCTGCCACCTCGTCTCGAACGCGCTGCTGGTGTTCTCGCTCAGCTCGAAGTTTCGCCAGCTCCCTGCGCAATGCTTCCTCGTCATCCTCACTGTCGCTGTCGCTATCATCCTCGCTGTCGCTAATTCCCATTGGAGCACTACCGCGTGTACCCTGAGCCGCTGCAGAGCCTGCGCCACTGCTTCGCTAAGCTTGCGTGGATTGCGCAGGCATTTGAATCTCAATGTCATCATCATCGAATTTACGAAGAATGGCAAGCTCTTCGCTAGTCAACACAACGGCTGGGCCCGACGCCACCTCTTTGCTGGGGACTTTGCCCCGCACAAGTGCACGGGTCCAAGGAATGGCTCCAAAATCTTTATCTACAGGCGCTGCAGAGGGCAGGCTTCGTTCCTGTCCAGAAGCACCAGCAGTACCTCCAATCTGTGGTAATGATGGTAACCTGTGCGCAAGCAAAGTGCTTCCGGCCAGTCGAGCTGCGGTCAGTGCTTCCCGGTCCTGAAGCTGCTTCTTAAGTTCGCCACGAGATAAGGCAGCAGATTCGTCTGCCACTGCTCGAACCTTCATTGTTAGTTGGCCTGGAGGAGCCCTGGTTGACATAAGCGGCCCTCCAAATTGCACACGGCCCTCACTAAGCACTGAAGCCTACCCATTCCCTCGTTTGGCTTTATCTTGAGCTAAATGCATTTTACTGGCCCTGTGCAACGGTCTACTGTAGTATGAATACACCCGTTTTGATATCTTCTTGGTGTAGGCAGTCTACTCCGGCGCCGCGCATTTCATTCGTGTCGGCAGACCGCAGTGCCAGAGATCTAGACTAGTGTAGTGTCAAATCTCGTTGTGTGCGGGGCTCATCAATGGGATCCAAGGTTAGGTTCATCGAACGAATGCTAGACAGAGCTTAAGGATCGCCCACAAAATAGAGCAAACAAAAATGTGAGATGTAGAGCGCTTCGCAGAGCCCAGAGATAGGTAAAACGAACCATCAGTCCGATCTCAGCAATTGGTCATGAAACGCCTCGTACGCCGAGTTCATGATACCCCACCCTGCTGCAGACCGCACGAAATTCAGCCCAGCCCCCCGGAACAGCCCTCTCCAACCCCTCTCTTCTACCAGTGCAAGCACAGCCCTGCCTGGAGATAGATACTCCCTTGCACCACCATGCGATGCTCCAGGTACCCACATCTGGATCGACGCCTTCGCAGTGGCTAGTGGCAACAGCGCCGTCGAAATCCCAGCTCCCAGCAATCCCCCTCCCGCGAAGTCGCACACCCACCGTGGAGCCCAGGGCATCGCCTCCGCCGCACGGTCCCTAGCACCTCCTCGCAATCCGAAGAATGCGGCATTCGACAGCACGTTCCGCAGCGCGATCGTCTGCCAGCCCCGGTACAACTCCCCGGGTCCTCTATTCTTCAGAATCCACGCCCCCACTGCGAGGGTCCCAGCACGTGACGGTACCGGACTATTTGCCACCGGCATGCTTATTCTAGCAAGACACGGCCACTGCTGCTGCTACTGCCAGGGCCTGACTCGAGGGACCGATGGCAAGGGTGCTAGTGATGGTGGAAGTGGCATCGAGGAGCTGCCTCTGGCATTGGATGGAATTGATACAGTGCCTTGGAAACCCTGGATACAGCTACGTGTCTCTGATCGCATGGCATGGATGGAGCTTCCCACTGCCTATGGAGGACGCCTCCCTTTGATCAGTGCACGGCCGCCCGTTTGATCGCGCAATATGGATGCCTGGTCTGCAACGGCTCCTCGTCTTCGCAACGAAGGCTACAGTTGCAAGCCAGATGCTTTAAATTGTCTTGTGGATGAAAATACGCTGAACAAGGGCGCGGGGTTGGCTCTTGGTCCGCCCGCAGCGACCCCGAATCCTGTCGTTCTGGTAGCCATGAGCGATTGCACTCGCTCGAACGGAGTGAGTACCGATTCAAGTAGACCTGATCCCGTCGCAGCAAATAGAGCAATACCTGGGGAGTTATAAGACAGCCCCGTGCTGAAGGCAGCCTTGCTTCGGAGTGCGTCATTCGCGCCAAACATTACCGAAACTTGGAGCGATCTCTGCAGGAGCGGCGGAGTGACGCCTCTGTACAAGTTTCGGGCACCTTCACGGGCCAGCTGTCCAACTTGTCGCGCAGCTGAGGTACCCTCTGCCTGCAAAATCAACCAATTAATTAACTTCGGGGGCAAACCTTGTAATACATGCCCCAGCAAAGATGGCAAGCCGAAGCAAGCGGCGAAATTGGCAGCAAGTGCAACTGTGGGCGCTGGTTAGCTGTTCTCGCATGCTACAGTTCCCAGCATTTGGCATCAACCAGCCAAGAAGACACTCGTGTATAACTAGAAGGCCCTATTTAACACGTAGCTTCAAACGATTATGACGACCAACAGCAACAGTTGCAGCATTTCAACGAAAGACCAAGCTACGTGGCACCGACTCATTATCTTGGGGTAAGTACGTAACTCACCTGTGCCCGAAACACAGTTTTGAAGGCTGGGTAAGTCAATATAATATTCGTAGCGCTTGCTAAGAACCCAGCTAGGCCCTCTGCAGATGGGCGAAGGATCCCAAGGTTTGCTTGGGGTGATGCAGCACGAACATTCGCCCGCTACAACCCTCGATTGTCTTTCATTTTGAAGTATTCTGACTTATTAGCCCAGCTGTGCTTTCCAAATCAATATGTAATGGTTGCAGACTGTGAAAACCTGCTAGAATGTGCCTTAATATTCAATGCTGCAAATCTCACGACATGTCTTGCACTGGTTGGATCGGATCGGTCATCCTTCGGCGCCGCAGCAACCTGGCGGAACATACTGAGCACCACATTGGATCTGATGGTCCCTCCGGCGGGCTATAAAGCCGTTCAATAGATTGGCTTACACGTTTACCCAATCATTTCGTGCTTGTATCAAGCAGGCATACAGTCTCCTTGAGGCAGACCACTACATAGTATCACTATCAACGGGGTGTACAGGGGGGTCACCCTTAGCCTGACATCTAGCAACAGCCCGCATCAATTCATGCATCAGCTCGAAATTCACGACACGCGACTGCCGGGCCAAATAACGCCGTGTCCCATGTCTAGCCCACACCCAGGTCACTAAGATCAGTACTCATTCTTCCGTACCCTCGGCTACCCTGGCATCGAAATCTATCCGTACCCTC
>Ga0136560_1000866_pt1 | contig 15381 bp, 9 predicted proteins | sample AntRauMeHopE1497_FD_104925 | JGI IMG/M metagenome (GOLD analysis project Ga0136560, IMG submission 104925) | Saline lake microbial communities from Rauer Islands, Antarctica - Metagenome Hop E1 #497 | ecosystem: Environmental > Aquatic > Non-marine Saline and Alkaline > Saline | place... | reverse complement strand
TCGCCTGCGGCTTCTGCACCGCCCTCGTCGTCTTCCTGGTGCACATGATCAACGCCGCGGGGCAGCAGCTGTTCAAGCTGCTCGCCCCCACCGACGCTGAACTCGTCGCCTCCAGGGCCGTCCCCGAGCCGCTCAGCATCCCCGGCGTCGACGGCGCCGCCACAACGGCGGGAGGCGCGGCCGGCACCGCGGGGTCCGCCGACGGCGCGACCGACGCCCGCACGAGGGCCTTCCGCGTGCCGGCGGCCGCCAAGGAGGTCTCCCACGGCCGGGCCGCCGCCTTCTTCGCCGTCCCCGTCCCCCTCATGTGGACGGCCCTCGTCCTCTTCCTCCTCGCCGGCGCGTACTTCGGCGCTGTCTTCGCCGTCGTCGGCCCCGACGGCTCCTCCACCGCAGCCAGCCTCGGCAGGGACCTGCAGCTCACTCTCTCCGTGGGCGGCGCACTGGGCCTCGTCGTCGGGTTCTGGGCATTCTTCGTCAATTACGCGCAGGACCAGCGGAAGCTCCCGGCAGAGCTGGCGCTCGAGAAGCAGGCTCTGCTTGAGAGCCAGCGCAGGGTGGCGGAGCTGGAGAGGCTCTCCTCACACCTCGACGCCCAGCAGGCGGCGGCAGGGTCCCGCAGACGGACGCAGCGCTCCGGCTGAGCCGCCGTGCCCGTGTGTTCGTGCGTGTGACGACCGCGCCTCGGGCAGCCGGCATGCTAACAGTTACATCTTCTGCGCTCAGCGCCCGTTCACCGAACCGCGCTCCCGCCGCCCGCAGCCCTCGCCTGGACCGCACTCCCGCTCCGCCCGCCTCCTGACCGCGTCCTCCCGGGGGCCGCGCCGCCTCAGTCCGTGAAGGTCGCGTACCCGGCCGGGGCGGGCGGGGGCGATGCAGCCGGGCTGGAGCGGGTCCCGGGGTGCGTCGACGACGGACCCAGGGAGTGCCGCCCTGCCGACCGCGCGGTGGGCGAAGCCAGGGGAGCCGCGTCCGAGAAGTTGGCGTACCCGTCGGGGGTGCCTGCGGCCGCGGAGGCCGCAGCGGCCGAGCCCGCCTGGCTGGGGCCCGGGGACATGGCCCCGGACACGCCGAACTCCGCGTAGCCTGAGCCCCCACTGCTCTGGTGGGTGAGCGCGTGCCCGGGGGAGGACGGACCCGACGCGGACCGGCCGAGCCCGTCGTCGAACGTCGCGTAGCCGGAGTGCACCGGCCCCAGCCCGGCGCCAGAGAGGGACGACACGAAGCCGCCGCCGGAGGGCATGGGCCCGAGCATGTTGGCCGGGTCGCTGGCCCCGGACCGGAGGGTGACGAGCGTGGTGGGGTTGTCGTCGGAGCACTCGGAGCTGAGACGACCCCGGTCAGCGTCCGATCCCACGCCCGCGGCGGGCTCATAGGGGCCCGCGGCCGTGCCTTCATCATGCGGCTCCACGAGGGGGGCCGACGCCGGCAGCGGGGCGGCGCGCAACGAGCCGTCGGGCTTGACCCAGCGCCGGAGCGCCTCCTCCGTACCCTCCACCAGCGCCCGGTCGATGGCGCTGGGGGTGATATCGGCCTCCACCGCCGCCGACGCGGCCGTGGGTCGGCCGGCGCCGATGCCGCCCACCGCAGCCCCGCCCTCGAAATCTGGGATGGCTGAGTGGAGGTTGCTCAGCGGCCACTTCGCCTTGATGGTGCCCTCCGACACGAGCCCGATGGCGAGCATGCCCGTGGTGGCAGACCGCGCCAGCGACGCGAGCATGTGCTCCGTGCGCCCGCGGAGCTTGAACGAGACGGCGAGCTGGCCGGCCCGCGAGCCGGAGACCCGAGCGGCCAGCGCCGAATAGCCGGGCGTGCCGTGCACCCGGGACGTCACCTCGTCGCGGGTGCTGAAGCCGTGCCACTCGGGGAGCGCCCTCTTCCCCGAGTCGTCCAGGACGTTGCGGACGATGGTCACGAGCAGCGCCGGCAGATCACCCGATCCCAGCGCGTGCGCGATGGAAAAAAAGTCCGTGAACGTCACCGTGTCAGAGTCCTGGCTCATGGTCAGCCGCACCGCGGCGTGTGCGAGCCCACGGCAAGGAGCCACGGCACCCGCCTCGTGCCTGAGCGCCTGGCTCACGGCCAGGATCCTGGCCCGCGGAGTCTCCGACACGTTCGCATCCCTGCATCTCAGCGCGGTGGTGACGGGGAAGGGGAGCAGCGCGGCAGTTGCCACCGGCGAGAAGGTGCGGGCGCATGACGAGTCCTTCCAGGGTTGCCTGCCCGCGGCACCCACCCGGCCTCATCAGCTGCGCCGGGCCCGCCACGCTGCAAAAATCGTGCATGGCTGCGCCGTTTGCGGCGCGTGCTGCCACCGGGTGGGCCATGCGCTGTCGGTCTGAAAGCTCCGAGCCCGACACATTCCCGGCACGAGCCTTGAGTCCGCGCGAGGCGCAAGCCTTGGCTGCTCACCACCATGACTGAAGAGAGCGCGCCTGAGCCATGGGCCGGCTTACACTTGCGACTCGCGTGGCCCGATTCTCTGGCCGGTTGGACATCGCTCTGCGAGCTCCCCCCAACCCGCAGGCACTCGTCGTGCTGGGAGCATTCGTGACGATTCTGCCCGACCGGGGTCCCAAAGAGCTCCCAGAAGGGCCTCTCAGAGATTCTTTGGCATGCGGCTGTCCGTACAAGACCCCAGGATCCTGAGCGATCGCAATCGCCACCCAATGGATGACCCCGCAGAGGGCCCAGATGAGGTGGTGCAGATGATGTTCGAGGCCACCTCTGCGCTGTTCGTGAGCGAGACAGAGGCCCCTGCGGTCGCGGAGGTGTGACCAGAGGTTGCCCTCGCGCTTTACGGGGCAATCAAGCGCATTCTCGATGGCGAGGCCTCATCTTTGGACGCAGAAGCCTTCTTCGCCGCGTGCTTCGACGCTGTGCGTCGCGGCATCGTGGAAGTGGCCACCTTTGACGGGATGCTGGAGAAGGAACTCGCGGACATCGCTGCTCATGCTCGCAGGGAGAGAACTGCGCGGGAAAGCGCCCATTTCTGCCGCATGGCTTTCATTCCACGGCCCATGGGGGCGCGTGCGGGTCACTTCCGTCGGATCCTCGGGCTGTCGCCGACTGGCTTTCAGCGGGTAGCTGATCTCACAAGGAGCGCCCCGGAGCCAGACCCCAGGGCCAACAGGTGTGCTCTTTCGGCTATGGATCGCCTACTGGTGGCCCTGTCATGCCTTTGTTACGGTGAGGAGTCCGCCCTGCCGGAGCTGCGGTGCCTTGTCGCGCCGATCGCCCGCTTCAAGCCCTGTTTGAGTGCGTGCGGTGGGCCCCAGCGCAGGCGGGCGCCTCGACTCCATCAGACCTGCGTTTGGCGTGCAGGGAAGGACGGCGCAGCGCTGTGCGGCGCAGCTGGAGACCGCCATGTTCCTCAAGCCGGTCGTGCCCTTCGACTTCTCACCGGACCCGGAGTAGCACTGGACCGTGGGCGCCGAGCGCGGGTTCCCGCAAGCTTCCGGCGTTCGCTACGTAGTGCTGTGCATCGACGGGCACCAGGCGGGCTGCCGCAGCAGCGTGGGCGGCGACCGATTCGTCTGGTTCCGCGACAACGAGGGCCCCGCCGTAACGGTGGCCTATGCAATCAACGATGCGCAGGTCGCACGCGCCAAGTTTTGGGGGGCGCCGGCGAGCGTGAGTGACATGAGGTCCCTGACGCTGTCTGGCCCGTGGGATGTGATGGCGACGGCGGCCTACGACGCCGAGCGCCCCTTCATCCCTGACAACCGCGTCGTGCTCGGAGGCACCAGCCGCGCGCTGCGGGACTGGCTGATGGTGCCGATGCCGCGGCCGTGGCTGACGAGACACTCGGAGGTGACCGCCTGGATGTGGCGGGCGTACAACTTCGTGCACGCAGCGATCCGCACGAAGGTGGGCACTTCCACGGGCGCATGGCCCAGCCGCTCGGGTCCGCGAGCAGCGACCGGCGCGACGGGACCGCGGATGCGGTGCGCTCGCTGGCGCTGACCGCCGTCAGGCTCAGCAACTTTGCTGCGGTCATGTCGCTCGGCCAGCAGGACTGCCTGCTTGCTCGGATGGAGCGGGTGAGGCGCATGGAGGGGGCGATGCGCCCTGCTGGGCCCGAGCTGGAGCGCTGGGACAGGCAGCACCCGCCTTCGGAGGCGGAGAAGCTGGAGGTGGCCCGGCGCAACCGTCACAAGGTCGCCATGGCGTTCGTGAGCCACGCGGCGCACAGGCTGGCGGTGCGGGGCCAGGGGGACCTCCACTGGGTGGACCCGTCGGCCGCCTCCTCGCTGGACGTCCTGGTCCCAGAGGTGCTGGACGCCGAGCGGCAGCTCTACGTCGCGGAGAAGGCAGCCGGGCGCTTGGACGACGCCCGGCACGGGTGGGCGAGAGCGACGCGGCCCGAGTGGCTCAGTGCCATCATGCAGTCGGCGGAGCCGGGGCTGCGGCCGGACCCGCGGCTTTTCGACGCTGACCTGGCTGCGGCACGGGGAGTCAAAGACAGCCGCGAGGCCGTGCCGGGCGGGGACGCGAGCGCTGGTCGTGAGGCCGGCGTGGAGTCAGGAGGGGCTGCGGCAGCTGCTGCGTCCGCTAGCCCAGGCCGGAGGGACAGAGAGGACTCGGATGCCGAGCCGGCTTGCTCTGCCGGGGACGCTGGCGCGGCGCGGCCCGTGCCCGTCCACGGGGCCCGTCGTCTGGATGGGACGTCGTTGCCACACGTGTGACCGGTTCATGAGGCGAAACGCGAAAGGGGTACTGGCCTGCGGTGGCATCGCCTGCGCCATGCAGCTGCTTGGCTGCGTCACACCACACGGCAGGCACACGCCCATCCGGGCGCGCTCGGCGCTGCGAGCACAGCCATACCGTGACGGGCCTCGGCAGTCCCGGTGCAGTACGGCGGCATTTGGCCAAACGCCGTCCGGCGGCTGAGGCGTTCTAGGCCGTGCAAGTTGGTCGCAGGCGCGCGCACCAGCCTAGCCTTGAAGGCTCTGTCTCCTCCCAGCTCCACAAGCTTGGGCAGGGACCTCTCAAACAAGAGCAGGAAGGCGCAGGACTGTTTCAAGGTCGTTGTTTGCTCGCCCTTCTCGCTCGGCCGTGCTACAAAGCCGCGACGCACCAATCAATGTATTTTCTGTCTGCGGCAACGGACAGAAGCGGCTCGAAGAGCTCCGTTCGCGGCCGCGGTCAAAACCCTCCAGACTGCTGTTCTCAAGAACCGGAGGCGCTTGCATCAGCTTCTGCTGCTGGTTCCGCGCCGGCAGAAGAAATGAATATGCTTCGTCCTATACAGGTGCAAGGGGCACACGCAGGGCCGTTCAGGGGCCGAGGGGTCGTCAAGAGTGCGAGCCGTGGGTTGGGCTCTGCATTGAGCTCCCGGAGATTTCCCACGACCGAGCTCCCAGAGAACAGGCAGATGGGGCATGTCAGCCCAAGGCCTTGCGCTGTAGCTCGTAGCTTACCAGGGCCAAAGATGTCCAGGTTGGCCTTTCAACAGGATTGGGCCTGGCTCTGCAAGGGTTTGCGGCAGAGCACTGAGCTCCAGACTGTGACGCCACTCAGTACACACGCTCCCGAGCCATGGGGCGCCCTGGCTAGGATGGCTGTCACCTAGCACACCACTGTGAGTCACGCCCCTGTTTCTTGCTGCCCAGAGCACGGTGCTACTGGGTCTGGCGATGACGAATGCATTCGCTTCACGACGGTCAACTGAATTTCCGTGATCGAGAACCGCGGTCCCTTTAACACGGGAAACTTATCGCGAGCCAAAACCCGCACCTGCTGCCACGCGTGTGCCGAGGCGGCGCCGCAGCGGCGTGCGTGGCCCTTGCACTGAGCCGAGCACTTCGCAGCCTCGACCCTGGCTCCCTGGCCCCGCACCCAACACCACATCACTCGCAGACACGAATCTGACCAGTCTTGGTCGCACATCCGGTCGCGGCGGTCAAGCAGCCCGGACAGCATTCCCCGCAGCACGACGGTCCAGTGAGCCCGCCCCCCCCCCGCCATCACCACCTGTCCCCGCTGTGAAGAAATCAATCACCTTCCTTAGATGTCTGAATCTAATTTAATGTGATGCCATACTGTTTCAGCCTTGTCCGAGCGGAGCCGACAGAGATCGCTTGCGGCGCCCGCCCGAGACCCGCCCGTCAGCGCCTCCGTCTTTCCTGGACCTCTCCTGTTCCGCAGACCCCACACTTCCCGGCGGAATGGACCACAAGCGAACGTCGCCATACCCCAGACACGTGGTGAGACTCGCGAGCGGAGGTCTGATTGGCCTCGTCGCCCCCTGGGATGAAAGCCTGCTTGGACACAAGCTCGAGCTGACGCGGCTGCTCGCCCACGATGGCTTGTTGCCGACGATGAAGCTTATCGAATGCTAGATAGTATCGGAGGGGACCCGCCCGCGCCAGCCCCCTGGAGATGATGACAATTTTGGTCCGTGTTATTGACACCGCTAGCCGGTGGCTGAAGATACCCTTAAACCTTGTCTGATCCATGCTGCTCCCCCGCATCCCCTGCCTCCGCGCTCGCCCCAAATCATCATGCCTCCGCTCGTTAAGCCTCCCCTCCATCGACTTCGCAGAGTTTTTCCCCGCCACACCAAGGGTGCCAAGCATAGAAAGAGAGAGAGCGGAAGCGGTGGTGTCTGGGCGGTGACGAAACAAGTCTATTCTGAGTGCCTCCAAAACACCGTGAAGCACCATTGACCTCTAGGAAGTTCGGAGCCCATCAAGGACCACCATCCCTTCCGCCTCTCTCTCTCAAAGCCGCCCCAGCCCGCCAACGAGCGCAATCCTGCTGTCGATGAGGAAATTTATCCATCACCATCTTTCAACTGAAAAACCTTGATGACAACCTTTTACATGCATCACCATCCGAGGCTTCAGGAGATGCCCGCGCAGCGCTTCGCGTGCGCTCGCCCCATGGGTCCTCAACAGCCCGCCTTTCTCCCCACCCAACCTTTCGCAGTCCAAGTTTGCCCATGTGCGTGATCAGGTTGCGTAGCACGGAAACCGCGGCCCGGCTCGTGCCCTGAACAATCGATGGTGATCGACGATCGCAGGCAGAGCGTCGTTGCCGGTCGAACAAAACCCATACGATGGCGTCGCACGCGCCCTGCCGCGCACCCGTGAACTCCAGAACGGGGCGAAAACCTGGCGGCGGCTCACCTGGTGCTTCTCGCCTGCTTGGCATGGGTGGCCAGGCCGGGGGGGATCCCGCGGGCAGGCCCGAAGAGGCAGCGGCGAACGCCCGTTGCGCAGGCTGCTGCACCCCGCGCACCAAGCTCTGGGCCGCCGGTGACCTCACCACCCCGGAGCATGCGCTGACCAAGCTCGATGGGCTCCAGTCGGATAAGACCAAGGCCGAGTTCGCCGCGGCGTACCGAAAGAAGCAGGTGAGCGGAGCTTGCAGCGCGCGACCGGGTTTCGTGCGGCCGCCCACACGCCAGCGTAAGCGACAGCTCACGGCCAGGCGTGACGGCAATCGGCGTGCGCATTTGGCGTTGTGGCTGGAACAAACGGAGCGACGAGGAAAGCCAGCTCGTTGCCCATGGCCGTCGGCGCTGAGCGCGGCCTGCGGGCCTTCTCAGCGGCGTGCTTGGCGCTCACCGGTCGCCTGATATCCGCCTGGCCTGATCCTCGCAGGCTCAACAAGAGGTTCAAGACGTCGTGCTGGGGTGCCTGGCCCGGAGCCACCCGCTGAGGGCGCTTTGCCTCTGGGCTTGGCGGGCGTGGTGGTTCGACCAAGTGATCGTTGTCTCCATCTTGGCGAACTGCATGGTGCTCGCGCTGTACGATCCGCTCGACAAAGCGAACACGGGCTGGCAGAACCAGCTTGGCATCGTCTCCGAGTGGCCATTCACGGTGATCTTCACGGTGGAGCTGTGCATCAAGCTCATCGCGCTGGGTCTCGTGGGCCCGCGCAGCTACCTGTCCGATGGGTGGAACTGGATCGATGGCTTCGTCGTGGTCGTCGGGTGAGGCAGCTGTCCGGCGATTGCTTAGCGTCCGACGCCGATAGCGCTTGCCTCGCGCACCTGCTGCGGCTGCATTCCACCACCCCGTCCGATTGCGACCAAGCCCCGCAGGTACCTTTCGCTCTTGCCGGGGATCGACAACGTCTCGGCGCTCAGAACCTTCCGTGTCCTTCGCCCTCTCCGAACGCTGACCCGGTTCGAAGGCATGCGAGTCATCGTGCAGTCCATGCTTGCGAGCATCCCTGCGCTCTTCAACGTGGTGTTACTGTGCGCGTTCATCTTCCTGGTGTTTGGGATCATTGGCGTGCAGCTGTGGTCCGGCGTCCTCCGGGGCCGCTGCGCCTACACGACCCCAGAGGGAGCCCTGGTCGAGCATCCGGACGAGCTCTTCTGCGCGTTGGACTGCTCACAGTACCCGACGACGTGCACGTACTCGTTCGGGCTTGGCTGCCCCGCGTTTGATGGCCTCTTCACGAACTCGACGTCCGGGCTTCTCCAGCGCGCCAAGATGCCCGGCTCCTGTCAGAACGTCGGGAACCCAAGCCTCGGGAGCATCGGCTTCGACAACATCGGGCTGGCCTCCATCACCATTTTCACTTCCATTACGCTGGAGGGCTGGGTGGACGTCATGTACGCGCTGAACCGCTCCTGGGGGCTCGAGCCCGTCGTCACGGCATACTTCGTCCTCCTGATCATGTTCGGGTCATTCTTCCTTCTGAACTTGGCTCTAGCCGTCATCTGGGACGAGTACGAGTCCGCCACTACCCAGCGCGAAGAGCAGCAGCGCAAGGTCATCGATGACCTCACACAGGAGCTGCGCGCAGAGGTGGCAAGCTTGCGGGCCGGACCCGCGGGGGGGCTCGGTAGTCGGGACGATGTTACGGCCCCTTCACTCCAGTCCAGCGGCGCGACCGTGGCGGACGATGCCGCATCCCCCGCCCACGGCGGCACGAAGCCGTCTCCCCCGGGTATCCCGTCCGCAGACGCCGGCACCCTGTCGAGCCGGCAGCTGCTATCAGAGAGCCTCGCGAGCGTCCCACCATCACGGGCGGCGAAGCCGAGAGTTCAGTTTGAGAACCCCGCGCTGACCCCTTCCAAGGAGAGCCGACGTGAAGACGGCACGGAGCTGCGAGAGCTCTCAAGCATCAACCGCATGCCGACGCAGTGGACGTTCACTGACTCCCAGCGAAAACGCATGGGGCTGCTGGAATACATCGCCAACAGCCCGTGGCTGGAAATGGGGGTGTCGGTGCTCATCATTCTGAACACCATCACACTGGCCATGGAGTTCCACGGCATGCCTAGTGTGTACCGCACCGTGCTCGAAGTCTTCAACTACGTGTTCACCGCGGTGTTTGCCCTCGAGATGGTCGTGAAGATGGCTGGCCTTGGATGCGCCAAGTACTCGCAGTCGGCCTTCAACGTCTTCGACGCAGTGGTGGTCATCGTCTCGCTGGCCGAAATCGTGCTGGCGTTCGCCGCCGCGGACTTGGCGTCCGGCCTGTCAGCCCTGCGCACCTTCCGGCTGATGCGAATCTTCAAGCTCGCCAAGACGTGGAAGGACCTGCAGCGCCTGCTTGTCACCATCATGCGGAGCATTGCGGACGTGGCGAGCGCCTCGGTGGTTCTGCTCATCATCATGTTCATCTTCGTCCTTATGGGCATGCAGCTCTTCGGCGGGCAGTTCACCCCCGAGGTGTTTGGCGACGACATGCCTCGGGCTCACTTTGACAACTTCTGGTGGGCGTTCGTGACGGTCTTCCAGGTCCTCACGGGTGAAAACTGGAACGAGGTGCTTTTCGCATCGCGCAAGGCCGTCGGAGACGTCGCCATCGTGTACTTTGTGGCTCTCAACGTGATCGGCAACTACCTCATCCTGAACCTGTTCCTCGCGATTCTGCTCGGAAACTTTGAGAAGGCCGCCAACGATGAAGCCAAGGACGACGCAATGCAGGCAACCAGCGCGGCAGGCGCAGCCCCCGGGTCAGGGCTGCCCAGCGGCGATGAGGGGGACCAACCCCCCCGGAAGTCTGCGCTCCGCTCGTCTGGGCCCCAGGTCAGCCGTGAGGCTCAAGACCAAGGCACTGATCAGCCTGCCGAGGGACCGCCGCAGCTCCTGGACGGCGGCAAAGACGACGGGAGCCCAGTCGCGGTGGTAAGGTCACCGCCGGTGCAGCTGGTGCCAGCAACGCCCACTGGAACGATCGCGACACCGGGGGGCGTCTTTGCGAGGGCCGGCGTAGTACCCCAGCGCCCCGTGGTGCTGGATGATAGCTCAGCCAACAAGCCAGCGACCAGGGAGGCTGCGGCGGCAGCGGCTCCGGAGCAAACGAGCGCCCTCCCGCGTCCCGTCCTTGGCGCTGCCGCACTTGATGATGCGCCGGCCGCATGCCTGGCAGAGGCTCCAGGTGCAGATGCCAAGTCCGCGGCTGGTGGTGGCAAGCAGTCCGCACAGCGAGAGTCAGGCCAGCCGAAGCACAAAAAAGTGGCCCTCCCGCCTGTCATCCCTGCATCCGCTCCGGACAGGCGTGGCATGCCTGCGATCACGCCACAGTCAGACGAGAAGTCTGTGGCGGCATCCACGGCTGGCAGCCCGGACGTTTGGAGGTTCCGCTCCCTCGATGCTGAGCAGCCCGGCTCCCCTAGCGGCGCAAGCACACCGGGGGGGATGCGAAGGATGTCGTCGACCGGCCCAGAAGTCCCCATGCAGGACCTGCGCCGGAAGTCGCAGATCCTGGACGTGAAGATGACGTACCGAGGCAAGGCGTCGGGCACTTCGCGCATGACGACGACCATAGTGGACGACACCGGGCGTCAGCTTGCTGTGAAGATCACCAAGTCCGGCGATGTCAGCGTGGCTCAGGCCAACGGCGAGGGAGACACCACTCCCTCGCCCGGGGCCAAAACGTCGACCGCCATGCCGAACGTCCCAAAGCCTGGGGAGGCTGTGCGGTGGCCCAAGCACTACACCATGGCACTCTTCAGCCCTAGCAACCCGGTGCGGCGGTTTTGCGCAACCGTGGTCACTAGCCCGACGTTTGACAAGGTCATTCTGGCGCTGATTGCCATCTCCTCCATCCTGTTAGCGGTGGACGAGCCCGGCGTCTCGGAGTGCAAGAAGATCCCAGAGGGAACCACGGGCTCGTGTGCAGGACTGGCGGCCTTCCTGCTGTACGCCGACGTACTACTCACTGCTCTCTTCACGGCGGAGATGCTCGTCAAGATGGTGTCCATGGGGGTGGTCATGAACCAGCACGCGTACCTGCGCTCTGGCTGGAACGTCCTCGACTTTGCCATCGTCGGCGTGTCCGTGGCTTCGCTTGCCCTCGGCGATGCATCCTCGCTCAAGGCGCTCAGGAGCTTACGGGCGCTACGGGCGCTGCGCCCTCTTCGCGTGGTTTCACGGTACCCGTCGCTGAAGCTGGTGGTCAACTCTATCTTCGGCGCCCTTCCCAAGGTCAGCAACGTGGCGCTCGTGAACTTCCTCTTCTTCCTGATCTTTGCCATTGTGGGAGTCCAGAACTTTACCGGGGCGCTCAACATGTGCAACGATCCGTCAGTGGAGACAAAGGCCGGGTGCATCGGCACCTTTAACGCCACCCAAAGCCTCTGCTCGATGCTACCGACTGAAGGAGCAGCTGAAGCCTGCATGCGCTCGCCGACAGGGTCGCCGTTTCCGAGGCAGTGGGAGCCGCCTCCCTACAACTTCGACAACGTCCTGAACGGCTTGCTCACCGTGTTCGAGACCGCCACGGGAGAGATGTGGCCGGATATCATGTACCTGTGCGTGGATGCGGTCGGGCCGGACCAGCCGATGAAGCAGGACAACCAGCCGGCGGCCGCCCTCTTCTTCATCTTCATCCAGGTTGTGTGCTCGTTCTTTATGCTCGAAGTCTTCACGGGCGTGATCATCGACAATTTCAACAAGCTCAAGGCTGCGTCCAAGGGTTCAGGGCTCCTGACGGAGGAGCAGCAGACCATGGTGGAAAGCCTCAAGATGATGCTCACAGTGCGGCCCAGAAAGGTCATGCGTGCCCCGCAGCAGGGGCAGTGCTTCCACGGGGTTCGGAGCGCCGCATTCGCAGTCGCGGACAGCTCCGTCTTTGAGATCTGCATCATGGGCATGATCATGATCAACACCGTGTTCATGGCCGCGCGGTTCTACGGACAGCCCATCGAGTGGGAGCTCGCGCTCGACGTGGTCAACCTGATGTTCAACGTCATCTTCACTGTTGAGGCGGCCATCAAGCTCACGGGTCTCGGACTGCGGCAGTACTTCTCCCTTGGGTGGAACGTCTTTGACTTTGTGCTCGTCCTTGGCGGGTGGATCGGTGTCCTCTTTAACATCGGCCCCGTGGCTACGCTGCTGCGGATCTTCCGGGTCGCCCGCATCTTCCGGCTGGTTCGCACGAGCCGAGGCCTGATGCAGCTGCTCAGGACGCTCATCGTTTCGATCCCGTCGCTTCTGAACGTCGGAGCGCTGCTGCTGCTCCTCTTCTTCATCTTTGCATGCGTGGGCATGAATCTCTTCAGCGACGTCAAGCACGGCGAGTTCCTGAACAGCGACGCGAACTTTGGGTCGTTCGGCACCGCGATGGTCACGCTGTTCCGAGTGTCAACGGGAGAGTCATACAACGGCATCATGCACGATGCCATGGTGCAGCCCCCGTACTGCGACCCCGAGGTGAACTGCGGGGACCCTCTTATGGCCCCGGTCTTCTTCGTGGTGTTCTACATCTTCTCGGCCTTTGTCCTCCTGAACCTGCTGGTGGCGATCATTCTGGACAACTTCGAGGACACCAAGGAGGCCGACGAGGCAAAGGACAGCTTCAAGCTGTCCGAAGACGCAACGGAGCAATACCGCGAGGCCTGGGCGAAGCAAGACCCCGAGGGAACCGGGATGATTTCGTTCGACGGTCTGGTTGAGCTCATGTGCTCGCTTCGGTACCCGCTCGGGCTGCGAAACCACCCCGGCGTGGAGCGTGGCGGCGGCATGACGCGCGTCGCAAAGAGGGTGCTGGGCGAGCTGGACATCCAGTCCGTGAACGGGGAGAATTTCGAGTTTCAGATCGTGCTCCAGGCACTCGTCAACAACGCCAGCGGAGGGGGCTGGGCCGACGCCAGGATCATCGCGGCCCCGAGGCTGCAGGTGCAAGGCGAGCTGCAGATCATGGGGGGCCTCCGGCAGGCCGTGGCGGTTCGAAGGATCCAGGGCGTCATTCGCGACAAGCTGGCGTTCGCCAGGAAGGTGCGCGAGCTGGAGGCCAAGCTGGGCCGGCCGGCGACGGCCGAAGACCGCGCCAAGATCTCAACGGTCAAGCCCGAACGAATCGTGGACAAGCGGACGCTCATGATGATGTTCGCCGTCGGAGCTGCCAGCGCCGCCAACGTCCCCCTCGCAGACTCTACGAACGTGGACAAAGACAGGTCGTGAGAGCGCCTCGATGGCCAGCAGCAAGGTGTTGTTCGATTTCGACTGTGCGTGGTATGATTGTGAAAGCTGATTCGCCGGCAATCCGCGAAAGCTCGTGACGCTTGCTGGCGAGCCGTTGCCGAGCGGAGGCCATCGTGGGCGTCACCCACGCACGCTGCCGCGCATCAGTCACGCGGGGTCCACTCGTGCGGCCTCCTCTGCCGCGGCCGCCAGCTGCGCCTCCGGGTGCAGGTGCAGCAGCTCGGGCTCCGCCCTCGGCCTGGGATGGCGCGCGTCGGTGAGGGCAGTGACGTCCGCGCGGCCGAGCGTGCCATCCATGTCCTCGTCGCTCTTGTTGTCGTCGTCGTCATCGTCGGCCCCGTGGAGGAAGCCGAGCCGCCCGGCCGGCGTGCGAGTGACCGAGTCCAGGGTGGCCGAGTGGCGGGCCGCCACGAGCTGCGTCTCGATGGCGCGCTGCCGCTGGGCAGCCGCGTACGCGTTGCACTGGTCGCCGATGCGGCTCCTCCGCTGGCGGCCGCGGCCGGGGGAGTCCCGGCTCGGGGGCCAGGCGGCCGCCGGCGCCAGCGTGCCGGTCGGCGTCAGCTCGGGCGCGGGCGGCAGCGGCAGCCTGTGGGCACGGCCAGGGCGCGACGGGGCACGACCGGTCCGCTCGGGCGTGAGCTTCGCTCTCATCGCCCCCAGCGTTTCCACGGCCTCCCGCTCGCGGGGGGGCAGCGCCTCGCGCTCCGGGCTGCGGTACTGGTGCGGGGGCGTCCCGGCGGCGGGTGGCGCGTCGCACCGGAGGCCGTCGGCGGGGCGGCCTGGGGAGGCTGGGGGCAGCGCGGCGGCACGCCGCGGCCCGTCCGTCACGGCCAGCCTTGCTCGGACCCGTGACTTCTTGGCGGGGGATGAGGCGGGGGATGAGGCGAGGGATGAGGCGGCGGCGGGGGTGACGGCGGGCTGGCGCTTGGGCGCCCGGGGGGGCTGCTCCAGTGCCCTGGCTGCGGCACCGGCGGCGTGGTGGAGGGCCTTGATGGGCGGCCCGGGGGCGCGGGGCGGCGAGGCCGCCTCTAGGTGGGGCCGGGGGCGCGCGCGGGGCTCCGACGGCGTGATGCCGCGCAGGTGGGCGGGGAAGGGCCCGGCTGGCGGGGCGAGGGGGGACGGAGGGATGCCCCTGGGGGCGGCGCCGGTCCAGAGGAGGCCTCCGGGGGAGGAGAAGGGCCCGACGGCGCGGAAGGGGGTGCCGACGTCGTGAAGGCGGGAGGCGGGGGGGGGAGACGGGGAGGCGGGCATGTGGGCGGCGTCGTGCGCCCGGCCTCTTGCGTAGGCTAGGGCTGATGCGGCGGCAGCGGTTGCGGGGCAAGGGCCGGAGCCGGGCGCCACTGAGGCGGAGGGGGGCAGGGAAGGGGGCAGGGAGGCGGAGGTGCGGCGCCCGGGGCTTGCGTGGGGCGCCGTCACGCTGACGGCGACGGCAGCGGTTGCGGCGACAAAGGCTGCCACGGCCGAGGCGGAGGCGCCGGGGGAGGCCTTGCGCTTGGCGGAGGCGCCGCCGGAGACCCGACCGGGCCGGGCGGGGCTGTGGGCCGCGGGCCAGCCGGGGAGGAAGACGGAGGAGGCGGCCGACGTCGGGGGCGCCCGTCCGCCGAGGAGGCTGTGGCTCGGGCTGGAGGAGGGGGGGAAGGGGAAGTGCGGGGGGAAGGGGGAGGCCGGGACGGGTGCGCGCTGCGGGCCCCGCGCGGCGACGAGCGACGCGGCCGTGGCCACGGCGGCGGACGGGGCGGCTGGCCGCTTGCGGGAGGGGGGTGAGCGGACGCGGATGCCGTCGGCGTCGGACTCCGACTCGTAGTCGGACTCCGAGTCGGCGGCGAGGCCGCGTCGCGGGTCCCAGGGCGCGGCGGCGCCGGGTGCGACCCCGCCCGCCGCCGCCGCCGAGGCCGGGCGGAGGGAGGAGGGCGGCGGGCGGTGCGGCGCCGCGAGGTTGAGCCTGGCCTGCACGCCGGAGCGGACGGGGGAGGAGGAGGCGGGG
>Ga0136560_1000864_pt1 | contig 15395 bp, 12 predicted proteins | sample AntRauMeHopE1497_FD_104925 | JGI IMG/M metagenome (GOLD analysis project Ga0136560, IMG submission 104925) | Saline lake microbial communities from Rauer Islands, Antarctica - Metagenome Hop E1 #497 | ecosystem: Environmental > Aquatic > Non-marine Saline and Alkaline > Saline | place... | reverse complement strand
CTAATCGGTACTTTTGAAAGATCTTAGTCAAAATCTCTTCAGGGTAGCCCATATCTCTCAGTACTAAAGCCGCATTAGTGGTGTCCAATACACCGACCTCCAATTTATAGTCGTAATGATATTTTGAATTAATATCTTTTCCTGAAAAATAGAAAAACAGAAAGCCTGAAAGCTCATGAACCAACTCCAAATCGTGAGTAGAGGCAACGACGAAGGTTTTGTTATTTGCCAAATGGTTCAAAATCACTGACGACAAGATTAATCTTTCCCGCGCATTTGTTCCTTTGAAAATCTCATCAATCAAAAGCAACTCGAAACACTGGTCATTCACTGACGACAGCATACTTTTCAGAGACTCTGCCTCACTGAAAAAATAACTTTTTTCACTTGTGAGTTCATCAAAATTCTGAATTGAAGAATAAAGCTTGGTCTTGGGAAGTGTCATTTCAGACGCAAATACGCAATTAATCGTTTGAGCCAATAAGCAATTCAACCCAATACTTCGGAGAAATGTACTTTTACCGGACATATTTGCACCAGTAATCAAGACCCCGTTTCTATCGAAAAGAAATGAGTTTGGAACTGAAGTTGATAGTAACGGGTGCAATAGTTCTTTTGCCTCTAAAATTAGCGATTTACCTTCTTTTGGTAAAGTGATCGTAGGATCAGATCTCCTCAAGTTTAAGATAGAAAGAACAAAATCCAAATATGCTATTGCCTCAAAATTGGCTTCAATAAGCTTAGTTTCTTGTTCGATCTGCTTGACCAATGAAAAATACAAGATGATTTCTATCAGAAACATCGCTTTAATTAAATCAGTAAAATAGCCCACAACCTCAGCCAGCTCTCCAACCCCTCTTAGGCTTGGCTTGAACAATGAGCTTTTTAAAATCAAGGAATCTATACCGCCATTTGCCGGTGACTTGACCAAAGAAATATTTTGCTTATTCGCCTCCCGAAGAACGGACTTTGATGCCGAAAGCATTTCGCTCAATTGCCCAAAGGAGGCCGACTCAAGCGTGACATTCAACTTGCCCCAATAATGGATCATGAAATTGAAAGTAACAATGATCATCATCGGGATAATCAGCCAATCGTAAAAAAATGCTACAGGAACCCCTATGACTGCCGCCGCGCAAAGAATATAAAACCCGAAAACAAATGGCGGACGCTTAGAAAATTCCTTTTGAAATACATTACACAAAAAATAAGAATCGTTTTTGGCCAATTCCGCAAGCTTTGCCGAAAGAAATTTTTCGAATTTTGGATTTTGTTGGAGGGTTTGAATGGTAGTTTCCAGATCATCATTCAAAACAGCCCCTTCTGGTATCACTCTTAATGACTTATATAAATATTGCTGACCATATTTGGTCTGAGTATTATCTATTTTCAAGAATACCTCGTCCATATCCAAGTCATTCCAGATTTTGATAGGAATTTCCTGAAATACACCTTCCCTATCAGACTGTAGGTAATATTTTCCTACTCGCTCAAAATTCAACTCTAAGTTTTTCCCCATTTTGCATCCAGTCGATAAAAATGATTTTCTCAACCAATTTTTTGACACGTCAAGTAAATTAGGTTTTACAATCGAAACAAATTAGGAAGTTTGCTAAAATAATAGTGCAAAAGATTCTGAAAGTCTTGATTAGCTGCGCAAGAACTAATTCTAAGTAATTAACTGATCATCCAAATGACAGAAATTGCCTTATCCAATCAATGTGCTTTGTGTCTCTTTGCGTAGTTATGGCGTCTTTTGTAGTTAGTAGACTTTCGTGAATTCTACTAAAAAGCCGCAGGCATAAATAACTAGTTGTGGTTTTTCAAGTTTGAACCAGTTTGAAATCCAAATGACGTCCTTTGTGTCCCTCTGCATTACCTTGGTGTCCTTTGCGGTTAAAAACTTTTTCCCACACCATATCAAACGTTGTCCAAGGTTTCACTTTTGATAACCCATGAACTCCACCTAAAGACAAGTTTACGGAAAGAATACTTTATTGAAAACCTTCGAGGTCTAGCAGCAATTGTTCCAAAATCTAAGTTTTGATAATAAACCTCAAAGGTTATTTTCCTAAACCTTTGACTTCCTCTACCAAAAAATCAGTTTGCTAGAAAAGAAATACTGTATTCAAAACCTTCGAGGTCTATCCACATTTATTCCAAAATCAAAGGTTCGAGAAAAGACCTCAAAGGTTATTTTCCTAAACCTTTGTCTCCCTCTATCTACAGAAGGCTTTTTGGTCAAAAAGAAAATTTACTTTTTCCCTTTCGGTCTCAGCGGTCTGCATTCTACATCAGCTACAAAGTAATTCGGGTGAGTCTCCAGCGTCTGAAGCATCGTCATGGCGACATCAATCGGTCGCATCATATTTTCATTGGCATCGACTCCGGGAATCTCATCGAAAAAATTGGTCTGAATCGAACCAGGATAAATGGTCGAAACCTTGACCCCAAAATCTCTCAACTCCATATATAAGGAATGGGAAATCCCACGCACTGCATGCTTTGTGCCTGCATAGCCCGCCATCTGATTGACCCCATTCAGTCCGGCTATCGATGCGACATTCAAAATATGGCCTTCATCGGCAGCTTTCATCCCGGGAATTAGTCGCTTGGTCGTGTAGAAAATGCCATGCACATTGGTGTCAAACATGGCTTTCCAATCTTCTGTAGAGAAAGTCTCTGTTGCCCCTGCCACTCCAAAACCTGCATTATTCACCAAAATCCGAATATCAGACCCAAGCTTTGTGGTAGTTTCTTGAAATGCCTTCTCGACGGAGTCCTCATTGGCCACATCGCAGGTAAAGAAGTGAAAATTAGCATGACTGTAGTCAGGAGCTGTTCTCCCCCAGCCTGCTACAATGCTTCCTTTTTCGATTAAAAGTTTGACTAATTCAAATCCGATGCCTTTACTGACTCCGGTGACGACTGCGATTTTATTACTGAGTTCCATGATTTTGATATATAGTATTTTACTTTTAGAAATGTATGATTATCCGCTACTTCGCTGAAAGAGTCTAGATTATAATTGTCGCACAATTGATAAATGGGAGTTTTGGCCTGTCTAACTGCGGCGGGCCTTACGCCTGCACCGCCTTAGCTGGTTTTCGGTCTAATTAAACGGGGAAAGTAAGTCTACCCGCGTCATTGCTAAGCTCTATAGAAAAGGTATTTCGAGTGAAATAGTTCTTTTAAAAGAAGATTTTGAAGCAAATCTCAATAAATGATGCTTGCCTCGATCATTTCTTTAAATTTGGAATAGAACAAAAACCTCAACCATGAAAAAATTTATACTTCCCTTATTGCTCATCTCCGGAACAGTCTTTGGGCAATCGACCTTGAGACCTGCCATAGACAAGCAAGCCTCGGCCATTGAATCCAAAGTGATCGAGTGGCGTCGCGATATTCATCAGAATCCCGAACTCGGTAATCAGGAATTTCGCACAGCAAAGAAGGTGGCGGATCATCTCAGATCATTGGGGATTGAAGTCACTGAAAACGTAGCTGTCACGGGCGTAGTCGGCATACTAAAAGGCGGAAAGCCGGGACCTACTGTCGCTCTCAGAGCAGATATGGATGCACTACCAGTAACTGAGCGAGTGGATTTACCTTTCAAATCAACCGTCACCACAACTTATAATGGCCAAGAAACAGGCGTCATGCATGCCTGCGGACATGATACGCACGTGGCGATCTTGATGGGAGTAGCCGAACTTTTGGTCGGGATGAAGGATCAACTTCAGGGTAATGTGAAATTCATTTTCCAACCTGCAGAGGAAGGCGTATATGACGTGGACATGGCTGGTGCAGAGCTGATGGTCAAAGAAGGAGTCATGCAAGATGTGGATGCCATTTTCGGATTACATATCGGTTCGCAGATGGAAGTGGGCAAAATCGGCTATCGCTCAGGTCCGGCTATGGCAGCCGTGGATAATCTGGAAATCACCGTTAACGGAACCCAAGCTCATGGTGCATCTCCTTGGTCAGGCGTAGATCCGATTGTGACTTCGTCGCAGATCGTGATGGGGTTGCAAACCATCCTTTCAAGAAGCGTCAATATCACCGAAAACCCTGCTGTAGTTACAATTGGCGCTATTCACGGTGGTATTCGTCATAATATCATTCCTGAGACAGTCGAAATGATCGGAACCATCCGTACTTTCGGCACCGAACAGCAAGATTTGGTTCACAAGCGAATCCGCGAAATAGCGGTCAATATTGCAGAAAGTGCCGGTGCAACAGCTGATGTCAGAATCAAGAAATTATATCCTTCCACCATCAATAATCCTGCACTGACGGCAAAGATGGCCCCTACTATTTTGGCGGCAGCGGGTGAAGGCAATGTGATCGCCAACCCTCCGATCACAGGAGCTGAAGATTTCTCTTTCTACCAAATCGAAAAGCCGGGACTATTTATTTCACTGGGAGGGATGAAAAAAGGTGGTGATCCGACCAAAACCCCTTCACACCATACGCCTGATTTCTACATTGACGAAGGTGGATTCGTATTGGGAATGCGTGTGATGAGTTACTTTGTAGTGGACTATATGGGAATGAAGTAATGTAAAATATCAGGTGTGGGCTAAACCATTTGCCTACAACATGAATAAAAAAAATACCCAGACCGAAATGATCTGGGTATTTTTTTTTGAAAGAAGTGCGATTATGTGAAGGCTATGCTGAGACTGATTTTGCAACTTAACTTATTTAAGTGGTAAAGAAAAAGAGTTAGTCAGCTTAAAAGCTAAAAGATTGCTAGCAGAAGAAAGTAGTACAAAAGTCCATATTACTACTCAATATTATTAGAATCTCCAGAATCATTGCCTCTGAATACCAATCTCCCTGAAAGATTAAACTGTCGTAGATTTCCGACCTTAATGTAAGCTCTTTGCGGCTTTGAATATGTAGATGGAGGGTATCCTAGATTTCTCCATTGAAATGAAGCTCGGATGAATAAACTTTTTTTCGGTTGGATTCATATAATCACGATATCAAATCTTGGTTGGTTGGATTAAGTAGCAATCACTTTACATTTCTATTCGGCTCCCACACGCCTTAAGCTTTACATAAATATGATAATACAAACAGTTGTTACTTTGTTGGCAATTTTTTTAGGAAACAAGTCCATTATTAGTTGAGCGATAAAATCGAAAATCCAATCTAAATCCTATTCCTAATTATTTTTTATTCCACATGGAGCGTATAAAACCTGAAGAAACCAATATAATGTATAACATAGTTTTCCAAGTAGATTAGCTCAGATCAAAATTTCTCGCCTATCCTTATTTTTTCACCTATCAGATAATGCTGGTATACAAACTCCTCGTCCTTTACTAAAAATTCATTGGTAAAAATCAAGAGTTTTGATTTTCTGACATTTGCGTTCCCTTCCATCCCTTTATTGCAAATAGGTATTTGATTAGATTTACAGAACGATTCTGCAACGTGATAAAACTCTATAGGCACCTGTCCAATTAATTTATCGGTCTCTTTTCTAAGCCTAGAAATCAAAACAATTCGTAGAAACCATCCCAGCCTCTATATGACTGGCGGATTAGCTCCTTAAACTTCGCTTGTAAGCATAATTCTAATTTATAAAATCTGTCAATTTCCAAATAAACTAATACTGAATTTACTTGCCACAGCAGCGGATAATCCTCTACTATTTTTAAAGTAAAAAAGGGGATAAAGTTAATACAAAACAGCTCTGAACTTACCTTTTTTAAACCGTAGACATCCAATTTATAACTTTCAATTTCCCCGACTAAACTAATCTCTATGGTTGATGAAAAATTATTGTCAATATAGGAAACTGAATTAAGGCACATTCCCTGAGGGAAAAATGTCTCCAAGTCTTTAGATCGCTCTAGTAATGATTGCGCAATTTAATCGCAGTTTCCATTTCCAAGAAATGAGTATGAGGCCTGAAAAATTGCACCGTTGTATTTAAAACTATCATAATAGCCCACTGTGCCTACATCCTGAATCCTTGCCATTTCTGTATCAGGAGTACAAGACCAAATGGAGATCAGCATCAAACATCGTAAACCTAAGTTGCGTAATTGATTTTTAATAATGTGCTATTTATTCCTTGAACGTATCTCGAAGAAACTAATCCTGCAAGAGGCATCTGGAAATAAAACTAAATTAATTTGACTCCCACATCCGAGGTTCCCTTATCCCGATAGCCTCTTTCTATTACCAAAGATCTACTCTATCTTCCAGTCCTAATTTTATCAAATCATGTATAGACTTCTACTCCCGCTACTTTTTATTTCGATCACCACTTTTGGCCAATCCAGCCTACACCCTAAAATCGATCAATCGGCAGATCAAATCGAATCCAAAGTCATCGATTGGCGAAGAGATTTTCACAAATATCCCGAGCTTGGAAATCAGGAGGTCAGGACGGCCAAAATCGTAGCAGCCCACCTTCGATCGCTTGGAATGGAAGTGACCGAAGGAGTGGCAGTGACAGGAGTCGTCGGAGTGCTAAAGGGCGGAAAGCCCGGGCCGATGGTCGCTCTTCGAGCAGATATGGATGCTTTGCCTGTAACTGAGCGCAATGACCTTCCTTTCAAATCGGTCAACACCGCCGTCTATAATGGACAGGAAACCGGTGTCATGCATGCCTGCGGACATGATTCACACGTAGCGATTTTGATGGGTGCAGCCGAAGTTTTGGCCGGGATGAAAGATCAATTGGAAGGTTCCGTGAAGTTTATCTTCCAACCGGCAGAAGAAGGAGTGATCGGAGTCGAATCCTTTGGAGCCAAGCAAATGGTCGAAGAAGGAGTCATGAAAGATGTAGACGCAATCTTTGGATTGCATATTTGGGCACAAGTGGAAGCCGGGAAAATTGGCTATCGATCTGGTCCGTTTATGGCTGCTGCCGACTTTTTTGATGTCACCATCTCGGGAGTTCAAGCCCATGGCGCCTCGCCGTGGTCGGGAGTGGATCCGATAGTCACGGCTGCACAGATTATTACCGGTCTGCAAACCATCGTATCTCGAAATGTAAATGTGACCGAAGCCCCGGCTGTAGTCACGATAGGTGCTATTCATGGCGGTATCCGCCACAACATTATACCCGAGCAGGTAGAATTGATCGGTAACCTTCGGACTTTTGGTGACGAGCAGCAAGCGCTTGTACATCGTAGATTTACAGAAATCGCGACCAATATCGCCGAAAGTGCAGGAGGTACAGCGGATGTACGAATCAACAAACTCTATCCTTCCACAGTAAATCCACCCGCTTTGATGGCCCAAATGCTCCCTTCTATCACAGCCGCTGCCGGAGACGGAAATGTTATCAACATGGATCCCATAACCGGTTCGGAGGATTTCAGCTTTTTCCAACGGGAGAAGCCGGGCATCTTCATCATGCTTGGCGGCATGAAAAAAGGCGGTGATCCCTTGACCACTCCCTCGCATCACACCCCGGATTTCTTTCTGGATGAGAGCGGTTTCAAACTGGGGGTTCGGGCTTTGAGTTATTTTGTGGTGGATTATATGGGAATGAAGAAGTAGGAAGGGTGGCAGTGGGCAGTATTCAGTGGGCAGCTTGCAGTTTTCAGTGAGCAGTACTCAGTCGGCACTGTATAATTGCGAAAATTTGCTCACATCGGAGGCAATCTTTTTCTGCTAGCGCTGAGCAACTTACAGTCTTCAGTGAGCAGTATTCAGTAAACAGTGGGCACTGTATTAAATTGTGAAAATTTGCTCACATCGGAGGCAATCTCTTTCATTGGGCAGCTTACAGTCTTCAGTGAGCAGTATTCAGTAAACAGTGGGCACTATATTTAATTGCGAAAATTTGCTCATATCGGAGGCAATCTCTTTCAGTGGGCAGCTTGCAGTTTTCAGTGAGCAATAATCGGTAAACAGTGGGCACTGTATATAATTGCGAAAATTTGCTCACATCGGAGGCAATCTCTTTCATTGGGCAGTTTTCAGTTTTCAGTGAGCAGTAAACAGTGGGCACTGTATTAAATTGTGAAAATTTGCTCATATCGGGGCAGTCTTTTTCATTGGGCAGTAGGCAGCTTACAGTCTTCAGTGAGCAATACTCAGTGAACAGTGGATACTGTACGTTATTGCGAGGATATGCTGCAATTTTATTTTTAAATATCACTATCATCTCAGAGGCAATCTTTTTCAGTGGGTGGTGGGCAGCTTACAGTGGGCAGTGGGCCATGTTCAATTAGCCACTTCCAGTTTATTGCATGATTTTGCAAGATTCAAAAATCAAATTCTTCTGTCAGTAATCCATTTCAAAAATGGAATAAGTAACTTTGAACATCTTAAGTCAATCTCGAAATAACTGTGTATAAATCTATTCTCAAGCCGCTCTTTTTTCTCAAAAAACCAGAAGACGCACATCATTTTACCTTTGATCTGACCAAGCTGGGTTTTAACTTTCCTGTCATCAAGTCAATAGTAAAATCTGCTTTTAAGCTGGAAAATCCGAGATTGGAGCGCGAAGTATTCGGGTTGAAATTCAAAAATCCGGTGGGTCTTGCTGCTGGATTTGACAAAGATGCCAAACTCATCGATGAGATGGCGATGTTGGGATTTGGATTTATTGAGATTGGAACCCTCACCCCAAAGCCACAGGAAGGAAATCCACAGCCACGATTATTTCGACTTCCTAAGGATGAATCTTTAATCAACCGAATGGGCTTCAATAACGGAGGAGTATTGGAAGCTGTCGAGCGATTGAAAACCCGAAAATCAGATGTGATCATCGGTGGGAATATTGGAAAAAATAAGACGACTTCAAACGAGAATGCAGTGGATGATTATCTCTATTGCCTTGAAGTGTTACATGATTATGTAGATTATTTCGTGGTAAATGTGAGTTCCCCAAATACTCCAAATCTTCGAGATTTACAGGAAAAAGAGCCTTTGAAAGCTTTGCTTCAAGCGGTAAAAAATGCGAATGATCTTAAAGCCAAACCAAAACCAATCCTCTTGAAAATCGCTCCTGACTTGACCGATGGGCAATTGGACGATATTGTGGAAATCGTACTGGAAACTAAAATTAACGGGGTCATTGCCACCAATACGACAATAGACCGATCAGGTCTTAGTACCGATAAAAATGAAGTGGAGGCTATGGGTGCAGGCGGAGTCAGCGGAAAAGTACTCGCAAGCAGAAGCACTGCAGTAATTCGCTATCTCTCCGAAAAGTCCGGGAGGTCTTTCCCGATTGTAGGAGTTGGCGGAATCTACTCTGCCGCTGATGCTATTGAGAAACTGGAAGCTGGGGCCAGTCTGGTTCAAGTCTACTCGGGCATGGTTTATGAGGGACCCGGCTTGATTAAAAAGATTAAGAAAGGTTTACTGGCTTATTTTTCCAGCTAAATTGTCAATCTATTTTCCTTAATCCTATCTCAAAATCGGATCTGAATCGAATACATGGCCACCAATTCACCCAAGACTAATACTTTTCGTAAAAAAGGAGATCCCTCCAAAAAAGTAGATCCTACGCCAAAAGGTCCTGGAGTTACTTTGGGGAAATTCAAAAGCAACAAATTGGTTTTGACATTGGGAATCCTCTTGATTTCAGCTTCCATATTTTTATTTATTGCATTTGTCAGTTACCTACTCAACGGGCCTACAGATCAAAGTCTGGTGATGAATAATCCTGACGAGGCCATCCGCGATACTGCCAAAGAAACCACAAACTGGCTTGGCTACCTTGGCGCACAAGCCTCTAATTGGTTGATTTACCGCTGGTTTGGGATGGCAGCATTTCTATTTCCACCATTCTTGTTTATTCTTGGTTTTCGATGGGCGTTCAAAGTTTCGTTGGTTTCCTTGACTCGATACACCACTTTTGCGCTTTTCTTCACCTTTTGGCTCGGTCTCTTCACCGGCTACATTGTCATCTTGGTGCAGGGTTATTCGTACTGGAGCTTTCTCTCCGGAGGCTTTGGGTACGAACTTGCCAAGTTATCAGCTGACTTTCTGGGTTGGGGGACTTTTATCCTAATCGGTGGCGCACTATTGATATTTGTGGTGTTCTTTTTTGATATAGACAAATTGGAGTGGTTTAGCTCCAAACCTGTGGATGAAAACGAGCTTGACTCAGTTTTGGAAAAGTCTGCTCCTGTACAAAATCCTTTCAAAAATGGGCTTGGCCCACAGCAGAATGAAATCGAAGAAGAAGGTGAACTGGAAGAAAATGGCTTGGATGATGATGGAAGTGCCTGGACCATAAAAGGTACCGAAGGAGAAGAGGTTACGTCTAAGAAAGTGAAACCTCCGATCGTCTTTGATGTACCTCAACTTAATATCTTGGATACCACGCTTGAGACAAAAGAAGAAGATCGTACGATAGCCGACAAAAACTTCTCTGTAGTGACCGCGGGTGAGGAAAAGACTGCCGAACAAGTCGAAAACCTCAATGCCTACGATCCTACGCTAGAGCTACCAAGATATAAATACCCTACTCTGGATTTGCTCAACGAGTACGATGTGCAAAAAGTCACAGTATCCAGACAAGAACTGGAGGACAATAAAAATAAAATTGTGGAGACACTGGAGAATTTCAAAATCGGAATTCAAGAAATCAAAGCGACAATCGGGCCTACTGTGACGCTCTATGAAATCGTACCTGAGCCCGGTGTGAAAATATCCAAAATCAAAAATCTCGAAGACGACATTGCCCTCAGCTTGGCAGCTTTGGGAATTCGAATCATTGCACCGATTCCAGGCAAAGGAACCATCGGTATCGAGGTGCCAAATAAGAATCGAGAGCTTGTTCCGGCGCGAGCAGTCTTGGGTACTGAGAAATTTATGAAGTCGGATAAAGACCTTCCGATTGCTTTGGGAAAAACGATTTCGAATGAGGTATTTGTAGCCGATCTTGCTAAGATGCCCCACTTATTGATGGCTGGTGCGACTGGTCAAGGTAAGTCTGTGGGCTTGAATATGATCTTGGCTTCCCTGATCTATAAGAAGCATCCTTCCCAGTTGAAGTTTGTCCTAGTCGATCCGAAGAAAGTCGAATTAACCTTATTCAACAAGATCGAGCGACACTTTCTAGCCAAATTACCTGGATCAGAAGAGGCAATCATCACGGATACCAAAAAGGTGATTTACACCTTGAATTCACTTTGTATGGAGATGGATAATCGCTACAATCTCTTGAAGGAAGCCGGTACAAGAAACATTAAGGAATACAACGCCAAATTCATCGCCCGAAAACTCAATCCTGAAAAAGGACATTATTTCATGCCTTACATCGTCTTGGTGATTGACGAATTAGCTGATTTGATGATGACCGCCGGTAAGGAAATTGAGGCGCCGATTGCTCGCTTAGCACAGTTGGCTAGAGCGATTGGTATTCATTTGGTCGTAGCCACCCAGCGTCCATCTGTCAATGTAATTACAGGTATTATCAAAGCCAACTTTCCGGCGAGACTTTCTTTTCGTGTGACTTCAAAAATCGACTCACGAACCATCCTCGATACCGGAGGTGCGGATCAATTGATCGGAATGGGAGATATGCTGCTTTCGCATGGCTCGGAGATTACCCGTATTCAGTGTGCATTCCTTGACACTCCCGAAGTGGAGGCAATCTGTGACTGGATCGGAGAGCAAAAGGGGTATTCTGATGCTTATCTACTCCCTGAGTTTGAAGGCGAAGAAGGCAATAGCGGAGTAGGCCAGATCGATCTTTCTGATCGAGATCCGCTGTTTGACGATGCCGCAAGATTAATTGTGATGCATCAGCAAGGCAGTACCTCGCTGATTCAGCGGAAACTGAAGCTTGGCTATAACCGAGCGGGTAGAATCATAGATCAATTGGAGGCTGCAGGAATCGTCGGATCATTTGAAGGTTCAAAAGCCCGCGAAGTGCTTGTTCAAGATGACGCTAGTTTGGAACGGTTATTGAATAGTTTGTAAGAGCTTACAAAAGTTTCGCTTTACCTATTCAATGAAAAAAATTACCCTTCTTTTTTTACTTCTTATCTCAGTCGCCTTCACTTTCGAAGCAGCTGCTCAGAAAGATGCAAAAGCCAAAGCAATCTTAGATGCCATGAGCCAGAAATTTCAGGCGATGAATGGCTTTACCGCAAATTTCGATTTCACTTTTCAAGACCAATCAGGTTCCTCCGATCGCCAAACCGGCGAGATCGCTGTCAAAGGCGAGCAATACAGACTCAAGCTACCCGATCAGGAAATCTACAATGACGCAAAGACAGTCTGGACTTTTATCCAATCAGACTCCTACAAAGAAGTGACCATCAACGACGCTTCGCAAATGGAAGGCGAACTCACTCCTTCGAATATTTATCTGATGTATGAATCTGGGTACAACTACAAGCTGATCGGCGAAAAGCAATTTCAGGGCAAAACCGCCCAACTTGTGGAATTGACTGCAATCAAATCCGGTTCACCTTTTGAAAAAGTCACCCTACGCATCGAGAAGGCAACTAATAACCTTCTTGGCTGGGAAATGTACGACGGTCAAGGCGGTGTATTCTCCTATGCATTCACCAATCTCAAAACCAATGTTAATCTTGCTGCAAATTATTTCAGCTTTGATGTGAAGCAGTATCCTGGGATTGAAGTGATTGATTTAAGGTAAATCAAGACAGCAACCAATTATCCTGAGATAGAGGCTTTTAATTCAAACGCTATCACCCAGTCCCGAACTATTTCAAGTCCGTATTCGGTCAAATAAGCTTCAGGATGGTATTGGATTCCGAGAATTGGTAGTCTATAATGAGCAATACCCATGATCTCACCTGATTCACTTTCCAAAATTGATAGTAATTCGGAAGGAAGATTTGCGAGTTGAAGCGAATGGTAACGGGTAACTCTAAATTGGTTAGGAACGGATTGGGTATATTCATGAGGGGTTGACTTAATCACTTGCCGAACCTTGCCATGGGTAGGAACCGGATTGGGTATCAAGGATGCACCGAAAAACTCTCCAATGGCTTGATGCCCCAGGCAAACTCCTAGAATAGGTTTGGAAAGGTGATATTTTTCCAAAATCTGCATCAGATTTCCAGCTTCAGACGGACGCCCTGGCCCGGGGGAAAGAATCAATCCTTCAAAATTCATCTGCTCTAATTCAGAGAGACTTATGTCATTACGCACCACTTCCAATACTACCCCAGTTTGACGGATCAGATCAGCTAGAATGTGACTGAAAGAATCAAAATTATCGATCAGTAGTAGCATCTTTGAGTTTGTCCACAAATTCATCCAATTTGCTACGTGTGCTTCCTACTTTAGGAAAAAATGGCTCCACAGTAGCTATCACGGCTGGGGCCATAGGTTGAATGTAACCTAAGGTCTCTGAGCTCTTCAACCACTTTTTAGGCAAATCCATTTGGAATTCTGTGGTAAACCAAAGAAACAAGCTGATGAAAAATCCAGCTTTCAATGCACCTAAAACCCCGCCGGCTGCACTGTCTATTCCACCAAGTAATATTATATTGATCAATTTTTTAAGAGTCCAGCCTACCACACGAATTAAGATCATACTGATAAAAAAAATCACTAAAAATCCTGCAATTGGATATCCAAGATTTACTTCCCTGACATTCTCGGCTAGCCAACCTGCCATAGGATCCATAAAGTAAAATCCCAAAATAATCGCCACCACAAAGCCCACAAGACCTACGATGCTCATGAGAAATCCCTGTTTGAATCCCTCATAAGCACCTAAGCCTAGGATGATCACAATAATGATATCGACTATTTCCAAGTTTTAGCTATTCAAAAGCGCTTTCACCTTATCTGCAATCATCTTGCCATCTGCCTTTCCCGCCAGTTCCTTACTCGCCACTCCCATTACTTTGCCCATGTCTTTGGGGCTGCTGGCTCCAGTTTGTGCGATGATCGCTTTTATTGCTGATGTGACTTCTTCCTCCGTCATTGCCTTTGGCAAAAACTCCTGAATGATCGCCAATTCGGCAAGCTCCACCTCCAAAAGATCCGCCCTATTCTGCTGCTCATAGATTTCTGCGGAGTCTTTTCGCTGCTTTGCAGCTTTGGTCAGAATTTTCATTTCGTCCTCATCCGTGATTTCAGCTTTCGCTCCGCTTTTGGTTTCCTCCAATAGAATCAGGGATTTGATTGCTCGCAGCGCACTCAATCGAGTCTTATCTCGGGCGATCATTGCGGATTTTATTTCACTTTCTATGTTCTGCTTTAAACTCATAAGTCCTAAGTTTGTGTTACACGTTTATTATTGAAGTCAAAAATACCTTTTCGGATCGAATATGACCAAGCTAAGTGTAAATATTAACAAGATCGCCACGCTGAGAAACGCCCGTGGAGCAAATAATCCAAATGTAGTCCAAGTCGCTTTGGATGCTGAGCGTTTTGGCGCACAGGGAATTACCGTACATCCCAGACCCGATGAGCGACACATTCGATACCAAGACGTGATGGATCTGGCGAAAGTAGTCACCACCGAATTCAACATTGAGGGTTATCCCGATGAGCGATTTATGGAATTGGTGAAAAAAGTAAAGCCCGCCCAAGCCACCTTGGTACCCGATCCACCTACTGCTATTACCTCCAACTCTGGCTGGGATACAATCAAGCATCAAAGTATGCTCCGAGATATCGTTGCAGAATTGAAGGAAGCTGGCGTCCGTGTTTCCATTTTCATCAATCCCGAACCAAAATACTTCGAACCGGCAAAGCTCATCGGTACCGACCGAGTAGAACTTTACACCGAACCTTATGCCGTCAATTTCCCTTCTGATCCTGATAAAGCGGTAAAAGCTTACGTGGAAGTATCGGAAATTGCAAGAGAACTGGGCTTAGGGCTGAATGCTGGCCATGATTTGGACTTGCACAATCTTGCTTTTCTCAAGAAAAGTATTCCCTACTTAGCCGAAGTCTCGATTGGCCACGCCCTGATCTGTGACGCGTTGTATTACGGTTTGGAAAACGCGATTCAGATGTATCGACGGAAGCTGGAGTAATGATTTGATGTTAGTACTTACACCACTTCGCTATTCATCATTTGTGCTATGTTAAAAAAGTTAAGGGTTAAAGGTTAATGGGTTGAATGCTTAGGCCACTTCGCTATTCGTCATTTGACGTTCATCATTTGTAAAATGTTAAAAAAGTTAAGGGTTAAAGGTTAAGGGTTAAATGCTCGTGCAACTTCGCTATTCATCATTCGACATTCATCATTCGATATTTGGGATATGTTGGAAAAGTTAAGGGTTAAAGGTCAAGGGTTAAATGATTAGGCCACTTCGATATTCATCATTCGACGTTCATCATTCGATATTTGTAAAATGTTAAAAAAGTTAAGGGTTAAAGGTTAAGGGTTAAATGCTTAGGCCACTTCGCTATTCGTCATTTGACATTCATCATTCGATATTTGGGACATGTTGGAAAAGTTAAGG
>Ga0136560_1000862_pt1 | contig 15402 bp, 24 predicted proteins | sample AntRauMeHopE1497_FD_104925 | JGI IMG/M metagenome (GOLD analysis project Ga0136560, IMG submission 104925) | Saline lake microbial communities from Rauer Islands, Antarctica - Metagenome Hop E1 #497 | ecosystem: Environmental > Aquatic > Non-marine Saline and Alkaline > Saline | place... | reverse complement strand
TGGCTCAGTGCCATGCATGTCCCCTACTCTATCCGGAGCTAGATTAGAACATCACGCCGTCTCGATCCAACCCAATGGCGATGGCCCACTCAAGACATGCCCACTAGAACTGCATCCGCTCACAATGGGAATGTCTGGGGTGTGGCCAGCTGCTGCTACCACCCTGGATGCGATTCGAACTAGCATCGTGTCGCTCCCATCGACACGTCGCCCCGCTAGCCCAGCGCAAGGCCGAGGTCCGCCTGCTGGGAGAACTGGCCGCAGTTTTGTACCAGAGGGGAGCCTGTCCAGATCTTGGAGACCCCTGCCCGGAGACCTATGTACCGTGGTCGTAGCAATACACATACCGGCAGTCGCAGCCGCAGCTCCGGCCTCAGACGAGTCTCCGTCCACGCTGCCTTCTGGAAGGGCTTCGACTGATAGTGGCTCAGGCGCTGAGTCATGGGCCCGATGGGACCCTTTTCAGGGAGGAGTGGTCCGGCTGGGCTGTCAGCATGAAGTGGGGCCACGTCACCGCGCATGCCTTCTTCATGAAGTGCCTTTGTTGGGCCTTGGAGATCCGTCTGCTAGGATCGGCCGACTGTCGGGTACGCCATTGCCATCAGTGCCAGCTGGTCCTGAACCAGGTACGCAAGAATCTATCGAGGATTCCCGCTCGAACACCGGTCCGAACCTATTCGACCGCTCTCCGGCATCTTTCCTGGAGGGATGTGGAGGCGTATGGGGGTCCTCAATTTCGGATGATTCGTTTATAAGCGTCATCGTACGAGTACCACGACAAGCAACAGCTGCAGATGCCATTTAGGCTGCTCTATCGCGGCCTATTATCGGCTAGCTTGCTATGTCAGGTGCATTTTAGACCTAGGGTGACTATCAAAAGGAATTGGACTTAAATGCGAGCGACGATTGGGGGGGGGGTGCTGTCCTTGACACATCAACGGTGCCAGTGTAGGATGGGTTGAACATTGAGTCTAACGATTAGGTTGCTGGGCGACTGAGTCTCGCGGATTTTGTCTTTAGCGAGCTTGGTTCAGATGGATGCATCGCATCAAGAGCAGCAGCTAAGCTTGCAGCCTCGAGCACAGTGGCCCTGTGGGACCGATGCTTGCTTCGGCCTTCCCTACCCGTGCCCTTGCCTGGCCCATCGAAGGGATGTAAGGAGCAAATGTCCTCTCAATCCATGCTGATTCGACCTTCAACATCGCTTGTGACAGTATCACGCGATTGGTTGGCCCGATCTGGAGGTCCTCGACTAGCAGGCGGGGGCACTGGGGGGCTGGAGCATGGTTGCATTACCACAAAAATGCAAGGCATTGCGTCCATTCGAACGGCCGCCAGAGCTGCAGATGCATCAGCAGGAGGTTCTGATGACATCGACGGGATCCCGCTGGCTGCCCCCGTCATACAGGTTGTTCTCAGTGATACCGTGCAGACGGGTCTGCGGTGATAAATCGCATGCAGCCATGCTAGATGTAAGTCACCTTACTCTGGATCTTGCTTGCATGCCGAATGAGGCACTAGAGCGTGACTAGCACATCGGACGAGGAGAAGGAATGACAACAGTAAACCAATTAAACACGGCACTGATCCAGAAGTGCCGACATAGCGTTGCGTTGCATAGCACTTTTGATTCAAGCCAGATCAGCTTGTGTCTTGCTCTCTGTTGCACCGCCGCTTGGGTTGTATGCCAACCGCGAGAGACCCAATTCGGCAGCAATGGTTGCATCTAATGGAGCCAGTGGGGCAATGGCACCTTGCCGTGCCGCAGCCCTAGCGAGCGGCGTGGGATACACAGCACTAGCAGGTTGAGCGACCTGCATCTGCATACCTCCAAGTCCGAACTGGCCATATCCAACCTGTGGGTGGCCTCTGCTTCCTCTTTCCTCTAACCCCCACCCCCGAGCTGCTCCTCCAAGCACCCCCCCTACGGACCCAGCTGCAAACCCACCTCCAGTCGGAGCACCCACGAGCCCCGACCAAGGTCCCCCGCCAGCGAATGCCTATCCAGGCGCCCCGCCAGGCGGTGGCAGACCTGATGCTGCTGCCACTGCAGCTGCCATACCCGCTTCCGAGACAGTGACCGGAACAGCACTACCAGCACCCCCACGGGCTCCAGTTCCTGTCCCCATCCACCCAGGGAGCCCTACACTGGTCAGGGACGTGGGCGGGAGGGATGGGAGTTCTGCCTCGGCAGCAGCAATACGTTGGTAAGCCAATCTGACGGCAGTCCTCAGCGGTTCGCACTTGAAGTATCTGGCCTCCTAATATAGTTGTTTGAGGAGAGATTTCGATCGAGGCAGGGCGGAATCACCGTCTCTAAGGAATTGAAGCACGTGGCGGAAGAGCCACCAATCGCGAGCAATGAAAAATGGAGTGTCATGCTACGTGCGCGACTATTCGATGCATTCCCACAGCCTTGAACCTTTGCCTGAGCGCCGAAGCACGGCAACGGTGGTTCTAAAAGTGTGACCTCCGACATTCAGTCGAATACTATCTCCAGAGGCTGCCATAGCTTCGGCTGCTTTCATCCACCGAGACTGTAAAGCATCATTGAGCCTGCATCGCTGAGAAGTAGCTTCCACCGAATAAGCATAGACTGGGAGGTTTGACTACAATAAGTTGAAAACAGGTGATTCGATCTCACCATTGCCGCTCCTCCTGCAGGTGCTCATGCATTTGAGCAATCCTCCGCATGTGTTCTTGCTACTGAATACGTTTTTTCTGGATCTGCGGATCGTAACTGTTCAATAATTGCAGCTGAACTGGAATCACGCATAGTATGTGGTGAAAGTACGTACTCATGCTGCCTCACCTTGACAAACACCTATCCTTGAAGTTGCCGCTTTTCCCGTAAAAGTTCGATTTTTTGCCTGTGCACATAGAGCCAGAGGTGCAACACCGAATACATGGTATTCAATTCTATTACAAACCAAACTGCAGCTTAAGTCCTTACCTAATCGAATCGTACACCTTGTCGACCGCCGAGTGCGCCGCATCACGCCTTCCATTAATGCGTGCTGCAATCGGGTCTCCAGATGCAAGCATCTAGAAGTATTGTGTAAGACAAGAATATGACTCTGTTGCAACTTCTCGGATCCAACGGAACGAAACGATAGTAATGGTAACGCGTAGATATTGCATTAAATAAGACTTATCCGGGACCCTGTAGACTACTAGCTTGCATTTTCGTGGCCAGCAGAGATCCCTTTCCTGGTCTGCTACATCCCCATATAACTGGGAATATCTACTAATTCTACAATGAATCGGAGGGGGCTTCTGTCTGTACCAGCTTCTTGCAGGAATGCGTGCATTCGTATGATCTCTGCAACGGCATTTCCGCCCTGGTTATCACAGCAGCTGGCATGTCCAATATCTAAAGGGAAGCTTTTATATGACATCCAAACCAATGCCCTCATTTCTTGCGATGCGCGAGTTGCATACCCTGTGGAGCAAGGGGTTCTTAAGCTAGTTGCACATGAGGCCACCCTGCTGTCAGCTGATGCCCATGCAGCAGCCCTGCTTCGAAATGACGTTGCTGCGCCCAACGCTGCCATTAGATTACCTACGAATTAAACATAAATCGATTCGCGGACAGCCGTGAACCATCGATTAGTCCTTTGAGAAAACGATCGCCTTGACAACAACAGGCGATCGGCCACGTGTCGATTCCGTAGTGCTCGAATGTCTCGGCAACTCTACAATTGCAGATACACTGCACCCAGATTCGCGAACCTAGCGTTTAATTTCAGCTGGGTCAACTCGAACAACCCGGCTGGATTCAACGGCAACGGGCGGTGCTGCTAGCGCAGAACACGCACTTGACTGGCGGCCTCGAGTTGTACCAACTGCTTCCGGGGCAAAGGCCAAGACCGAGATCCCGCCACTGTGCAGCAATTTGCAGGCATCTCGGATAGTAGCTACTTGCCACGCCAAGGGCTGCTAGAGTCGCGATGGTTCTATCCCTAGCACGAAATCGAACTTGGTGTTTCTTCCCAATCGCCAACTCGCCCAGGGCCCAGCTGCGACGACATGAGCAACGGATTCTGGGACAGGTGGGGGCTGTAACTACATTTCTCGAGACGCAACCAGCTGTTCTTCGGCTGTACGGTGCATGCATACGACCCTAACGCGGTGCCCCTGCATGTGGGAGACAGAGAATGAGCCCTCGCCGTGTGTATCCTGCGCCTAGTTCTGACCTAGGCTTGCTTGAGGAGCGGGAGGCTGATCATTCGCTGGGAACGATGATGTCACGATTGCTGTTGCCAATCGGCCTAGTTCACATTCCATGACCAGTGCTGAGGATGGGGTTGTGGCCTTGGCAGCCAGGTCAACTGCCAGTGCATCGCCAAGGATTGCTTGCAGTTGTTGGATCACAGTTTCGCCGGATGTGACGTAATTGTGCCTACCGGATGCTGATACAGTCATACCAGTAGCAAATCGAGCGGCAAATCTCATCCACAGATCCCCCATGGATTCCCCAGACACCTCGCTTGAGCTGGACATACTCGTGGCGTGCTCGTTTACCGTGCGCACACCTGCGTCCCATGCATCCTACTCCGTAAATGATAACTCGCCGCAAGATGCAGTCCTTACCAACACAATTGCTGTGGGAACTTCTTGGCCAGCACTAGGAGCAATTGGCATGGACTTCGGCTAAACTCGGATAAGGGCAGCCTTGCTAATCCAGCCAAAGTTTCTGGCTCCAATAAACAGTCCAACTAATGCCAAGACGCACACTGCGAATATGGCAGCTGCTCGTGCTCCGATGTTTGGAACGCTAAGCCCTCTCGATGTTGAATGTCTAGCAGCTTTACTCCGGTTCCTTGTCGGTAGTTGCACTTGTTGCCTACCTCTTAGTATAGAACCAAGCATGGCAACGGTATCGTACCACGATAAGGGGCCAGTTATGCGATTCCGGCCAGCGTATCTACGGCTTCGTGATATTTTCAATTGGGTGCGGATGATCTAGCGTACTTCAGTGGTATACGGCGTGTACAGGGGTTTACTTGAGTTGCATTCGTCACACCTGTTCTGGCTCGAGGAACGAAAAAGCGACCTCCAGCAAAATACAGGCTGGCCAATTTCAGTGAGTCGAGATCAACTCGATAAGGTCTGCTGCTCAACTACCACGAACAATATCAGTATGAGCTTGGCAACGCCATTCTCTGATCATACGTCTGGGGCTCTCGAAGCGTTTGCTTCGAAAAAGAACAAACGCGGAAAGCGTGGAGGAAAAAGAAATCGCCGTGGTCGAGCTGGGGAGGATGGTGAAGACAGCACTGGGCCAAAAAGTACGGAAATAGTCATGCCGGCTAATGTGATTGAGCCCATAGATTCATTTATCATGGCGGGACAGCGAGAGAAGGAACGCCAGCAGGCCTCTACGAAAAGGAAGAACGCTCGAGAACGAGCGCAACGTAGAAGAAATAAGGCTATCCAAAGCGTCGCAGAACACACGATGGTGGCGGGCGTTCTAATTGTCGATGCTGGCGCATTCATAACCGGGGCGTAGCAGTTGCGCGGAATGGGACGAGTGAGAACGGTAGCCTCGTGCGATCACGGAATCTAGATAAACTATGCGTCTGAAGTTGACTGAATGCTCTCAATGCTTGCAATTTTCATCGCAGCGCCTTGTTACAACGCCGGGAGTCATGAGAGAGATTCGTGATGAATCTTCAAGGGCTGCACTGGACGCGCTGTAGCTTGTGGCTCAAGCTGACGCGAGCGCCGAGGTGTCTACATCTGGTGGTCGTGCGTCCTCCCCGCTTCGGCGGATGCCTCCACTACCACAGGGTCATAAAGGTGGGTTCTACCAGGAGGAGGCTTCACCAATTGATGTGGCATCAGTCAGGGAGGCAGCTCGAGCCACTGGTGATTTGACGTCACTCGGCACAGCGGACATCGACATCTTGGCCGTTGCATTGCACTATCATAACATGTGGGCCAAATAGAATACGCCTACTGCCACAAATCCTAAGGTTGGTGCCAAACCTGTATCGGTCGACACCCCAGCGGAGCCCCAGAGCGTGGCATAGGCTGATTTGCTACTCCCCGCCTCTGGCCCTGCATCGATGGACCCCGTGACAGCCGTCAAGCACGGCCATTCCAGGATGCGTGCATCTGCTCCCGACTCCGGATCATAGAATCCTCCTAGCTTCGCTACATCCCCCATGGGTGCTTTGGAAGCAGCGCCATCGGCAGGTGGATGGGCCGCAGTGGCGAAGAGGGCGGCAGTAGCATAGACACCGACTGGATTGAGATCAGGCAAAGAAGGCGAAGACGAGGTAGAGGAGGAAAACGAATCAGAAGCTGGAAAAATCGTCAACTACATGGAAGAATCCTATGGCGATGCCTTCTGCTCAGAAGAGCCTGCGCAGCCCTTTCCCACTCTCGGTACCCTTCGAGCACCTCGTCCGCTACCCGATAAGACATCTCTAGGCGTTGTGCTGGCCTCTAGGGAGGAAGCTACAGCCACTGCACTTCAACTAGAGGAGCGCAAACGTGAACGGAGGCAGATGGCCGGCGTCGAAGCTATGGATGTCGAAGGCGGGGACGAGATCCCAGTTGACTCACTAGCGCACACTGCCAGATGTAGGGCAGAATCTGGTGACGACCAAGTAGCTGTCGAATTGACTGCAGCAGATTTTGCTGACGAAGACGAGGGAGTTTGGGTCGGGAATGGCGCAGCTGAGCTTCATGACGCCGTTGCCTATGGTATGGAGTGGGTTCGTGCTCCAGGAGACGGCATAGGGCCAGGGCCTGTGTAGGCGGAGACGTCTGCAGGGGTGCAAGCCAACCCGGCCAAGACAGGCATGGAGGTTCCAGAGCATGCAAAAGTAGCTGAGTCTACCACTTCATCAGCATCAACAGCGTAGATAGTGCCAGTTGCGATGATATCGGGGGATTACGCTGTCCAGAACACGGCCCTGTTCCTTGGTTTGGCTGTATGCGGACTATCCGGCAGACGAGTCGCACACCGACGCACATGGTCTCTTCGCTGCACTGCATGTCTAGAGCTGTGCAGGGACCTTGAGAGGATATTTTGTCCCCAGTGTGGCAACAGTGGCACTCTCCGTCGAGTTGGCGTGGAGCACATGGTCAGGATCAAGACTGGGAAGGACGGCGTAGCACGCCCAGTAACCGAGGAGCGACTCATTTTGGCCCGGAACTTCTAGCCTCGTCTTCGGGGAACTGTTTTCTCTGTACCAGAGCGCAATAGTCGGCGGGCGAAGCGCCGAGAGCGCACTCGGGCTGGCATCCGAGCTGCTCGCGCGCCTGCTGTACTAGCTGATGCAGCTGCTCAGGGGCGTGGTGGAGAAGCAGCTCTTGGAGGGTCCTCTATGTCAGCGGGATAGGCCAAGCTTGGACGGGCAGGGCGAGTAGGGCGGCTGCTTGTGAGTGAAGAGCAGTTGCTCCAAGGAGCATGGGCATCACTGGCACGAGGGGATCGCAAGGCAGCACACGCTGGGTCATCTACTAGGCAGGATCTTGGGCTAGTGTATGGAGCTGCTCCAGCGAAGGAACTACTAGGCACTGGAAGCACTACTAGAGGCGGTGGTATGACTGGGGGTGAGCATGCGTCGAACGATGCACTTCGGGTACGTGGGTTACCTCGAATCGTGGTAGGACTTGGGGCAGGCAACCCGAATGCCCGGAAAGGCAGAGAAAGGCGAGGCAAAGGCGGAAGGATTCGGTGAGTGGCCTTCAATCCAGTAGGGCAAATCCAGTGTACCACTGTTTGACCCATTTTCATTGTAATTAACTTCCCTTGGTCCTATTGGTCGCACTGAGGCATCCATGATATCACTTTGGTCCATGTCCTGAATCAACTGCAAGTCACATAAACCGATCCATTACCGACATAGCCGTTTCGTACCCCCAGAAACATGCTGCATTGGCAGGGAATGCGCGCAGTAGCGCCGGTCCAACTCCTCGATACAGTGCAGCCGCACCCTCCGTCTCCACTACATGCCTTGCGGTCGCCAGCATGCCTCGAGTCGCCGCTGGGGAGTTCCCAACTGCTGCCTGCATGCGACTCTTGACTGTATCGAACGGAATGGCAATCATCCAGTTCAGCATGCCAGCTGAGCCACCTGCAAAGAGTACAGAAAGAGACGATGGTGGCTTACCATCCGTGGTAAGACTGCGCTTGATTCCCTCGTAAGCCCCAAAGTAGGCGAATGACCCAGACCCATCGCGCAGCAGAGTCGCCACAGAACCACGAAATACAGATCGCAGCCCTCCTTCCCGCCAAAGCTATTTAGCTACATCGAGTGCTCCAGGTTGCTTGCCATTGACAGGACTCTAAGTCTGCATGATACATTTTATGCGCTCCCCTGGAGCCATGATGGCAGTAGTCGGAAGGGCCGAGAATGCCCCAGCAAACCCAATATCCACGAGAGATAGCTTGTTAGGGTCTCCATGACCACGTTGTCCCGCGATAATGCGCTTTCCTAGACCATAAGCCCAGAAATTAACGGCGAATATCGGGGTAACGCCAGCTAGCGGAGCACTCATGCCGCGATACAGGCCCAAGGGACCGTCAGCCTTCATGGTCTTAGTAACCACGTCCATGATTCCGGAGTACTTGTCTGGCTGCGTTTGCAGTCTAACTTTGATTAAATCCAAGGGGTGCCCGGCGAAGACTAGGCATGATCCTCCAAACCCACCAGCAACAAGCTATTTCAGCATGGCCATTCCTGCAGAAGACAATACCAAGTAGATGTACAAGAACAACAGTCAGAGCTATTCTGCCACGGTAAATCACTGTAAATCCTCAATTTGTATCTTTGATAACTTACCACCGCCAGATTCTGACTTTGCCATGGTGCTGCGAACGAATGTGTGCACCGCATTATCTTTCGGCCGATGCTCGAAGTATTCTGGCTCCGAACTATTTGTCGCCAGGCGCCAAAATATCTAAGGATCTGATCCGGGATTGCCCGTCAACGCTACAAGTCGCCAGGCATGTGCTAGTTCTGCAAAATAATGCGAGTATCATATGGATCATTCGCAATAAACTTGATCGTTCAGCGGCCACTTATCATGAAAATCGACGATGTGTACTCCAACAAGAAGGAAACCAGGACCTCTACCCCTGGATACCCCTTCATCACTACCTGTTCAGGCAGCACCATCGGTCTCCAGAGCGCACTCTAAGATTTTAGCAGCTGTCACTGAGACTGGTCCTCGCTCACCCGCCCCTCCGTCGTCTGCTCCCGCCATAGCGTCATCCTCATCCGCCTGAGCCTGCCGTGCCATCTCCAACAGAGCCAACAGTCGCTTCATAGGTACACCCCCTGGCCTGCTCCCCAGCTCGCTAGCAGCTGTATCGATCTCTCCCGCCTCCATCACTGCCCCCCGACCCGCCACCTCTCCGTCATCTCCCCCTTCAGACCCAGACCGTGCTCCATCCTTGCCGCCAGCACCAGCGGCAGCCACCCCTTCCTCCTTGATACCCCCTGCATCGCCCTCACCCGCCTCAGCGGCCCATTGTCGCACCGCCTCTTCAATCACGGCCTTCAGCTCGTCTGCATCCCGCAGCACAGGCAGTCGTTGCACGGTCGAACAGGCCTTGCCCAGTCCCAGATCCTCCACAACGGGTTCATCACTGCATGTGGCCAGTACAAGCAGCTTGTGTCCCTGCGGAGGCCGGCGCCGTAACAACACTAGCAGCGTCTGCAGCACCATATTCGAGAAGCGCTAACCCACCGGGACGTACTCCAGCATACGATCCACGTCATCAAGCAGGAGAAGACTCAGAGGACTCTTCCCGGCATCTTCGAACGCCTCATGCAATCGCTGCGCTTTGACCGACTCTGGCAGGGACAACAAGTCCTCCGCCCCGATACGTTTGACAAAGGGGAATCCGCTCTCTACTGCCACACTCGCAGCAAGAGCGGTTTTTCCGGCACCTGGCTGTCCACTCAGGCAGCATGTGACGAGTGACGACCTGGACTCGCGCGACAGGAGTTGTCGGGTCAGTCTCCGCAAGGTCTCCCTGAGTCCCTTGAAGGCATCACTGTAATCAATGATGCCGTATCCTTGGTACAACGCTTTGATGTCTTCATCGGCAACACCAAATGCCGGGTGAGTCTCTTCGACAGCTCGGAGGAAATCTGAATGCCCCAACATAATGTCTTTGCGATTGATCGCCTTAGAGAGGTCAGTTGGATCGATGACTCGTGCCATGGCGAATGACCGTGCATTCCTCACCACACGCGAGAGCTCAGCACCTGTGAAGTTTTTGGACCGCTTAGCCACCTCCATGAGATCCACTCCGGGGGCCAGAAACCCCTCAGTCTTGAGCTTGGCCGTGTGGATGCCAAGGATCTACTCACGCCCCGATTCCGATGGAAGGCCAATTTCCACGTGCACTTCCAGCCGGCCAGGACGCAGCAGTGCATCATCAATCATGTCTTTCCTGTTAGTCATACCGATGAGCAGCACATTGTTGAGGGAATCAACTCCGTCGATCTTGGAGAGCAGCTGGTTGACGATAGAATCATGGACACCAGTGCCACCACCCACGGAGCCTCGCTTCCTGCAGATGGCATCTAGCTCGTCCATAATAATGATGTGCAGCCCGCTCTCATCACCTTTCTCTGCCTGCTCTTTCTCGGCATCTTCGAACAGCTCTCGGATCTTCTTTTCACTCTCCCCGACATACTTATCCAGGATGGATGGGCCCTGTACCACCTTGGGATCTGCAGCATTCAGAGCCTTGCCAATCTATCTGGCAATCAGTGTCTTACCACAACCAGGTGGGCCATAGAGCAGCATGCCCCGCACATGGTTCAGTCCCATCGCTTCAATCAAGGAGGGGGGCAGCAGTCGGGAAGCGAAAGCTTGCCTGAAAATTAGCTGGAACTCGTCATCAAGACCGCCAACTCCAAGGGCTTGGAAATTGAAACCCTTGCCGAATATTTGCTGTCGATGGCTACTGCTTCCTCCTTTCAGCTTGAATTGAGCGTCGGCACTTTTGCGTACCTGCATCTCTGTGCTCTACAGCAGCTGGGCGAACTGTCCTCCGCTCATACCTCCTCCTCGCGCAGCCTCCCCAGGACCAGTTTTGCTGCCTGTTGCCTCGCGGGGTGTGACAACTTCATATTCTTTGATGGTGAACTTCAAGGGTACGTCCACCACGGACTCACCACCCGCAGATGCACCTCCCTGGCTCTACTCAACGTGTTTGTGCTTGATAGCGCCGGATTGCCCGACCTTGTACACGTGCCCAGCAAACTAACGCTTCAAATCGGCAGCAATCTTTCCAGAGTCCAATGTGTATTGCGTAAAGTTGCCTCGGCCGACTTGTTGCACTTCTAATACCATGGTTGTCGCTAGAAAAGGGGTATCCGGGCGGGGAGTGAACCTAGAGACAGACACATGCTAATTGAGGCGGAAGTTACCAGCTAGGCGATGAAGCTATCCCAACCCAAGTCCATGCTCGCTAGTTCCAGCATGTGGACTGCGAAAAATTGGTTTCTGGATGGTGATTCATGTTTGAGCAGTAGAACCGATAATCAGGCAGTTATACCAGAGAGCATTCACATGAGTCACAGTAATATCGTATCGCAGCTCGTTTTTTGTTATCGCACATTATTCGCAGTGCCAGATCCCCGACATTACACAACAATCCTGGTCCTTTAGCCTTCGCTGCAACTTCCGGGCTGCCAGCAATCGCTGTAAATGCTTCTGGAGACACGGAAGCGACATCCAGCCATGCAAGTGTAGACACATCCGGCATTTTTTCGGACTGCAAATCCATGATTGTTCAATTTCGGCTAGAATAGAGTTTCTTGATTGGACTTCTAGAAAGCAGTCGAAGCTCCAGAAAATAATCAAACCATATCATACTCGTTACTTTTAATTATTTGAACGGAACTTGAACCGCGCGGCGCACGAACACGTATAAAACGAATACTTTAAAATATATCATACTGACGGCGCGCCACTGCGTGCCAACCTTGCTTCATTGTTTCATCATGTCGGTAAAACGAATTTCTAAGGAGCTTAAGGAAATTAGTAGAGATCCGCCTAGCAATGTGTCTGCCGGTCCAACTGGGGATGACCTTTTTGCGTGGCAAGGTGAGCGATTTCGAATTGAAATTTGACCGTAGTATTCCCGAGAACGCGGTTCCATCAATAGATGAAGATAATGCCCGAAGCAACGTTGCGATTTAATTTCGTGCTCGAATGGGATGCTCTGGTGAATTGGCGCGTTGCCCTAAATCCACTCGTGTTGAATCGCCCACAAATCGCTCGTCTGAATCCGCACTATTCACCTATATTGAAATTCAATCGAAGCAAATTAGGTCAAATGTTTGTCAACATTCCGCAGCAACTATCATGGGACCCAAAGACTCGCCTTGTGAGTCACTTGACTATGCTGCGTACGGATATCGTGCCAGCTGAGAGTAGCTTCTCGCCCACCCATGATCTGTACTCCCTCCCAACCCCGCCGCGTCTTTCTCCAATAAGTCCGCAGACGATGGCGGTGTTTTCCATTTGATGATCCGATTTCCTTCAGACTACCCATTCAAGCCGCCGAAGGTTGCATTCACAACCCGCATCTACCATGTGAACATCAACGATAGGGGCGCAATCTGGTAAGGTGGCCCGAACTCCTCCTGTAGCAAAATCAATCGAAAATACGATCTAAATATGAAGCTAATTTGCCAACTTATACATTTCTCGGTGCAGCCTCGACATCCTCAAGGACCAATGGTCACCGGCGCTGACTGTTAGCAAGGTACTGCTTAGCATTTCAAGCTTGCTCACCGACCCCAACCCTGATGATCCGCTGGTACCTGATTTGGCGCACCTGTATAAGTCGGACAAGGCAAAGTACGAGAACATGGCGAGGGAGTGGACAAAAAAGTACGCAGTCTGACCATCTTGGATATTTACGGTGCTTGAAATTGACAAAGAACTTACATTCCACCAGTATCCTCATTTCAATTGAAAATGTCAAAATTGATCCTGCGTGGCTTGTTTTGGTCATCAAAGTTGAAAGAGTGATTTGTGAGTCGGCATTTATTCGAATCAGAGGCATTTGCTCACGGCAAACCTGAACCGCCGGCGCCCAAGCTGGCCGATCGAGCGTTTACTGTCATAACCAATCCGATTTTTCCGGAGCTTTGAGTCCTGTTCAAGTCCGCTCCGTATAAATATACGCTAAAAGCTATTGCTGAAGTGCTTCGTTGCATCCATCTGTGATGGCAAGACATACAAGCTCTAGTGATCCAAGGCAACCGTTTGCTTCAATCAATGCGACTGCAACAGCACCCGAGGGAATAGGTCCGCCCGTTCCAATGCGAAACTCTTCATTGGGGGTGTCTCTGCCGTTCTCGGGCACTTCGGGGCGAATGCTAAACATGCAAAGCCAAGACCGACGCGGTGGAGGGCTTGCGGGACCTTCTGCAGAGGTTTTACACAATTCTTCGCATCAGCAACCACATGAGCTGTTGCATGCAATGCAGTAGAAGGTGATGCATATGTCTGCAGATGTTAGAGGCTCAGCGGGTGGTGCAGCACTGCCGCCACTAGCGCGAAATACAGGGTATTTTTCTCCGAGGCAGCTGCAACGGGGTTCGTTCGTTCCACAGCAGCATCAGGGTATACCATACCCACCGAATACGAATGCTGCTGCCGCCGCTGCTGCTGCTGCTGCCGCTGCTGTATCCAGGCAGTCAAAGCCTGCTGGATAGCTTCTTCGAAAAGCAGCTAGCAGCGCTCTTTGTAGTGAGTGGCTCGGACCGGAGCCGACGCTTCGACAACATGGAAATGCCCCGCCGCCGTCAGATTTTCCTGGAATTCCAACGAGCTCTCCAAGCGATGATCCGGAAGTAGAAGCGGCTGCAAGGCAGGCAAAGCGATTCGCGATTTCTGCTCGACGGCGGCAGTCGGCTGTGTTCAACTCTGCTCTACACCCTTCCACTCGAGTGGCTGCCTCTGAGGATGCGATGCAGACACTTGCATCGCAGTCCGAAGTTGCCGCGCGAGCTGTGGAAGCTGTGGCTCAAAGAGACAATTCAGCTCCTGGACTGGCTGTTGCCTCCGCTGGCCGACCTACCCACTCCGACTCCAGCAAGTAGGCCGCAGCAGCTTCGGTGCCTCTCCTCCCTGTTAGCTTCGCACCGCCATCATCCTCAGGGCTACTCTCTGTGTCGACATCTCCAGCTACATCTACGTCCCAATCTAAATCCCAATCCCAGGCGACCATGGGTCAGTCCGTTGGGCGCCACTTACTGCCTAGCACTGGCACTGGCACTGGCACTGGCGCTGGCACTGGCAGAGGGCAGTATTAGCGAGCATGCACGTATTGCCAATCGCAGCGGAAGAAATGTGATGGAGGGCGGCCGTGCGAACGATGCATCTAGAAGGGTCCGGTGGCAGCAGCTCAGTGCCGGGATGGACTGGATCTCAGGCGCGGGGCAGGGACTGGGACAGGGACAGGGTTTCATAAACCGATAAGACCTCGAGCACGGACCTCGAGACCACGGGCACGCACAGTAGGGAGTGCAGCAAAGCTACGTCCAAAGCGAGGACAGTCCCAGTCCAGGGAACAACAAAATCATAGCAGCGATACGGCCGCATGGACAGGTACTGGAGTACTTGGTTCAGGGGATCGTGCAGCGAGACAGGCCAGGGAGGCGGCAGAGGCAGCAGCTGCTGCTGCCATGCGGGCAAATGTCCACAACCATCACCAGTAGTCAACCATTGTCGATTCTGCTGATACACGAGGCAGCCCTGGGCCTGGGAAGCGGCGACGGGTATCCTGAATGCTCCTCCCACATCATATGCGTAGGCCTGCATGTGTGTATGATGGGCAGTGCAATGCAATATACGTGTGGTCACAGACGTGTGGGTGGGTAATCTGAGCAAGCTGGAAGAGTCTGCCGGTGCAGCTGATTTCATGTATACATTTGGTAGGGCACTTTCAAACAAGTTGGTAGAACACCGCGGCTGTGCTCTTGGCTGCATGACGGCATCTGAGGGCCCAGTTGATGAACTACGTCCATTGGATCCGTAAATGTTGCATACGGCCTGAATGTCTTGTTAATCCGTTCAGTGGAGTAGCCGGGCGTACTCTAAGGGGGCCGTGTACCACGGTTTGATCAGTGGAATGACGGTCGGACGTGAATACTAGACAGTGGACAATGCCACTGGGCGCACTTGCTCACTTGATGCGGGCGAATAAGGAGACATGGCAAGAGATCTAGTCTGTAGATTCGCCAATTAGAACATTGCCTTGGGTGCACCAACTCTACGTTGACTCGCGTCGTTTTGAGTGAGCTAGGGGGTGCAACATTGCGTGCACCACGAACACAGTTAATCGCACAAAACGACGTACTAATTAGAACGAGCCATAGAAACAATGCCATGTCTACATTAGTGTAC